>Ga0181526_10000003_pt1 | contig 349801 bp, 322 predicted proteins | sample PEATcosm2014_Bin_35_FD_119750 | JGI IMG/M metagenome (GOLD analysis project Ga0181526, IMG submission 119750) | Peatland microbial communities from MTU Mesocosm Facility, Houghton, MI, USA - PEATcosm2014_Bin06_30_metaG | ecosystem: Environmental > Terrestrial > Soil > Wetlands > Peat | place... | reverse complement strand
TGCTAGAATGATTCAGGTCAGGCATCGGTCTCACGCGACGTACTCTCGCCAACCCCGCCAGGTCCGGAAGGAAGCAACGGTAACGGGCTCTTGCGTGTGCAGTGGGTCCCCGGTGCCTGGCTAAGTCTTTATTTTGTAAAGACAGCAGGGCTCCCGGGGCTGAAAACCTCCGCCGCGGCGGCTCCCTAATCTAAGCGGCGTCGAGAATCCGGTCCTGCATCCCACCGTACACAAGAGTCTTCACCATTTCTATTTGGTAAAAGTCGTGCGGAAAGCCAAGTTCGATGGCACTCGCTTGATTCGGTGCCGACGCCTGCTCAGGATTGAGGTCGAGTGTCAGGCTGGCGAGGTTGTCCTGCAGTTGTGAAATCCGTCGGGCGCCGAGAATCGGAATGACTGGAATATCGCGATACAAGAATTTTGCGAATCTCAGACGGCACTCACGTTTTCCACGCACCTACTTTTACACTGCCTTTACAAATTCTCGCGCAAGAAATGCCTCGCCAAGTCATCTCAATAGTAAGGGCGAACAATCATCTCAGCAACCGGTCGAGGATCGAAAATGCGCAATCTTCCATCAAAATTCGTTTCACCCAGTGTCACCATTCGCGTCGCGGGCTCGCTATCGCAAGGTCATCTCACCTACCTCGACCAACTCGTTTCATCGGCAATCGAGTGCGCCTTGTGGCCTCTGCTCGATCTGGCCCACTTGGAGGAACTGGATCACGTGGCTCTCATGTATCTGGCAAGCGGAGAGGGTCGGCACTTCGGCATCCTCGCCTGCCCGAACTTCATCCGCGAATGGATGCAGCACGAAAAAGATCATCGGGCCGCTTGATCTTCGCCCTCTTCCGAGTCGATCGGACCAAGTCCGCCCCCGGCCTTGTTAGACATTCTGGCTTCAATCGTTCAAAATACTGAGTCTTGTACTCAGGAGCCCTCATTGACCACACCGAAACGTGCCAGAGTGAAGATCAGCGCGCTCGGCACCTACGTGCCCCCTCGCCTTTTGACCAACGCCGACCTGGAAAAAATGGTCGACACCACCAACGAATGGATCCTCGCCCGCGTCGGCATTCATGAGCGCCACATTGTCGACAAGGGAGTGGCTACCAGCGACCTCGCCGTTGAGGCAGCGAAGAAAGCCCTCGCCCAGCGCGGCCTGACTCCCAATGACATCGACGCCATCATTGTCGGCACAGTGACTCCTGATATGTTTTTCCCTTCCACCGCCTGTCTTGTACAACACAAGCTTGGTGCCACGGGGATTTGGGGATTCGATCTTTCCGGGGCCTGCTCCGCTTTTATTTATGCCGTGCAAACCGGAGCGCAATTCATTGCCGCCGGAACCCATAAGCGGATTCTGGTAATCGGCGCGGATGTGATGTCCTCGATCATCGACTACACCGACCGCGCCACCTGCGTGATCTTCGGCGACGGCGCCGGCGCGGTGATCCTCGAGGCCACCGACGACGATTCCATCGGTCTGATCGACTTCGTCCACGAGATCGACGGTTCGGGTGCATGCTACCTCTATATGCCCGGCGGGGGAAGCCTGAATCCGTCGACCCGCGATACTGTCGATAAGAAGATGCACTACGTTCACCAGGACGGCCAGCAGGTTTTCAAATTCGCCGTGCGCAAGCAAACCGAAGCTTGCCTGAAGTTGCTCGAACGCAATGGCCTCAAAGGTTCGGATGTTGACGCCTTCATCCCACACCAGGCCAATCTGCGAATTATCAATGCCACCGCTGAACGCCTGGGCCTGCGCCCGGAGAGCGTGATCGTCAATATTGATCGCTACGGCAACACCACCGCCGGGACCATTCCTTTGGCTATGAATACAGCCATCGAAGAAGGCAAGCTGAAGAAGGGAAGCCTCGTGTTGATGGCGTCTGTGGGTGCGGGATTCACAGTTGGCGCCACGTTATTGCGTTGGGCTTTCTAAATGCCGCGCCCGCGTCTCGCGGCTCCGAGTGCGTATAATCCGGCGGGTTTTCTATGACGTTCGTAATGGGCGTGACCGACTTTCAGTAGCACAGTGCCCCCATCTGCTGCTATCTTTTCGCAGCCTTCGCCTCACGTGGGGATGCGGCGAACGCGCAAGACCATGCTCCGTTCTACTTGCTGCTGCCTTCTATTGGCTTGTCTTTCGGTAGGGCCCGCGGCTGGACAAAAATCAAAAGACGATTCCCAGGAAAACAAACTGCTGGTGATGGAGCACCTGTGGAACGAAGCTCAGGTGAATCACGACTCCCGCGCGCTCGACGCTATGATCGGCGCGAACTTCATCAACACCGAATACGACGGCGAGGTTAGCGACAAAGCAAAGTTTCTCGCCGATGTCAAGGACCCGCAGTTCAAACCCAGCACCCTGACAATTCAAGATCTGAAGGTAAACATGTACGGCGACTCCGCCGTAGTGGCCGGCATCTATCACACCAAAGGAACCTACCAGGGGAAACCCTACGAACACTTCGGCCGCTTCACCGACACGTGGGTGTTTACCGAGGGCCGCTGGCAATGCGTCGCCAGCCACACCAGCCTGCTGAAGAAGTAGCTCCCAAAGTCAGAACAAACTACCCGATCATTCCTATAAGAAGTTTTCATAACTGAGCGCTGCTTCCGCCTGCGGTTGCCGTTGATCTAAACTTCAGTGGGTCTTGTGTTCACGTCCCACCGAGATACGAAAATGGAAACCGTACCCCGCCCACCCCGATGGCAGACACTCTTGGCCTTCGCCATCATCTACCTCGTCTGGGGCTCAACATTTCTGGCCATCCGCGTAGGAGTGCGGGAGGTACCACCATTTCTGCTGGCTGGGATGCGGTTCTTCGCCGCCGGAATCATCCTCTACGCCTGGATGCGCGCCAGGGGCACGCCTTCGCCGACTCGCCGCGAATGGGCTGCGGCCTCGTTCCTGGCAATGTTGATCTTCGTGGGCGACTACGGCTTGCTCTTCTGGGCGGAGAAGCGCGTGCCCTCGGGGATCGCGGCGGTCATGATGGCGACCATCCCGGTTTTCATGGCGATTGCAGAAATTCTCTTCCTGCGGACGCAGAAGCTTACGTTTCGGCTGGGGTTCGCGCTGCTGGTGGGGATCGGCGGTGTGGTGGTCCTGGTCAGCCGCTCGACGAGTTTCGGAGATGCCCCGATTGATATTGCCGGAGCGGTTGCGCTGGTAGTCTCCGCCATCAGTTGGTCGCTGGCCGCGATTCTCACGCGCAAACTATCTTTGCCCGAATCGAAAGTGATGAGTTCGGGAGCTCAGATGCTAGCCGGGGGAATTCTGCTCACGCTGACGGCAGCGATGCTGGGCGAGTTCCGCGGCTTCGATGTGCGAGCCGTCTCCATTGGCGCGTGGCTGGCGCTGATTTATTTGATCGTTGCGGGCTCGATCGTTGCCTTCACCGCCTATGTCTGGCTAATCCACCACGAGTCGCCAACCAAAGTCGGAACCTACGCTTACGTCAATCCGGTCGTCGCCGTTCTGCTGGGATATTTTCTGGGAGGCGAGGCACTGGGCTCGCGGACGATCGCAGGAACATTCCTGGTTCTAGTGAGCGTGGTGACAATCACGACCACGCCGAAAGAGAAAGCAGCCCTCGAAGCGCTGCGCGAAGAAACGGAATTAGCCGAACCGTAGCCTCGCAAACGCTCTTCCCCCGGGTCCGCTTTACTTATGGCCGCGTCATCTTCTCCGGCCTCACCAACTGATCGAACTCCTCGCCCGTAAGATACCCCAGCTTCAGCGCCGCCTCGCGCAGGCTGCTGTGCTCCACGTGCGCCGTGTGGGCGATCTGCGCGGCCTTGTCGTATCCGACTTTTGGCGCCAGCGCTGTCACCAGCATCAGCGAGTTCTTTACGTACCAGTCCACCTTGGCGCGATCGACCTCAATGCCCTTGATCATGTACTCAACGTAGCCGTGACAGGCATCGGCGATCAGCGTAACCGAATGCAGAAAGTTGTAGATGATTACCGGCTTGTACACGTTGAGTTCGAAGTTGCCCTGCGATCCGGCAAATCCTACCGCTGCAGTCGCTCCGTGAACCTGCACGCAGACCATGGTCATCGCTTCACACTGCGTCGGATTCACCTTGCCCGGCATGATCGAAGACCCAGGCTCATTTTCCGGGATGGAAAGCTCACCTAACCCGCACCGGGGCCCGGAAGCCAGCCAGCGAATATCGTTGGAAATCTTCATCAGAGAAGCGGCCAGAGTTTCCATCGCACCCTGCGCGAACACGATTTCGTCGTGCGCCGAAAGCGCAGCAAATTTATTGGGATGAGAGCGGAAGGGAAGACCGGTCAGTTCGGCAATCTTTTTCGCGGCGCGCTCGGCAAATTCTGGATGCGTGTTCAGTCCCGTACCCACCGCCGTCCCGCCAATGGCCAAGTCGTAAAGGCCGTCCAGTGCCTGTTCAAGACGCTTGATATCGCGCTCCAGCAGACTGGCCCAACCGCCGAACTCCTGGCCAAAAGTCAGAGGTACGGCATCCTGCAGGTGAGTCCGCCCGATCTTGACTACGTCATTAAACTCTTTCGCCTTGGCCGCGATCGCATCGTGCACGCTTCGAATCGCAGGAATCAGAGCATTCTTTACCCGGTCGGCAGCCGCGATGTGCATCGCGGCCGGAAAGGTGTCATTCGACGACTGAGACATATTGACGTGATCATTGGGATGGACCGGCTTCTTCGATCCCATCTCACCGCCCGCGATTTCAATGGCGCGGTTTGAGATGACCTCATTCACGTTCATGTTGGTCTGCGTGCCGCTGCCCGTCTGCCATATGCGTAACGGGAACTGGTCGTTCAGCTTGCCCGCGATCACCTCGTCGGCGGCTTCTACGATCAATTTCGCCTTGTCCGCAGGCAGTTTGCCCAGATCCTGATTTACCAGTGCGCATGCTTTCTTCAATGTGCCGAATGCGCGGATCAACTCCGGCGGCATGGTGTCGCGGCCAATGTTGAAGTGCAGCAGCGAGCGCTGCGTCTGCGCTCCCCAATAAACGTTAGCTGGGACTTCGATCTCTCCCATGCTGTCGGATTCGGTGCGTATGCGCACCGCTGACTCTGTGGAGGTTGGCATCATATTTCCTGACCAGAGCGATGGAGCTGAATGAGTAACTGGAATTATAGCGCGGGGAGCACACCTGACCGTGCTCCAGCTCACGCAGAATTGTGGTCGAAGAGAATCCGCGACGTTTCGCATGCTAGAATCATCGGTCTCTGATCTGTGCTCGCGGCTCTGTGAAGAATGCCGTGGCCAACAAATCCATGCCTGACTTCCTTACCGCCGAAGATGTTGAAACTTTGCCTAAGGCCAAAACTCATCCTCATCCCGAAGTGCGCACGGACGTGCTGGTCATCGGAGCTGGCCCAACTGGGTTGGCCTGCGCGATCGAAGCGCAAAAAATTGGGCTTCGAGTCGTGGTCCTCGACAAAGGCTGTCTGGTGAATTCGCTGTATCACTATCCGCCGAATATGCTGTTTTTCACTACTCCCGAACTGCTCGAAATCGGCGACATTCCTTTTACTACAGCCCGCCAGAAGCCCACGCGGGAAGAAGCGTTGGAGTATTACCGCAAGGTGACAGAGCACTACCATCTCGACATTCGCCAGTACGAATGGGTCAAGACGGTCATGGGCGAAGATGGAGACTTCAGCATCACGGCGACGGACCGCGCTGGCCGTCCTCACGACTACCGAACTCGCAAGGTAATCGTCTCCACCGGTTATTACGATCTCGCCAACCAGCTCTGCATTCCTGGCGAGGACCTGCCCAAGGTCTCGCACTACTATGGCGACGCCCATCCTTACTACGACACGGACGTGTTGGTGATCGGCGGCAAGAATTCCGCCGCCATCGCGGCCCTCGATTTGTGGCGGCATGGCGCACGCGTCACTCTGGCCTATCGCGGCTCGCAGCTGCACCACCACGTTAAGTACTGGATCAAGCCCGACCTGGAAAACCGCATAAAGAGCAATGACATCGAAGCGTACTTCAACAGCACGGTGCAGGAAATTGGCGTGGACCATGTAGTGATCAACACGCCGCGCGGTCCGGTTCGCCTGAAGAACGATTTTGTCCTCGCTCTTATCGGCTACCATCCTGATTACGATTTTCTCCGCAGCATGGGGATTGAGCTTTCGCCCGAACAGAATCGTCCGGTATGCGATCCGGTCTCGCTGGAGAGCAACGTCGCGGGAATCTATGTTGCCGGGGTCATCGTGGCGGGATCGCGCACGAACGAGATATTCATCGAAAACGGCCGCTTCCATGGCCGGCAGATCGCCGAGGATCTGAAGATCAAGTTGAAGCCAAAGCCTCAGGCAGATTCGGCCCTACTTTAGGCGAAGCGCTCTCGCTTAGGGTCACCTCATTCCCAAACCGCACCTTTACCAGTTACCCTAGCCGTTTCCATGGAACCCCAACCAGAGCTCGCAACTCCGTCGATTTCGCTGGCCTCGTACTTACGCCTGGTACGAGGCAATCGCAATTTCCGACGGCTCTGGCTGGCGCAAATTGTCAGTGAGATTGGCGACTGGTTTTACACCCTCTCCATCTACACGTTGCTGTTGCAGTTGACCGGACACGCCAGCTCGGTGGCGCTGGCTCTGGTTCTTCAGGTTCTGCCGCAGACCTTTGTCGGCCCCACAGCTGGCGTGGTGAATGACCGCCTGCGCCGCAAGCACGTGATGATTGCCGCTGACCTGGTCCGCGTGGTTGTAGTGCTGGCCATGCTGCTGGTGCGTTCGCCTTCCATGGTGTGGCTCGTCTATCCCTTGCTGCTGGCCGAGACCATCATGGCCGCGTTCTTCGAACCGGCGCGCAATTCGGTGATCCCGAACATCGCAGCCAAAGGAGAAGTGCTCGTTGCCAACACTCTCTCTTCGGCTACGTGGTCAGTGAACCTGCTGATTGGCGCTTCCGTGGGCGGCGTGGTCGCAGCCTTCTTCGGACGGGATGCCGTGTTTGTCCTGAATGGGCTGTCATTCCTGGCCTCAGCCATTCTCATCGGAGGGATGCACTTCGCCGAACCTCACGCCGAGGCCGCGCCTCCGCTGCGTCCACGCGACCTGGTCGACTTTTCGCCCGTGCTGGAGGGCGTTCGCTACATACGGAATCACCGCACGCTTCTGCCCGCGGTCTTTGCCAAGGCCGGCGAACTCATGATCGGCCCGAGCTGGGTGATCTTTACCGTCATGGGGGCGCATGAATTTGCAGTGCACTGGCACAATGTTGACGCCGCCCGGGGAGCGATGCTGGGCATGAGCATCCTGCTTGGTGGCCGCGGGCTTGGTGCGCTCGCCGGCCCGCTGATCGCAGCCCGCTGGGCGGCTCGCAGCGACCGAAGGCTACAACTTGGAATCTTCCTCGGCTATCTCACGATTGCCGCTGGATACGGAATTCTCGGGAGCACCCGCACGGTGTGGACGGCCAGCGCCTGTGCCATGCTCGCGCACGCGGGAGGATCCACCGTCTGGGTGTTCTCCACCACGCTGCTCCAGCTTCACACCGACGACCGTTTCCGCGGCCGGGTCTTTTCCGCCGATCTGGGTTTCTCCATGCTCACCATCGCCGCCGGAGCTTACCTTTGTGGACGCCTGCTCGATTCTGGCGTTTCTGCTCGCATGGTGGCTACAGGTACGGGATTGGTCATGCTGCTTCCTGCAGGTTTGTGGGCGCTGGCGATGCGGGTGGGAAAGGATCGGCGAGACTTACAGGAACTATCAGAAATGTGAGGTTCTCAACCGTGCAGCCGGTCGATTTTTGCCGCCATGATGAAATCACTTTCGGTGAGGCCGTTAACCTTGTGCGTCCAGAGCGTGATCTCGGCTTTGCCCCAGGCCAGCAGAATGTCGGGATGATGCCCTTGCTCTTCGGCCAGCGCACCTACGCGATTGACGAACGCGAGTGCCTGGACGAAGTCGGGAAACTTGTATTCGTGAGTCAGATGATGCTCGTCAATGACGCTCCACTTGGGAACAACTTTGTGCAGCATTTCAAGCTCTTTGCCTTTGAGCGGAGGCACTCCTCCCCGGCAGGGTACGCATTTCTTGTCGGCCAGTTGTTCAGTCATGAGGGTTACTCCGTCAGCCATCATAGTCGATTGTCGCGGACAGTTTCTATTCCGAGATTTCTTGACAGAAACCGTGCTGGTCAAACAACCTTGAAACCCGAGGGCTTGCTGGTGCATCTTTACATGCTCAGCGGGCTCAGGCTTGGTGCAGAAAGAGAATGACTCCACAACCGGCAGGCAGCGGTTCCGCGTCAGGCGGAGCGAATCCCTGGCTGATCGCAATCGCTGTAATGCTGGCGACATTCATGGAAGTGCTCGACACTTCCATTGCCGCCGTTGCTCTTCCATATATCGCGGGTAGTTTATCGGCAACCAACGACGAAGCCACCTGGGTGCTGACCAGCTACCTGGTGGCCAACGCAATCATCTTGCCCGCCAGTTCCTGGTTCTCGTTGCGCTTCGGACGCAAAAGATTTCTGATTACCTGTATCGTAATCTTTACCGTCTCCTCATTCGCTTGCGGAGCCGCAACCAGTCTCGCCTTAATTCTGATGGCGCGGGCGGTGCAGGGCGCGGGCGGCGGCGCGTTGCAGCCTTTATCCCAATCGATTTTGCTCGAAACATTTCCTCCCGAAAAACGAGGATCGGCCATGGCCGTCTTCGCTCTGGGAGTTGTGGTCGCGCCCGTTCTCGGGCCGACACTGGGAGGCTGGCTCACCGACACCTATTCCTGGCGATGGGCGTTCTATATCAATATTCCCATCGGGATCTTTGCCATTTTCATGATCTCCCGCTACGTGGTGGATCCGCCATACATCAAGGACGCGCATCCCGGAAAATTTGATGGCATCGGGCTGGGCTTGCTGGCGGTGTGGCTGGGTTGCCTGCAGATCATCCTCGACAAAGGGCAGGAGGACGACTGGTTTGGCGCAACCTGGATTCGTTGGGCCGCGACGATTCTTGTGATTGCTTTCGTGGCATTTCTGATTCGAGAGTTTCGTCACGCCAAGCCATTGGTTGACCTGCGGGTCTTCCGCCATCGCAACTTCGCCATTGGATGTCTGCTGATTGGACTGTTTGGCGCCGCCATCTACGGCATGATCACACTCCTGCCACTCTTCTATCAGGAGCTAATGGGTTATACGGCATTAGCAGCGGGCTGGGCGGTGAGTCCACGCGGCATCGGAGCCATTGTTGCCATGCCCATCATCGGATATCTGACCGCGAAAATGGATAATCGCTGGCTCATCGCCTTCGGATTCTCTCTGTTCGGCGCGGCCAGCATCTGGTTTGGCGAGGTCAATCTTTCCATCGGCCAGTGGACATTTCTGTGGGCCATCCTGATCAGCGGCTTCGGTTCAGGCTGCATCTTTGTGCCTCTTGCGACGACGTCCATGGCGTTCCTAAAGAACGAAGAGATCGGCAACGCCAGCGGGCTCTATAACCTGTTACGCAATATTGGAGGTAGCATCGGAATCTCAGTAGTGAACACGATCGTGGCGCGGCACGAGCAACTGCATCGCAATGAACTGGCGAAGTCGCTCAGTCCTGCGCGCATTACGGTTCATGGAACGGTGCAAGGCTTGCAGCAGTTCTTGACGACGCAAGGTGCATCGTCCACAACAGCGTTGCAACGGGCGTACGGGCTCATTAATGGGGCGCTCAACGGACAGGCCCGGCTATGGTCCTACGTAGACGACTTCCGCTACATGGCGCTAATGTGCTTCGGCTGCGTGCCGATCGTGTTCGCGCTGAAGAAAGCAGTCGCTAGAAAGGGCGCTGTCGGGGCGGGGCACTAAAAGGGAAATGGTCGTTGCCTTGCGGCTTCAGTAAAAACCAGCCCTTTCCTCTTCCGCCTGCTTCCAGGCGGCAGGCATAATATCACCCTGTGTTCGGCACGGAGAAAGCCATCTTGTCAGGCACGACAGATCAAACTGCATTAGCCGTTGAATGTCCGCAGGGTCGGCACGGGGGGTAAATACTGTGAACACCGAGACGCATATCTCACATCCGCTAGGCTGGCCGATGTAGTACTCGGGATGCCGGCTCGTACCCGTTGGCCATGTTTCAGACGTTTGCATCGTTGAAGCCCTTCCAATTAATCCGTAACCGAAGGGACCGAAAAGGTCCGTCTCCTGAGGGTAGACCTCAACCGCCACGTTAATGAACTTGCCCCCCACCAGGCCATCTTGGACTAATACGCGCGCAGCCACCGTAGAATCACGCCCTCCTAGAGACTCGTACACCCGTAGCAATTTGGGGTGATTCGCCCGGAATTCATAGCGAGAAACAGAGAAATCAGACAACCTGACATCGAAATCGCACCGAATCGGAACGCACGGGCCGTCGTAGCGTGCGCTTGGCCATTGGCGGAAGATGCGCTGGGCGTCGGCAAAGGTCGCTCGACCTAGGACCAGAGCACTAACTTGTCCCAAGAGTCGTTCGGCACGGGCGCGCAGAACGTATTGTTGGCCGCGAACCGCGACAATCAAAAAGAAAAGCGTCGCGAATACTCCCACGATGAGGTTACGCAGTAAGCGAGTTGCGGAACTCTTGGTCACGTAAAAGTAGACACCGAGCGAGGCCGCTAAGGACTAGAACGGAATATCCTCATCCGTGATCGGCCCGGACGCCGCTCCTGCGTCCTCGGGCTCCGGCGTTCGCTGGTCGAAGTTGTTGCCACTACTGGCCGCGGCACCGCGCGAGCTGCCGCTGAAATCTCCGCCACCTTCGCCGCGCCCGCCGAGCAGAATCAGATCACTGGCCACCACTTCCGTCATGTACTTCTTCTGGCCGCTGGTCTTGTCGTCCCAGGAGCGGGTCTGCAGGCGGCCTTCGATGTAGACCTTGCCACCCTTCTTCAGATATTCCCCGGCAATTTCCGCGAGCCGCTGCCAGAGCACCACGTTGTGCCACTCGGTGCGGTCCTGCCACTCGCCGGCTTTATCTTTGAATCGTTCATTGGTGGCAATGGTCAGCTTGGCCACGGGCGTGCCCTGCGGCGTGTATTTGATTTCGGGATCTTTCCCAAGATTGCCGATCAGTTGAACTCGATTAAGACTTTTTCCTGCCATTGGGTGCTCCTTTGCAGGGGTTCACTATAGCAGAGTTGGCGGCGTGGAAATGGTGCGAACCGTCACAATCGCGACGTCGAGGTGTCGTTTCGGGCGTGCTTGAGCTATCAGCTGAAAGCTGAGAGCTGCGGCTTCTTGAGGTATAATCCTCGCCATGCCTGCTGCACCTGATGCGCGTGGAGCTGGAGCGCCTAAAGCTGTCGGTATGGTTCCCGACGAGATGAAGTGGGAACCAAAGTCCAAGGGTTTGACCACGCCGCGCAAGAAGAAGCCAAAAGAACTCGCCGTTATCACCGAGTGCTGCACCGGCTGCGCCGGTTCACCCGCGTGCGTGGAATACTGTCCGGTCGAAGACTGCATGTTCTGGGTGCCCGACGAAGACAGCACCCCGTTCGGCCGCATCGCGGTCGATCCCATTCTCTGCATCGGCTGCAAGAAGTGCCTCAGCAAGGGGCCCGACGGCTGCTTCCTCGACGGCTGTCCCTGGGACGCTATCGCGATGGTGGATACCGCCGAAGTAGAAAAAGAAGTCGGAGCGATGGCGATTTGAACAGCTTCTAGCTATCAGCCTTACGATTCCGCTGATCCGGCATTCGACGCCGGTTGTTTGAGCTCCAGCAAATCCCAGAGATTCCCGTACAGGTCTTCGAAGACTGCCACCGTTCCATACGTTTCCTCGCGCGGCGCTCTCCTAAACTTCACTCCACGCGCCGTCATGGCACGGTAGTCGCGCCAGAAATCATCCGTATGCAGAAACAGAAACACGCGGCCACCGGTCTGGTTTCCGATACGGCTGGTCTCCTCCGGCGTTGACGCGCGTGCCAGCAGGAGGTCGGTGCCGCGGGAGCCTGGGGGACGAACAAGCACCCAGCGCTTGTCCTGACCGGTTCGGTTTTTAGCGAGGCTGTCCTCGACCACCGTGAAGCCGAGCGATTGCGTGAAGAACGCCAGCGCTTCGTCATAGTCCCGGACGACGAGAGCTACATAACCAAGTGTCTGCGCCATGCTTGTGAAAGCCAGCCGTTGCTAGCGACAAAGTCTAAATTGCGCCGCCGAAGAGCGGATGCGCTACTTCATCCTTGCTCGTATCGCTTTCTCGGTCTCGACCGCCTGTTGGCGAACGTCATTCGAAATATCTGGCAGATCGCGCTCGTACGGCTGAATGGCGGAAAGATCGTCGGGCTGGCCGATTAGATAGAGGGCGCGCAACGCCTCCCACACTTGCTCGGTCGAAGGATCAATCACCGCGATTTCCGCTCCAGCCGTAATATTTGCGCCGGTTCCCGCGACGGAGCGGATTCGTCCTGGAATTGGAGAACGGATTTCTACTGTCTCGTTCCCGACTTGCATCTTCGCAATGAGTCCACCTTGATGGATGGCCGTACCCGGGCGGTCTGCATCGAGAATGCGTCCCGCTGCCGGCGCGACAATGTGGGCCGGCTGCAGCAGCGCTACGATTTGCGGACGGCCGGTAGCATCGCCAAAGCGCACCAGCGAAAGCGCCGCATTGCCGCGCACCATCGGCGAAGAGTCGGCAAGCATCTTGAGCAGCGCGTCATGAAACCCTGCACCTGTTGTGTCTTGCCCCATGACCCAGGCATCCGTGTTGCGCACCTCTTCCACCGGATCCGCTGCCAGCTTCACTAGTTCGGGATACCACTGTGCAGCGCTCGCGTCGTGCCGCGTGATGCGTTCACCCACCTGCACCAGCGCCTGCTGAATGTGCCGTGGCTTCTTTACATCATGCAGATACTCGTTCAACTGCTGCTCAGAAAGCTTTCGTCCAAACCACGTGTTCCACCAGAATAGAAAAGGCATGAGGCAGATTAGCCAAGCGGTCAGGAAGAAAAGAAGCTTCTGGGTGCGAGACATGCCGGGCTTGCGGGTCTCGTTCTGCAGAGCCGGAGGTGGATTAGCGGACATTCTGAAGACCACGGAATTCACTGCTCTACAACGTCGGCGTCAAGGACGCGCTCTTGTTCTAAATAATGCGAAACGGCATACTGCGCCAGAAGCGGTGTCTGAAGCCGGATTTCAGCGCCGATCCATTCGCCCTTGGCGTGGGGCGCACCCGGCTTGTGCTTGCTGGGCCCGCTACTGCCGAATTGCGGCCCGAACTCCGCGCTCTGGATCTGATCGAACTGCTTGATCTGCCGCCAGGCTTCGTCGCCGACGGTTCCGGAAACATCAATTTTCAATCGCACGATCGCCATAAAGCAAATTCTATTCACCACGGAGGCACGGAGGAAAACCTTTTTCAGCTCTTTTTGTCTCCGTGTCTCTATGGTGAATTCTCAGCTATGCGGGAACCACTGATACAGCATGAAATACACAAGCACACCGGTGACGCTGACATACATCCAGAGCGGCCAGGTCCAGCGCGCGATCGCCCGATGCGTATCGTAACGAGCTCGCAGCCCGCGGATGAGAGTGATGATCACCATGGGAACAATCACGATGGCTAGTGTCACATGGGGGATGAGTACGATCAGATAAATAACATGCCAAAAGTGGTCGCCCAGAAAACGGATATCCCCAACGTGATAATGGAAGTCGACGTAACACGCGAGAAACAACGCCGAGGAAACGACCGCTGCAATCATGCAGGCGCGATGCGCGGCAATCTTTCCACGCATGATCAAGCTGCGGCCAACCAGCAGCAGCACCGCGCTGGCTCCGTTCAGGCTGGCGATCAGGGCAGGGAAGTAGGCGTATTGTTCGGGGATCAAGCGGCAGGCCTCGTGGTGCGGCGATTCGCCATCAGGAAGGCGAGTCCAAACATCACCAGCGAAAACAGAAGCAAGGTCGCGATCGCCGATGGCAGAGGGAAGGTCGCTTCCATCCCCGGGTAAAGCAGGGCGCGCAGCGCTTCCACTCCGTACGTGAGCGGGTTCATATACATCAGCACACGAATCCAGCCTGAAGCGCCGGACATGGGAAACAGCGCGCCAGACAATAGCCACAGGGGAATCAGAAACAGATTGATGATGCCGTGAAATGCCTGCGTGGAGTCCATCGGCCAGGCGATAGCGAATCCCAGCGCGGTCAGCGCGAACGAAACCAGAAAGACCACGATCGCGACCAGCAAAACCTGCACAACGTTGAGATGTACTCCTGCGAAAGGCGCGAAGATGAGGAATATCATTCCTTGCACTGCGGCTAGCGTGGTCCCGCCCAGAACTTTCCCCAGCACAATCGCTGAGCGCGGCACCGGTGCTACCAGTACCGAAAGCAGGAATCCCTCTTTGCGATCTTCAATCACCGACATCATGGTGAAGATCGACGTGAACAGCACGATCATAATCAGTGCGCCGGGATAGAAGTAATCCATGTAGTGCTGCTGGCCCTGGCCGCTACCGGAGCGAAATGAAGTACCAAAGCCCGAACCGATCACGACCCAGAACACCAATGGCGATGCCAGCACACCGATCACGCGCGACTTCTGCCGGTAGAAGCGCACGATTTCCCGCCACCATAGCGTGAACGCGGGCAGCAAGACACCTGTGGAAACGGGCGCTATCGGTCTCACTAATGTTGCTGTCTGCGTGGCCATGAAGTATTAACTCGCTTTCGCCACGGGAGGCTTGGCGGCCGCAACCGCGATTTTCTTTTTTCCCAGCATGCCCAGGTCGCGCATTTCCCAGTACGCATTCAACATAAAAACCGCGGAAAGCGTGAGCAGGATCAGGCTCATGAACAGGCCGTCCACCGTGGTAATCATGCCGTTCATCAGCGTCCAGACCACGCCCAGCAGCGGAAGAATGCCCAGCACCAGAGAAAGAGCCAGCATCATTGAAAGCACATTACCTCCCGTGAACTTCTGAAGTGGACTCGGCTTCATCTTGCTCGCTCCAGAATTTATGTCCGGTGCGGCGAATGAAAACGTCTTCGAGCGCCGGTTTGCTTACGGAAATCGCCTCGATCTCTCCGGGGAAAGCCTCAACCACTTCCGTGACAAAGCGGTGCGCGCCTTCCCGCTCCATGCGCACCTGATTTTCCAGCACGGTGGTCTCCACATGGAAGCGAGCCCGGATGCGCTCTGCCAGCACTCCCGCGTCGTGAGCCGCATCCAGCAGAACCACGTCGCCACCGATCTCGCTTTTTAACTCGGCGGGCGTGCCCAAGGCAACCAGGTTTCCCTCGTTCATAATGGCCAGCCGGTCGCAGCGCTCCGCTTCTTCCATCAAGTGAGTGGTCACGAGAACGGAGACATGTTCTTCGTCGCGCAACATTTTCAGATATTGCCAGAGATCGCGCCGCGCCCCCGGATCGAGGCCCGTAGTGGGTTCATCCAGCAGCAGCACGCCAGGATGATGAAGCAGTCCCTTGCCCAACTCGATGCGCCGCTGCATCCCGCCGGAGAATGTTTCAACCAACTCTTTGGCTCGATCCGCCAAGCCCACGCGTGAAAGAATTTCGTAAATCCGTTTTTTCAACGCCGCGCCGCGCAGACCATAGAGATGTCCCTGATGCCAAAGATTCTCGTAGGCCGTCAGCTTCAGGTCGATGCTCTGCGCCTGAAAAACCACGCCGATTTGCCGCCGCAAGCGCCCCGGTTCCTTCGCAGCGTCACAACCCATGATGGTTGCCCGCCCGGCGGTCGGAATCATCAGCGTGGAAAGAATTCGAAAGAGCGTGGTCTTCCCGCTGCCATTCGGGCCGAGCAAGCCGAACAATTCCGCCGGCCGCACGTCAAACGAAACTCCGTTCAGAGCGGTGCGGTTGTCATAGCGATGGACCAGATTCTGTACGGAAATGACGGGCCCGGCGGAGGCAGGTGTTGCTTCCGGAGCGGCGTCAGCGAATACGGAGATTTTCGATGCCAAGGAGTGTCCTAGTTGAATGAACCAATATTAGTTTACGACGAGACGCCGTAGAACGCCGTGGAAACGGATAAAAGCGGCAAAAATACGCGCGCGCCCTGAAGATTGAAGCATCCAACTCTTCATTCACGCCGCCGAAGCATCCCGCTGTCCCTGAGGTATGGGCTCGGCAAATGCGACTGGGACGTGCCGCCAAACTTGAATCGCCAGAACCACAGTGGTCGCGAGCAGGAGCGCTCCCACAGCCACATGCGCCACCGTCGCCGCTACCATGGGCAGCTCCGGCTGCACTGCGTCCTTGCCCCAAGCCACACGCGTGAGGAATGCAGTGAAGCCCAGGCAGAGCTGCGCGATCAGAAGCGAAAGCATCATGATCGCCGGTCGCCGTATTGCTTCAATTTGCGAATAAACTGAAAGCGCTCGAATCGCGGTCCAGGCCAGCACAAACGCCACGATCACCGCATTCACCACATGTGGCCACCAACTCATGCCGTGATGCCGGAACATCCCGCCCAGGATGAGTTGAACGTACATCACGAAGATGGAAAGCAGGGCGAGCGTGGACAGGCTAGGGCGGCGTTGGTCGAACTCTACTCTTGGCTGTTCTTCCACCCACTTACGTCCGGTGAAGAGAGCGATGGCCACGGCGATGCAGAAGAATGTTTGTGCGACCGTAGCGTGGGCCGTGGAAACCGCCGGAGGCTGAAAGAATAAAACAGTAAGCCCGCCAAGAATAGCTTGCGCGATCACGGTGCAGAAGGCAGCTACCGCCAGCCAGCGCAGCCATCGCCGGCGCTCGACTAACAGAGTCCAGATGGCAATGGTCAAGGTTAGCGTGACCAGCGTCCCGGCCACCATGCGATGACTCCACTCATAGCGTATGCCGCCAACAAAATGCGGCACCTTGACCAGGTAGCCAAAGGACGTTGGCCAATCAGGAACCGAGAGTCCTGCATCGTTGCTGGTAACCAGGGCGCCGGCTGTGATCACCACGAAAGCCGCGCACGCGGTAAACACCGCGAAGATATGATGGGCGCGGTTGTAAGTTGTCGGGATGGCTTTCAGAGTATTTCCCCTTGGGTCGCGAGCACGGGACAAACCCGCGTTTGGAGCGGGCTGTGCCGGTTGGCCCAACCCGCTACTCCAAACAACAGATTTTATCAGAGCGGCATTCGAAGGCAAGCCGCAAAACCGCACCGAAACCTCGTCTACTCGGCTGCAGCCTTAAAGCTCTGATCCACAGTCTTGGTTTCTTTCGGACCCACGGTTACCTTCTGGTCCTGCTCTCCCAGCTTCTCCTGCACGAAAGCAATCGTGTAATCGCCCGGCGGCAGGCCTTTGATTTCATATTTACCGCTCTTGTCGGTGACCGCAAAGAATGGGCTCTTTACCACGTTGATGTACATCTTCATCCACGGATGCTGATTGCACTTTACCGGCAGCATGATTTCTTCCCGGGCGAAATTCTTTTCGATCGCGGGCGAGGACGGCGGCTGCGATTCATTCCACTCGCGATTGTCCTTAGGTGTCGGATGGATGTTGTGCGTGGTCATATCGTCATTCTTGATCTGCACGGTCTGACCCGCCATAACGCCGAGCATATGGGGATGGTACTTGCAGCCTTGCTGATCCAGTACGACGGCATCTTTGGGCACATCGAAAGTGCGGCTGCCCAGGCCGTCCTTCACGTACACGAACACATTGGCGAGATCGCCGTCAGCGACGACGATGTTTTCTGCCTCATTCATACCTTTGCAGGCTGGATCCTGGCTCATGTCGATCTTGGACGGCTTCGGTGCCGTGCCATCGAACTTCACCGTTCCATTCACAGTTGCGACGGTTGCCGGATCAATCGGCGTGGCCGCCGGCGCGGGCGCTGCTTCCTGAGACATCGTGTTCGCCGGTTGTTCCTCCTTCTTATTGCATGCCGCCAGCAGCAGTAAGCTAAACAAAGCCAACATGCTCACTGCCATCATCTTCAAACCAGTTTTTCTATTCATGATGTCGCCCTTTCTTTAGTAAGTTAAAGATCACCCAATCTATGTTGTCCCGTAGCTGTACCAAACGGGCAATTCTAACGCGAACCACCGCTTGCCGCATGACGCGCCGCCGCCGCAGCCTGCGTGTGGTCGGTCGATTTTCGAGCACTCGCCGTCTTGGCCCGGGGCATCGAAGCTGCCACTCTCCGTTGCTCTTCCGGCGTCAACTGGAAGATGTAATCGGTTAGCAGTTTCCGATGGTCTCCTTCATAGCCCTGAAATGACGGTGGCGTCGGCCCGGCAAATACCCACTGGTTGTTTTGCTGCTTGAATAGTCCAGACGGCATCGAAGTCCCCGGGCTCACGGCCTGCGGATCCGTAATCCAGCGTTCCACCCAATCCGGCTTCAAGCGTTCCTTTGCCAGCAGGAAGTTCGGCGCGGTGGCGATCTTGTCGTGCGCCGGATCACCGGTCGCGTGACACTTCAGGCACGGTGCGGCGGAACTGGAGAATAGGCTTCGCGCCATTTCGGTTTCTTTTGCGGTGAGAACCGGCACCTCCTCCGGAATGTAAGGCAGGGGCTGTTGAGACAGCGCCTGGAAGAAGCGCACGAGTTTCCGGAGTTCATTGTCGGAGAACGAGAATGTTGGCATGCGCACCTTCAAGTAGGGCCGCACGCCGTTGCGGTTCGTATCCGCGGTGCTCAATGCCGGATTCGACAAGAACTTGCGCAGCCACTCGGGATCGACGCGCGCCCCTTCGGTCAAAAGCTTCGGAGGCAACTGCTCCTGCGCATCCTGATATTGCGGCAAGCCCATCAGAATTGTTTGCTGACCGGGAATGAACTGATGGCATCCCATGCAATTGTATTTCTTTATGATCCACCAGCCTTCCTGGATGTCGCGACGCGCATCGCCGGGCTTGTATTGATAACTGGCGGGCAGGGAAGTCTCTTCGCTTCCCATCAGGAAGGTTGTGAGGTCGAGCACCTGCTCTTTGGTGAGGTGCAGGTTGGGCATGCGGAGCGCTTCGGTTTCGCTCTTCACTTTGCCTTGGTCATAAACATTCGGTTCGGCCAGCTTGTGCTCGAAAAATCCTTTGTGGTCGTACCATGGCTTTGTCGCCGGACCGTCGGGCAAGCGCGCGAGATCCTCTTTATCCTTGATCGGTTCGGCATCCTTGCCCCCACGCCCCGCAACCGTGGTAAACAACGCGAAGTCGAGGCGCTCGATCGGCTTGCTGCCTTCGAAGGTCAGTTCCGTGCCGATGCGGCCTTCATCTTCGAAGCCGGCAATCTCGTGGCAGCCGGAGCATCCAAAATGACGCACCCACTTCTTACCCTCTTCCTTGAGGCTCGGATCATCCATGAACGAGGCATCGACATACGAGGACGGATCCTGCTTTTTCTGCGTCATCAGAAACGTAGCAATGTCCTCCGCATCCTCTGACGAGAGCCGCAGACTCGGCATCACCGTCATATTCTGGACTTGCAGTTCATGCCCATCGTTTGGACATTGGCTGTGATCGAGATCGAATTGATAGGGAAGGCCCTTCTTGGCGTAATCCTCCGGGCCGATATCTTTCTTTTCGTAAGGGCAGTACGGCCGGGTACGCTCGCGGGCGTTGTGAATCCAGCGCACCACATAATCGTAGTTTGCTTTCTCTCCAACTCGCGACAGATTCGCGGCAAACGTTCCGCCCTTCATCTGATCGCCTTCGCCGATCGAGTGGCACGCCAGGCACCCGCGGGTTTCGAATAATTCCTTTCCGTGCTCGGCGTTGCCCGGCTTGTGTTTAGGCAGTGGATCGGTGAATCCCGATTGCCAGATGAACGCCGAAATCGCCTGAATCTGATGATCGTTCAGCCGGAAGTTCGGCATCTTCGTGGTGGGACGAAAATCCGTCGGCTTCTTCAGCCACACCGGAATCCAGTTCTTGTTCAGTTTCAACCGCGCATCCTTCAGGTTGGGCCCGACCTTTTTCATGTCCTGCATCAGGCTGTGCGATTGAAAATCAAGTTGTTGCAAACGTCCGTCCAGCTTGCTGTTGGCCACTCTCAGGTCAACTGCTCGGCCGTTCAGCCGGTTCGCATCCTCGTTAGATTCGGCAGCGTCCGCCTGCTTCATCAGGTACGCCGTTTGCTTCAGATTGTCTTTCTTCTGGGTTTCAATCTGCTTGATTTGCTGGCTGATCGAGTTCAGATCTTCAGGCTCTTTGTCATAGCCCTCGTAGCGGTGACAGCCCATGCAACCGCGCTGTCGAAAGAGATCTTTGCCGTTGTTGATGGTTTGCCATTGCACGTCGCCGCTGGCCAGAATCATGTCGGCAGCGTGACAATTCTGGCAGCCCGCCTCCGAATTCTCCTTGGGAAAGAGCGGCCATAGCCAGTGCTCGTAGTTTCCGTGAGCCTTCTCCACGCTCGTGGTGGCGCGGCCGTTTCCCTGGTGGCAGGGCGAGCAACCGAACTTTTCAGGATCGTGAATATTCAACAACTCAGGTTCGGGATGGCTTACGAACGCATCGGCATACTCGTCGGGTTTTTTCTCGCCTTTCCCAGTCATCGAGATGGCGGTGATTTTCAGCGGTTCGCGCGCATTCATGTGGCAGGATTCGCAACGATCCACGATGTTGGCTTCTGCCACATTAATTTGGACGATTGCCGGATCCCACTCGGTCGCGCGTCTTTTCAATCCATCAATCTGCTGGGGCGTTAGGTCGACCATGTGATCGGAGATGTACTCATCCATCTTCGCCTTGGCCGCGGTCACGGGTTTCAATACTTCGCCGAGTTCCAGGCTTAGCTTCGTGCGCTCATCGCGAATCTCGTTGTAAGTCTCGTCCAGTTGCGGGAAGGTATATTTCTTTCTTGTTCCGTCCGGGAATTCGACGGTTGCTTGTTCGCTCTTGTACTGATCAATCTCTTTTCTCTTGCTGGCTTTCGCTGAATCGCTGGTGCTGGTTTCGTATTCGTAGGTCAACGCGTTGACGTAAGCGCGCCGGTCGGTGAAGACACTTTGAACGGCCAGCAGTCGCGCGCTGGCATCATCGAGCTTCTTCCGAGCTTCCTCCGCCTGGGCTTTCGAATCCTGATAAGCCTTTTCGTAGCTCTGTTTGAGTGCGGCGTAGTCGGAGTTCTGCTCCACGTCTTTCTCGGAAGTAGCCGATTTGGACCGAGCGGTGTTCAGAAACGCACTATAGCGATCCTTCCAGTGCTCCTGAAATGCCTTCCACGGACGCTGGCCCCACGCCTCATCCCACAAGGCCCAAAACAACGTCGCCATCAGAATCACCGTCGCGATCAGGTAATACGCGGCGTACGATTTGCTTGTAATCGGGTCCTGCTCGGGGTTGGGTTGTTCAGGCACCGCTTCCTCCGGAGAATCGGGTCTCAGGTCTTAGCTCTCTGGTCATAGGTCCTGCGCCGTATCTCGTTTGTCCCACAATGTATTTGGCTCGGGCCGATCGCCTAAGACCCAACACCTAAATATTGAACCAGGGTGTGATCCACACATACTTGATGTGCCACAGCAGCCGGAGTCCCATCTTCAAGGGCAACGCCACCATGGTCAGCAAAAGAAACTGAGTAAGGGAAAATTGCAGCAGGCTCATGCGCTTGAAGTCCTTCGCCATGTATCGCCGGAACAGCGAATACACGATGAAGCCCCCGAGCAGGTAATAGCCGCCGACCACGATTGCGCCAAAAATCGCCTTTGCCATGTTCGACGTGATGCCGAAAATATCGGGCAGATCACGGTTCACTTCGTAGATCAGCCGGTTGTGATCCCATGTCTGTCCCGGCCAGAACCATTGCCATCCGGGGCCTCGTATGAAAGTTCCGATGATGATCATCGCAACCCACAAAATGATGAAGCCAAATAAAAATGTCCCAATCGAAAACTTGCGCTGCTTCCAGGTGTAATAGCCGCTGCCCAGCGGGTTCGTATCGATGTAAGGAATCACCATCAGACCGATGATGATCATCGTGGGCATGACCACACCGGCAATCCACGGATCGAAGTAGACGAGCATCTCCTGCAGCCCGAGGAAGTACCACGGAGCTTTCGCAGGATTCATCGTCAAGTTGGGATTGGCGGGCTCTTCCAGCGGCGCGTTCAGCGTGATCGACCACACCATCAGAATGATGGTGACGATGATGGCGGCGAGGAATTCAATGCGCAGTAGAAACGGCCAGACGTGAACTTCCTTCTGCCAGCCCGGTTTGAAAGGCCAAGTCTTGCGATGGTGGGTCTTGGCGAGAGCTGCATCACCTTCGAGTTGCTCGATCAGTTCGTCGTTGGCATGCGCCTGCCTCCAAGCCAGATAAATGTAAAAAGCCAACAGCGGAATCAAGCCAACAATCGGCACGTTATCCGGAGCCGAGCAAATCTCCCAAATTTGTCGCCAGTCCATGATCTCTCCACCGCCCAATGTGGGGACGGCCGCCCTCGGCCGTCCTTGTCGAGCGAAAGCTCGACCGCTTCTTCGTTGCCGCCTAAACCGAACTCCGCCTGGTCGACAGCCGAGGGCTGTCGCCACATGATTCTTGCTATTCTCCGGCCGCCTTCGGTCCCCGCCGTGGCTTATCAGCCTCGGCTGCCAGCATCACCGGCGCGGGCCCGGAGATTCCGCCGTCTTTCCGCACGCGCCAGAAATGCACAATCATCAGGATCGAAGCGACGATCGGAATGCCGATGCAATGCCAGATATAGGAACGCAGCAACGCGTTCGCATCCACGATCGATCCGCCTAAAAGACCGAAGCGCACATCGTTGTAAGGAGTCATGCCCAGCATCGAGCCAAACGGCCCTTCATGTCCGAGCAGCGGTGTGGCTCGGGCCATGTTCGTGCCAACAGTCACAGCCCAGAACCCGAGTTGATCATCAGGCAGAAGATAACCAGTAAACGAAAGCAGCAAGGTAAACACCAGAAGCAGCACGCCAATGTTCCAGTTAAATTCACGCGGCTTTTTGTACGAGCCCGTTAGAAATACGCGGAACATATGCAGCCACACGCCAATCACCATCAGGTGCGCGGCCCAACGGTGCATATTACGAAGAATCTTTCCGAAGGGGACATCGTGCTCAAGATAGAGAACGTCACGAAACGCCTGCACCTTGCTGGGGTGGTAATAGAACATCAGCAACACGCCCGTGTAGGTGAGGATGATGAACAGGAAAAAAGTGATTCCTCCCATGCCCCAGGTGTAGCTGTAGCGCACCGCATCGCGATTGATCTTGGCGGGATGCAGGTGCAAGAAGACGTTGGAGAGCACGCCCAGCGCCCGGTTGCGCGGCGTGTCATCGTGTTTGTGGCGGAAGATCGAAGTGTAGACCTGAGTCTTGGTCGGATCTTTCAGACCCTCGATCTGCTCCTTCGCCTTGCTGGGTATGTCGACCTTCATCGCCTGAATGTCTTCCTTGACGCGGTCGACTAAGCCCACTTTGCCGTTCTTGCTGTTCGGATTATTTTCGTCTGCCATTTGAGTCCTGAGTTCGCGGGTCTTAGTTCCTGGATGTTAGGTCTTAAGGTTTTGCCTAAAACCTAACACCCAAGATCTGAGACCCGCCTTCGATAAATCGTTGAATCAAATTGTCCCTACACTCCCGTCAAGAAGGCTCCCGGATCATTGAATTTGCTGGGCTGTCCCTTTGGCCACTGATAGAGGCGAGAGGTGTCGACGATAATCTGCCCGTCCGGTGCGAGTTCTACGTGCGCGCGATCCATGGGACGCGGCGCTGGACCTTCGAAGTTGATCCCTTCACTGTCATAGCCGCTGCCGTGGCACGGACACTTGAATTTGTTCTCGCTTGGTTTCCAGTCAGGCGTACAGCCAAGATGCGTGCAGCGCGCGTAGATCACGAACACTCGATCGGGTGTGCGATCAACCCAGATACGATATCTCTGCTGGAACTTGGTATCGACGCCGAGCGCGAACTCCGAGGGATAGCCGATCTTGAAAACGGAATTGGGTTCGAAAAGAGTGCGGGGAAGAAAGAATCGGAAGAAGGCAAGAAACCAGGCAGTTAAGAATGCAGTTACGCCCACCCAAACCAGCCGCCGCCGTCGGCGGTCGATATCCGTGTTCGATGGGCCCGAGGAGGAAAGCCCAGCCGCCGCTGCTGCCTTAGAAGTTCCGACGGCAGGCGTGCCCACATATTTCGTGGCATCTACCGCGGTCCGCGGCGCAGGTTGCGCCGGGTCTGCATTCGGAATCGGGTTTGGTGGTTCGCTTCCGGGAACCGTCATGGGCGCCCTCCTGCTTCTCTAAACTCGTCAGTCTCCTGCGGCCGCCAGCAACGCTGGCGCAGCCATCTGCCCTCCGGTCGCAAGAATCGGTTCTTCGGAATGCATTGCATCGCCCAGGGCCTGGAACACCAACTGAGTCAACGCCGAAATAAATTTTGGAGAGTCGTTCAAGCCAGCGCTCATCTCAAAGTGTGTAATGCCCAACCGGCGGGCCTCCTCGCGGCCCTCGTGGTTGATTTCGCCCAGCGTCTCCACATGGTCGGAGACAAAGGCCACGGGTACGATACAAACTTCTCGCACCTTCTCCGCAGCCAGGTCGCGTAGCGTGCAGTGCAGCGAAGGCTGTAACCACTTGCTGGCGCCCACTTTGCTCTGATAGCAGAGCCGGTGCCGATTCGACCATCCACCGCGGGCCATAAGAAGGCGCACGGTTTCCTCGATCTGTCGCTGGTAGGGATCCCCTTTGGCGACGATCGACATGGGGATACTGTGTGCGCTGAACACAAGCTCCGCTCGGGTCGGGACTTCGAAGCGCGACAAAGCCTCGTCCACTTTCTCCACAACCGCGTCTAAATACATCGGATGCCCATAGAAGTGTCCAACGTTGTGTACCGGGACGTCATCGTGAAAGAGCCGCTGCCACTCGTTCAAGCTGCTGCCCGTGGTGGTGGAGGAATACTGCGGATACAGCGGGAGCAAGACCACCTCCTCGCATTTCGCAGCTTGTAGCTCTGCAATGGCTTCACGGGTGAAGGGATGCCAGTAGCGCATGGCGACAAAACAGCGGGCATCGAGTCCCTGACTAATCAACTCCGCTTCCAGGGCCCGCGCTTGGCGCTCGGTGAAGCGGCGGATGGGCGAGCCTCCGCCGATAGTCGCATAGTGGTGCTGCACTTTACGGGCGCGGGTGGTCGAAATCAGTTTGGCCAGTGGTTTACGACCCAGGCGGGCAAAAGGGAAGTCGATGATGTCGGGATCACAGAAAAGATTAAAAAGGAAAGGCTCTATCGCAGCCAGCGTATCGGGCCCGCCAAGCTGAAACAGAATAACCCCCACACGCCGTGTTGTGCGCGTCATCCCCCAGATTCCCCAGACGGTGGGGAATGTACTCCCATCTGAGATGAGAGTCAATGGCGGAATTGCAAAATGAAAGTAAAAACGAGAAACCTCCGCGACAACTCAAGCAGTTTGAAAACAAAAACGTGCGGAGACGGGGGAATCGATCCCTGGCGTCCGCATTTGTTAATGCGAAATCGAAACTTACTTCCGCTTTAAGGCAGCCGCAACTCAGCGTGCTCTGGAATCACGATCTGATGCCGTTCGCCGTCGTGCCAGTAGAGTACGCGCAGCACCTTGTGGATCTCAGGATCGGGATCCCCGCCCATGCTGCGGTTATCCACGATTACGAAGAGATGGCCTTCATGCTTGTAGCTGCGCAGTTGCTCAGTGACGTTTACGAAATGTCCCGCTCCACCGTAGTAGGCGCGCATGATGTGCAGTTCGCGATCATGCCACTCGTAACCCGCGTCAGGATCGAGTTCCAGGTTGACGTGAGCGTATTCGGGAAAGCGGAACTCCTCTACATTTCCATCCCAGTGACGGATGCGGATGAAAAGCTCTTTGACGTGATTGCGCGCCGGATCGACACCCAGGTTCCGGTCGTTGATGTCAAATTGCAGGATTCCGTCATGCAGGAACGCCCGCACTTGCGGAGTTACATCGATGCGGCGGTTTCCGGCGCCGTACTCGGCAGCGACCAGTTGACCGCCCTGCGCTGCCGCTGGGCCTGCAAGAAGAAACAAGAATGCCAAACTACTGATCAGAGTTGCGAGTAAGTTCTTTTTCATAACGCCCCTTTTCGCCTCGTTGAGGAGGCCCCAAGCAAATAAGAAACACTCTTAGTGAGCGGCGGCGGGCGTCACCTTCGCCTTATCCATCTCTTCGATCACGGTGTCGGCGAATTCCGATGTTCCCGCCAGGCCGCCGATATCCTTTGTCAGCTTCTCGGGATGACGGTATACCTTCTCCAGCGCATTGCGAATCTGCAGTGATGCATCGAACTCGCCCAGGTGCCGCAGCATCAGGAGGCCAGAGCGCAGCAGCGCCGTTGGGTTCGCCAGATTCTTGCCCGCAATGTCAGGAGCCGACCCGTGAACCGCTTCGAAAATGGCGCAATGATCTCCCAGGTTCGCACTCGGAACAAATCCCAGGCCGCCAACAAACGCCGCGCACAAGTCGGAAATAATGTCGCCGTACAAATTCTCCATCACCAGCATGTCGTACTGATACGGATTCATCACCAACTGCATGCAGGTGTTGTCCACGATGTGTTCGCCGTAGGTGATCTCAGGATATCCCTTGGCTACTCCGCGGCAGCAGCGCAGGAACAGCCCATCCGACAGTTTCATGATGTTGGCCTTGTGGATCGCGTGAATCTTCTTGCGCTGATTCTTGCGGGCATATTCGAAGGCAAACTTCGCGATGCGGGTCGAGGCTTTTTCCGTAATGATCTTCAGACTCTCCACCACGCCCGGTACAACTTCATGCTCCAGTCCGGAGTAAAGGCTCTCGGTATTCTCGCGCACAATGATGAGATCGACGTCAGGATAACGCGTAGGAATATGCGGCAGATTGCGAATTGGCCGGAAATTCGCATAGAGCTCGAATTTCTGCCGCAGCGCCACGTTGATGCTCGAAAACCCGCCACCCACCGGCGTTGTCACCGGACCCTTTAAAGCCACGCAGGTGCGTTCAATCGATTCCAGCGCTTCCTTCGGGATGTACTCCCCGTGCTTCTCGAACGCATCGGCGCCCACAGCGAACGACTCCCACTCAAACTTGACGCCAGTCGCTTCCAGAATGCGCACCGTCGCCTGCGTCACTTCCGGACCGATTCCATCGCCGGGAATCAACGTTACTCTGTGACTCATGATTCACTGCCTTCTTAGTGGAGAGTGTTCGGTGATCGGTGGTTAGTACCAACAGATATTTCTCAATTCTTATTCACTACCCACTGACCACTGGTCACTGACCACTTTTCTTAACTCGAATTTCTCCGGCTTCCTTGGCTTTCACCAAATCCCTGAGTTCGTTCATGAATTCCTTGACGTCCTTGAAATCCAAATAAACCGAGGCAAAGCGTACGTAAGCCACTTTGTCGTAGCGGCGAAGCCGGTTCATAATGAGTTCACCCAATTCGCTCGTCTTGCGCTCGCGTTCCTGCGACTCGATGACGAACGACTCCGCCTCGTTCACAATCTGTTCCAGCTTGCTGATCGGAACGGGACGCTTCTCACAGGCACGCAATAGCCCGTTCAGAACTTTCTGGCGGTCGAACTTTTCCCGGCGCCCGTCTTTTTTCACCACCATGTAGGGGATCTCATCGATGCGCTCGTAGGTGGTGAAGCGTTTGCCGCACTTCAGGCATTCGCGCCGGCGCCGGATCGACTCCGCTTCCTTACTCTCGCGAGAATCCACTACCTTATCGTTTGCAAATCCGCAAAAGGGACATTTCATGGCGCTGATGGTGATCGAACCGATCTACCAGTAGAAGGCTTGTGGTTAACCCAGAATTGTAACAGGCAGGCGAGGCTGCGCTTCGCCTGACCGTATCTGCCTGATAGACAGTGCTGACAACCTACGCGGGTGGGCTGGTGAGCTCCGCTTCTTCGCTGCGGTGGCTTTCCTCCGACAACTTCCGCAAGGACAATCTCTCGTGATGCGCCAATATCAGGCCCAGGGGTACAACGGCGGCGAACGTGACTAGCCATAGCAAAATTCCGCAACTCGCCGCCATTTCCGGAGGCACGTCGAAGACGCTGGATAAGGCGGCAATCGTTGCCATCTGCGAGCCGCCGCCCACCGCCGGCAACTGCAGCATCGAGCCGAGCATGCTCGCTCCCATCAGAATCAAAAGTTGCGACACAGGAATCTCCAGCGCCGGCACGCCGTAGGAGTGTGTAACTTCCTGATACGCCAACGCGATGATGTACCACATCCCGACCGAAACCAGCGTGAGCCAAAGCATCGAGAGCGGGCCGTGAATCGTGTCCAGTCCGGTGCCAAACTCGCGTACTTTCTGCGCCAGCTTGTGGCCAAAATTGGCCGAGAGATGTCCAAATCGTTTCTCCACCCATCGGGCGACTGCGTCGCCACTACGCCGGATGATGATTGCCCCGATGGTCAGCGCAACCACTACTCCAATCAGCAGAAACCCGCCCTCGCGGAAACGCTGGTAGTACTCAGGGTGGGGAATCGCAGGCAAAGCGCTGGGCAGAAAAATTGCCAGCACCATCAACACCGTGAATGCCCCAACGTCGAAGATTCGTTCCACGGCCCACGCTGCCAACTGCGAAGAAAAAGGCAAATCCGTCCGACGTGCAATCAAGTACGGCCGAATAAATTCTCCGGCCCGTCCCAGAAGCGCGAGACCGGTGAACCCAATCAAGGTCGGCGAGACCAGGTCCACGACCTTCACCTGGGGGCGTACCGGCTTCAGAAAAATCTTCCAGCGCAACGCTCGTAGAACGTATCCGATGTAAATTAGTGCGATCGCGTGCAGTACGTGAATTTTCCGTATGCGCCCAGTCTGCGCCCAGAAGGTGCCCCAATCAAACGTTTGCCAGTGCCGGTATTGCAGGTAAACCAGAGCAGCCAGGATCACGAACACGACCGCACTGGCCACGATGCGCTTTTTATCCATGAAGGGAAGAATCCTCGCGCCGCGACCCTCGCAACACGAAGCGGAAACGGCACTCCCAAGGTAAATGACTGTGCCCGGAGGGTCAAACAACGGACTTGCAGGTAAAGCGAAGCGCCGTCGGGAATGAAGAGATGTTTGCTTACATCGAGGTTGCGAGTTTGATTGCGTGGCGAACGTGGCCGCAGGATTTCTTTAAGGCTGCCACGGCCCGGGCGCGAGAAACTCCTGCAACCAGCATCACGAGAGCCACGGGCGTGCGATTTCCGCAAGCCTGCAGAGCGGCGCGAGCAGCGGCGTTCTCAGCTCCCGAGGCACGCTCCAGAATGGCGATGGCGCGCTGCGTCAGCTTTTCGTTTTTCGGCACAACGTTGACCATCAGGTTGCCATAAACAAAACCAAGCCGGCTCATCGCACCCGTTGAAATCATGTTGAGCACCATCTTGTGAGCGGTCGCAGCTTTCATCCGCGAAGATCCGGCAAGAACCTCCGGGCCGACCCGAGTGATGATGGCGAAGTGAGCCGCGCGTTCCAGCGGGGAATTGGGATTGCAAGTGAGAGCGATGGTGCGTGCACCGCGTTGCCGCGCGGCTTGAACTGCCGCAAGCGTGAAGGGCGTCCGGCCGCTGGAAGCAATGCCGAGAATGACGTCGTGCTTCCCGGGTTTGCGGCGCCTCACTTCTTCGCGGCCTTGCCTGGAGTCATCCTCGCTGATCTCAGAATCGGAAGCCAATGCCTTGGCACCTCCGGCGATAATGAACTGGACTCGATCCGTGTTGAACGTGGGCGGGCACTCGGCGGCATCGAGGGCGGCGATGCGGCCGCTGGTTCCAGCGCCGACGTAGATGAGGCGTCCTCCGCGGCGCAACGCAGCGACAACTAAATCGATCGCCCGCGCAATCTGCGGCAATACGCGGGTGACCGCTCCAGCCACGGTAGCGTCTTCAGCGTTAATCAGTCGCACAATCTCGAGAGAAGATTTGCAATCGAGGTCATGGGCGGCGTCATTCGGCTGCTCGGTGCGAAGGCCGTGGAGGCTAAGCTGAGGCTTGCGAGTTGAGTTCAAGAGTCACGCGCCTTTCGGTGTGGAAGCGACTGGTCATTCTAACTGCTTTCCACTTTGCTGTCGGTCCCACGCCGCTCAAAGGAACTCAGATGCGTAGTTTATTTGGATTTTTCGATTGCTTCGATTACAGCATCGTGAAAAACAGGGCGGATCTGTTTGATCGCCTGATTGCAGCAGTCGGGCCATGTACGGTTGGTGAGCATAGCGATTGAGAGTTTTCGTTCGGGATCAATCCACAGGGATGTCCCCGTGTAACCCAGGTGGCCGAAAGATGCGGAGCCAAGATACTTTCCGGATTGCGAAGGCGCGGACGGCGTGTCCCATCCCAGCGCGCGAGTTGTGCCTGGCGGCGCTGACTCGCGGCGCGTGAAGAGTGCAATTGTTTCGGAGCGCAGAACCGGGTCTTCTGGATGAAGCATGGCGTGGCCAAATCTGGCGAGATCCGCAGCGCTAGAAAAAACTCCCGCCTGGCCGGCGATGCCACCCAGGACGCTGGCGTTTTCGTCCTGCACTTCGCCTTGGATGATGCGATGCCGGAAGCTGCGATCATCGGTCGTCGGAGGAATTTGTGAGCGGATTTCCTTCGGCGGATGAAAGGCGGTGTTGACCATTCCGAGAGGAGCAAAGATTTCGCGCTGGCAGAAACGATCGAGCGATTCATCGCCGAGCCGTTCGAGGGCGACGCCAAGAAGAATGAATCCAATGTCGCTGTACTCGACGCGCGATCCGGGATCGGCGGAGAGCGGCATGGTGAAGGCTGCGTGCAGCAACTCGTCGTGAGTCCGGGCTTTAAGAAACAACTTTTCATACGCGGGCAATCCGGAGGAATGAGCCAGCAGCATCCTGATGGTCACTTCGTGGCGACGGGGATCTTTTCCAGCATCGCGAGTGAATTCAGGGAGGACGGCGGCGAGGGGCGCGTCCAGATCAAGCAGGCCTCGTTGGTAAAGAAGCATCGCCATAGGCGTCGTTCCAACCACCTTGGTGACGGAGGCGAGATCGAAAAGAGTGGTGGGAACGACAATGGACGAGTCGGCCTGGTAAGTGAAGCGGCCCAGGGCCTTCAGTGCGATTAGCTGGTCTTTCACTGTGATCGCGACAGAAGCAGCGGGAAACGCACGCTGAGCGATGGCTTCTTGCAGGATGGAGAAGGCGGAGGCAAATAGGTCGTCCTGGTGTTCGAAGCCTCCGATCAGCGGGAATGCGCGATCTGGTATGGTCATTGAGAAGTCCATGATATGGCATACGCGGCACCCCCTTACTTGAGTTTCTTGAGTCATGCCGTCGAGGTTGTGTAGAGTCAGAGCATCCTTCCTATTCAATCCAACTCGTTGGAAGCTCCGCTGCGCCAGCCCACTCCTCCGCAAAAGACGTGGAGGGGCGGGACATTCAGGCTGATTTTATTTGCCGTGGGCTGCAGCATCATGGTCGCGACTGCACTGACAGCCTCGCCTACCGTGGACGCCAGGAAGCCGGCGGCCGCGGTGCGTATGGGCGAGGTGGACGCCGTCATCCAGCAGGCCATTCATGATCAGCAGATTCCTGGAGCGGTTCTGATTGTGGGTCATGACGGCCATGTCATTTACCGGAAAGCCTATGGTTGGCGTGCCTTGGAGCCGCGCCGCGAACTCATGACGTTGGATACGATTTTTGATTTGGCATCGCTGACCAAGGTGATCGTGACCGCGCCGGCGGTAATGCAACTCGTCGAACAGGGCAAAATCCGCCTCAATGACCCGATAGCAAAATATCTCCCGGAGTTTGGACAGAATGGAAAAGAAGACATCACGCTGCGGCAGTTGCTGACGCACTATTCGGGCTTGGAGCCGGATCTGGATTTAAAAACGGTGTGGGAGGGAAAGGAGACGGCCTATCGGATGGCGTTTGCGGCGATACTGCAGGATCCGCCCGGCTCAAGGTTCTCCTATAGCGACATAAATTTCATCGTGCTGGGCGCGCTGGTGGAGCGGATTTCGGGCGAGACGCTGGATGAATATGCGACCCGGCATATTTTTGTGCCGCTGAAGATGACGCATACGCGCTTCGTGCCTACCGCGGCCTGGCGGGCGAAAATCGCGCCCACCCAGTATGACGAGAATGAACACATGCTGCGCGGTGTGGTCCATGATCCGACCGCGCGAAGGATGGGCGGCGTGGCCGGGCAAGCGGGCCTGTTTTCAACCGCGGATGATTTGGCTAAATTTGCCCAGGCCTTGTTGAATGGCGGCGGAGGAATTCTATCGCCGCTTTCAGTGGAGAAGATGACGCGTCCGGAGCAACCGCCGACCGCGCCCGTGCTGCGCGGATTTGGCTGGGATATCGACTCTCCGTTCTCGACCAACCGGGGAACTCTGCTTCCGGTCGGAGGATACGGCCATACCGGATTCACGGGAACATCGATGTGGATCGATCCAACCACCCAAACCTACATCATTCTGCTGACGAACGCGGTGCATCCACGGGGAAAAGAAAATGCGATCGCCTTGCGCTCCAAAGTGGCGACCGCAGTGGCAGCGGCGCTGCCTCTGACCATCAGCGAGAAGGAGTCGCTACGCTGGCAGAGTATTACCGGCTACAACGAGGCGCAAAGCGCGGCGCGGCACATGAGCGCTCGCAATGGGAACGGGAAGACTGGGGTCGACGTCCTGGAGGATCACGGCTTCGATGTTTTGCAGGTGGCCGGACGCAAGAAGCGCATTGGTCTGCTTACCAATCAGACGGGCGTGGATGCTGACGGTCGCCGCACGATCGACGTGCTGGCGCACGCGCCGGGCGTTTCGCTGGACGCTATCTTCAGCCCCGAGCACGGAGTCACGGGAACGCTCGATACGACTGACGTTAACAACTCCAAAGATGCGGCAACCGGAACTCCGGTCTACAGCGTGTATGGCGCGAAGGACGCGGCACGACGGCCGGCGCTCGACCTGATGAAGGATCTGGATGCAGTGGTCATCGATATTCAGGATGCCGGTGTGCGCTTCTACACTTACGAGACTACGCTCGGATATTTTCTGGAGGCTGCCAGCCAGGCGGGAGTGGAAGTGATTGTGCTGGACCGTCCCGACCCGATTACGGGAGCGTTCGTGCAGGGCCCAGTATCGGATGCGGGACACGAAAGCTTTACCAATTATTGGACGGTGCCTGTGCGTCATGGAATGACCATGGGCGAACTGGCGAAGATGTTCAATGCGGAACGCAACATTAATGCCAGGCTGACCGTGGTGCCGATGGACGGCTGGCAGCGTGGCGATTGGTTTGATTCGACCGGACTCGCGTGGGTGAATCCCTCCCCGAACCTGCGCAGCGTGACAGAGGCGGGATTGTACCCGGGCGTAGGATTGATCGAAGGAACCAATGTTTCTGTGGGACGGGGAACAGATACTCCGTTTGAACTTGTAGGTGCGCCATGGGTCAAGAGCCGGGAACTCGCCGCGTATTTGAATGCGCGCGGGATCGCGGGAGTAAGGTTTGTTCCAGTAACCTTCACGCCCTCCACCAGCAATTACGCTGGGCAGAAGTGCGAGGGCGTGAATGTAGTTCTCACCGAACGAAGCGCGCTCGATGGACCCGAGCTAGGAATTGAATTGGCGGCCGCGTTAAGAAAACTCTATCCGGCGGACTTTAAGATGGAACGGATGACGGAGTTGTTGGTGAATCAGGCAACTTACGATGGGCTGGTAGCCGGTGAAGATCCGCGGCGGATCGCGCAGGATTGGCAAGAGGGATTGGACAAATTCCAGCTGGTACGGCAAAAATATTTAATCTACAAGTAGTTCGGTTGGCCTATCTGGGGAGCTGTTCAAGGATGAAATTGACTCTGGGAATGCTTGTTCTGCTCATAACGGCGGTCGCGATCTCGCCGGAGTCTGCAAGCGGCCAGCAAGAAAACTCGACTTCTTCCGCGCAGCAGGCTCAAGAAGCACCTTCCGCCGACCCCTCAGCACAGTCCATTTTGTATAGGAATACGAGGTACGGTTTTAGTTTCTTGTTGCCTGAAACCTGGAAGGGCTACACGATTCTCACGGATAAATGGGAAGGCGGGGATCCGGAAAAAGGTAGCGTGGAGCACGGTGCCGTGATCTCCATCCGGCATCCTGACTGGACGAAAGAGAAGCCTCGTCAGGATATTCCTATCATGATATTCACCGTTGCGCAGTGGGACTCAATTGAGCACGGCAACCTCTCCGTGAGTGTAGCGTCGTTTGGTCCCGCTGAACTCGGGCGCAATCGCAAATACGTATTTGCCTTGGCTCCTCGCGTCAGCAACAGCGACCTTACAGGTGGAGCCGAGGTGAACGAGATTCTCAAACACGACCCGCTCCGGCCCTTCTGGACGAAATGACCTTCTCTCCCTTCGGATAACCCGAAACGGGGAAGTCCGCATCGTAGGGCGTGAGCATGCTATCCTCGGGCTGAACGGCGGAACTGGAGGTCTGGAATGCGCTTCGCGTGGGCTTTCTTGCTGCTATCGGGCATGGCGTTGGGGCAAACGGCGGACACCACGAAGCAGGAAAATTCGGCGCCAAATTCACCCCCGGCAACTTTAGCAACAAGCCCGGTGCCCGCTCCCGATCCGAATACGATTACCATCCCCGCCGGCACCAGGATTCCTTTGTCGCTGAAGCAGGCGATTTCCACCAAGAATGCGCGCGAGGGCGACGCGGTTTACGCGGAAACGGCGTTTCCCTTTGTGGTCTCTGATCGCGTGGTCGTGCCCGCGGGGTCCTATGTTCAGGGCAAGATCGCGCACGTAGAGCGCGCCGGGCACGGCAAAGGGCGCGCGGAAATCCTGATGCACTTTACCTCGATCATTTATCCCACCGGATACACCGTGATGTTGCCGGGTTCGGTCGAAAACACTCCGGGTGCAGATAACAAATCGGTGAAGGACTCGGAAGGAACGATCCAGCAGGACAGCGACACAGGGAAAAGAGTTGAGGATGCGGCCAAGAATGGGGTGTACGGCACTCTCGGGGGCGCGACGGCCGGCGGACTGGCCACCGGCGGATTGAACGGAGCGCGGGTGGGAGCGGGAGTCGGGGCTGCTGTCGGCGTCGCCTGGGCGCTTCTAAAACGCGGCGCTGACGTGAAGCTGGATGTAGGGACATCGATCGAAATGGAGATTCAGCGTCCGATTACCGTGGACGCAACTCGCATTGCGATGGCGAGGGCGACACCATAAGCGGTCGTACGATCGCGCCGAAGCACCTATCCTGCTTTCAAGTGGATACCGCTTCGCAATGAGGATCGGGATCTAGGATGCGCCCTTGGCGCTGGCAGAGTAGCTGAATGGATTCTGGGCGTCGACCTCGCGGCGCAGATCTTCGAAAACAGCGTCCGACATCTTCATAAACACATCAACAACTTCCGGGTCGAACTGGCGTCCTACCCATGCCTGGATCTCTTCCCGCGCTTGCGCCAGAGTTCTGGCCGGGCGATAAGGGCGATCCGAAATGATGGCGTCGAGAGTATCCGCCACGGAGAAAATGCGGGCGCCCAGAGGAATTTCTCTGCCCTTGAGTCGGCGAGGATAGCCGCTACCATCAAAATGTTCCTGGTGCGAGTACACGATCTCGCAAGCCTCCGCCAGGAACGGAATCTTCTTGAGCATCTGGTAACCGTGGTAGCAATGCTCCTGCATGATCTCTTTTTCTTTCTCGTCCAGCTTTCCCGGTTTGAACAGGATTTTATCCGGAATGGCTACCTTGCCAAAGTCGTGGAGGAAAGCGCCGCGCGCGATCACGGGAATTTGTTCGCGAGGCACGCCCATGGCGCGGGCAATCGCGATGGTAAAAGCGGTAACGCGGCGCGAGTGGCCTTCCGTTTCGGCGTCCCGGAGATCGAGCGCGTCGCCCAGAGCCTCCAGTGTGATGTCATAGGAGCGCTCCAGGTCTGCCATCGCCTTTTGCAGTTGATCGGTGCGAGCTTCGACCAGAGACTCCAAATTCGTTTGATAAGTGCGATTCTCTACTTTGAGCCGGCGGTTTTCCAGTGCCCGCTTTACTGCGTTCAGCAACTGCTCGCGTTCGAACGGCTTTAGCAGATAGTCGTAGGCGCCGTTACGGATGGCGGCCAGGGCCACCGAAATATCATGCACCGCGGTAACCATCACCACCGGCATGTCGGGAAATTTTTCCTTCGTGCGTTCGAGCAATCCGATCCCGTCCAGATCCGCCATCATCAAGTCGGAAAGCATCAACTCAAACACATCGCCGGAATTCAGCAGGGCCAGAGCTTCCATGCCGGAAGCCGCTTGTTTACAGGAGAAACCAGCGGCGATAAGGATGGCGCAGACAATCTCGCGGATTGCTTCTTCGTCGTCCACTACCAGAATGCGATCAGGCATGGGTGTCTCAGGAATACTATCGGCGATTCTACTCTAGAGTTGAGATGCCGAAAGTAACCATCCAGGTCCGGAAAGGCCATCGAGATCAGCCTCAAGCATGATATTCAGAAGCCAGGCAGTGTCACGTCCGGAACGCGGGCGTCCACTCCTACGTGATCCACCAATAAAATGATCGCTTCCCTTTGGTCCGTTTGGAACACCGTGGTACAACCAGCCGTTTCCCGGCTGAAGCCCGGCGAGTTTGCGTTGCTGATTATTCTGGCGGCGTCGGTACTCGTGTTGTCGGTATTCCGCGAACGCTATCTTGCGGTCTGGACGGCCGCCTGGACTCTGCTCGTCACTTCGCGTCTTCTAGAGGCTCACGGCGCAGGGATGCAGATTCCGCTGCGCTATGTTCCCGCGATTGAACAAGCCGCCTTCGTGATTGCAATGGGCCTGTTCGCCGGGGCGATCTTCGTATATATAAAGGAACGGAATCTCCTGGCGCCGCTGCTTGCCGTTACCGCGAGCACCGCGGGTTTTGCCGTTGCCCGCGCTCTTCTTTGGCCCAATTCGTTACCTCTGCGGGTCGCTCTCGAAGTCTCTTATCGAATCATCCTCCTGACCGCTGCCATCGCCTTGCTAAACGCACGCCGCGGCCGCCGTGAGATGGCCTCATGGATGCTCGCTGCGTTCCTCGTCGCCCAGCGTCTGCATTGGTCGCCTTTTATGGACCAGGTTCCGGCCGGAATCTTTACTACCCTCGACGTCGCTCTTGGGCTGAGCATCTTGCTGATCGTATTTCAGGAAGCTCGCGCGCGGAACCAGCGATTGAGCGTGCTGCGCGCTTTGACCGAGAGCATTGTTCTCGCGCAGCAGCAGGGCGGCATGATGGATAAGGCCCTTGAGGAGTTGCAGCGGCTGACCCAGTGCAAGGCAGCGTGGTTCCGACTCATCGAGGGCGGACATCTCGTAGCCACACACGCGGTGGGAGTTTCGCCGGAATTCCTGCGTGAAATAGGAATCGCCGAAATAACCGCGGACGTTTCCCAGGCGTTGGAACGGGGTAAGCCTGTGATCGCGCGAAAAAATGGCGCGAACCCAGAAGATGAGCAACTGCTCAGGACAGAGAAACTCCGGCGTTTGTTGATGGTTCCGGTCCTCGGAAAAAAAGCGCCCATCGGACTGCTGGTTCTAGCTAGCGATCGCGATAGAAAGCTGACCGCCGAGGAACTCGACTTCCTCGAAACCTGCGGCCGCCAGTTGGGAATCGCGGTAGAAAACTTCCGCTTGCTTGAGCAGGTGTTGCGTTCGCAGCGGCAGTGGAGGAACACGTTTGATTCGGTTCACGACATCATCCTGGCGCACGATGCCGAATTCCGCATCATCAAAGCTAACCAGATTTTGCTCGAACAGCTCGAACAATCGTCAGCCGACGTGATTGGCAGCACCTGCGAATCGGTACTGCCGCACGGTTTAGGAGAATGGACCGGCTGTCCCTATTGCGCCCGCGGTGTCGAAGAAATTACCGAAGGGGCTGACCCCTGCTTTGGCGGTTTCTCGCTGGTCTCCACTTCCTCCTACAGCGAGCAGGGCAGCAAACAGAAGGGCACCATCCACATCGTCCGCGACATTACAGAACGGCGGTCGGCGGAGGAAAAGTATCGTCTCCTGTTCGACCAGGTGCAGGAAGGTGTTTACGTGGCGATGCCCAGTGGTCGTTTGCTCGATTGCAACGACGCCTTTGTGAACATGCTGGGATATCAGCGCCGGGAAGACCTGCTGAACCTGAACCTCGATCAAGACGTCAGGGTAGACGCCGCGCAGCGGGATGCGTTTCGTAAGGCCATCGACCAGCAGAACTACGTTCGCAACTTCGACGTGACCATGCGGCGGCAGAATGGGACGCTGCTGCTGGCCTCCGAAAGCAGCTTCGCCACTCGCGATGCGGCAGGAAATATCGAACGCTATCAAGGTTTCGTTCTGGATGTCACTGAGAAGCGCCGCGCTGAAGACGAAATGCGGCGCCGTAACCGCGAACTCAATGCCCTGAACGCGATGGCGGTGGTGGCAACGCAATCCTTCGATCTCGATGAGATCCTCAATCTGACGTTGCGGCAGGTCGTTTCACTTTTTGGCGCGGAGAGCGGAGCCATTTATCTTTCCGACTCCGACGCTCCAACCTATCGACGCCGCGCTGCCTGGGGGCCTCGCAGCCGCGATAAATCACGCCCGGCAGAAATCAGTTTTGCCGACGGATTTGGCGATCTGGTCATGCGGTCGCGCGCCGAAGTAATCACCGCCGAATACCTTCCCCATCTCACCGGCGCAGTCGCGGACTTTATCCGTTCCAGCACCGACGGCGCGTGGAGCTGGGTTTTGTTCTGGGGCAAGGACAGTCCCATTGGCATGATGGGACTGCGCAGCCACGTGGAATATGAATATTCCAGCGGCGAAGAAAATCTGCTCGTGGCCATCAGCCGCCAGTTGGCCACCACCATCGAAAAAGTCCGCTTGTACGAAGAAACCTGCAAGGCTTATGAAGATCTGCGGCGCACACAGGAACAGCTTTTGCAGAGCGAGAAGATGTCCGCCGTAGGCCAACTGATCGCAGGCGTGGCCCACGAACTGAACAATCCCTTGACCGCGATTCTGGGTTACGCGCAGCTACTCGAGAGCGAAGGCTTGAACGAGCGCGCTCAAGACTACGTGGGCAAAATGTTCAAACAGGCGCAGCGCACCCATCGGGTCGTGCAGAATCTGCTTTCCTTCGCGCGGCAGAGAAAGCCCGAGCGTTCGGAAGTTGACATCCGGAAAGTGCTGGAAGAGACTCTGGCCCTCCGCGACTACGATCTCAAGGTCAACCACATCGTCGTGGAAAAAGATTTGGGAGACGAAGCGGCGATGGTCGTCGCCGATCCCCACCAGATTGAGCAAGTCTTCCTGAACATCATCAACAACGCCGTGGACGCTATCCTGGAAACGGGACGATCAGGGAAGCTGAAGATTGATGTTTCCTGCGCTGGTGGCTTCGTGGCCGCTCAGTTTGCTGATGACGGCCCTGGAATCAAGGATCCCAAGAGGATCTTCGATCCCTTCTACACCACGAAAAATGTTGGGAAGGGAACCGGGCTGGGCTTGAGCATCTGCTACGGAATCGTGAAGGAACACGGCGGCGACATCACGGCGCATAACGCTGCCGAAGGCGGCGCGGTCGTTGAAGTAAGGCTGCCGATCGCTGCGCCGGCGGGTGCAGTGCCGGAACCAGTCCCGGTAGCTCCGCCGAAGCGCGAAGGCGCCATCCAGGGCCGGGTGTTGCTGGTCGAGGAAGAGGAAGCCGTGCTGGAGTTCGAGCGCGACGTGCTTACCGGCGCCGGAGCCAATGTGGTGACCGCGTCCAGAAGCGAAGACGTAAAGACGCGTCTGCTCTCCGAGCCCTTCGATGCGGTGATTATGAGTGGCAAGATGCCCGGCGATTGGCACGCTAAGGAAGCCTACGCGTGGCTCAAACAACATTGCTCCGGCATGGAGAATCACACGCTCTTCACGTTCTCCAATGTCGAACAGAGCGATGAGAGAGCATTCCTGCAGGAAAATAAGATTCCGTTCCTCGTGAAACCCTTCGAAGTGGCGGACTTGATATCGCATGCCCGGCGGCTATTACAGAAGGCGCAAGCGGCCGCAGCCTCGGCAAGCTAGAGGCACTCCTGATCACAGTTGTGCGCGCAAGCCTTTCACCAGCCGTCGCAGGGCTTTTTCATTGCGGCGGTACCAGCGCCATTGTCCCTGCTTCACTGCCTCCACTAAGCCAGCCTTGGTCAGGATCGCCATGTGATGCGAAATGGTCGGCTGTGAGAGCTGCACGCGCTCTTCAATGTCGCCGGCGCACAGGCCGCTGTACTTGCCAGGGGTGGCGACACCGCGCTGTTTCAGCGCGCCCAGGATCTGGCGTCGGGTGGGATCAGCAATGGCGTGCAGCATGCTGTCAAGAACCGTCACTGTTGTCGGCATATCTGAGATCACAAATATCTTCCAGATCGACGCTTGTCAATATGTAAGAAACGGCAAAGCGAATCATCAGGAGCGCTGCCGCGGGGCGCGCAGCCACTCGATGCGGCTGAACTCCAGGTAGCGCACATCGCTTTCCGGCAACGAACAATTGGATTGATCGAGTTGACCGGCCAGCGTGCCGCCCCGAATCCAATAACCCGTTTCGTCCTGTTTGAGAACCGTCGCGTCAAGTGGATCCATGCCATGTAGTTTGAAGACCACGCGGCGGTTCAGCAGGAGGGTACGCTTCATAGGGAGATTTCACTTCTTGAGAATCGGGTTATATCCGTCGTTGATCAGCCGGGAGCGCATGGCCTCGGCTTCTTTGATATCGCCGAAGGGCCCTACCTGCACGCGAAATAGTTTGTCAGCGGCATTGCTCGCCACAAAGGCGGGATATTGCTTTTTCTTGAGAGCATCCACCAGGGCATCCGCGTCTTCCTGCTTGGTCACCGCGGCGACCTGCACAAAATAACCCGTGCCTGGAATTGGGGCCATGGGGTCGGGCGGTCCGGCAGTTTGCGCGCTCTGCGATTGTGCGCCCGACGCAGGAGACGGAGTCGCAGAAGAACTCGTGGTTTGAGCGGCAGAAGATTGCGCAGCCGCAGCGTCCGTGGGCGTGGCAACGGCAGGAGTGAGTTGCGAATTGCCGTTCGGCTGCTCGACGGCTTTGTAAAAGGTCATCTGCGCCGCTGGAGCAGCGCCAGAACTCACTGGCTTAGCGCCATTGGCAGGCACTGGAGCCAGTGTCGTCGCTCCTGCGAGGGCGGAGTCCGATTTGCGTCCCAGCGTGTAGCCGAGAGCGAAAAATACGGCGCAGATCGCCACCAGAGCGAAGAAAAGCCCCAGCAGCTTCGCCGTACCGAGTGTAATTTCGGTGTCTTGTGATGAAGCCATAACCCTTCCTCAAAATTGCAGGCGAACCCGCCCAGCGATCGAAAATCATCGCAAAATCAGGCGCGTTGAAACCTATGCTGATTTCGGCACGGGCGCGGCATCCTCGCCGACTTTGCCTAGCATCTTCTGCAAGCCCGAAAAGAAATCCACGGGCACAGGGAAGATGACCGTCGTATTTTTCTCGACGCCGATTTCCGTCAAAGTCTGCAGGTAGCGCAGCTGCACGCTGACTGGTTCGGTGGCCAGCAGATGCGCCGCATCCACCAGTCGCTGCGCGGCCGAGAACTCGCCTTCCGCGTGAATAATCTTGGACCGTTTTTCGCGCTCCGCTTCAGCCTGCTTGGCCATGGCGCGCAGCATCGATTCCGGCATGTCGACCTGCTTCACCTCGACATTCGTCACTTTCACGCCCCATGGCGAAGTGTGCTGGTCGAGAATGCTCTGCAGCCGTAGATTGATCTTCTCCCGATGAGCCAGCAATTCATCGAGTTCCTGTTCGCCCAGAACGGAGCGCAACGTAGTCTGCGCGAACTGCGATGTCTGATACACATAATTCGAAACTTCCACCACAGCTTTGTTGGGGTCAATCACGCGCAGAAAAATGACAGCATTCACTTTGAGCGTGACATTATCGCGGGTGATGATGTCTTGCGGTGGAACTTCCAGCGCTTCCTGGCGCAGAGACACCCGAACAATGCGGTCGATCGGGCTGAAAACCAAAGCTATGCCGGGGCCCTTGGCAGTGGTCAAAAGCCGTCCGAGCCGGAAAATGACGCCGCGCTCATACTCAGCCAGGATCTTGATGGAACTCAGTAAGTAGATGACAACGATGATGATGACGACCGTGGTAAAACCAACTCCGAGTTCCATATCAATTCCTCCACCGCCCAAAACACACAAGTGCTGCTGAGGCGGATTGTAGCGCAATGGAAGCGGGAGGGCGCGGAATTCGGACCCAGTCCGGTTGCTTGTGCTGGTGCCTGCCCTGTTTAGGGAACGGCGGCGACGGTGCTCGCCACAGCCACGGGTTCTACTTGAAGAAGCAGTCCGTCCACACGGCGCACCACCACGGACTGTCCTATCGAAACGTCTGAGGAGGAGACAGCATCCCATATTTCACCGTGGACAAAAATCTTGCCGCGAGGGGAGAGCGCAGTCTGGGCAATACCGGCTTCACCGATCAATCCCTGTGCCCCGGAGACCAGCTTGTTCCTCCGGGCCTTGAAGGCAATGCTCATCAGGAAAGCTGTGATCAATCCCAGCGGAATGCTCACGGCCAGTGCCGTCAGCAAATGCACGCGCATTTCCGGGATCGGCGAATCCACCAGCAGCAGTCCGCCAAGTGTCAGCAGCGCAATGCCGCCAATCGTTAGAACTCCGTGACTCGCGAACTTGGCCTCAGCGGCAAACAGCGCGAATGCCCCCAGAATGAGGACTAGAGCTGCGAAGCGCGTAGGCAACAGGTTTAGAGCAAAGGCCGCGATCAAAATAAAGACAATGCCCACCGTTCCCGGAATCACTGCGCCCGGATGATTGAACTCCGCATAGAGCGCGAGAGCTCCGATGGCCAGCAGGATGAACGAAACATTCGGGTCCATCAAATAACCAAGGATACGTTCCTTGACCGTCATGCCAAAAGGCACGACCGGCTGCCCGGAGAGCTTCAGCGTGACAGCTTGCCCGTCGAAGCGCTTAAAACTCTTACCCTCCATCTGACGGAAAAGGTCATCGTCGCTAGAGGCTACGTAGTCGATCAGACGCTGCGAAAGCGCTTCCTGTTCCGTAAACGATTTGGATTCGAGCACCGCGCTCTCAGCCACCTCGACATTCCGCCCGCGTTTGGAGGCTACAGAACGCATCAGCGCCGCGGTATCGTTTTCAATTTTGCGCTTCATCTCATCATCAATCTTGGGCGCGAAAGGCCCAATCAGCACGGGATGCGCCGCCCCCGCGTTGGTTCCCGGAGCCATAGCTGCGACGTCGGCCGCTTCGAGGATGAAAATTCCAGCCGAACCCGCGCGGCTGCCGCCGGGTGCGACGTAAACAATCACCGGAACCTGCGACGAGGTAATCTTCTCAATGATCTTCCGCGTAGAATCGACCAGCCCTCCCGGCGTATTGATCTCGATCAATACAGCCTGATCGCCGCGCCTCTGCGCCTCGTCGATGGCCCGCGAGATGTATTCCTGTGTGATGGGCTGAATCGTGTCATCGACAACGATCTTGAGAACTTCAGCGGAGGAAATAAAGCTGAAGACACAAATCGCTACCAGGCCGAGAACGATGCGGAAAATTAGCCTGTGTTTCATGAGTCGGCCCTAGCCCTCAGGAATATTCTTACTCTTATTTGCGAACCGCGGCAGGAATTTCTTGTTCGTGTTCGATCGCACCGCCATTTCCGGAAAATGGGCCATCCCACCCGGGAAGATTCGTGCTGCCCGTGATCAGGCGCGCACCCCGTTCATAGGTGAAGTACGACCACGCCCACTGAATCAGGACTAGCACCCGGTTCTGGAAACCAATCAGAAAAAGAATGTGGATAAACAGCCAGGCCAGCCACGCCATGAATCCGGAGATGTGAATCTTGCCGAACTGCGCCACCGCCGCCGCCCGCCCGATCGTTGCCAGGCTTCCTTTGTCCCAGTAATGAAAAGGCTGGCGCGGCACAGGCTGGCCCGGCTGGCTCTTGGCGAGTTTAATCTCCCGGCGAATTAGCTTAGCCACATAGCGTCCCTCCAGAATGGCCACGGGCGCCACGCCCGGCAGCATCTTCCCCGACCGGTCCTTCAAAGCTGCGAGATCTCCGATGACGAAAACCTCCGGATGGCCCGGAATACTCAAGTCAGGCCGGACCAGAACCCTTCCCGCGCGATCCAAGGGTGTACCCAGCTTCTTGCCGAGCGGCGAGGCAGCGACGCCCGCGGCCCACAAAATCACCGACGCTTTCATCCGCGTTTCGCCCATCGAAATCACACCCGGCTCTATGTTCGTAACCATGGCTCCGGTGCGCACTTCCACACCCAGCCCCTGCAGTTGTTCCAAGGCGCTGCGGGAAAGGTCGGCGGGATACGCTGGAAGCACAACCGGCCCTCCTTCAATCAAATGGATATGAGTCCGCCGCGGATCGATCGAGCGAAAATCGTGGGCGAGCGCATGACGGCAAATTTCGGCTAAGGTTCCTGCGAGTTCCACTCCCGTAGGCCCGGCTCCCACCACAACAAAATGTAACGGGTCGTCAGGTTGGCCAGCGGCAGCACGGCGTTCCGCGAGTTCGAAGGCCAGCAAAACGCGGCGCCGGATCTCGATCGCATCCTCAATCGTTTTGAGTCCCGGCGCGATTGGTTCCCACTCGTCATGCCCGAAATATGCATGACTGGCGCCGGCGGCGACGATGAGAGAATCGTAGGGAACTTCTTCTTCCGCCGTTTTCACCACGCGCCGTTCCAGATCGAATCCTGTAACCTCAGCCATCAGCACCTCGACATTCTTATGCCGCCGCAGAATCGATCGGATGGGCTCTGCGATTTCCCCCGGTGAAAGTCCTGCCGTCGCCACCTGATAAAGCAAAGGCTGGAAGGTGTGATGGTTTTTCTGGTCGATCACGACGACTCTTACATCCGCGCTGGCCAGCGACGTGGCCGCATTCAGCCCGCCGAAGCCTGCTCCCACAATCACCACTTGATGGGTAACCTTGCTGTTCATAGCGTCACTCTATAAGATTCACCGCGATGGCAATCGGCTACAGAAGTTCTGGGAAAGATGATCCTTCCCCTGTTTCCGCGCACAAGCATGTGCGATGGTTGATTCCCTCGATCGCGGATTTGATTTTCATCTCCCTGCTTGGATTGCTCTCCTTCACCATCCTGTCGGTTCGTCTGCTCGGCGATGCCGGAATCGGCTGGCACATTCGCACCGGGCAACTGATTCTGTCGTCCCACACAATTCTTCGCGTCGATCCCTTCTCTTCCACCATGGCCGGCCATCCCTGGTTCGCCTGGGAGTGGCTCTATGACGTACTCGCCGGCTGGCTGGATACGGTTGCGGGTCTGAACGGGGTGGTCTTCTTCACCGCTCTGATCATCGCCATGACCTTTTCGTGGACGTTTCGCTTGCTTCTGCAGAGGGGTACAAATTTTCTCGTGGCTCTTGTTCTAGTGCTGCTCGCGACATCAGCGGCCATGATTCATTTTTTTGCGCGGCCTCATGTCGTGAGCTGGCTGTTTATCGTTCTGTGGTTCTGGGTTCTGGAATCGTCGGAGAGAAAAGACGATGGTCGCCGTCCCTCGTTATGGCTCCTGCCAGCGCTCATGCTGCTGTGGGTCAATGTTCACGGAGGATTTCTCCTTGGCTTCGCCCTTCTCGGGATTTACTGGGTCAGCGCGTCCTGGCAATGGTTCACGTCAAAGGACGACCGGTTGGACGATGTTCTGCAAAAAATAGGGGCACGCAAGCGCGCCCGAGACTTGGCTTTCATTGGGGCAATCACCGCGCTGGCAACGCTCGCAAATCCCTATGGTTGGAGATTGCACGTCCATATCTACCGCTATCTTTCCAATCGTTTCCTGATGGACCACATTGATGAGTTTCAATCTCCAAATTTTCACGGTGCGGCGCAGAAGTGCTTCGCCGTCCTGTTGCTGCTCACATTGATAGCCTTGGCGGTCCGAAAGCGCGAGGCTCAAGGCATCCGGACGAGCGGAGCCCTGGTTGTTTTGTTTGCGGTCTATTCAGGGCTCTACGCCTCGCGCAACATTCCAGTGTCGGCCCTGTTGCTGATTCTGGTCATTGGTCCATGGCTCTCGGATGCGGCTCGCAAGCTTGCGGATCTATTCGCGCAACGGCTGTTCGCGTTTCGTTCGCAAGATCGCTCATCGACAAATTTTGTTCAACGAATGCAGACGATCGAGTTAAGTTTGCGGACTCACCTTTGGTCCTTCGCCGCAATCGCCGTGATCGGCTGGATCGTTTTCCATGGCGGCAGCCTGGGCACCACGCCGCTCATGCGCGCACACTTTGGCGCGAAGCGTTTCCCCGTGGCCGCTGTAGATTATTTGGAGAGCCACCATGTATCAGGTCCGGTTTTCGGCCCTGACTACTGGGGCGGTTATTTCATCTACCGGCTTTATCCGCAAGTGAAAGTTGCCATGGATGACCGCCACGATTTCTACGGCGAAGAGTTTGTCAAATCATATTTAAAAATCGTGCACGTCGAGCCGGGCTGGAACGATTTTCTTAACCAGCATGAGGTTCGCGCCATCGTCGTTCCCAAGGACTCCGCGCTCGCCAACATTCTTCTCGAGACGCCGCGTTGGCAGCCAATTTACACCGATGACGTGGCGATCGTGTTCGCGCAAACTCCCGCGCCGACGCCGTAGAAATGCTCTCCACTGCGCTGAGCCGACGTGCCGAACCGCAACTCCATTCACATTGACCTGCTCGAAATTCCGCGCTATGTTCACCGAACGGCGTGCTCTGCCGATCTGAGGACAACTTCCTAATGAAGCGAATTCTGCCTGCTTTCTGCAGTAAACCCATCGTGTATCTAGCCGCACTGGCTTTCTGCTCGGCTCCAGCCACTTACGCCCAGGAGACCCTCGCTGTAACCCTTACCCAGATCAGTTCCGACCCATTCACCGTCGGTCCCGGCCAGCATGCCACCGAAGTTGAGCCTCACCTCCTCGCCAATGGCGCAACGCAAGTAGCTGCCTTTCAGACCGGACGCATCGCACCCGGCGGCGCTACCGCCATCGGCTGGGCCACTTCCACCGACGGCGGCAGCACTTGGGCTCATGGATTTCTTCCCGGCCTGACCACCGGAAACGGCGGCGGCCTCTACAACGCGGCCAGCGACCCCGCCGTAGCCTTCGACGCCAAACACGGTGTGTGGATGATTGCTTCCTTACCCATCTCCAACACCTCCACGACTACCGCTGTAGTTGTCAGCCGCTCTACCGACGGTGGTTTTACCTGGGATGATCCAGTGAACGTTGGCCCGAAAGTCGCGAGCTCCGACAAAAACTGGATCGTCTGCGATAGTTACTCGGCCAGCCCCTTCTACGGCAATTGTTATGTGGAGTGGGACAATCCCGACACCGGCGACGGCATCCTGATGAGCACTTCAACCGACGGCGGCTTGACCTGGGGACCCGCAACCGCAACTGCAACTCACGCCGCCGGCGTCGGCGGACAGCCGCTGGTGCAGCCCGCCGGCACGGTTGTCGTGCCCATTGAAACCTCCGGAATTTCCGCTTTCATCTCCACCAACGGAGGCGCTACCTGGTCGGCTCCGGTGACCGTCTCTAACATTCAAAGCCATACCGATGCTGGAGGAATCCGCAGCGGTCCGCTGCCTTCTGCCGCGGTGGATGGCGCCGGCACCGTCTACGTCGTGTGGGAGGATTGCCGCTTCCGCGCCAGCTGTTCGACGAACGACCTGGTCTTCAGTACTTCTTCGGACGGCACTCACTGGTCGAAAGTTGCTCGCATCCCGATCGATCCCGTCACCAGCACAGTCGATCATTTCATCCCCGGAATCGGTATTGATCCAACCACCTCCGGCGCCACCGCTCACGTTGCCGTTCACTATTACTATTATCCAAAGAGCAGTTGCACCAAGGCAACGTGCCGGCTTTATGTCGGATACATTTCCTCGCACAACGGCGGTTCCACATGGAACTCTCCAACCAAGCTGGCTGGACCGATGAAACTTACGTGGCTCCCAAACTCGCAGAACGGCCTGATGGTGGGCGACTACATTGCCACCGCCTTCAGCAATGGCGTGCCCCACGGCGTTTTCGCGGTAGCCGCCGCAAAGTCCGGCACAACCTTCAACGAAGCTACGAACACCGCGCAGGGACTAACTGTTGCGGAAGCCGGCCCGCAGCTGTCTTCGGCAGGCGACAGGCCTTTGCACAAACTCTCCGACCCGATCGAGAAGGAGAGCCCTGAGAAAGGCATCCCACCATCGAAACGCGCAGCGAAGCGAAGCGCGAAATAAAATCGCTTGACCTTGTCATCCTGAGCGCAGGATGTGCTTCGCGCACGCGAAGCACATCCGCAGTCGAAGGATCCCTAGCTGACCTGTTGCGCCGTTGAGCTTCGCAGGCATTTCCACCACGGGCGCCTCCTCATTTCCTCACCCTGCTAAACTCTCTCCGTGCCTCACCCCACTCACCTCGAATGCACCCGTTGTCACGAGCATTACCCCGCCGACCGACCGCAAACCGTTTGCCCGAAAGATGGCGGCATTCTCTACGTCCGCTACGATCTTGCCGCGATCAAGCAGACCTTTACGCCCGCCTCGCTGCTCCCGCTCGCTCCCACCATGTGGCGCTACGATGCCGTGCTTCCCGAAGCCCCGCCCGTTACGCTCGGGGAAGGTTTCACGCCCATGCTGCGCAGCCGCGAATATCCCAACGTCTTCATCAAAGACGAAGGCTTGAACCCTACCGGCTCCTTCAAAGCTCGTGGACTCTCCGCCGCAGTCACCATGGCCCGCCATTTCGGCCTGAAAAAATTGGCCATCCCTTCCGCCGGGAACGCCGCCGGAGCCCTCGCCGCCTATGCCGCCGCTGCCTCGATCGAAGCCCACATCTTCATGCCCAAAGACGTTCCCATGGCCAACCGCATCGAGTGCGATTACTACGGCGCGCACGTCACCCTGGTCGATGGCCTCATCTCCGACTGTGCCCGAAAAGTTGCCGAGCTGAAGGATTCCGATTCCTGGAAGAACGACGGATGGTTCGACGTCTCCACCACCAAAGAGCCCTACCGCGTCGAAGGCAAGAAGACCATGGGTTACGAGGTCGCCGAACAACTTGGCTGGAAAGTTCCTGACGGAATCATCTATCCCACCGGAGGCGGTGTCGGCCTGCTCGGCACGTGGAAGGCCTTCGACGAGCTGGAACAGCTGGCTTTCATCGGTCCCGAGCGCCCGAACATGATCAGCGTGCAATCTTCAGGATGCGCGCCTATCGTTAAAGCATGGGATGAAGGTCGCCCAGCCTCGGAAATGTGGCCGCACGCCTCCACGCTAGCCTCCGGTCTGCGCGTTCCCAAACCCTACGCCGACTACCTGATCCTAGACATCCTGAAGCAAAGTGGAGGCCTCGCCCTCGCCGCCACCGATGCAGAGATCCTCGCCGCAACCCGCCACTGGGCCAAAGTAGAAGGCGTCTTCGCCGCCCCCGAAGGCGCAGCGAGTCTGGTTGCGTATCAGAAACTGCTGGCCAGCAATTTCTTTACGCCGGACGACACCGTCGTCCTCTTCAACACCGGCTCCGGCCTGAAATATCTGGATGTGCTCGACGAGGCAGATGTCGACCGGGCCCCCTCGCCGGCATCCCGCGCCATCGCCGGAGTCATCGGGCCGTATTAAGAAGGAAGCGAAATTGTGTGTCTATTGAATGGCGAGGACGATGATTGTGAGCGCAATTGCCTGGTTTCGGCAATTGAGTTTGCCCGCGAAAAGCATGTTAAATGCAGACTGCGTTATCGCGACAAGTCATAGGCTATTGCACCCAGGTAGGCCAGCACTCCTGCACCAAAAATCACGGTGAAAAACCAGCCGCAGACTCTCAAAAAGTTAACGAGGACCCTTGGTCCAGGTTTCGTTGCAAGTGTGAAGAACCGAAACGCGCGTTCCGGGCTGTGGGCCATGAACCACCCAACCGCAGATAAAACAGCGGCGAACGGTAGCAGGACAGAGTGGACAAGAGCATCACGCACGGCATCATTTTACAGAGAAATCGATTGGCGCAAAATCCATCTCACTCATTGACCGGATTATGCTCCCTCACTCGTTCCGCGCTATCGCCGGAATTGTCGGTCCACACTAACGACAACTAACGCGAGCACTGGACAGCGTCCGACCCTGTAGACTTACTTGCGCCACATTTCATGCCCTCAAATAATCGCTTGTGCCGCACCGGACAATTCTTTCTCGCGTTGACATCGATCGTATTGCTTTCCTGCGGCTATTCTCGGGCACAACAGCCGGACAACGATAAAAATAACGCACCTCCCAACTCTCCCAGCCAGACCCCGCCGCCGAAGAAAAATTTCTTCGCCCGCTGGGCCGACTTCTATCGCCAGGACTGGTCCCCGGCAATCACTTCCTCACCCGCCCCTGCTCGCCGCGGTCTACCCTCGCCGCTCGACTCCCCGCCATTCCCCAATTCTGATTGGTCCTACGGCGGTTCGCCGGTGATTGGAGAGCCGGACTCGAACAGTTATCCGCTGATGACAGCCATCAACCAGGCGCGCAGCCGGACCAAGCTGTATGGATGGATCGATCCCACCCTGAATTTCAGCACCTCAACCCACAGCAATGCTCCTGAGGCCAACGACGTCTACGCAAATCGTTTTCAGCTCAATCAACTTGTTCTCTACGCCGAGCGCCTGCCCGATTCCGTGCAGCGCGATCACATCGACTGGGGCTACCATCTCACCGCCCTATACGGCACCGACTATCGCTTCACCACAGCCAAAGGCTACGGTGCCAGCCAGTGGGTGAACAATCATCATGAATATGGTTTTGATCCTACGCTCGAGTATGTCGATGTTTACATTCCGCAGGTTGCGCAAGGCATGAATGTGAGACTTGGCCGCTTCATCTCCGTGCCGGGGATCGAGGCGCAACTCGCGCCTAACAATTACATCTTCAGCCACTCGCTGCTCTATGCCATCGATCCCTTTACCGACACCGGCCTGATCGCGACCGTTAAGTTAAATGACCAGTGGCTGGTGCAAGTCGGGATTACCGCCGGCCACGATGTTGCCTTCTGGACGCCGGATGCGAAGCCTTCCGGCACGGCCTGCGTGAGTTATACAACCAAATCGGTGAACGATAATTTGTACGCGTGCGCCAACGGAATCAATGATGCCAAGTACGCCTACAACAATCTGCAGCAATATGACGCCACGTGGTATCACAAGTTCTCAAAGACCTGGCACATGGCAACCGAGGCCTGGTACATGTATGAGTTAGACGTGCCTGCCGTGGGCGGCACAATTCAGCCGGAAAGAGGCGCGAATGCCGCGTACTGTTTGACGGGGGAACAACGCTGCACGGCTCCCGAGTATGCCGTAGTCAACTTTCTGCAGAAGGAGCTCTCAACGCATAACTTCCTGTCGTTTCGCAGCGACTTTCTCGACGACAAAAAAGGCCAGCGTACCGGCTACGCGACTCGATATTCGGAGAACACGATCATGTGGTGTCATTGGATCGGCACCACGATCCAGATCCGTCCAGAATTACGTTTCGAACGTGCCTGGGATCGGAAGGCTTATGACAACGGTCGATACCAGAATCAATTCACCGCGGCGAGCGACCTGATCTTCCACTTCTGACTCACTTTTCGGCAGCGCGCGTGAAGCTTGTCACGACTTCTAACGCCACAATCCGCTGGCGGCATCCTGTTCCACCCGCGCCACACTCTCTAGCCTTCCCAAATCCCGCCAGTAATATTCATCCGCGCGAAAGCCAAGAATCTTTTCCCCCTGCACCGCCAGGCGCAAATAAGAAGTGATGATCGAGAACGCTCCATTCTCTGTCATGCTTTCGAAAATGCGTGGCGAAATCACATGCACACCGGAGAAGGCCAGCGCCTGCATCTTTGCTGACGATAGCACTACTTCGCTTTTTCCATCCAGCCCCGCGCGCCTTCCGCACAGCTGCATATTCTCGTCGAATAGCAGATATCGCGACGTCTTCCGCTCCTGCACGGCAAGCGTAGCCAGCGCCTGATTCTCGCGATGAACCTGCACCATCCGCCCCAGATCGATCGTGCTGATCACATCGACGTTATGCAGAATGAATGGCTCGCCGTGTCCCGTGGAATCTTCAAGAAAAAACCACGCCGCCTTCTTCAACCCGCCGCCAGTATCCAACAACTCACCCTCGCGCGAAACTTCTATGCGTATCCCGAAGTTGTCATTCTTCTTCAGATACTCGACCACCATGTCCGCGAAGTGATGCACATTCACAATCACTTCTCGCACCCCAAACTCACGCAGCCGCGCAAGCGTAATCTCCAGCAGCGTTCGCCCGCCAACCTCCACCAGCGCCTTAGGACGATCATCCGTGAGCGGCCGCAACCGCGTGCCCAGCCCCGCCGCCAGAATCATCGCCTTCATCGCGCTGTCATCCCCAACGCGTAGCTGTGGAGTTCGATTGTCATCCTGAGAGAGCGCGTTCTCTGCGCGAACGAAGAGCCTGTCCCGAGCCTGCCGAGGGAATCTGGGCGCGCCGCGCGATGTGTCGCGTCCTTTGCGACACAATAGTCGCGCGCTTGGCGCGCTTCCTTATTAGACCGCACTACTGCCCTCCAACTCGCGATGCCGCAACACCACTTCCACGCCATTCCTTCCGCGCAACCGCTTCGCCAGTTGCTCCGCCAAATAAACTGACCGGTGCTGTCCGCCCGTACATCCAAACGACACCATCAAACTCTTGAACCCCCGCCGCTGATACTCGTTCACACTTGCATCCACCAGCGACATCACACTCGCCAAAAACTGATGCACGCTCTCCTGCTGGTTCAGATATTCAATCACTGGCGCATCTTTTCCCGTGAGCGCCTTGAATCGTTCTTCCCGCCCGGGATTCGGCAGGCTGCGGCCGTCAAAAACAAATCCGCCCCCGTGGCCGCTCTCATCCTTCGGCATTCCTCGATGAAATGAAAAACTGAGAATCCTCACCGTCAGGTTGTCCGCCTCGGAGGCCAGCCCTTGCAGCTTTTCCGAGGCCAGCATGCTGTTAAACGCTTCCATCAACGTGGGCAGCGCGATCGGCAGCTCCACGTTATGCAGCAGCCAGCGTAGATTCTTCAGCGCGTAGGGCACGCTCTGCAAGAAATGCGCCTTACGCTCGTAAAATCCACGAAACCCATACGCCCCCAGCGCCTGCAGAATGCGCACATAAACATACGCGTAAAAATAACGCAGAAAATCTTCACGCTCGATCTTGATGAAATCGCCGAGCCGTTCGATATAAAGATCCAGCAATTGCTGGCGCAACTCCGGCGGCAGATCAGCCTTGGCATCGTAAAGCAGGGAAGCGACGTCATACTGCAACGCCCCTTTTCGCCCTCCCTGATAATCCAGGAAGAACGGCTGGCCGTCGCGCAGCATGATGTTGCGCGATTGAAAATCCCGGTACAAAAAATAGTCGTGGTCGGCGCTCAACAGAAAAGTCGTCAGAGCATCGAAATCGTCTTCCAGCGCCTGCTCATTAAAAGAAATTCCCGCCAGCCGCAGGAAGTAGTACTTGAAATAATTCAGATCCCACGCAATGGATTGCCGGTCGAAACTTCTTCGCGGATAACAAACGCTATAGTCGAGATCGCGCCCGGCCTCGATCTGAAAGCGCGGCAACGCGGCCACCACCTTGCGATACGCTTCTACTGCCGCCGGCGCGATGTTCTCCCCAGTGCGATTCTTCGACAGAAACTCAAACAATGACGTATCGCCGAAATCTTCTTCCAGATAAGCGCCGGCATCCAATTCGTCGGCATAAATTTCAGGAACCGGCAGACCATGCCTGCGAAAGTGCCTGGAGAACTCCAGGAAAGCGACATTCTCTTCGCGCACGCCGTACAGAATTCCGATTGCGCTGACCTGGTCGTTGGCCAGCCGGATAATCTTTCGCCCCGACCCTCCCAGTTCTCCCTGCAGCGCCTGGATCCGCGCCGCCGGAGTGTGAAATCGCTGCTCAAACAGCTTCTGAAGAACGTCCATAGATTGGTCTGCGCCTCACGCGCAACCACCAAAGATAACATCGAAGCCGGTGGCGCAGGCTTGAGTGCTACCACTGTGTACCTGAGTGACCTCTGTGTTTAGGAATTTGATCTCCTCGCCTCCAGATTTGCTCAGCCCCGATGCTCAAGTAAAATGAAATATTCCCCCATGACCGATCGCCTTTACTACCGGGATTCCTTCCTCTACGACTTCGATGCCGAAGTTCGTTCCGTCCTTGAGAGCCCACGCCCGGCGCTCATTCTCGACCGCACTGCGTTCTACCCCACCAGCGGCGGCCAGATTCATGACACCGGCTGGCTTGAAAATTCCGACACCAAATTCCGCGTCACCGAAGTTGCCGACACCGAAGACGGCCACATCGTTCACTACCTGGAAGCTCCGCTGAAAGATGTCCAGCCCGGAACCCGCGTCCATGGCACGATCGACGCCGCCCGCCGCCGCGACCACATGCAACAGCATTCCGCGCAGCACGTGCTTTCCGCGGCCTTCGTCCGCCTTTTCAATATGCCCACGGTTTCCTTCCACATGGCCGACGATTACTGCTCGATCGATCTCGATACGCCTTCGCTCACGGAAGATCAAATCGAATCGGCGGAACGGCTGGCCAACGAAATTGTCTTGGAGAGTCGTCCCGTCGATGTCCGCTATGTCACGCGCGACGAAGCCGCGAGCCTCGGCCTGCGCAAGCTTCCGCCCGCCGACCGCGACCAACTCCGCATCATTGATATCCGCGACTTGGACCTGTCTGCCTGCGGGGGAACGCACGTCACTCATACAGGCCAGATCGCCGGCCTGCTCTTGCGCAAGTACGAAAAAGTGCGCCAGGGATACCGTGTCGAATTTGTTGCTGGCCAGCGCGCCGTCGCCACCGCCCGCCGCGATTTCTCCACCCTTACCGAAACTGCTGCGCTGTTTTCCTCTCACATCTACGACGTTCCCTCGCAAGCCCGCAAGTCGCTCGACGAAATCAGGTCGCTGCGCAAGCAATACGAGCAATCGCAGGACGATCTTGCCGCCTCACAAGCTTCAGCTTTGCTCGCGGAAACTCCGGAGACCAACGGACGCAAAATCATTGCCCGCACGTTTTCTGGCCGCGATCTCGCTTATCTCAAACTGCTCGCCCAGAAACTCACCCGGCAATCTTCCTCCGCCATCGTACTGCTTGCCAGCGAATCGCCGCAGCCCGCGCTCGTCTTCGCCCAGTCCGTCGGCCAGCCCCACGACATGGCCGCGCTTCTAAAACAAACCGTGTCTTCTCTTGGCGGACGCGGCGGCGGCAGCAAAGACCTCGCTCAAGGCGGCGTCCCTCAATCGACCAATCTAGCGGCCGCTCTCACCTCCGCCGCTCAATCCCTATCCTCTCATCACGAGGACTGAAGCCTCGCAGGCGACATTACTAGCGATTACTTCTGTACTCTCGCAAGCGCAAGTGCTTCCTGGTAAGTTCCGAATAACTTCCAAACCTTCAGCGTTCGCCCCCGGTTACGATCGGGTTCGGCGAGTATGACCTTCGTGCCTCCCTCTTTTGTGCCATTCCTCTCTTGCGTTGTTTCCCCGAGACTGTCTACCAGCCCAATGCCGTTCCCCCAAACTCGTCCCCCAAAAGAGCCCAGAGTGTCTTGATCTTGTCCGTCCGAAGTCAATTGAAATGGAGTGGCACACGTCTATGAAGAAGCTTGTTGCTTTCTTTGCGTTCCTGTTGCTGGCCGCGATGCAGCTTTCGGCGTCCCAAAGCAATCTGAGTCAGTTTTCCGTCCGATCGCCGAAGCAAAGCGCCGCCCAGCAGGCCAGCCAGAAGTCGGCAAAAGCCAGCTCGACCGCGAAGGCCTACTCCGCGAGACCGCACCCGTACACCAGCAATCCTCCGATCAGCACGGTTGGATTCGTCAGCGCTCTCCAGATTCCTGCCGGTGGCGCTCCTTACTGGACTGCGGTCACCGCCGATTTCAATAACGACGGCAAGTTTGACATGGCTACGCCGGTTCTGAATGATGACGGCGTAACATTTTCCGTCTCTGTGGTGCTCAGCAACGGCGATGGCACCTTCCAGCCCGCCAAACTCACACCTAACCCCAACGGCAGCTATGGCGATCAAATTCTGGTCGGCGATGTGGACAGTAACGGCACACAGGATCTGATTGTGGTTCACGCGACCAAACCCTCAACCTTCGAGGTGTGGTTGGGAAACGGCGACGGAACCTTCAACGTTCAAAACAATACCCTGAACCAGATCGCGCCCAACGACCTGGACGGCGGCGTTTTAACCAAGAGCGGCGACATCATAGCGATCGACGATCAGAATCCTGCCAACGTCTACACCTTAACCAATACCGGCACCGGCAGCTTTATGCAGCCGGCTGTTTCCACGGCGCTCACCGGCAGCGGTCAGTTGAACAACATCGTATTCGACGACTTCAATCAGGATAAAATCCTTGATTTTGCGGCGACTGACTCAGGTAACAATCAGACGGTTGTCTATCTCGGCCAACCGAACGGTACCTACATAGCAGGCGCCCCATTGACAGCCATCCCAGCCGATTACGGCACCTGCAACAATTCCTCCGGCGATCTGAATAACGACGGCTTCCCGGAGATCGTTACCGCCAACTGCGGCTTCGACGATCTGATCATTTATGTGAACAATGGAGACGGAACCTTCCAGCCTGGCGTAACCTATGCCCTCAGTACCAACTCGCCGTATCTCATGGCCGAGGCCGTCACCATCGCGGACGTGAACGGCGACGGTAACAAGGACATTATTTCATCCAATTTTGATGGCGGTGACATCACCGTTATGCTGGGCAAAGGCGACGGCACCGTGTCGCTGCCCGCGGTAGGGTATTCCACGGGAGGATCGCCGCACACCTCCGCGTTGGTCGAAGACTTTAACGGCGACGGTTTCATGGATATCGTCGTCCCCGATGACAACTTCAGCTTTGTCTACCTGCAAGGCTACGGCGACGGAACGTTCCGCGCCGCTATGGACTTCTACTCACCGGTTCCCGACAATGGCCGTCCCTTCGCACAAGTCATCGCCACCGCCGATCTAAATGGAGATGGCTACCCGGATGTGGTAGTGGGCAATTGCTGCGACGGTTCTATCGGCATCACCGTGTTTCTTTCCCAGCCGGACGGCAGCCTTGCCCCTGGCGTGAATTACGGATCGGGCGGGTCGTTGACCAGCGTTGCCATTGCCGATTTCAATGGGGACGGAATACCTGATATCGCCGCTCTCGACCTTGCTGGCAGCAGCGTGCAGATGTTCTATGGGACAGGTAAGGGCCTTTTCACCGAGGGCGCCTCGTACCCCACTGGCGGTAACAATGCGAATGGCAGCAAGAATGGCGGCTTCAACCAGATCGTGGCTCAGGACTTCAACAACGACGGCCACATCGATATCGCCGTCGCAAATTACTCCAGCAATAATGTCAGCGTTCTCCTGAACGACGGCACAGGCGCTTTCCCAACGGCCGCTACCTACACGGTCAGCGGGAGCCCACAAACCATAGCCACTGCCGACGTCAACAACGACGGCTACTACGACTTGGTCGTGACCAACTATGCTTCTCCGGGCATAGTCAATGTTCTGCTAAACCAAAAAAATGGAACATTCCTCGCTGCTCCACATTCTCCGATCACTTTCGCGTTTAACTATCCGGGCAATATCGCTCTCGGCGATTTGAATGGTGACAACATACTGGACCTTGCGATCACCATCGACGATCCTGCCGGCCCTGGCTTGGCCGTCGCGCAAGGAAATGGTGACGGCACTTTCCAGCCCGCGATCCTGTTCTCAACCACGCTCCAGGCTACGACGGTCAATCCACCGTATCCCGGCGACGTCAAGATGTTTGACCTGAACGGCGACGGCAACCTCGACCTCGTTTATAGCAATGCGAGCTTTGGCACCAAGCCGGATTACGGCACGGTGGGCATTCTCTACAACACCGGCGCGAACGCCTTCTCTACCGGAATGTTCTATGACCCGGTCGAGTACCCAGCTGGAAGCTTCGTCTATTCGCTCGCCCTGGCGGACGTAAACAACGACGGCGCGAAGGATATCGTGATGGCGGACGGTTTCTATTCCGGCGTCACCGTAATGCTCAACGGCAGTGGCAGCGGCAGTGTGGTCGCTTCCTCGGCGAGTCCGGTGATCGTCGGAACGTCGGTCAGTTTTACCGCCAATGTAGCTGCCACCGTTCGCGGCATCACCGCGGTTCCCACCGGCACGGTCACCTTCCTCGACGGAAGCACCTCGCTCGGTACGGCAACGCTGACTGGCGGCGCGGCAACGTTCACCACCACCGGCCTTGCCATCGGCTCCCACAGTATCACCGTGCAGTACGGTGGTGATTCCAACTTCCACTCCAGCACTTCAAAACCGCTGAGCGAATTGATCAATGGCAAGCCGGATTTCAGTCTGTCGCCGTCGTCCGCCAGTGCCAGCATCACCGCGGGAGCGTCAGCCACTTTCACTGTTACCTCAACTCCCGTCTACGGCTACACCGGCACGATCGTCTTCACCGCCACCGGATGTCCGTCGAAGTCTACCTGCACCTTTAGTCCGGCGTCGGTGACCTTGGCTGGAACTGCGGCCGTACCGACAACGCTAAAGATCAGCACCGCGGCCGCGACCACATCCTTCGTCACGCCATTCCATCCGAACTCCGATCCGATCAACCCCACGCTCTGGGCGAGCCTCGGCGGATTCGGACTGTTCGGTCTGATCCTGGCCGGGACCGGCAAGAAGCGCAGCCGCCAGATGGCCGTCGTCCTGGGAATGCTCGTTCTGATGATGACGATCACCTTCGTCGGTTGCGGTGGCGGCAGCAGCTCCACCAGCACCACGCCTCCCGTTACCACAACGCCCGGCACGCCCGCGGGCAGCTACCCCGTCACCGTAACGGCGACGGCCGCAGGCACCACCCACACATTGAACGTCACCGTAGTCGTTCAATAGTCGTGGCTCGATAACTCTGAAGATCCCCACTCTTGCAATCGCAAGAGTGGGGACTTTCTCATTTCTTCCTCGTCATCACCCACCACGCTTCCCGGTACTTCTCAAACATCGCCCCCTTCTTGCTTCCGTCCGGATAGAACCACAAATTCTTGCGTGGCGCGAACGCCTTCACCGGAACCACATACCAGATATCCCGCGACACGATGTAAGCCACGATCACGTCAATATCCTTCGCGGTCAGCCCTACAATCTTCCGTCCCACGTACACCGACGCATGCACCGCATACCCCCGATGCCCAAACCGGTTCTCCGTCGACCTCACCTGTGCCCTGAATAGCCTCCCCTCCGTATCCACCACAAAATCGTACCGGTAGCTGTCGCCCCATGGCTTCGATACGATCATTCCCATCCCCATCGCCTTCCTCAAAAAATCCAGTTCGGAGAGTTCTCCCATCCGCTTCGGTGGAAGCCTCCCCTGCGTCCTCAGCGATTTTTTCTCCGGCTCCGCCTCTCCGTCATCCTGAAGCCCGCGTTCTTCGACCCCGTTGTCATCCTGAGGTCCGCGCTTCTTGCGGGCCGAAGGATCTATGTAACCACTCGCCGCCTTTGCGCGTCGCTTCCCACCGCCCGTCCCATACCGCTCATCCGCCACCGCCATCAAATCCCCAACATGCACACCCATGACCACCACCATGTCCTCTCTCTTGCCATCGAACGTCTTCCGTCATCCTGAACGAAGTGAAGGATCTCGGTTACCACGGTCGAAATCCCGTAACTCGAAGCCCAGCAAATCAAAAGCCCCCGCCGGGACCGAGTCCCGTGGAGGCCACTATCGCCACATTTCGCAGCAATACTAGAATCCTCCCATTTCTTTGCAATAGCGTCAAGCAAATTCGTCGAATGTTTCTATAGCCGCGGCCGGGTGCCCCACCCTGACGTCGCGCCCTTTGCGACGTAGGGTGGGGATTTTGACTTTCAATCCACACAGAAAATCCCCGCCCAAGCAAAGCTTGGACGGGGCATCCTCGGGAGTCGGTGCGACTGCATGGGCCACGCATTCCCGAAGCGGCACACCGCCGCCAAGAATTACGCTCGGGAAGGGCACGACTTTAGTCGTGCCATATTAAGCTGACCAAGAGCGGCTTGAGCCGCTGAGGTGCGCTCTTGAAGCCGACTCGGGACCTCAATCCACATGGAACCTATTTCGTGACGTTCTCAGCCTGGCAGCGCCGCAGGCTCTTCATCGTCGAATCGTACGCGCGACTCTTTCTGAAGACACTCTATGGGTATCGCAGGCTGGGACGATTCGAACTGCACGCCTTTGTCCTCATGCCCGAACACGTCCACCTGCTACTCACTCCAGCTCCCGGCATCACGTTGGAGCGATCGATCCAATTCATCAAAGGCGGCTATTCTCACGCATTAGGAGTGGAACTTGGACGCAAAGGCGAGGTCTGGCAACGCGGGTTCACTGACCATCGTATTCGGGACGCGGTGGATTTCGATATGCATCGCGGCTACATCCACGAGAATCCGGTGAGGCGTGGGCTAGTGGAGTCGGCCTCGGATTACCGCTACTGCCGCGCCTTCCCAGGATTCAAATTGGACGGCTGGCCCTCAGCGGCTAAAGCCGCGTGAGTGGGATGCTTTTGCGGCACGACTGGAAGTCGTGCCCTTCCCGAGCGTGCCTGGGGCGAATCCTGCCTAAATTCGCAAGAATTACGCTCGGGAAGGGCACGAGTTCACTCGTGCCAGAAAAGTCCGCTAAAGGAATGCGGCTTCAGCCGCTGAGGGTACGCTCGCCGGGGGCACCATCCCAAACGTCGCGCCTTTTGCGACGTTAGAGCCTGCCCTGACCGAAGTCGAAGGGGTGGGGATTTTGACTTTCAATCCACACAGAAAATCCCCGCCCAAGCAAAGCTTGGACGGGGCACCCTCGCGATTCGATGTGACGGTATGGGCCGGGCCAACCCGCCAAGCAGAGCTTACAGATGCCAATCGGCATTTCAACTCCTTATCTAGATCTTACCCCAAAGAAAAAAAGCCCCGCTCTCGCGAGCAGGGCCTTTGATTCAAGCTAACCGCTAGAAGCTAGCAGCTGTTCCTAGTACATGCCTTCCATGCCGCCGCCGTGTCCACCACCGCCAGCCGGAGATTCCTTCTTTTCAGGAATCTCCGCGACCAGCGCTTCCGTGGTCAGCATCAACGCCGCAATCGAGCCGGCGTTGGTCAGTGCAGTGCGCACCACCTTCGTCGGATCGAGCACGCCCGCCTTGACCAAATCTTCGTACTCATCGGTCAGGGCGTTGAAGCCGTAGTTGGTCTCCTTGGAGTCGAGCACCTTGCCGAGCACGACCGCGCCTTCCTGGCCGGCGTTTTCGACAATCTGGCGCATCGGCTCTTGCAGGGCGCGCTTCACGATGTTCACGCCGATCTGCTCATCCGGATCCTCGACCTTCAGCTTGTCGAGAGCCGCAACGCAGCGAGCCAGTGCCACTCCGCCGCCGGGGACAATGCCTTCTTCCACGGCTGCACGGGTTGCATGCATCGCATCTTCCACGCGGGCTTTCTTCTCTTTCATTTCGGTTTCGGTCGCGGCGCCGACTTTGATCACGGCCACGCCACCCACCAGCTTCGCCAATCGCTCCTGCAACTTCTCGCGGTCGTAGTCGCTGGTCGTCTTATCGATCTGGCTGCGAATTTCCTTCACGCGGCCTTCGATCTCCGAGTGCTTGCCCTTGCCTTCAACCAGGGTCGTGTTGTCCTTGTCGATGGTGATCTTCTTGGCCTGGCCGAGATCGCTGACCTGCACGTTCTCCAGCTTGATGCCGAGATCTTCCGTGATCGCCTTGCCGCCGGTGAGGATCGCGATATCCTGCAGCATTGCCTTGCGACGATCGCCGAAGCCCGGAGCCTTAACGGCCGCGACTTGCAGCGTTCCACGCAGCTTGTTGACGACGAGGGTAGCGAGCGCCTCGCCTTCCACGTCCTCAGCAATGATGACCAATGGCTTGCCGCTCTTCGCAATCTGCTCGAGCAGTGGGAGAAGATCCTTCATCGAGCTGATCTTCTTCTCGTTGATCAGGATGTAAGCATTCTCGAGCGCAACTTCCATCCGCTCCGGATCGGTAACGAAGTAAGGCGACAGATAGCCACGGTCGAACTGCATGCCCTCGACCACTTCCAACTGCGTCTCCAGCGTCTTCGACTCTTCCACCGTGATGACGCCGTCCTTGCCGACCTTCTTCATCGCTTCGGCAATAATGTGTCCAATGGTCTCATCGTTGTTCGCGCTGATCGTGCCGACTTGGGCGATCATTTCGCCGGAAACGGGCTTGGAGAACTTGTCGAGTTCGCCTTTGGCGCGTTCGCCAGTTTTCTTGTCGATGGAGCCGCAGACGAGCGAGACAGCCTTTTCGATGCCGCGCTTCATCGCCATCGGATTGGCGCCAGCAGCAACCGTCTTCACGCCTTCGCGATAAATCGCCTGCGCGAGAACGGTCGCGGTGGTGGTTCCGTCGCCGGCGACGTCAGAAGTTTTGCTGGCAACTTCACGAACCATCTGGGCGCCCATATTCTCCAGGCCGTCCTTCAGTTCGATTTCTTTTGCCACAGTGACGCCGTCCTTGGTGATGGTCGGCGAACCGAATTTCTTTTCAATCACAACGTTGCGGCCCTTGGGGCCGAGGGTAACCTTTACAGCGTCGGCCAGAAGATTGACGCCGCGCAGGATCGCCTGCCGGGACTCTTCGCCGTGTACGATTTGTTTTGCCATGATGCTTTTCTCCTTAGGGAATTCTGTTTTTGGTTCTCCGTTCTCAGTTCAATAAAGCTGCACTGAGAGAGCGGATGAGCTTGAGATCCTTCGCGCAAAAAGCGCGCTCAGGATGACAATGCTATTTTTCCGCGATTACTTCTTGGAGCCGGCGAGTTCTTTCTTGGCCGGTGTCGCGGCGCCGGTGAGGATGCCGAGGACTTCGTCTTCTTTCATGATGATGAAGTCTTCGCCATCAATCTTGATCTCGGTGCCGGAATACTTTCCGAACAGGATGCGGTCGTCCTCATGAACGGCCAGAGGGAAGGTCTTGCCTTCATCGCTGGTGCGGCCTTTGCCGGTGGAAACCACGATGCCCTCTTGCGGCTTGTCTTTCGCGCTGTCGGGAATGATGATGCCGCCTCGGGTGGTGGAAGCTTCCTCCACGCGACGGACGAGGATACGGTCATGCAGTGGGCTAAATTTCGCCATGGTTGCAACTCCTTTCAAAAGTTGTGTAGTAAGGTTGATCTTGCGTAAACCTATGATTTGCTTGGGATTCGGCGATCTGTTAGCAGTCTCGCCTACTGAGTGCTAATTGTACGGATGTGAGTGGCGAGTTGTCAAGAGGGTGGGCGGGTGGCCCAAGCTTGTGAACGCTTGCGTCAGCAAGGCGGTGGTGCCCAAACAACTGGGCACGATGAGTCTCATGGTATCGGCAGCATCGCCACCCGCCCTTGCAAAAAACGCAAGGACGGGGCACCCACAGTTTCGGAACGGGGAGGAAGAATCAGGAAAGCCGGGCCACCCGCGACTAGAATTCTCGGAAGAATACAGCTGGGGACACATTGAACCGTTTGCTTAATTTTTCAATGTGGTTCTTGTTGATGTCGCGCTTCCCGTTTAAAACTTCGGACACAATGCTTTCAGATCCAAAAATCGACGCGAGGTCTTTTTGGCGTAGGCCGTTGGCTTCCATTAAGGCACGAAGGACATCAACAGGGGGAGCGTCGGGAACTGATTGGTTTTGGTCTTCGTAGGCCTCTATTAGAGTGATCAATACTTGAGCATACTTGTCCTCTACAACCGTGCGCCCTTCTTTGCTTGCCAGTTTATCCAAAACTGAAAGGTATTCTGCATGTTGGCGCTCGGACGTGATCGGCACCGGCATGCTAACGTCTATTGCGTATTTTTCTGCTACCGCGATCATCGCTTCTCCCAATCCGTCCGGTCGTATTCGGAATGCCTCAGGACGCTGCGAATGTAAACCATCTTCCAGTCGTACTTAATGGTACTAATTAGCCGGCATTTGTTGTGGCTGATGTCGAAGACCACGAACTTGCCCACTTTGTCTGAGTTCTTCCAACTGGCCTTGACCTCTTCGAAATTACCCCAATTGGCAGTCTTTGCTATTTTGTACCAGGCGTTTAAAGATGCAGCCCATTCCGCGTGCTTCGCTGATGCATCCGTAATCGCCTTGCGGCTAACGATCCGCACTAACAATCTTCGCATTTTGCGAAGTTGGCGTCAAGTATATTATTGCCCGCGCTAAATCAATGATTCCAATGGACCCAGGGGGAGAGGCCATACCCTGATTTCAGCGGAAATCTGAAATTCTGAAATGAATCTCAACCGCCCTCAAGCTCAAGAGCGATGCAGAAAATCGCTTCGCAGGAAATAATCCGGCGAGTTCTGGAATCTGGGGTAAGATCAAAGTATGCCCTACATATTGGAACACCTCACCAGCCTTCGTCAGGAAATCACGGATTTACGGAACATGAACGCCCGGTTTACGGGTAAGGGATCAGACACCCAGATTGACCAGTCGGCGGTGGAGATGCGGGCCAACCGTTTGGCGGAGATCAAGAAGGAATTGTCGCAGATGCTGAACCGGCCAGAAGATCCCGCGGTGTGGTGGGAAAAAGGCGGCCGGCGGAATCGAGTAGCGTAAGCGGGTCTGCAAAAAGAGAAAGCAGGTTCCCTTCGACTTCGCTCAAAGTAGGCTCTCGCGGGGCTTCCAGCCCGTTTCGGAGTGACAAGAGATTTGAAAGCGCGGCTTGAGAGCCGCGCTTTTTATTTGCAGGGGGACTTGCAGATACGGATTGCAAGAAAACAAATTCAAGATCAAAGTCAAAAGAGGCGGACAAGAGTGTCCGCCCCACACGAGCCACTCCCACCCCTTATTTTGCCTTGGACAGCGAGCGCACGTAGTTGACCAGGTCCCAGTTCTCCTCGGGCTTGATGCGGTCGCCTTCGGGCGGCATATCCTGATGCCCGTTCTTGATGATGTAGAAAATCTCGCCGTCGGTACGATCCTTGAGCGTGCTGGGAACGGTAAAGTCGGCGAGCTTCAGCTTCATGTCGGTGGCCAGACTGCCCTTGCCGTCGCCGTTGGCGCCGTGGCACATAACGCAATCGAGCGTCCACCACTTCTTGGCGCGAGCCAGCGATTCGGGTGAAGACTTGACAGGGTTGGCCTGCTTAACCGCTTGTATGGGGATCGCGGCGTAAGAGGGCTGCGTGGTTTTCTGAGCCGGCGTCGTGTCTTGAGCGGAAAGCGCCGCCAGGAAAACGAGTGCGGCGAAAAGAACCAGAGCAAGTCTGAAAATCGGTTGGGAAAGTTGTCGTGACATTTCTCGTGACATCGGAGCCTCCGATGAACACTATCGCGTTCAACTAGATCATAGAGCGGGGCGTCGGACCCGGCTGTGACCTAGATCACAGCGGTAACCGATTGAGAACTGAGGGTGCGATTGCTTCAGGTTCGCACGGCCTCGCTTGCAAAATGAGCGCGAGTCGGGCAACCTCGAAGGCATGGTGCGAATGAGCGGATTTCTTCTTATCGTTTTGTTGATTGCGGCAACGGGGCTGGGCTGGGGGCAGAGTGGGCCGGAAACCGATGGGAACGAGGTACAGGTATGGGCCGGAGGCGGCCACTCGGTGCCGGGTGGGACTTCGCTGACGGAGGCTTTCGATGCCGGGCTGCGCTACGGGAGGGTCCTTACCGGTCCACACTGGCCGGGGATTCTGCGGGGACGATTTGAGTATGCGGTGGATATGGTTCCGGTGTACCTGATTTTTCAACCGGCGAATACGGCGTATGGATGGGGATTCAATCCGCTGGTGCTGAAGTGGAATTTTCAAAGGCGAGGACGCTTCTCGCCCTACTTCGAGTTGAGCGGCGGAACCGTATTCAGCAATCACAGCATTCCTACCTACACGAACACGGTGAACTTCACGCCCAGCGCGGCGTTGGGGACGCACATCCTCGGCGAGAGATATAACTGGAGCGTGGACGTGCGGTATCTGCACATCTCGAGTGCGGGGCTAGGGAATTACAATCCAGGGCTGAATACGGTGCAGGTGCGGTTGGGGGTGGGAAGATTCTGGAAGAAGAAGTAGAAGATGATACGGGGACGGTGCTCGGCCGTCCCCTGAAATCAGTTGGCGTGCCTACTTGTGGTGCTCTGGCATTGTCGGATCGATGATGGTTACGCCTTTCTGCACTCCGTTAGCACATGCCTGACTTACGATGTAGGGATAGTTCTGTCCAACGGTCAGCCCGCTGCTCAATATGTATATGTATTCGTTCGCTTTGAGCGGGAAGTCGATTGGTGATGGAATGGTGAATGGCCAGGTTTGACCCTGGATCGCGGTGATGCTCTGCTTTCCAATGACGCCGGTGAAAGTGACCAGGGCTCCTAACTCCGCGTTGAAAGGGTCACAGATGTTCGTGCTGACCGGGTCTGGCGTCGCTGCATCGGCTGGTATTCTTTGGGTCGCCATAGATGCTCCTTCTCTCTCTTTTCAGCTTTATGTGTTTCTTGTCTGGGCGCGGGAAACGTGCGCCTCACGGGTTCTTACTCAGCTCCACTCCAGCCCAATTTTGCCGGAGCTACTTCGACTTGATCAGCTGTTGGTAGGCAGGCATAGCGGCGAGATTGTCAAAGTCGGGCAGACTTCGAATCTTGTCCGCGGTGTAACCTGCTTGCACGGCCTTAGCCAGGAACTCGATAGCCAAGCCACTTTCGCCCAGATGGTTATACACCGAAGCCGCGTCCAAGAGTAGGTCTTTATCGTTGTGACCATACTGCAGGGCTTGGCTCAGGTAGAGCAGGGCGTTGTTGCGATCTCCCAGCAGTGAGTTATAGCTGGCTAAGTCGCCGAGCACTCCCGGGTCGTGGGAGTTCACTCTTAGTTCGGCTTTCGCCAGCTCGACCGCCTTGTTCAAGGGCACCAAGGATTGGTCTTTCTTGCCGGAGTGGAAGAGCGCGTCGCCCAGGTCGCCCCAGATCACATACTGCTGAGGGTCGAGTTTGGCGGCGGCTTCGTAGGCGTCGGCGGCTTCGGAGAATCTATTCAGACCGAAGTAGGCGACACCAAGGTTGACGTAGGACGCATAACTCGGACGGATGGCGATGGATTTCTTCAAGGGATCGATCGCCTTCTCGTATTGCCCCATCTGGTTGTAAATGTTGCCGACATTCGAATAGGTCGCGTACCACTCCGGGGCGATCTGAATGGCCTTGGCATACATCTGCAGGGCTTTCTCGTAGTCGTTGCGGCCAAGATAGAAGGCTCCGAAATTGTTGTAGGCGGAGCGGCTGTTGGGATGCGCCTGAATGGCCTGCTGGTAGGCCCCTTCGGCTTCTGTGATTTTGCCTTCGAGTTGGTAGGCATGGGCCAGGCCGATGGCAGCTCCTTCGTTTGTAGGTTCGAGGCCAAGAGCAAGCTGAAATTCGGCGGCGGCTTCGGGATAGTGTCCGGTGCCGTTGTCGATGAGGCCGAGACAGACGTGGCCCGTAGCCCCGGCGTTACCGAGTTTGACGGCGTCGTTGCAAGCACTTTGCGCGGGGGCGATCCATTGCTTCTGCTTGGTGCCGAAATAACGGGACCAGTAACTTTCGCCGAGAACGGCCTTGGCCATTCCGAAGTTCGGATCGATCTTGAGAGCTTTACGGGCCATCAAGGCAGCATTATCTAGATTCTCCGCCTGGTTGTTGTTGAGAAGGTAGCCTTGCGCTTGCAGATAGTAGTTATAGGCAGCGGCCTGATCGGTGCCGTGGTATTTCAAGGCAGCTTGTTCCTCAGGTCGAAGTTGCAGCCGCAAATCTTTGACGGTGCCGTCAGAAATCAACTGCTCTGCGGAGAAAGCGTCGACCCGAGGGAGGGTAAGCGAACCTGAAGCGAGCGGCGTTTCGGACTGCCGACCGAGCAGGGAGTAGGTGATTTTAACGAGGTCGCCCGCAGGTTCGAGGGCGAGAGTGAGGCCGAGGTTGGCGCCGAACATGCGGGCAGCGTCGGGTAGCGTGGAGATTTTCTTTTCCTGCAGTGTGCCGGGCGGGACAACTTCAAAGGCGCGGTCCTCGGTGAGTTTGCCCAGCTTGGCGGCGACGCTTTCGACAAGGCCTTCGCCGAGGGCGGTGAGTTTGGGGTCGGAGTCTGCGGCGGTGAAGGGAAGGACGGCGAGAATCTTGGTTTCGGGCAGACCTCCGGATTGCGAAGGTGAAACCGCCGTATTTGCTGCGGAGGATCGAAACAATTGGCGGACGGGGCGTAAGGCGAAGAGCACCGCGACCGCCGCGAGAACAATGGCCAACGCGGCGAGCATGCGGTATTGATGGAACCATCCAGAGGTGGATGGGACACGTTTTGGCTTGCCACCTTGTTCAACGCGGCGCAGATCTTCGAGCAGAGCGGCGGCGTTGGGGTAACGTGCGTCCGGGGTTTTCGCCATGCTGCGAGACACCACGGCGGCGAGCGGGGCGGGAACATTCTTGAGTGGGGCAGGCTCTACGTGAACGATTTTGGCAATGGTGGTGGCTAGGCTTTCGCTGCGGAAAGGCTGATCGCCGCCGAGCATTTCGTAGAAGACGAGGCCCATGGAGAAAAGATCGGAGCGTCCGTCGTCGGGCTGTTGCAGAAGGACTTCCGGGGCCATGTAGGCGGGAGTTCCGCCGGAGGCGGTCATGGTCTCCATGCTCTTGGTGGCTTCGTCGGGATTGCTGCTCCAGGCGCGGCGGGCGACGCCGAAGTCGAGAATCTTCACCCGGTTGCCGGCGGTGAGCATGATGTTATCGGGCTTGATGTCGCCGTGGATGATGCCTTTCTCGTGAGCGGCCTGCAGGCCTTCGCAACACTGAGAGGCGATGGAGAAAAATTCTTCGGTGGAAATGGGCTGCGAGAGGCGATGGCGGAGAGTCTCGCCCTCGACGTACTCCATCACGAGCCAGAGTTCGCCGGCGTGCTCGACCACGTCGTAGATCGCTCCCACGTTCGGGTGGTTGAGGGCGGAGGCGCGCTGGGCTTCCTTGAGCAGGCGTTTGTGGTCGGCGGCGGTGGAGTTGGCGTGGGGAGCCATGCGCTTGATGGCGACATGACGCTTCAGCGTGGTATCTTCCGCGCCGTAGACCTGCCCCATGCCACCCGCGCCCAGACGCTTGGAGATGGCGAAGCGGCCGACGGTGGTACCCGCCAGAGCGTCCTCGCCAGCTTCCGCAGGCGAGGAGGGTGGGGGCGTCTTGATCTGATCTGCCATGGACGAAGTGCCCGCCGAATTTCGCAATTCTAATCTTAGTAGCGAAGGAACGCCAAAGTGAATGTGGAGTTCGCGGAAAGAACCGTGGAAGTAAGGCCGGATTGGGACGTCTTGCTTCGTTGAGCGTGAGCCAGCTATTCTTCCCACTTATGTCTACGCTCGTGGAATGTGTGCCGAATTTTTCGGAGGGGCGGGATTCAGGCAAAGTTGACGCCATTGTTGCCGCCATGAAAGTGGGTGGAGTTTTCCTGCTCGATCGCGAGATGGACGCAGACCACAACCGGTGCGTGATTACGCTGGTGGGCGAGCGGGAGGCGATTCAGGAGGCGGCGATTCGTGGGGCAGGGAAGGCCGCGGAGTTGATCGATCTGAATGTGCATAAGGGGGCGCATCCGCGGATGGGCGCGACGGATGTGGTGCCGTTCATCCCGATTGATGGCGTGACGATTGAAGATTGCGTGGCCATGGCGCGGCATGTGGGGGAAGAGATCTGGAAGCGATATCAGATTCCGGTTTATCTGTATGAAGCGGCGGCGACGACGCCGGAGCGGCAGAATCTGGAGAACATCCGGCGCGGCCAGTTTGAAGGGATACGGGCGGAGATTGCGACGAATGCAGCGCGGAAGCCGGATTTTGGCGAGGCGAGGGTGCATCCGACGGCGGGCGCGACGGTGGTGGGAGCGCGGAAGTTTCTGATTGCGTACAACGTGTTCTTAAACACGCCGGATGTTGAGATCGCGAAGAAGATTGCGAAGGCGGTGCGATTTTCGAATGGCGGAATGCGGTTTGTGAAGGGCGCGGGATTTCTGGTACGGGGGTTGGCGCAGGTTTCGACGAATCTGACGGACTTTGAGCAGACGCCGGTGCATCGTGTGTTTGAAATGGTGAAGCGGGAGGCCGCGCGGTATGGCGTAACTCCGGTATCGAGCGAGATTGTAGGGTTGATTCCGAAGAAGGCACTGGAGCAGGCGGCGGAGTGGTTTCTGCAGGTGGAGAATTTTGATTCGTCGCTGATTCTGGAAAACCGGCTGGCGGCTGTAATGAGCGGGAAAATGGCGGTGGGCGGCTTGCGCGCTGGAGTTGAGCCGTTTGTCGAACAGCTCGCGGCACCGACGGCTACGCCCGGCGGCGGGAGTGCTGCCGCTGCGGCGGGGGCGATGGCAGCTGGACTGGCCGCGATGGTGGCGTCGATGTCGCGGGGGAAGAAGGCTTATCTGCAATATGAAGCGCAGCTGAGCGAAGCAATCGCAAGACTTGGGGCGCTACGAGAAGAGTTGAAGGCGGCGATCGATGTGGATGCGGAGTCGTACAACTCGGTGATGAAGGCTTATAAACTCGCCAAGACCGTCAGCGCGCAGGAGGGAGAAGCGCTGATTGAAGCTGGGCTGAAGCAGGCGACAAGCGTTCCGCTCGGAGTGGCCGAAAAATCTCGGGAAGTGGCGCGGCTGGCATCGAGTTTGGAAGCGATTACGAATCCGAATATGAAGTCAGACTTGACGACGGCGCAGGCTCTGGCGCGCGCCGCGATAACCGGGGCTCTGGCCAATGTGGAAATCAACCTGGCGTCGCTGAAGGATCGGGTTTTCGCAGAGGAAGTGCGGAAGCGGGCGGAAGGTCTAAGGGTATAATCTGCCCGTTGGAGGCCGAGATGCCGGGCGAGCAAATGCAATCGTCACCGCGAGGGACCGTGCCAAGACGGTGGACGATGGTGCTGATTGTTTTAATCGGGCTATCAACGCTCGCCGCGTTGTCACTGAGGAAGCCCCCATCTGGCCCTTCGCTTCGGTTGAGCGCATGTTTCCAGGACGTAAATAATCTCCGTCCGGGTGCGATGGTACGGTTGGCTGGTGTCGATGTTGGGACGGTCCGAGATGTCCGGGCCCAGCCCAGCAGCAAAGCTTGCCCTGCTGTGGTCGTGATGGAACTCCGAACTTCTTATGAATTGAAGATACCGAACGACAGCGTGGTTTCTACGGCGACTGCGGGGATACTAGGCGAAACATATTTGGTAATTGATGTTTCGGCGGCATCTGGCCCACCGATCAAGAGCGGCGGCCAACTCCCGAGCAAGCAGATCGTAAACTTGACAGCTGCGACCGTGGATCGGGCACTGAAGGCCGTCGACGAGCTGAAACAGCTCTCTGACGGCGAGAAGGAAAGCCGCGGTCAATCACCGAAGAGTCGGTCGTATGCAAACGACCTCCCGTGCCTTCACTCCCCTGGATGAACTTAGTGTCAACCTAGCTGACGGCTTTTCCGCGGAACTGGCGAAGGCCGACTGCCAGGAATAGTGCGTCGAAAATCGTCAGGGCCACCAGCACAGCCAGCACCGGCAGGTGCGGAAACTGGGGTACCAGCGTACCTCGCAGGCCTTCGCTCGCGTAAACCAGAGGATTCACCAGCACGATTTTCTGCAAGATGGGGAAGTGCGCCAAGGCGCTCCAGGGGTAATAGGTGCAGCCGAAGAAAATCATAGGAGTTAGAACCATGCTGAACATCAGACCGATGTGAGCCTGGTTGATGCTGCAGCCAAGGGCCAGACCGCCGCAGGCCGAAAAGAGCGCCACCAGCAGCGTGACGCCGGCAAAGCTCAGCGGAGAACGCAGGTTCAAATCCACCCCCGGGCGCAGCAGAAGCCAGGCTGCGGGAATGACGACCAGACCCGCGAACAGCGCTTGCAGCGTGCCGAAGAATACTTTCTCGATGGCGAGCCAGGAAATTTCCATGGGCGCGAGCAGCCGGTCTTCGATCTCGCGAGTGAATTGAAATTCAGCGATCAAGGGCATGGCGACTGCCCAGACTCCGGTGAACACCATGCTGATTGCCATGATTCCGGGGAGCAGCAAACTTTTGTATGCGGCAGGCATATAGCCGCTGCTCACCATGACGCGGCCAAAGATGAAGACGAACATCATGGGCTGCAGAAATGTTTGCAGCAACAAGGGAACGATGTTGCGGCGAGCGACATGAGCGTCGCGCGCCAGCAGGGCCAGAAATGTTTTCCAGTTCATTCGCGCAAGCTCCTACCGGTGTGGTGCAGGAAAAGATTCTCCAGGCTGGGTTCGGAGATGTGTACATCGCACAATTCGATGTTGGCGCCGGAGGCAAGATTGGCAATTTCGGAGACCAAAGAACCTCCGCGGTCAGCGTAAACGTCGGCCGAGGTGTCGTTTTGCGAATCCTTATTCTGATTTTGCGTCTCAGGATTCGCACGCACTTCCCGGACTCCGGTTAATCCCTGCAGACGCTTCAGCAACTCCGGAGAGTGGCGTCCGAAGCGCAGTCGCAGCAAGAATCCACCGGGAACGGAAGCTTTCAACTCGGCAGGAGTGCCGAGAGCAATGTTGCGTCCGTGATCGATGATGGCCAGACGCTGGCATAGCGCGTCCGCCTCTTCCATATTGTGCGTGGTGAGAAGAACGGTTTTTTCGCTCTGGTTGTATTCGCGGATAATTTCCCAGAGCAGCAACCGAGTTTGTGGATCGAGGCCGGCGCTCGGTTCGTCCAGGAAAAGAACCTGGGGATCGTGCATCATGGCGCGGGCGATGGAGAGGCGTTGCATCATGCCACCAGAGAATCCACGCACCATTTGATTGCCGCGGTCGCGGAGCTTGAAGCGATCAAGCAGGGCATCGGCGCGCTCGGAGCGCTGCTGAGAGTCGAGGCCGAAATAGGCACCGTGAAAGAGCAGAATTTCGCGAGCGGTGAGAGAGAAATCAAGGTTCGGACGCTGGGCCACCACTCCAATTAGCCGCTTCACAGCGACTTGCTGTTTCCAGACATCGAGTTCGCCGATCCAAGCTTCGCCGGCCGTCGGCCGCACGCGGGTGGTGAGAATTCCCACCGTCGTGGACTTACCTGCGCCGTTGGGGCCGAGCAAGCCGAAGATTTCTCCCGGTGAAATCTCAAGCGACAGGCCGTTGAGGGCGACAATCTCCGGCTTGGGCTGTTTCTTGCCCTTGCCGCGCGCCGAAGCGAAGCCGAAGCCGCCGCCCGAAGCGAGAGGAGGTGGTGAGGTGTAGATTTTGCGTAAATCGTGCGTCCGAATGCCAGCCAGCATGCAAATTCCTTGGATGTAGCCTCGAGGTGGAGTCGAGACTTGAAACTCCCACAGCCGTTACGAAGGCGAGGTTCTCCCGATGGAAGCAGAGGCGCGCGGGATTGTCAATTTTCTGGGGCAGTCAAGATAGTTTCGTTAATTTTGGACATGCCGAGTGGAAAGCCATGCCACAGGGTTTATCTTCGGAGTAAGACTGCGCAGTTTCGTGGGGGCGTCCTGGTATGAGTCGCGGGGCATTGCTATGTGTCTCGATCTTTCTGTTGTGTAGCTGCGCATTTCTTCTGAGCTTGAACGGGTGTAGCGGGGGCAAGGGCGTCACCATCACGGTCCCACCGCCAGTCCCAACAATTCAGCATGTCGTGATCATCTTCCAGGAAAACCGCACGCCCGATAACCTGTTTCAGGATCCGGTGCTGATCGGGCGAGGCGCCGATATCCAGAATTATGGCGTGAACTCGCAGGGAGCGACCATCCCACTCACCCAAATGGATCTGGGCACCGTCGGCTCCAATCCACAGAATTATGACCTGAGCCATGCCCACAGCGCGTTCGTGGAAATGTGCGATTTAAATAGCTCCACGGGTGCGTGTGCGATGGACGGCGCCGACAAGATCGTCTACACGTGCCAGAGGGCAGCGACGGGATGCCCGCCCGCGAATCCGCAGTTTAAGTACGTCAATCCGGCCGAGGTGCAGCCCTACTTCCAAATGGCCGAACAATACACGTTCGCCGACCGCATGTTCCAGACCAACCAGGGACCAAGCTTTCCCGCTCACCAGTTCATAATCTCTGGCACTTCCGCACCCACGGCGACCAGCAATTTGTTTGCGGCCGAGAATATGACGAATGCAGGGGCTGCGGGTTGCGCAGCACCACCCACGCAGTCAGTCGCGTTGATTGATCCGACAGGCACGGAGTCCAGTTCGATGTACCCATGTTTTGAGCATCCCACACTGACGGATTTGCTCGACGCCGCGAGCATTACGTGGCGCTATTACGCACCTTCGGCGGGATCGATCTGGACCGCTCCGAATGCGATTCAGCACATGTGTGGACCGAATGCAACCCCACCGAATGCAACCGAATGCGTGGGATCGGACTGGACTGGCGCGTCGCCCAAGGTGGTTCTCAACCAAACCCAGAGCAATGCGCAAATTCTCACCGACATCGCCAACAATCAGTTGCCGCAGGTGAGCTGGGTGATCCCGGATGGTGCGGATTCCGACCACGCCTCAAGCAACAACGGGTGTGGTCCATCGTGGGTCACATCGGTGGTCAATGCGATCGGTAACAGCCCGTACTGGTCGAATACCGCGATCGTGATCACGTGGGACGACTGGGGAGGATGGTACGACCACATCGCACCGGCCGTGGTCAACAACGGTACGAGTTGGGGATCCGGGTATGTGTACGGCTTCCGCGTGCCGATGATTGTGATCTCGCCGTACGCCAAGCCAGGTTACATCTCACACGTCACGCATGACTTCGGAAGTATTTTGAAGTTTATCGAATCGACGTTCCATCTGCCGTCACTGGGTTACGCGGACGCTCCCGCCGATAATCTCTCCGATTTTTTCAATTTGAGCCAGACCGCGACAAAGTTCCAAACGATAACACCGCCGCCAAACGACGCCCAGTGCAAAAGCGACACCAGCCCGGCTACCGATCCGGATGACGACTGAGCGGATAGTTCTACGCCGCGAGGTAACGCGGCGAGGCTGTGTCTTCGCTACTTCTCTCCGGTCATTCTCAATCTAGTCTCCCGCGCTGGTAGCGGGCGCTGGTTCGGTTCTGGATCGAGAATTCCACCAGGCCTGCAATCCTTGGCGCACAAGTTTCGTGATCGCCCCGCGATTCTCCGAGATGACTTTCCACCACGCGAAGCGGCCGAGCATGGGGAAATAGATTCCACGGAAGCAGAGGCGCGCAATCAGGATATTGATGCGAAAGCCCAGTGGCTGGTCGGCGATGGAATCAACGGCTTGGGCAATCGCTTCCGGACCATAGGAATGAGCCCAGCCGTAGTTCACTTCGGAGTGGGCTTCGTGGATGGTCATCTTTAGCGGAGTATGAGCCATGGCGAACGGGATGAACTCCTGCCAATGCTTGGGCCGGGTTAATCGGCCGGCCACGTCGAGACGCTTGTACAGAGGAGTTCCCGGCAGGGGAGTGAGCAGGCCGAAAATGGGCAGGCCCGGCGGCCAGGTGCGAACCTGCGCGAGGGTGCGCTCCGCCGCGCCGACCGTGTCATTGTCCATGCCGAAGATGAATGAAGTGATGGCGTACACGTTGCGCTGGGCGAGGCGCTGCAAAACGGCGGCATACTCCTCCGGTTTGTTGAAGCCCTTATTCATATCTTTCAAGTTGGCGGGATCGATGGATTCCATGCCGATGAAGACCCATTTGCCACCGGAAGCGGAGATGAGATCGACGAGTTCCTGATCACGCAGCAAGTTGGCGCTGATTTGCGCGACCCAGTTGACTTGCGCTCCGGCGGCAATGATATCCCGCAATAGAGATTTTGTGCGCTTGAGATTGATGGCGAAATTGTCGTCGATGAAAAAAACCGCGATTTGGCCGCGCTCTTTCTTGGCGCGCGCCTTCAGCAGGAGGAGTTCGTTGACCACACTTTCGTTGCTGCGGAAGCGGATGGAGTCGCCGAAGAAGCCGGTGACGGTGCAAAACTCACATCCGTAGGGACAACCGCGTCCCGACTCAACGGGGACAATGCGGAACGTTCCCCAGCCCTCGCCGTGCTTCTTGAGCCAGTGGTTAAAGGCCTTGGGCACGAGATTAAATTGGTGAAGATCGATCGTGTCCCAGGGGATTACGGGATACTGCTTGAGAGACGGCTTGAGTTCCTTGCCCCCGTCATCGACTGGGGCGTAAATATCTTTCAGCTCGCCACGAGCGGCGTCTTGCACAATTTGCGGCCAGGTATTATCGGCTTCGCCGAGGGCTACGGAATCGGCGTGGCGAGGACCGCCATCGCGGCCCAAGGCTTCGTCTGCCATTTCCGTGACATGAGGTCCACCCATTACCACAGGGACGCCGGTGGCCCGCACCGCGTCCGCCATGCGATAGGCTTTGGCGATCATTCTGGTCATGGCGCCGATGCCAACGAGATCAATTTTCTGCTCGCGCACGTAACGAGCGATGCCGACCTCGTCCATGGGTTGGGCGTTGCCGTCGATCAGCACCACTTCATGTCCGGCGGGAGTAAGTGACTGCAAAAGGAACATCCAGAGGTGCGGCATGAAATTGCGCGTAACCCCGTTATCGGGGTTGTACAGTAGAATTTTCAATAGTTCCCTGATTTCAGCGTGCGGTGGAATTCTTGCGCCCAGAAATGCGCCTAGTGGGAAATGGTGGCTGGGTCAAAAAGTATCTTACAACCAAAATTACGGTCTGGGACAGATAAATGTTCGACAGCGTACATTTGCTATTTCAGAGCGGGCGAGGGTGATCCACGTTGGTTATGGGTCTAGCACCTTTGGCCAGGCAGGAAAGCGGTAGGCTGGCTTAGAATGAGGGAACTGGTAACGGGAAACTCGGAACTTGCATCTAAGTGGCAAGATGCAGGCAGATTTCCGTTCTCCTTAAGGAAATCCTACCAATTTGAGGTTTGTAACCGTTATGAAGACTATCAACGTTTGTCTGAGTTGCGCGATGCTGGTTGCGGTGTTGCTGGGGGCTGCGAATGCGATGCCGCTGAATTCGTCGGCGCGCGCCGTGATTCCCGCAGACTTGCAGCAGCTGATTTCGGTAGATTACCGGGCCATCCACGACTCGCCTACCGCAACCGCGCTAAAGACTCAGATCATGCAGGCGCAACAGAATCTTGAACAATTCGAAGCGGCATTGAAGGGGATCGGAATTAATCCCGATAAAGATGTGGACACGCTTGCGTTCGCTTCATTTCGCACGCCGAAACAGGGAGTCAAGGGCGTGGGTGTGGCGGCTGGGCCGTTCGCGATGAAGACCGTACTCAAGAAAATGATAGTACAGAAGATTAAGCCCACGAAGTATCGCCAATCGAATATTTATCCCATGGACGGCGGCTTCGTGATGACTTTCCTGGACGACAGCACGTTGCTGTTTGGAGAAATTTCCGCGGTGAAGATTGCGCTGGATACGCGCGATGGCGAGGTCCTGGGTCTCGATACCAATCCGACAATGTCTGACATGATGTCGAGCGTGGATTCGTCGCCGGTGTGGAGCATCCTGGATCAACTGGGAACGCAGAACGTGATGCGCTCGGCCTTAGGCGACGCCGCGAAGATTGCTGATTATGAAACCATCAAGAAGCGGCTCCTGGGTTCGCGTTACACCATGAGTTTCAGCGGAGGAGTGAACTTCGACCTGACCGTGGTGTCGTCCGATTCCATGAGTGCTGCGACTCTGGCGTCTCTGGTGAAGGCGGGGTTGCTCTATAAGAAGATGAGCGCCAGCGCCACGGAGAAAGTAGCGATGGATAATACCAGCGTCGATTCCGACGGTTCCGATGTAAATTTCCACTTCAAATCGACGGACCAGCAGTTTCAGTCGATCATGCACTCGGATTTGTTTGCAGCGGTTTCGCGCTAAGGAAAACGGGAACTACCACGGAGGCACTGAGACACGGAGGAAAACCGAGTCTCGGTGCTTTCGTTTTTGCCTGGTGTTCTTATGGAGTTTGCCGGGAGCGTAGTCCATTTCGGGCGTACCTCAGCGGCTGAAGCCGCTCTCTTTTTCGTCGATTGATTTGGCACGAGTGAAACTCGTGCCGTTCCCGATTCCCGGAGCCCAAAGGTCGAGGGTTTGTTCGTGGTGGCCTACTTTGTCTTTCTCGCGGCGCGTTTCTCGCGGGCCCAGCCTTCCTTCGTGATTTGCCGTGCGCGACCCAGAGCTAGTGCGTCTTCAGGTACATCTTCCGTGATGCAGGAGGCAGCGGCGACGTAGGCACCTTTGCCCACGCGGACGGGCGCGACCAGCGTGCTGTCGCTACCGATGAAGACGCCATCTTCGATCACGGTGGTGTGCTTGTGGACGCCATCGTAGTTACAGGTAATGGTTCCGGCACCGATGTTGACGCCCGCGCCGATTTCGGCGTCGCCCAGATAAGTAAGGTGGTTGGCTTTTGATCCCTTGCCCAGCTTGATCTTCTTGGTCTCCACGAAATTGCCGACGTGCGCGCCTTCGCCGATATCACTGCCGGGGCGGAGATGGGAATAAGGGCCTAGAACGGCGTTTGCGCTGATGCGAGCTTCTTCCAGAATACAGCCCGGGCGGACGAGAACGCCGGCGGCAATTTCGGAATCACGAATCACGGAGTAGGAGCGAATGCGGCAGCCGCTGCCGATGCGCGAGCGGCCCAGGATCTGCACGAATGGTTCAAGCACGGTGTCGGGGGCGATTTCGACGTCGGCGTCGATCACGCAGGTTGCGGGATAGAAAACCGTGACACCCTCGGCCATGAGTTCGTGGCACTTGCGCATGCGGAGTTGATAATCGATGAAGGAAAGTTCGGCGCGGGTGTTGGCGCCGAGAACTTCAGCGGGGCTCTCCGTCTTCCAGACAACTACGCGGTGTCGGGATTGGCGCAGGACTTGGGCCATGTCGGTGAGGTAATACTCCGCGTGGGAATTGGCGGTCGAAAGCTTCTTGATGTGCGCGAATAATTGCGGCGCCGCGAAGACGTAGAAGCCGGCGTTGATCTCGTGAATGTTTTTCTGCGCAGCGGTGGCAGATTTCTCCTCGACGATGGCCTGCACTTCCGAGCTGCGAGCATTCTTGCGAATGACGCGACCGTAGCCCGTGGGGCGTTCGAGGTCAGCGCTGAGGAGGGTCATGGCAGCTTGCTCGTCGAGGTGGAAGTTCAGCAATTGGGCGATGGTCTGCGGAGTGATCTGAGGGGCATCACCGGAGAGAACGATGACGTGGTCGTAAGCCGAGAGATCTGACTGTGCCACCATCAAGGCATGGCCCGTGCCGCGCTGCTCGGCTTGCACGATGAAATTTACACCGGTGTGAGCCAGGGCGGCGCGAACCCGGTCGGCCTCATGGCCAATGATGGCGTAGACGTCCGTCGGCGGGACGACCCGGGTAGCCGCGCCGATGACATGCGCCAGCAGCGGCTTGCCGCCGACTTCATGCAGCACCTTGGGCAACTGAGATTTGAGACGCGTGCCTTTCCCGGCGGCCATGATGGCGACGGCGACGCGAGGCGCAGCCGGCACGGATGTCTTCGAAGAGGATGCGTTTCTGGAATTCGGCATTCGCCCCAATATACCTTGAGACGGAACATTCGCAGAAGAGGGAATGCCGCGTCCCGGGCCGTGTCGCTATTTGCTGCCCGGACAGAATAGAATCCTCGGGCAAAAGTTGCAGCCGTCGAGAGCCAGGAAAGGTCGTTAAGCAAGGAAGAAATGCCAAAGTAGGTTATCGAGCGCGAGATTCCCGGCGCAGGGAATCTGACGGCGGAGCAGATGCAAGCGATTTCGCAGAGATCCTGCAGTGTTCTGAAGAATCTGGGATCGGGGATTCAGTGGGTCGAGAGCTACGTCAGGCCAGACAAAATTTAGTGCATTTATATCGCGCCCAATGAAGCGATGGTGCGCGAACATGCGAAACAGGGCGGCTTTCCAGCGAACTGCGTTTCGGAAGTGAAGCGGAGGATCGATCCGACATCGGCGGAAGCGCGATGGTTCCGCGGCTAAAGCCGCTGTTCATTGTGCGGTGCTTGTGCGGAGCGTCTGGAAGCCGCGCCCTTTCAAAGCTTACCTCAGGCGCTAAAGCGCTTTATAGTTTCTGCGGCTAAACGTCACGACTAAAGTCGTGCCCTTCCCGAGCCTGGAGTCAATGGCCCGGCCAAAAAATTCTGACCACGCCTGTCGAGGAGAGGATCTCGAGGTTTGCATCGGCTAAAGACCCAAGCCACCGTCCACAGCGAGAATCTGCCCGGTGATGAATTGGGGAGCGGTGGCGAAGAACAGAACCGCAGCGGCAATTTCGTCGCCGCGGCCGTTGCGTCGCATGGGAGTTTGCTTGGCCATGCGCCGCATGAAGGACGCAGCCGACTTCTCACCCAGATCAATCATGCCGGGCGCGACCGCATTAACGGCGATCTCTGGAGCCAATGCCTTTGCCATGACTTTGGTGAGCATGTGCAGGGCGGCCTTCGATGAGCAGTAATGCGCGTGCGTGGCCCAGGGACGCAGGCCTCCGAGCGAGCCCATGTGAATGATCTTGGCGGTGATTTTCTCTGATCGCTCCGCTCCGGTTCGCTTTCGACGCATCCACTTCAGGGCTTCGCGCGAGACCAGGAAGGGTCCACGCGTGTTCGAGGCGAACATAGCGTCCCATTGGCGGAGGGTGAGGCGCTCGAAGTCCGAGGTCGCGTAGTTCGCTGCATTGTTGACGAGGATGTCGATGCGGCCGAGTTCGCGTCCGGCGTCCGCCATCATGGATTTGACGCTGGCTTCGTCGGTGACATCGCAGTGCAGTGCGAAGGCGCGGACGCCAAGACTGGAGAGATCGACGACGGTGTGCTGCGCCTCGCGGGCGGAGCTGCGAAAAGTGATGGCCACATCAGCTCCGGCTTGAGCGAGAGCGAGGGCGGAGGCACGTCCGAGACGGCGGCTGCCACCGGTGATGAGGCAGGCCTTGCCGCGCAGAGGCTTGTGGTCGGGCGCGATCATTTTGGGATTCTACTCCAGGCTTTTGTGGGCGAGCCTACTTCGGGAGTGGTATGACCACTGGTGCGGGCACTTCGTTGCTTTTCTCTTGCCAGAGGGTAAGGCGGCAACGATACAATCGCGGCGTGCCAGACTCTCGCCAGGTCGTGATTTATTCGCGCAAAGGATGTCATCTTTGCGAGGTCGTGAAGGAGAGCCTGGTGAAGCTCTCGCGCCGCGGCGGATTTACTTGGCATGAAGTGGATGTGGACAGCGACAACGAACTGCGCCGGCAGTTTAACGACGAAGTCCCGGTCGTCTTCATCGACGGGCGTAAAGCCTTCAAGTACCGCATGGACGAACGAGAATTTCTCCGCAGGCTGGCCAGCTAGATCAGAGTTTCGAACACCAGAAGCGGATTGTGTACGCTGTGACACACACGTGTCTCGGCTGACACGGCGATGCCGGTCCGCTGATCCTAACCTCTCTGCGCTCAATACAACCGCAGCGGCAACCTCCTTGCATGGGTAGAAGTGCGACCTATCGCTCAGGGAGGGAGTCTTTTGCTACGACAAATTCTGGCAGTGGCGTTCATCTTTGTATGCACCACCATTGCGTGGGTGATTCTAGGTACGACCATTTTCTCCCGCACCTACGGCAGCAATGAGCAACTGCAAGGCCATGTGGCCTCCACCTGGGGCACATCACAACAACAATCGCCGCCGACGGCGACCTACGTGGTGAATGAAGAAGTGGACTCGACCACGGTGGAAGACGGCAAGGTCATCATTCACAAGAAAAACAGACAACGCCAGGTTCCACTACCGATGGAAGCCAGCCGGGTTCATGTGAACTTTGATCTCGCTCCCCGGCAGAAGGGATTGTTGTGGTACAGCACCTACGCGGTGGATTTTGCCGGGGACTACACTTTCCGCAACAACACGCCTGAGCCGCAGGCAGTCGATTTTCGATTGAACTTCCCTGCGCAGAAAGCGATCTACGACGGCCTACAGATGAAAATAAACGAACAGCTGGTTGCGCTTTCGACCGACGATCAAGGCACGGTGGGACAGGCGACGGTGAGCCCGGGAGAAACCGCCAGTCTGCACGTTGCATATCGTTCGCAGGGCCTCGATCGTTGGTGCTACCAGCTGGGGGACGGCGTCGCGCAGGCGCGCGATTTCATGCTGATCATGCAAACCAATTTCCGGGATATCGACTTCGCCGACGATACGCTTTCGCCAACCTCCAAGCGGCCGATCCCCGGCGGCTGGCAATTGACGTGGCAATACTCGAACCTGGTCTCGGGCTTCCAGATCGGCATGACCATGCCGGCGAAATTGCAACCTGGGCCGCTGGCAGGGGAAATCAGTTACGCCGCGCCGGTATCGTTGTTCTTTTTCTTTTTCCTGATGTTCGTCATCACCACGCTGCGCAAGATCGATCTGCATCCAATGAACTACTTTTTCCTGGCAACGGCGTTTTTCGCCTTTCATCTGCTGCTGGCGTACTTGGTGGACCATATTTCGATCCATACCGCCATGGTGCTGGCGTCGGTGGTTTCAGTGACCTTGGTGGTAACTTACTTGCGCTTGGTGGTGGGACTGCGCTTCGCCGCGTTGGAGGCGGGTACGGCGCAACTGATTTATCTCGTGCTGTTCTCTTACGCATTCTTCTGGAAGGGATTCACGGGCTTGGCCATCACGATTATCGCCATCATTACGCTGTTCGTGGTGATGCAGGTAACCGGGAGGATTCGCTGGTCCGAGCGATTCGCAGCGCGTGGTGGAGTGCCCGCGTCCAGCGTGGGTTAAGGAAGTTGGTGGTGGGGACGGCTGGCTGGGCCGTCCCCGATTCGCCCACGAAGGCTTTCGATGCTCGACAACTTGGCCGCCTGGTTAGGTTATGATTCGGCGCGTTTGAGGGCTTGGCTCTGAAAGGAGTGTCAGAAATGAGGAAGGGAATCGTCCTCGGTCTGTTGCTTGGACTGTTTGGAACCGCGCCAGGCGCGAAAGCACAAGAGGAATCCTCAAAGTACGAGGTGTATGGCGGGTACTACTACGTGCGCTTTAATATCAACGCCAATCTCCCCGGCGTGGCGCCCTCGGCAACGTACAACGGATACGGTGGAGGCGGCCAGTTCGAGTACAACGCACGGAATTGGCTCGGTGTGGTGGGAGATCTGGCTGGGTATGGAGCGACCAGTACCGCAAACGGCGCATTGGTCGGAGGTGCGTTTACTTATCTTTTTGGACCGAGGGTGAATTTCAGGCGCGGCAGATTTACGCCCTTCGCTCAGGCGCTTTTCGGAGGCATTCGCACAACCGATGGGATTGGCGAATCGGGGCCGGAAAACAATTTTGCGATGACGGCGGGGGGCGGGATTGATTTCAAAGTGTCCAGGCACGTATCGGTTCGTCCAGTGCAGGCCGAGTATTTCATGACCAGATTGCCAAATGGTCTCGACAACCGGGAGAACAATCTGCGGATAGGAGCCGGAATCGCCGTGCGCCTCGGGAAATAGTTTTGTTTTCCGGTTGCGGGCAAGATTGAACAGGTTCACTTCGGCGACGTTTATAAGGGCCGACGCCACAGCACTCATTTGCCGGTTCGTGCATCCCACACCGGGGCGCCTTTGGCATCGCGGAACATAAGAGTGTCTTCGCCTTTCACAAGTTCTCGGGCAAGGATCACGTCGGCCCCTTCGTGTTTCACTTTCGAGCCGGTAACAGCAATCTGGTCGCCCTTGGCGAAACTGATGCCCATCTCCTCTTCGAACGGTTTGGGGCACAGATAAATGTGGATCTTTTCCTCACCCTGCTTGATGATCAGTTCCGTGAAATCCTTCCTGGTTCCCACGGAGAGCAAATTCACTTCATCGATCTCCCCTTTGGTTTTCATCTCCGCCTGAAGGTCGTAATTGGGCAGGCGAGTGCCTTCTGGCTGAGCCTTTTGCGAGAGTGCCGGCGTTACCCATAGGAGCAAAGATAAGGCGACTCGGGAAAGCGTTCTGATGGCTTTGTATAGCACGGTGGGACGTTGAAGACCGAGCGACATGGCTCCTCCTCGTTTTTCCCGATGACCGAACCTGGACGCGAGATGCCTCTCTATTCCGGCGCCACTCATGAAAAATGCTTCGCCGGTTCTCGGGTTGCCTGACAGCTTTCGCTAACAATAAGGCCGGTTACTCAGTAGCTCTCGAGGAAGACAGAGGAATCGTACACCCGGACGGAAAGATAGATGACGAAAAAATTGTCATCTCCCCAGTTAGCGGTCGATCCGTGCTGGCCTGCTCGAGGGCTTCCAGACAGCCCGATCTTGAGGTTTCCGCTACAATCATCCCGCCATGTTGCGCTCCGAACTGTACGCTGACCCCGATAATATTTTTGTTCACGACGCGATGCTGGCCTCGTGTCGCAAGCATGCGCAGAAGACCGCGCTGGTGGATGTCTCCTGCGGGCGGCGGCTTACCTACGCCGAGTACGGAGAGACGGTGGAGGCGCTGGCGCGTGGGTTGGTCGTGTGCGGAGTGAAGCCGGGAGAGGTGGTTGCCATTTTTCTGCCGAATTCGTGGGAGTTCTGTGCGGCTTATCACGCGGTTACGCTGGCGGGAGCGATTCCGACGTTGCTGAATCCGACCTATCGCGAGCGGGAAGTGCGATATCAGCTGCAGGATTCCGGAGCAGCGTTGCTGGTCACCGATGCGCCGACAATCGCTGGCATCCATTTATCGGGCCTGCCGAACTTGCGGCGAGTGTTTTGCACACGAGAGCAGGGAGATGGGAGCGAACCGTTCTCAGAGCTGTTGAAGCCGGTGAGCGCAGTGTTGCCAGAGCCGGCTCAGGGGTCGCAAGAGACTTTGGCAGCATTGCCTTATTCCAGCGGGACGACGGGGCTGCCGAAGGGCGTGATGCTCTCCCATTACAACCTGGTGGCGAATGTTTATCAGCTGCTGGGCCCGGGCGCAGCGCTGTTGAACGCCAACGACAATCTGCTTTGTTTTCTGCCGCTGTATCACATCTACGGGCTGAACGTGGCTCTCAATCCCATGCTGATGATGGGGGCGACGATCGTGTTGATGCCGCGGTTCAACGCCGCGCAAGTGTGTTCTTTGCTGACGGAGGAAGCAATTAGCACGATGCTGATGGTTCCACCAGCGATGAATGCATTGTGCCTGGCCGCGGAGGCTGGGCAGTTCCCGAAAGATCACAAATTGCACTGGGTGAAATCTGGAGCGGCGCCGTTGGCGCCGGAGTTGCCGCGAAGATTCACCGCGCTGACCGGCATCCTGGTGTGTCAAGGCTACGGCATGACGGAGGCTTCGCCGGTAACGCATGTGGGATATCTCGAGCCGCATCTGTACCGCCCGGATTCCATCGGGCATCCTCTGGCGAAGACCGAGTGTCGAGTGATTGGAGCGGAGAACCTGGCTGCGTCAGCGGAGGGGGTAGCCGAGGTTCGGACCGGCGAACCGGGCGAGTTGGTGATGCGCGGGCCACAGTTTATGCAAGGTTATTGGAAGGAGCCGGACGCGACGGCGGCTGTGTTGCGCGACGGGTGGTATTGGTCCGGCGACATTGTGACGCGTGACGCGGAAGGTTTTTACCGCGTGGTGGACCGGCGCAAGGAAATGATCAAGTACAAAGGATTTCCGGTGGCGCCGGCGGAGGTGGAAGCGGTACTGCTGGAACACCCGGCGGTACGGGAGTGTGGAGTGGTGGGGCGTCCAGACGCGGCGGCGGGAGAAATTCCTGTGGCGTTTGTCGCACTGCGTGATGGATTCGCGACCTGCAAGAAGATGGAAGAGGAGCTGTGTGCTTTTGTGGGCGAACGGCTGACTCACTACAAGCAGCCCCGCGAAGTACATTTTGTCGAGGTCGTTCCCAAGACGGCCTCAGGAAAAATCCTGCGGCGAGAGCTGCGACAGTTCATTCGCTGAACGAACTGAGATCCGGCCGCCACGCCGCGCACAGTGCTAGAAGTGACATCGAATTGACAATTTCCTGACAATCTCCGGAACGGTCGGCAGCAGACTGGTCGTCGCGCAGCTGCGGTATTCCCCACGCCGCTCTGCCTCACCCAAGCGTGCACTTCCAGGAGGATCGTCATGAATCGGTTTTACAAAGTCAAAGCTTTCGCTGCCGTCGCAGTGTTGGTTGCTGTTAGTGGAGTCTCTGCCAACGCACAATTAGCACCGGGCATCAGCGTGGTTGCGTCCACCGTGCCCGGCAACGGGGATGTGAACCCATACGGCGTAGCGCGCGTGCCGGAGAGTGAAGGCTCTCTGATTCGGGGAAGCATTCTGGTCAGCAATTTCAACAACAGCTTCAATCTGCAGGGAACCGGCACAACCATTGTGCAGATCGCACCCGATGGCAGCAGCAGCCTGTTTGCACAGATCGATCCCACGACTTTGCCGGGACCTTGCCCGGGCGGTGTGGGTCTGACGACTGCGCTGGCTGTGCTGCGGACGGGTTGGGTAATCGTAGGGAGCTTGCCGACAACGGATGGGACCTCGGCGACGGTGCAGGCTGGATGTTTGCTGGTGCTCGACAGCAAGGGAAATGTGGCTGAGACGTTCTACGGCTCAATGATCAATGGTCCGTGGGACATGACGGCTTTGGACATGGGCAGCAGCGCGATTCTGTTCGTCACGAATGTCTTGAACGGGACTCAGGCGGCTGGCGGGAAGGTCGTACATGGGGGGACGGTGGTGCGATTGACGGTTAATGTCACGCGGGCGTCCATGCCCAGTTTGCAGTCCATGACGGTGATCGGTTCCGGCTTTTCCGAAGAGACTAATCCCGCGGCGCTGGTGATCGGGCCGACCGGGTTAGGTCTCAGCAGCGACGCAAGCCTGCTCTATGTTGCGGACAGCCATAACAATCGCATTGCAGCGATTCCCGACCCAGTGTTCCGCAACACTTCCGCCGGAGTTGGAGCTACGGTTTCGCAGGGCGGCGGTCTGAACGATCCGCTTGGGCTGGCGGTCGACGCGAATGGCAACATTCTGGCGGCCAACGGGAACAACGGGTTCCTGGTTACGATCACTCCAGATGGCAACCAGATCAGTAAGCAGCTGCTCGACGACAGCGGCAATCCGCCGGGAGCTGGCGCACTTTTTGGATTGGTACCGGTGGCAGGGCAAGGCCTCTATTATGTGGACGATGCCACCAATACCTTGAACCTTTTTCAGTAAGTTCGTGAGATTTCGCATTTCAGGCCACCCTTCGCGAGACCTGCGGAGGGTGGTTTTTTCTTGCCTCCGATGCGATTTGAAAAATCGATTGCGAGGATTGGCGGTTTCGGGGAGCCCTCATTCCAATTGCTATGCCGGCGCGCTTGCGGTAGTATCACTCCCCCATGTTCCGAGTTCTGCTGCTGTTCGTGCGCCGATTATGGCTGCCGTTAGTAGTGTTCGCCGGATTCAGCGTCATGTGTGTGCTGGTGTACCGGCACCTCGAAGGTTTGTCGTGGCAGGACGCGCTGTTCTGGATGATCCAGCCCCACGCGATCGATGCCAGGCGCGTACACAATTCGACTAAACTGTTCTCGATTTTTGTGTATTGCGGCGTGTTTGGTTTTCAGATTTGGGTTGCGGAACGCGTGGCCGTCACGATCTTCAACCGGCAAGGAATGGAGGCCTGGAGAACCATGGTGAACGATGTCAGCATTGAAAAACTGCGCGATCATTTCATCATCTGCGGCTACGGGCAGGTGGGACGGACGGTGGTGGATCAGCTGAACCGGCTGCACATTCCTTTTGTCCTGATCGAAACTAGCGAAGGCTTATGCCGCGAACTCCTGAAGGAAAAAGTGCTGGTCATCCAGGGTGACGCCAAGCGGCACGACGTGCTGCAATCGGCGGGAATCGAGCGGGCGCGCGGGGTGTGCATCGTGATCGACAATGACGCGGACAATCTCTACATCACGGTAACGGCGAAGGCGCTGAATCCGAAGGCGCGCATCATTACCCGAGCCGGACAATCGCGATACGCGCAAGCCATGCGCAATTCCGGTGCGGACGAGGTGATTATTCCGGAATACGAAGGCGGACTGATGACAGGGCGAATGATTGCCAAGTTCTATCCCGAAGCCCACCCGAATCTGGAGTGATAAACAGAAGTTAGACGAATAATCAATAGAGGGCGAAAATTGCGATGCGTGTTCTAGGGTACACATGGGCAGGGGTACGAACTGCCGATCTGAAACCGACCACGCACTTCTTCGCCGATGTCCTGGGTCTTTCCCTCCTCCACCAGGGCATAGGGATGGTCCAGTTTGAGTTGCCTACTGGGCAGTTGTTTGAAGTCTTCGGCTCGGAGAGCCGTTATTATCAGCTTCACGCTTGCCCGGTTCTGGCTTTTCAGGTGGAGGATGTGCGCGCGGCCAAGAAGGAATTGGAATCACGAGGCGTCGAGTTCGCCACAGATGTAGATGGCGACGCATCCGAGGCGTGGGCCTATTTTCGCGGCCCCGATGGCTACTTGTACGAGTTATGGCAGACGGCACGCCGCTTGGCGCTGCCGCCAACTAGCGGCTGAACCGGTCTGGCGTCGCTATTTTTCGATGCCGCTGTCTCCCGCGATCTTCTTCGTAGACAGGAAAGTCCAAATGGTTTCGTTGGCGTTGATGGCGTCGCTGGTTTTGCCAATCTCTTTTTCCGACATGTATTGTTCGCCGCCGGGCCACGTGCTGCCGCCACCTTTCACGCTATAAAGCAAGACCTGAGCATTGTCCTGGCAGCCGCTGTAGGTAAATGTTTTCGTCTCCTTGCCGCCTTTTTGTGAGGGTGGGATCTTGTCCTGGGCTGGCTTTTCGGCGCAGCGGTCGAACTTGGCCCATGCCTTCGCGCTATCTTCGGCAGAGAGGACATGGAACTGGCCCGGTTTGTAGGTGCCACCGTTGTCGGGAACGATGGGATCATCGGTGCCCTTCATGAAGAGTGCTGGCACGGCGCGTGACGGCAGGCAGATCATGGTTTTAGGGAGTGCCGCGCCCACCGCGGCGATAGCCGCGACGCGATCGGCCATGTTACAACCCACACGCAAGGCCATGAAGCCGCCATCCTCCAACCCGGCAGCGTAGATGCGGCGATTGTCAACTGAGTACTTCAGAGCGAGCGCATCCAGCATTTGGTTGAGGAAGGCGACATCATCGGCGGGCTCAGGCCGATTCCTCGTTGTTTCGTCGGGATTCTGTCCTCCGCTTTGGCCACCGCCTGGGTACCCTCCACCGCCGCCGGGATAACCTCCACCACCCCCGCCCGGCCATCCGCCTCCGCCGCCTCCTCCGCCTCCTCCCCATCCTCCGCGCCTCCCGCCTCCACGCCGGGGCGCCACCGACGGCTGCTCCGGGCGAACTCCGATGTTCCACTGTCCGCGTGCGGCGTTGGGATAGACGGCGATGATGCCATCTTTATCGGCGAGCTGGTTGAAGTGCGTGAGGCGCGCCATGTCGTCGGCATTCTGATTGCGAGCGTGCAGAAGCATTACCACGGGATAGTGCTGCGCCTGGTCGTAGCCTTTCGGCAGGTGCACGGTATAGGTACGGGAGACGTCATTGACGTCGATCTTGTCCTGCGTGTCTTTTCCTTGTGTGTCTTTTTCTTGCCCGTCCTGGGCGGCCGAGGGAGGTACGAGAATTGTTGCCAAAGCACAGGCTGCCAGCGCGCAGTACAGGCGCAGCCCGAAACGAGCGAGCGTCTTCACTTTAATCCCTTTAGCGTTCATTTTCTTCGTTCCTCGAGAATTTCATTGGAAAGGTTTACGGCTGAACACACTAACCGGGCGTCGCCTCCGGCGGTGATGTCGTCCGCCATTCGCATAAGAACCACGAGTGTAACGTGGGGTTGCTAACGGGCAGTCGAGAGTTTTGCAAAGTTTTGTAAGGAGAGTTTCACTTGGCGGGACAGGAGCGGAACTTTTCCTGGCGGCGTTCGTAACTATCCATGACCAGGGCGCTGGGACCGGACTGGCGCCGAGTAAGGAGGATTTATGGACGGGAACTTTGTGGGATTGGCAGCAGTAATTATGATCTTCGGAATCCCGATGGCGGCCATGTATACGTTTTTCCGGGTGCGCAAACTGCGCAGCGAAGAACGGCTGGCAGCGATCGCGCGAGGGGCGGATGTGCCGATGCAGGCGGAACTCTCGGAGGCAGCGCGTTCGCGGCGGTCGGGAATTCTGTTAGTGGCCGGGGCGATCGGATACATCGTGACCTTTGTCCTGATCGGGCGCCAGGAGCCGGAGGCGATGATCGCGGCCACGTTTGGCGTGATTCCATTGGCCGTAGGAATTGGCTTCTTTGTGGATCACGCCCTGATTCGGCGGGATGCGAAAGCACACTGAGGGATTGACGACTGAAAGCTCATGAGCCGGCGAGGAATTTGTGCTGCGCTTCGGTGAGCGGTACAACGCTCAAGCGCCCCTGGCGCACGAGCGGAGAATCGGCAAAGAGTTTATTGGTTTTTACTTCCGCCAGAGTCACGGGCTTGGCGATCGGCTTGCCTACCTTGATTTTCACCTGCGGATTCTTGGGGTCGCTGGGATCTACCGACACTACGGTTGCAGTGCCGACTGCGCTCTTCTCGTCTCCGGTGTGGTAGATGACCAACTGCTCACCGGGCTTCATGCCGCGCAGATTCTTGACCGCGACGGGATTGGTTACTCCATCCCAGATGGTAGTGCCTTCGCGCTGGAGATCGGCGAAAGAATAGACGCTGGGTTCGGTCTTCAAGAGGTAGGGCATAGGCAAGATTCTACTCGTCCTCAATTCAAGATTCACGTTACGTCAGATGTTGTGTGGCCCAGTTCGAAAGGAAAGCTCGCCAAAACGCGCGATGATTGCGTCGCAAGGAACGCGACGCTCCGCGCGGCTCGCCCAGATCCCTCGCTGCGCAAAAGACGCTTGCTCGGGATGACAAACGCACTGAACCACTACGCGGGCTGCGCTAGTCCTGTTCATCGTCTCCGATGGGTTGCCCCGGAGGCACGGCTACATCCGGGGCTGGCGCAAACTTTTCCGGATCCTTCTCGAATGCGTTGATCCGCGCAATGGCTGAGGCACGCACTGCTCTCTCTGCGGGAGTTCCGGAGGGCGTGGCGGACATCCAGGCGCGTAGGTCCAGCGCCTGAGCGCGAGCCAGGGCGCGCGCTTCTGACGAAGCGCTGTGATTGGCGGCCAGCGCGAGTAGATGCTCCAGCGTGGACATTTCCGTGGCGCGCTGAATCTCGCCCTCCAGTCCCTCAACTCGTGGTGCCTTCCATGTGGCGTGAAAGACGGCGTCGATAACCTGAGGCAAGCTGGGATTGGCTGCGTCCCGCGCGTGATGCTCCACCAGACGCGAGGCTCGCTGCGGATCAAAGAGCAACTTGAGGGTAAGGTCTGCCGCCGCCTCGGCTGCGCCATTGGGATCGAATGTGAGGCCGGTGTGCCCGGCGAACGATTCACGCGTTGCGGGATAGGCGGGAGCGCGAGGCGGCAAAATCCGAAGGAGAGATTCAGGAAGCGTCAGTGTCTCTGGCGTGAGAGTTTTGAGGACGGCGACAAGCGCCTTTTGCTGAGCAGTTGGATCGACGATCGCCGTGACGATCTGTCCATCGTCACGAAGAGCATAACGGTAATCCACGCCCCCGATCTCCTTGGCAGCAGCCTCGGTTTGATAGCGATGCAGCAGATAGAGGGGAACCAGGGTGTCTTCCAGCTGCGACATAGGAGTGTCGGACGGAATCGCGTTCTCACCAAATCGTTTCAGTGCTGCGGCACGAATTGAGAGAATGCGATCGAGTTCAGTTGCCGGGTCCGGGCCGTTATCCCAGAGATGCGCATGAGGATGGGCGCTGCCCAGCGGGCGCGAATCCTGATCGGTGATGAAATAAAGACCGCTGGTTTGTGCCTGCTTCAGAATGCCATCAAGTGCCGCATGCTCATCGCTCCCCGTTTTGAATTGCGAGTAGCCGTATTGGATCGCCACCTTGTCCCAAGCGCCGATTCCGGTGGCATAAGCGTGCGAAAGATCGGGGCGACCGCTGGAATCGAGTGTGATCCAGGGGTGTGGATAGTCCATGACCGATGTGCCAGGAGCGATCGAACTGGCGGCGAAGTTGTGTGCCAGTCCTAAGGTGTGACCGACTTCATGGGCCGCGAGCTGGCGAAGCCGGGCGAGTGCCATCTGTTGCATCTCGGAGGAAACGGGCTTGCCTTTTTCATACGGCGATAGCAGAGCCTCGGCGATCAGGTAGTCCTGTCGGGCACGCAAGGAACCGAGAGTCACCCGGCCTTGAATGATTTCGCCGGTGCGGGGATCAGACACGGTGCTGCCGAACGACCATCCTCGAGTGGAGCGATGGACCCACTGAATGACGTTGTAGCGAACGTCCATGGGATCGGCGCCGGGCGGCAATATTTCCACGCGGAAGGCATTCTTGAAGCCGGCCACTTCGAAGGCCTGGTTCCACCAGTTCGCACCCTCCAGTAGTGCGCTACGAATGGGCTCCGGTGCTCCCAGGTCGACGTAGTAGATGATGGGTTTGACCGCTTCGCTGACGGCGGCGGTCGGATCTTTCTTTTGCAGACGATGCCGCTGAATTAGATGCACGTCCAACGGCGCGCCGAGAGGAGCGGAATAGTCGCGATAGCTGGCATCGAAAAAACCAGAGCGAGGATCGAAGGCGCGGGGCTGATAACCATCATCCGGCAATTGAATGAATGAGTAATGTTCGCGCAGAGTAATCGAGTGAGCGTCTGGAGCGACAGTGGCTACGAACGACCCTTCGACGGGGTGTTCGGTCGCGAAGGTGAGAGTCGATTCAAACTCGGTGTTGAGGGGAAAGTTCTTGGTGTCTTCCAGCGCGAAAGCGCTGCGGTCTTTGTCCAGCCTGTAGGAGCCCTGCTTTGTTGTTTCCAGCTGTTCGGCTGCACCCATGGCATCGCTCTGCAGAAAATCGGTCGCATCGATCAGGACAGCACCGTCTTCCTCGGCTTCAACTTTGAACCCTGCCAGAACGGACTCGGCGAAGGACTGCCGGACAGCGAGGCGCTCCATGGGATCGGGGGAGGAGGAACGGTATTGCAAATTGGGGGCTATCAACAGAACGCGTGGACCCACGCGAGTGAAGTGTACGATCCGTTCGACGCCTAGCAGACCGCGGTCGAGACCAACATCATTGGAGCCCAGGCCGTAGGGCAGCGAAACTATGAGGAGGAAGTCTTGATCGAACTTGCGGACGGAGAGGTAGAGGTGTCCGTTCTTGTCATCCCACGTGGTGGGGAATAAACCTTCGGAAGTTTTCAAGCCTTTCGTGCGGTCGCGGATAGTGGGAGTGGATTCCGTAGTTGTCGCCGCGAGCAAAACGGTCGAGAGCAGGACGCAGAGGGCAGCGCTGAGCAGCGCGCGACGAATTGGCATGGTCACCTCCAGAGATCGGAGTATGACACTAACATTTCTTTTGTTTGCGCTGCCAGAGAAATTGCCCTGACTACCGGCCGCGTCAGCAGAGGCAGCTCGGGAGATGCGGGCTACTGCGGCTTCGCGTTAGGATCCGCGGGCGGCGAGGACTTATCGTCCTTCTTGTCATCCTTTTTTTCTTCGGGATGGTTTTCATAAATTGAGTACTGCCCTTGAGGCCTCTTGAGTTTGATGACGAAATCCAGCTTGGCCTTGTCAACATCGTAATCTTCGCCGAAAGTCTGAAATCCGGAAGCCAGGACCTGCACCCGCAGCTTCCCGTAAGGAATGCCGTCGAAGCTGGTCTTGCCGTCGATATCTGTCTTTAGCTCGACGCCGCCCCGGCTTTGCTTTCCACCGGTGCTCACGGGATGCATGATCACGGCGGCGTTGCGCACCGGTTTGCCGTTATCATCCTTGATCACTAGAATGCTCAGAATGGCCGTGGGATCTTCAGCTTTGTCCCGTTGCGCGGCGGCGACGCTGACAAGTGCGACCACCAAGAGCAGGCAAGCAAAAACGCGACATTCTATTTTCCCTCCCGCTTTACCGTTCAGCGACCTCACCATCGGTTTCATATCTGCATATTCTAGCGACTGAAGCGTGTATGGGGAAGGAGTGGGGCTAGAAGCTGGAACGGCGTGGCCTCAGGGCTTTACGGCGGAGCGGACTTTTCGCTCGACGCTCAGGGGCTGGGATCCAAGCTGGACCAAGTCACTCGCGACAAGGGCGGTATCATGGCGAGCAACGCCAGCCTCTTCCAGGTAGTCCCCTAAAACAGGGATCACGCCCAGTGACTCGATGGCCTCGAGGTCGGCGACAATCTGGCACGCGCCTTCGAGGGCGTACTTGGCCTTGAGTTCATTGGAGACGGGCGTGCGGTTGATTAAAGCGAAGTCGAAGAGCTGTCGGCCGGCGTGGCGGTTGAGAGCGCGAATGTGATCGGCGGCGGTGAGGCCCAGGCTCTCATTGGCCTGAGTCATCAGATTGCAAATGTAGACCTTGGTTGCGGGCGAGCTGACGATCGCCTCGGCTATGCCGTGCACCAGCAGATTCGGGATGAGGCTGGTAAACAGGGAACCGGGGCCCACGCTAATAATATCGGCGCGGGCGATGGCGTCGAGCGTCTGCGGCAAAGGATCGACATCAGCGGGAACCAGCGAAAGTTCCTTGATGCGAACTTTGCTGGCGGTGATCTTGGTCTCGCCGCGCACGCGGGTGCCGTCTTCCATCAGGGCTTCGAGTTCGATATTCGATGTTGTGGCGGGATGGATGTGACCGCGCGTCAGCAGGATTTCGGAAGACAAGCGCACAGCTTCGGAGAAGTCATGAGTGATGGAGGTCAGCGCGGCGAGAAACAGATTCCCGAAGCTGTGACCTTCCAGGCCGGAACCTTTGTTGAAACGATGTTGAAAAAGCTGAGAGAGTAGCGCTTCGTCTTGACTGAGGGCGACGATGCAATTGCGAATGTCGCCCGGAGGGAGCATGTTGAGTTCTTTGCGCAAGCGTCCGCTGGAGCCGCCGTCGTCGCTCACCGTAACGACGGCACAGAGGTCACGGATAATCGGTGTATCCGGCCGTGCGTCGGCCATCTCGGCGGGAGTGAGGACAAAGCGCTTGAGACCCTTGAGCAGCGTCGACAATCCGGTGCCGCCGCCGATGGCGACCACGCGGAGGCCACGCTCGCGCGTAGATTTCTCCAAGGACAAAAGCTCTGAGATTTTTGTTTCCATCGAGAGAGTCTCGATTGTCAGCCCGACTAAAACGACTCGTCTTCCCGGAAAGAGCCTTCCGGCGAAGCCAGGTCGGCAGCGGGATCCGGGTACAAGAGTTCGGTGAAGCGAGGATCTTCGGCCAGGTTGTGGAAATCGGTGTCATTGCGCGCCTGGTAGCGCAGACTGGCTTTCAGCTGAAGAGCTTCGTCCAAATGCTTGAGCGAGTCTTCCACGTGGCCGGTAAGGCAGTCGAGTGCGGCTAAGCCGTAGACGACGAAATCGGTCTTCGGGGCCTGCTTGACCAGCTTTTCGATGTGCTCGCGGGCGGTAACGTAATCTCCAACGTTCATGAGAGAAACCGCGTAGTCGAAATGCTCTTCGACGCTTTTGAACTGCGTGGTGGCCGAGCGGTCGAGATTTTGATTGCAGATGCTGAGGTGGATTGCAGCCCGGTCGCACAGCTCTTTGCTGGCGCTGGCGAGCACCTTTTCGAACAGTGGTTTCGCCTTTTCGAACTTGTGTTCCTGCAGGGCGCGAAGTCCAGCCTCGTAATTTTGGAGAGCTTGGGCAGCGCGTGGATCGTCTGCGATAGAAGACTTCTTTGGATTAGCCTTTTGCGCCATGTGAAGAATTTTTCCTGTGCTGGTCGTAATAGGTACTCCTTAGCATGAACCTCGAAGAACAGATTCTCAAGTATCACTCAAAGTTCGAGTATAGGGCAATCGGCAGGGAAGTAGTACTGAGTCGCGAGTACCTAGGAACCAGCGCGAAAGTCGTAGGTTGCAACCGTCCACCAGGATTTCGCGTTCTCTCGGTACTCGGGACTCGGTGCCAGCCACTAGTTGATCGTTGCGGCTGCCTCTAAGTCGATCTGCTTCCACTCGCCTTTGATGATACCGGCCCGGATCTGCGTTGCGGTCTTCCCGGCCTGGTGTTGCTTGTAAGAATAATAGAGTTCCTTCAAACAGGTGGCGCACCGGGCGCCGTGCGTGCTTTCAAAGCAGCTATGCAGGCTGTTATGGCCCATCCGGTCGCAGAAGCAATAACAGGGCTGCTGGTGGAGGACAGCCGGTATCTTCGCTGCCAGGTCGTAGGCGTGAGTCTGATAGGGATATTGCGCATCGGCTCCCCAAAGTTGATCTTTAGTAAGGACGGCCGGAAGTTTGGTTCCTTTTGGCGGCGGACCGGCGTTGTAGGCGGGAATGCCCGTTCCCTCTTCTCCCTGAGGTGCGGCCCAAAGAGAAGTCATCGTTAAGGTCACGAACAACAGCAAGGCGAGGGTAAGCGCACGGTGCAAAAACTTTCGCTGAAGCAAGCGGGTCGCTGGCATACTGTCTCCTAAGCTCATTTTAACCTGCTTTTCGAGAGGCCGCGGGAGACGCGCAAACGGGGCCCAGGTGTAAGCTGGAAAACTACCACGCGGGTCTGATCTGTATACAATAAGAAGATTCGCATGTCAGAAGCACCGATCCCAGGAAATCCGACCACACCGGCCCCTGCCCTTCCGCAGCCAACGGCGGAGGCGGGAGTTCGCTTGCGCCCGGGCCTGGGAGTCTGGCTGCGGGATCTCATCCTCTCACTGGCCATCTCGGCCTTCATCATCGTGTTTATCTACCAGCCGGTGAAAGTGGAAGGCACCAGCATGATGCCGTCGCTCGAGGATCAGGAGCGAATTTTCGTCAACAAGTTCGTATACAGGCTGGAACCGATCTCGCGCGGGGATATCGTCGTGTTTCGCTATCCACGCGATCCTTCGAAAAGCTATATCAAGCGCGTGATCGGCGTCGCCGGAGATCGCATCCGCATTGACGGCGGCCAAGTCTATGTGAACGGCGAGGCGCTGGATGAGGACTACGTTCCGCCCGCCTATGCGGATTCGCGATCGTATCCCGAGACTGTCGTGCCGCCGGACTGCTATCTCGTGCTGGGGGATCACCGGTCGATGTCGAACGACAGCCGTGATTTCGGGCCGGTGAATCAGAGCTACATCTATGGCAAGGCCGTGTTTGGCTACTGGCCGATGGATAAGCTGGGAAGAGTGCGGTAGAGAGCAAAGTTGCGAGTGCCGAGTTTCGAGCAACCAAAATTTTAATCGTCTGAGCCGTGTTTCTACGCTTGGCTGCTTCCGCAAACCCTGATAAAATTCTTCAAATCCATACATTGGAGCGAGAATGCAGGCTATCCTTGCGCTGGAAGACGGGCGAGTCTTCCGAGGCAAAGGCTACGGCGCCAAAGGCGAATGTTACGGCGAAGTCGTTTTTAATACCTCCATCACCGGCTACCAGGAAATTTTCACCGACCCTTCCTACTCAGGACAGATCGTTGTCCTAACCAATCCCGAGATCGGCAATTACGGCACGAACCAGGAAGACAACGAAGCCACGCGTCCGTGGATTGAAGGGCTGATCGTGCGCGAGTTTTCGAAGGTGAGTTCGAACTGGCGGTCGTCGCAGGTGACCGAGGAATACCTGGAGCAGTTCAAGGTGCCCGTGCTTTCGGATATCGACACACGCTGCCTGGTGCGGCATCTGCGGGACCATGGGGTAATGCGCGGCGTGATTTCGACGCTTGAGGCCGATACGGACAAGCTTGTCGCCAAGGCGCGCTCGATCCCGAAGATGGACGGCACGGATCTTGCGAAAGAAGTGAGCACGAAGCGTTCGTATGTGTGGGAAGTGGGCGAACGATCGCACGAACCAGTTGCCCAGGTTGGAGTGAAGGATGAGCCTCCCCGCTTTCATGTAGTGGCTTATGACTTCGGGATTAAGCAGAACATTTTGCGAAAGTTACGGGGTGAGGGCTGCCGGGTGACGGTGGTCCCGGCGCAGACTCTGGCGGAAGATGTGATGGCGCTGAAACCCGACGGAGTGTTCCTGTCGAATGGACCGGGCGACCCTGAGCCGTGCACCTATGCCGTGGATTCGATTCGGCGGTTGATGGGGCGGATGCCGATTTTCGGCATTTGTCTGGGACATCAACTCACCGGCATCGCGCTTGGCGGCAAGACCTTCAAGCTGAAGTTCGGACACCACGGGGGGAACCATCCGGTGAAGCAGTTGAAGACCGGGAAGATCGAGATCACGGCGCACAACCATAATTTTGCTGTCGATCCCGATTCTTTGCCGACCAGCGAAGTGGAACTCACGCACATCGATCTGAACGATCAGACGCTTGAAGGACTGCGGCACCGGAATTTGCCGCTGTTCAGCGTGCAGTATCACCCAGAGGCTGCCCCAGGGCCGCATGATTCCCATTATCTGTTCAAGGATTTCGTGAAGATGATGGAGGAGTGGAGAGGGTGAGGAAGGCTGCGCAATGGGCATTGTCAGTGGTTCTCTGTGCAACTCCTCTCTCAGCCTGCACCTCCATTGCTCCTAAGAATCCGGTGAAAGCGGCAGCAGTATGCGGACATGCGCAAGACCCGATCGGGGGGAGGATTGCTGATTTCGATTTGCAACTGGTGCGGGAGGACCAAACCGTTATCGCGGAGACACGCACGGACGAGGACGGCAATTTTCGATTCCCGCCAGTAGCCAAAGGCACGTACTACATGATTACAAAGTCCAAGGGTTGGCAGCTGGGATGGTCGGTGGAAGTAACAAGCTCTAAGAGCTTTAGAGACTGTGGCCATCCGTTAATCGCGCATCGGGCCTCACCTCATGCGGAGGCTCGATTAGCAAGAAAGGATACCATCCCAGATTCTAAGAGGGAGTGATACTTATTTTGCCTTGGATTAGAAGCTTTGGAAGGGCGCGCCTTCAGGCGCGCCGCGAGAGTGCAATTCAAAATCGCGGCTTTAGCCGCTGAGGTCGCATCGTGGAGCTGAGGTCGAGTGGTTCTTGAGGAAAGGGTTGATTCGGCGCGGCTTAAAGCCGCGCCCTTTCAAAGCCATGACGTTATGAGACCGTCCAGAGAGCACGCCACCAATGGCGGCCAAACCTACATGGTGACCTCTGCAACCTGGGAGCGGCGATCTCTTTTTCACAACGAACGATGGTCCCACCTGCTCGTCGATACGCTGTACCACTATCGCGGATCAGCTTATTTGCTTCACGAGTCCGTGATCATGCCCGATCACATCCATGCGCTATTAACTCCGAAAACGAGTTTGGAGAAAGCCGTGCAATTCATCAAGGGCGGGTTTTTGTATCGAGCGAACAAGGAGCTTGGATCGAATATGGAGGTCTGGCAGAAGGGATTCTCGGATCATCGTATTCGGGATGCGGAAGATTATCGACGGCATGTTGCGTACATTCGAGAGAACCCGGTTCATAAGCATCTATGCGAGCGAGTGGAGGAGTATTCATATTCGTCAGCGCATCCGGGGTTCGAGTTGGATGCGGTACTTCAGGGGCTAAAGCCCAACGATTTAGAGGAGCCTCATGGCGCGCCTGAAGGCGCGCCCTTTCAAAACGAGAAGCCCGACGGCGCGTTTGAAGGCGCGCCCTTTCAAAGCAAACCTCCGGCCGCAGTCGAGCAAGCACGTTCTCAACCCAGACCTGGAAAGATCGCCTAATAAATGCCCAAACGTACTGATATCTCGAAAATACTGATTCTCGGCTCCGGGCCCATCGTCATTGGGCAGTCGGCGGAGTTTGATTATTCCGGCACGCAGGCCTGCAAGGCCCTTAAGTCTGAGGGTTACGAAGTGGTGCTGGCCAACTCCAATCCCGCGACCATCATGACGGACCCGGAGATTGCGGACCGTACCTATATTGAGCCGCTCACGCTCGAGTATTTGGAAGAGATCATCCGCATCGAGCGGGAACTCTCGCCGAGCGCGGGCTTTGCCGTGTTGCCGACCGTTGGCGGACAGACCGCTCTCAATCTTGCGATTGAACTTTCCGACGGCGGCGTTCTGGAAAAATACAACGTGATCCTGATCGGGGCGAAGGTTGAGGCCATAAAGAAGGCCGAAGACCGCCTCTTCTTCAAGGACGCGATGCAGAAGATTGGGCTCGACGTTCCTAAGTCGGCGCTGGTGAACAGTACAAAAGACGGCTTGGAATTCGCGGGCAAGATCGGCTTTCCGGTGATCATAAGGCCCTCGTTCACGCTTGGGGGTACGGGCGGCGGCATCGCCTTTAACCGCGAAGAATTGGTCGAGGTGCTGACTCGCGGTTTGGATATGTCTCCCGTACACGAGGCATTGATTGAAGAGTCGGTGCTGGGATGGAAAGAATTCGAACTGGAGGTGATGCGCGATACGAAAGACAACGTCATCATCATCTGCTCGATCGAGAACTTCGATCCCATGGGTGTGCATACCGGTGACTCGATCACCGTGGCCCCGGCGCAGACGCTGACCGACCGCGAATACCAGGCGATGCGCGATGCGTCAATTGCGGTGATCCGCGAAATTGGCGTGGATACGGGCGGATCGAACATCCAGTTCGGAGTGAATCCGGAAACCGGGCGGATGGTGGTCATCGAAATGAACCCGCGCGTCTCGCGTTCGTCGGCGCTGGCCTCGAAGGCTACGGGTTTTCCGATTGCAAAGATTGCCGCGAAACTCGCCGTGGGCTATACGCTCGACGAGATTCCCAACGACATTACGCGCAAGACTCCGGCGTGCTTCGAGCCGACGCTCGACTACGTAGTCGTAAAGATTCCCAAGTGGCAGTTTGAAAAATTTCCAGGAGCCGACGAGAACCTCGGGGTGCAGATGAAGTCGGTCGGTGAAGTGATGGCGATCGGCCGCACCTTCAAAGAAGCGTTGATGAAGGGCATTCGCTCGCTCGATACCGGGAAACGCGTTGGGGGCGAGAAGATCGAGCCCAAGATCCTGACGCAACGGCTGGTGACGCCGCATCCGGAGCGGCTGGCCTACGTTCAGTACGCGCTCCGGCAGGGGCACACGGTAAAGCAGATCGCGAAGATGACCTCCATGGATCCGTGGTTCCTCTACCAGCTCAAAGAGATTAATGACATGCAGCTTGAGTTGGAGAAGCACCCGATGGAGTCGATTCCTACCGAGGTGCTGCGCGAGGCGAAGCGCATGGGCTTCTCCGACGGGCGGCTGGCGAATGTGTGGCGTCTGGAGGGACAAGAGAAGGTGCGGCACCTGCGCAAAAAGCACGGCGTTCTGCCTGTGTACAAGCGCGTAGACACATGTGCGGCGGAATTCGAGAGTTTCACACCTTATCTGTATTCGACTTACGAAGACGAAGACGAAGCGGCGCCTACGGACAAAAAGAAGATCATTATCCTGGGCAGCGGACCCAACCGAATCGGGCAGGGAATTGAGTTCGACTATTGTTGCTGTCACGCCTCGTTCGCGCTGCATGAAGACGGTTACGAGACGATCATGATCAATTGCAATCCTGAGACGGTCTCGACCGACTATGACACCAGTGATCGCCTGTACTTTGAGCCGCTGACTTTTGAAGACGTGTGGGCGATTTATCAGCACGAGGCTTCGAAAGGCGCGCCGGTGGGGGTGATTGTGCAGTTCGGCGGACAGACGCCGCTGAACCTGGCATTGCCGCTGAAGGCGGCGGGCGTAAACATTATCGGTACTTCTCCGGAGTCGATTGATCTGGCCGAGGATCGCAAGCACTTCAACAAACTGCTGGAAGAATTGCAGATTCCGCAGGCCGCGGGAGTAATGGCGACGTCGCTGGAAGAAGCCATCGAAGGAGCCAAGCAGGTTGGGTATCCCGTGGTCGTGAGGCCTTCCTACGTGCTGGGCGGACGCGCCATGGTTATCGCCTACGACGAGGAATCGGTAATCCGGTATATGAAAGAGGCGGTCGAGTATTCGCACGATCGTCCGGTGCTGATCGACCACTTTCTCGAAGATGCGATTGAAGTGGACGTGGACGCGCTCTCCGATGGCGAAGATGTAGTGATTGGCGGAATTATGCAGCACATCGAGGAGGCCGGCATTCACTCCGGCGATTCTTCGTGCGTGCTGCCCGCGGTGGATATTCCGCAGCCGCTGATGGAGCGCATGCGCGAGTACACGTTCAAGCTGGCGCGTGCGCTGAAAGTGATTGGGCTGATGAATATTCAATTCGCCATCCCGCGGGGCAACGGCGCTGGTTCAGGCAATGGCGCGGAGGGCGGAAAAGTTTATGTTCTGGAAGTGAACCCGCGGGCTTCACGCACCGTGCCCTACGTTTCGAAGGCAACCGGAGTGCCGATGGCAAAGATCGCAGCGCGCCTGATGACTGGGCGTAAGCTGCGTGAGTTCCTGCCGGATAACATTGAGCGCCGCGCCGATCTCGACACCGGACGCTGCTACTACGTGAAGTCCCCGGTATTTCCGTGGAATAAATTTCCCGGCGTCGATACAGTGCTGGGGCCAGAGATGAAATCCACCGGCGAAGTGATGGGCGTGGGCGATAGCTTCGGCGAGGCTTTCGGCAAAGCGCAGTTGGCGGCGGGGCAGAAGTTGCCCACACAGGGCACGGTGTTCCTTAGCGTCACCGAGCACGACAAGCGGTATGTTGCGGACGTGGCCCGCAAGTTTGTTGACATGGGTTTTAAGCTGGTGGCCACTTCGGGCACGGGAGACGTGATCGAGGCCGCAGGCATGCGGGTTGAGCGTGTCTACAAAGTGAAAGAAGGACGCCCGAACGTGGTGGATTTCATCAAGGGCCAACGCATTCATCTCATCGTCAATACACCCACCGGTCTGGAGCCCTGGTTCGACGAGAAGGCGATTCGGCGCGCCGCGGTGATGGCGCGGATTCCGACCATTACGACGCTTTCCGCTGCCCGGGCCGCTGCAGAAGGCATCGCCGCGCTGCAGCGTGGAGAAGTGAACATACGGGCGCTACAACATCTGCACGCGGAACGAATAATCAAGAGCAGATAAAACAGAGCGTCTGGCTCGGATCGCGTGCGATACTGGTTGCGAGGGTTCGCATGCTACTTCAGGGTATTTTTCCTCCTATCACGACGCCGTTTTATCCAGACGGCAACGTCTACTTCAAGAAGCTCGAAAGCAATGTTGAGCGCTATTCGCGCACGCCTTGCGCTGGAATTGTTGCGCTCGGCTCGACTGGTGAAGCGATTCTGCTTTCTGATCAGGAGCGGCGTGACGTGCTGAAGTCCGCGCGGGAGGCGGCTGCGCCCAACAAAGTGCTGATTGCCGGCACAGGGATTGAGTCGGCGATCGATACGTTGCGGCTTACCGAATACGCTGCTGAACTGGGTTACGATGTGGCTATGGTTCGCACGCCGCATTACTACAAGAAGCAGATGCTGCCGGCCAACATTCTGGCGTTTTATCGAACCGTGGCGGACCGCTCGCCGATTCCAGTGATCATTTACAACTTTCCGCAAGGTACCGGTTATGACATTCCCGCTGAGTTGGTGATCGAACTGGCCGATCATCCAAACGTGATTGGCATAAAGGAATCGGGCGGCGATGTGGAGAAAGTTCGCAAAATGGTGGAAGGCGCTCGCCACCTCCAGCGCAACGCAACGGTAACCGAGACGTTTGAAGCGGTCACTCCTCGCATGCTCGCGGCTGCGACTGCAGGCTCGGGTGCCGAGGGCGGGGAACTGGTTTCGATAGCGACGTTGTCGGGTTCGGGATCAGCGCCTTCGACCAAGCCGTCGTCAGCGGCTGTTGCGGTCGTCGGCAAAATGAAAACTCGGCAGAAAGAAGTGGGATTTCAGGTGATGGTGGGAGCAGCGGACAAACTTCACGCTTCCCTCGAAGTCGGAGCGGTGGGAGCGATTCTGGCCTTCGCCTGTTTTGCGCCGACTGCCTGCTATGAAATCTACGCAGCGTGGAAAGAAGGCGACGCCGAGCTGGCGCAGTTGAAGCAGGAGCGCATCGTTCCCGCCTCGCAATATGTCATCGGCGGGCTGGGAATTTCCGGCGTTAAGCATGCCATGGACTTCAACGGGTATTTTGGCGGGCCAGTTCGTCTACCCCTGCTGCCGCTGACTGGCGACGCGAAGGCTGAGGTCGAGCGACTGTTGGCCGATGTAAGGAACTGATTGTGGGGTAAAAGCCGCTCGGACTTTGAGGAATCTCTGCCGCCTATCGGTGACCATTCACTTGTGACCAAGCTCACATTCTCGTATACTATATTCGAACGAACGTTCGAATATAGTATCGGTAAGCCATGGCAAGTCCGTTAACCGCAACCCGAGTTTCGAAGCGACAGAGCGCAGCACACGCGCCGGCTACGCGGTTCGATCGGCGACTCTCGGAGATTCTCACGCACGCTACCAACGTCTTCTGCGAAAAGGGATACGAGGGAGCCTCGATGCGCGACCTTTCGCGCGCCAGTGGGATGTCACTGGCCGGGCTTTATTACTATTTCGAATCCAAAGAGCGGCTGCTCTTCCTCATCCAGAAGCATACTTTCACCACGATCGTGCAGCGTTTGAAGGTGCGGTTGGAAGGGGTAAGCGATCCGGAGCAGCAAATCCGCATCTTTATTCTGAATCACCTGGAATATTTCCTGGCCAACCCGGCTGCGATGAAAGTGCTCTCGCATGAGGCGGAAGCGCTAAATAACGGCTTTGCTTCGGAAGTCGCGGCGATCAAGCGCGAATATTATCGCATCTGCGTGGGCCTTTTGGACGAACTGCAGCGGGGGCGGTCCTTACAATTCTCCACGCGGATCGCGGTGTTGAGCTTGTTCGGCATGATGAATTGGATTTATACCTGGCATAACCCGCGAGTCGATGCCGACGCCGAGGAAATTGCGCGTGAAATGGGTGATATTTTTCTGCGCGGGGTAATAACGCCTACGAAAGTTCGCAAATAGAGAAGCAGTCAAATTGAGCGGCAATCAGAATTTGCTCAATAACGATTAATCAACCCTATTAAGATACGAAATTTAGAGGAGCGAGAAACATGGCAACGACGATGCAGCCCACGACCGGCGAAACGACTAAACAGCTGGTCAACTACCGCACGGATGGCGGCGTAGCAGTGATCGAGATGTGCGATCCGCCGGCCAACACTTATACCTACGAGATGAACCAGCAGCTGGACGCAGCCATTCTGCGGGCGCGCATGGAGAACGACGTCTACGTTATCTTGCTGACTGGCGCGGGCGACAAGTTTTTCTCGGCCGGGGCGAATATCAAAATGCTTTCGAGTGTCGACCCGACCTTCAAGTATTACTTTTGCCTGCACGCCAACGAAATGCTGCTGCGATTGGAACACACACCGAAGCTGGTGATTGCGGCGATCAACGGCCACTGCGTGGGCGGTGGGCTGGAAATTGCCATGGCCGCCGACATCCGCATCGCGCGAAAAGATGCCGGCAAGATCGGTCTGCCGGAAGTGAATCTGGGCGTGCTTCCCGGCACCGGTGGGACGCAGCGGCTTTCGCGGCTCGTGGGCAAGAGCAAGGCGATTGAGTTGATGGTCACGGGCAACACGTTCTCGTTTGAAGAGGCGCAAGAGCTCGGCATTATCAACGACATCTACGAGCGTGATGGCTTCATGGAAAACATGATGGAGTACGCCAAGCAGTTCTGCCCGCCGAACAAAGCGGCCAAGGCTGTAGGACGCATCAAGCGCGCCGTGCAGACCGGTTGGGAAATTCCCATGGAATCGGCGCTGGCGGTGGAGCGCGAGAACCAGCAAATTCTTTTTCAGAGCGAAGATGCGAAGGAAGGTCTGGCTGCATATGTCGAGAAGCGGCCTGCGGTCTTCAAAGCGAAATAGTCAAATAGGTTGGGAAGGACATGGTTTTATGCCGCCCGAAACTAAGTAAGACGCGGACTTTAGCCCCAGTGAGTGCGGCAGTAAATATCGAGGTCTTATGCCAGGAAAAGTAGCAAAAATCGGAACGTTCAGTGACTGGGAAGGCATGTTCAATGATTGGCGCAAGGATATAGGCGTCAATACGGCGGACATTGAGGCCTTTCATTTCGACACGCTGTATGGTGCGATTGATACGGAAGAGATCGAATTCGGATCGTACAAAGGCCGCCGCAAATGGGAGAACCTGCGCCAGATTCCGACGCAGCAGATGCGCGATGCCCTGATGAACATGATTGTGTATCAGGGCGACACCGAGTTTGCCAGCGTCGAGCAGCAGCGAAATCTTCTTGAGAACGCACCCACCGACTGGGATCGCCGCGCCATCACTCGCGTGATGATCGAAGAAATGCGGCACGGTTGGCAGATGTGCGCGCTGCTCGTAGATCACTTTGGGTATTCCGGAAAAGTCGAGGCGCAGAAAATGCTGGAGCGCCGCGCCTTCGAGAACAAGAGGTTGCTCGGCGCATTCAACGTCGAGGTCGATAACTGGATGGATTTTTTCACTTACACCGACTTTGTCGATCGGGATGGAAAATTCCAACTACAGATGCTGAAGTACTCGGCCTTTGCGCCTCTGGGACGGTCGATGTCCTACATGTTGCGGGAAGAGGCTTTTCACATGGGCACGGGTAACGATGGCCTACGCCGCATTGTGGAAGCGGGAGTGATCCCAGGCTGGCTGATTCAGAAGTATCTCAACAAATGGATTTCAAGCTCCTACGACCTGTTCGGCACGGATCATTCGTCGTCAGCGCATTGGGCCTATGTTTGGGGCGTTAAGGGACGTTACGACGAACCCAAGAACGAGCATGCTCCCGACCTCGACGATCTCAATGATTACAACCGGAATCTCTATCGTGACGAAGTGGCGGGATTGATTGAGCGCTTCAACGGCGCATTAAAGCCTGGTCAGCCGAAGCTCTACGCGCCGGATATCAAGTTTAATCGAGAGATTGGACGCTGGAAGGGGCAGAAATTCCACGCCCAGACCGGCGCGCTGCTTGAGGATCGCGCCTACGAACAACATTTGAAAGAATACATGCCGTCACAGGAAGACAAGAAGCTGCTGCTGGATATCATCGGGACCGAGAAGAAGTGGATTGCCGAGAAAACTGGCGCACGCGACCCGCTGGCGAGCATCGGCGAAGTTCGAAAATCGGCGATCAATCTGTGAGTCAAAATCGTTCGCCGCAGAGGCACGGAGATACTGGGGAAAGCATGACATCCGGTTTGGTGGAAACGAAGCTCGCGCGACTTGCAGTTCATGTTAAAGCCCCGGTGGGGCGGATTGGGTTGCGGAATCCACCTCTCAACGTAATCGACATTCCGATGATGGACGAGTTGCGCGCTGCATTGGCAGACATTGAGGCGCATCCGGAGGTTTCGGTTATCGTGCTGACGGGCGAAGGCAAGGCGTTTTCAGCTGGGGTCGATGTGGCGGCGCACGCTCCCGACAAAGTTGAAGAGATGCTGTTCAAGTTTCATACCGTGATTCGCGCCTTGGTTGCGAGCAGGAAAGTGACGATCGCCGCGGTGCACGGAAATTGTCTGGGTGGTGGTGCGGAGTTGGCGATGGTTTGCGACATCGTCTATACGGCGGCTTCGGCACGCTGGGGGTTTCCGGAGATCAAGCTGGGCTGCTATCCGCCGGTGGCCTGCTCGGCCCTAGCCGCGCTTGTGGGGCAAAAACGGGCCGCAGAATTGATTCTCACTGGGCGGACGATCAGCGGTACTGACGCGGCGGGAATGGGGCTGGCAAATCGCTCCGTAGCCGACGATGAATTGGTGAAGGTGGTCGACCAAACTGTAGAGGAGCTCTCCAAGCTGAGTCCTGCTGTGCTGGCGGTAACCAAAAAGGCTATCTACAACTGGGACGCGATGCACTTTGACAAGGGCTTGGCTCGGGCCGAGAAGATTTATCTGGAAGAGTTGATGAAGACGGCGGACGTGCAAGAAGGTATCCGGGCCTTCATGGAGAAGCGCCAGCCGCAGTGGACGGGGAAGTAGTTAAAGAGCCGACATGGACTACGAGATCACACCCGAAGAAGTGAAGAGGAAGCTCGATCAGGTCGACAAATTTACGCTGCTTGATGTTCGTGAGTTGTGGGAGTTCGAAACGGCGAGCATTGAAGGAGCGAAACTGATTTCCATGGGCGACATCCCCAGCCGTGCTCACCAGGAATTGGATCTGGAAGATCATATCGTCGTGATTTGCCATCACGGTGTGCGCTCGATGAATGTGACCGCCTGGCTGCGGCAGCAAGGATTTGAGAAGGCGCAATCCATGCGCGGTGGCATCGACGCCTGGTCTCACGTGGTAGATCGTAAAGTCCCGACCTACTGAAGCAAACGCTCATGAAAAAAGAACTTGTCGAGCTCAAAATCAACGGCCGCAGGCAAGAACTGGCCATCGAACCCAGCGCGCTCCTGCTGGATAATGAAGCGGTCGAACGGACACGTTGCGGATGCGTGGATTTCCATTACGGCTGTGAACCCGGCGCCCTACCTGGTTGAGCAAGCAGGTGAGATGCTAATCGGCAAAGCGGTTGATGATGCCTTGCGGAGGCGGTCGGAGATCTTGCGGCGCGTACGGCCGAGCCTTTTGATTACGTCTGCTCTGACTCCGAAGTACCGGCGAGAAATGATTCGAGTCTTCACCAAGCGCGCCGTGCCAGCAGCGGCGAACAATTGAATGCCATCCGATGATCACCGACTGCCACATCCACATATCGCCTTTGGAAATGTTCAAGCCCCACGCGCTGGAACTTATGAAGAAAAAGCGCGCGAACTTCGATCAGATCGCCGAGTTCTGCCGGTCGCCCAAGGCGTTCCTCACGTATCTCGACGCGTGCGGTATTGATCGCGCCGTGCTTGTAAACTACGTGGCCCCGGAAGTGATCGGCTTCACAAATGGGGTTAACCAATTTATTGCCGACTACGTCAAAGACGATCCCCAGCGGCTGCTTTCATGCGGTAGCCTGCATCCGCGCCATACTACGAACGTCCTGGCCGACATGGAGCAGATTCTGCGGCTCGGAATCCGCATGATCAAGATCCATCCGCCACATCAGCTTTTATTTCCTAACGATTATCTGAATGGCGTAAAGGAGCTGGAGATCATTTATCGAGCCGCTGAGGCTAATGGCGTTCCCGTGATGTTTCACACCGGGACTTCCATTTTTCCTGGGGCGCGCAACAAGTATGGCGATCCGATTCATGTGGATGATGTCGCCGTCGATTTTCCCAAGTTAAAGATTTTGCTGGCGCACGGTGGCCGTCCGCTCTGGATGCAGACAGCATTTTTCCTGGTTCGACGTCATCCCAACGTCTATCTGGATATCAGCGGCATCCCGCCAAAGACCCTGCTTAAGTATTTCCCGAGATTAGAAGAGATCGCGCACAAGACGTTGTTTGGCACGGACTGGCCAGGACCGGGTGTGCCGGACGTCAAGAAGAATCTTGAAGAGTTTCGCGCGTTGCCGCTGGCTGACGAACTGCAACAGCAGATTTTGTGTAAGACAGCCCTCAGCATTTGGCCGGCTTGATGCTACTTCTTTCGGCTTCCACAAACCGTCGGTTTGGATGGGAGGCGGTTCCTGAGGTATAACAGAAGGAAAGTTGCACTCTCCGCGCAGCCCTCGCGTGGCTCCGCAGCGTTATCAATCGATGAGCGAGATACTATGTCGAGCGTGATAAGCACTCCCGCTGCTAAAGGACTGGAAGGCATCGTAGCCACGACCTCCAGAATTTGTTATATCGATGGCGACCGCGGCGTACTCGCGTACCGCGGCATCGACATCCACGAACTCGCGGAACACTCGACTTTTGAAGAAACCTGCTACCTGCTTTGGTTTGGGCGTTTGCCGAATCGCAGCGAACTAAAAGATCTTCAAGGACGGCTGGCGGAAGAACGTCATCTTGATCCAGCGATTATCCGGTTCCTGCGGGACGCCCCACGGACCGCGCTGCCCATGGATGTGCTGCGTACCGCGGTTTCGGCGCTGGCGTTTTATGATGGCGATGACAAGAAAAATGATCACGATGCCAATGTTCGCAAGGCCATCCGGCTGACTTCGCAGATCGCGATGATCGTTGCCGCTTACGACCGGATTCGAAAGGGGAAGCCGGTTGTAGAAGCGGATCGATCTTTGTCGCATGCAGGCAATTTCCTACTGCAACTGAGTGGAGCAAAGCCTTCCGACACGGCCGAGCACGCTCTGGATATCGCACTTATCCTGCACGCCGACCACGAGCTGAATGCGTCCACCTTTGCGGCGCGCGTGACCGCGGCCACTCTGTCAGACATGCATTCGGCGATCACTTCTGCCATCGGCACCCTGAAAGGGCCGCTGCACGGTGGCGCAAACGAAGCTGTCTTCCGAATCCTTGAAGCGATTGAACGTGAGAAGGCCGACCCCATCGAGTACGTCCGCAACATGCTGGCTCAAAAGAAGAAGATTCCAGGTTTTGGCCATCGCGTGTATCACACGGAAGATCCTCGCGCCACGCACTTGCGCGTCATGTCGCGTGACTTAGGTGAGGCCAGCGGACAACCGCGGTGGTACGAGATGTCAGAGAAAATCGAGCAGTTCGTCCGAGCGGAAAAGAAACTCAATGCCAATGTCGACTTTTACTCCGCGTCCACCTACCACACGCTGGGTATCGACGAAGACCTCTTTACCCCCGTGTTTGCCGTCTCACGAATCAGCGGATGGGCGGCACACGTCATCGAACAACTGGACGACAACCGCCTGATCCGGCCGCGCGCGGAATATCTTGGGCCGGACTATCCGAATCGCTACGTCCCGATCGAAAAACGCTGATCGACACGGGTCCCCGCAAGAAAGCAAGGTAGAATAAAGGGGTGATGCGCCGCATCTACCTCGACAATAACGCCACCACGCCGGTCCTTCCGGAGGTGCTCGAAGCCATGCGTCCGTATTTTGGCGAGCATTTTGGCAATGCTTCGTCGATCCACCATCACGGACAGGAGACGCGTGCGGCGGTTGAGCAGGCGCGAGACTCGGTGGCATCGCTATTGGGTTGCCGATCGACGGAGGTCGTCTTCACCAGCGGCGGCACAGAGAGCGATAATCTGGCCATCGCCGGGCTGGTCAGCGCTGGTGATCACATCATTACCTCCAGCATTGAGCATCACGCCGTATTGCACGCCTGCAAACATGCAGAAGAAATGGGCTGCGAAGTGACATGCGTTCCTGTGGATGGCCGCAGCCTGGTAAGCCCGGATGATGTACGGCGGGCGTTGCGTCCGAACACAAAGCTGATCTCCATCATGATGGCAAACAACGAAACCGGAGTGCTGCAGCCGGTCGAGGAGATTGGAAGGATAGCCGAAGAAGCCCATATCTTCTTCCATGTAGATGCGGTGCAGGCCGCGGCGAAGGTTCCGATTGATGTGAATCGAGTTGCTTGCGATGCAATGTCGATTTCAGGCCATAAGATGCATGCACCTCAGGGAGTGGGCGCGCTTTACGTTCGCAAAGGAACTCATCTGCAACCGCTGTTTTATGGCGGGCGACACGAACGCTCGCGCCGCGCCGGAACGGAAAATGTTCCGGGAATTGTTGCCCTTGGCAAAGCCGCCGAACTGGCGATGCAGAGCTTCGAGCGCGGCGACGATAAGAAAATGTCCGCATTGCGCGATCGCTTGCAGCAGGGAATCCTTGCTCAAGCGGAAGAAGCCGGAGTGAATGGCGGAGCGACGCCGCGAGTGCCGAACACGGCGAATATTTATTTCGATCACATCGAAGGCGAAGCGATGGTCATCTCGCTCGATCTGAAGGGCCTCGCGGTTTCCACGGGCGCTGCGTGTTCCTCGGGAGCGATTGAACCATCGCACGTGCTCATGGCCATGGGCTTGACGGCGAATCGAGCTCGCTCCAGTATTCGCTTCAGCCTGGGAAAGCAGAATACGCCTGAGGATATCGACTTCGCGCTGGCGTTAGTGCCGGAGGTTGTCGCGCGCCTGCGGGAACTGTCACCGAGGTACACGAAGCAAGCTGTTATTTCTTAGCATGCCAATTCCTAAGACAATCGCCGTAGCCATGTCGGGCGGGGTGGATTCTTCCACCGTCGCGGCCATGGTGCGCGCCGACGGGCACAGCGTTATCGGGCTGACTATGCAACTCTGGAACCAGCGGCGTCTGGCTGGACATGAGGGCATGCCGGAGCAAGTGACTGGTCGTTGTTGCTCGCTCGACGATGTCTACGATGCCCGCCGCGTTGCCGAGCATATCGGGATTCCTTACTACGTGGTTAATCATGAAGAGCGCTTCGAACACGATGTCGTGCGTCCGTTCGTTGCTGAGTATCTCTCTGGGCGCACTCCCATTCCTTGCAGCCTCTGTAACAATCACTTGAAGTTTGATCAACTCCACGTGGTTGCTCGCCAGATCGGTGCTGATTGCGTTGCCACAGGTCACTACGCCAAGGTCGAGTATGACGATAGCCGCGGACGCTGGCTGCTGAAGCGTCCTACGGATCGTAGTAAGGACCAGACCTATTTTCTTTTTGGCCTGACGCAGGAGCAGCTTAGCCGCACGCTTTTCCCACTAGGCGGCATGACGAAGCCCGAAGTACGTGAGTTGGCCCGCAAGCACGGACTGGCCCTGGCGGAGAAGCCCGATTCGCAGGAGATCTGTTTTGTCCCTGGCGGCGATTACAAGCGTTTTATCGACGCCTACCTGGCCGAGCGTGGCGAGATCTTGCCTGACACTGCGGGCGAGTTGGTCACCGCGAGCGGGGAAGTGATCGGCGAGCACGGCGGCATTCACAATTTTACGGTGGGCCAGCGCAAGGGCCTGGGTGTTGCGACAGGATCACCGCTCTATGTGATCCAGATCAATGGTGCGGAGAAGCAAGTGGTGGTCGGCGGCGATGAGCATCTTTATTCGCGGACGCTGTGTGGTCGACGCGTGAACCTGATCTCCGTCGAGGACTTGAGCGAGCCCATGCGCGTCTCGGTGAAGATCCGTCACCGTCATGAAGCCGCGCCGGCGCTGCTGGAAAAGATTGCGGCGGATGAGATTCTCGTGACCTTCGATCAACCGCAGCGGGCTATCACTCCCGGCCAGGCTGCCGTTTTCTATGACGACGACATCGTTGTAGGCGGGGCCTGGATCGCGTAGGATTTCGCCGGACCTGCCGTCCGCGGGTCACTCCCTGTGCGCGAATATAATTCGTTGCATGGGATCTTCTAATCCTGCATTGCCGCTCCCTGGAAGTTCGGCCATCCTTCCGTCTGATCAATCGTTCTGGAGCCGCGAATCGCGTTCCTTGAAACAAGGAATCAAGACTGGCCTCGCGGGCACCATCACCTACGCCATTTATGCAGGCTGGAATTTGCCACAGGGATACTGGGCGGTCTTCGCTGCGCTGGTGGTCACTCAAGCAAACGTAGGCGCATCCTGGAAGGCCGCACTCTACCGAACCATCGGCACCGTTCAAGGGTTCTCGGACTTGGCTGACGCGCTTCGCGCACGGAGCAAGGAAGTGCAGTCGGGAGAAAGCCTGGAGCAGGCCGTGCGTGATCTCGATTCTGATCTAGCTCATCTGCGGAAGGAACGCACCACCGCGCCCTTTTCGCTCGATCGCATGCTGCCTTTCTGTTCGTTCGTTTTCAACTTAAGGGAAGCGGCGCAGGATCTAAGGCAATTGTCTGCAAGCGTCGGCGAACTTGCGTGAGATGATCGAGTCTGCGTCGGGAGATGTTCTGCGCTAGATAAACATCTCGTCCTGCGGAACCGGACGTCGGGAGCCGCGACTATCGCCGTTTTTCCGCGCACGATTGCTCAGCAGGAATTCCACTCCCGCGGTGACGCCCCGAATAATCCCGGATACCTGGCGTACGGGTGAAACCACGGTCTGGGTTACGATATCGGAGGTCTGTTCCACCCGGTCGAGAGTCCGGCCGAGCATTTCGTCGGCGCGAATCACCTGCAGGCGGGCACGGTCGAGAGCGTCATTTACCGTGGCATCGACGCGCTCCACTTGGGATCGCACTGTGGTCGTGGTCTCCATCACGTTATCGGCAACCACTTGTAACTTGGGGCGTAACTCGGTCAGCATCGAGTGCGCCGTGTCGAGTGCGGGCAGAGCTTTGGCCTTTACTTCTTCCGACACCGCCTCCAGGCGAGCGCTGGTCTTGCGGACGGCCAAATAGAGAGCCACGAGCACTCCTGCCTGTAAGAGCACAGCTGCTCCGGTCAACGCGACGAACAGCGGAATAAGGTTTTCCATAGTGCGCTCTCCCGAGTTGACGGTCGAAGCCGCTAAACTGCAACAAGAGGGTTAAAGATTCTTGGCCGCTCCGGTTTCGGCGGTAGTTTCTTGATAAGCCTGCCGTCCCGCTTCATAGGCGGCGCGGAACTGATCCTTTTGCTGGTTTACCACGTCGCGGCCTTTATCCACCCACTCGGAAGCTTGTTCCCGAGCTTCGCGCGCGCGGCTCCGAACATACTCGCGACCCTGTTCCGCTCTCGCCCGCAGCTCTTCGCGGGTTTCGTTTCCCGCGCGCGGGGCATAAAGAACTCCAACCAAACCGCCCAAACCCAAGCCCGCAAGGAACCACACCAAACTGCTGCCATCACGGTCAGACATAGGAATTACCTCCTGAACAAGTGCTCGATTCCAGCTTAAGTACTAATCGGATGGTAGCACTCGCATCCTGTAAATACAATTACGGCGGAACCCGTAGGCGGGCATCCGTGACACCGCAACCTCATCAAGAAATCAGGTTACTTCTGAGTTGGATTCGCAGGCGTTACAGGCTGCGTTTTGACGGGAGCGGATTTCTCGCCCTGCAGGACCGAGCGCGGGCCGCCATGTTTGATGGCGTTAACGGAAAGCGTCACCGAGGTCAACATGAACAAAACGGCCGAAATCGTAGTGGCTTTGGAGAGAGCCGTAGCCGCACCACGTGGGCCAAACGCCGCCTGGCTGCCCTGGCCGCCGAACGCTGCGGAAATGTCGCCCGCCTTACCGCTTTGCAGAAGCACGACGACGATCAGGAACAGGCATACAAGCACGTGGATGATGGTGACGAGAATGATCATGGAGTTCAGAGATCCTAAAGGGTCTGGCCGCCGCTGACTGTCTTGCGAGCAGCAATGAGCAACATCTTTTTTCCCATCAATAGTTTGACATTCGCCACTCCATCCGTCAAGACCGTGGCCTCCCGATGTAGTCAAGGACGATGCGACCGCAGGCCCCATTGATTTTCGCGGAGTTGGTTCGCGAATTGACATTCTTCGTCCACGCTTTCTAAAATATTTTCAGCCCCGCGCTGTTCAGGTGTGGATCGGCACAATCGCATCTGCCTACTGTTGCCAAAAACTTTCTATGATCCAAGCTCAGGCGCTCACTAAGAAGTATGCGCACACCGTCGCCGTTGATCAGATTTCTTTTGAAGTGGCGAAAGGCCAGATCGTCGGTTTCCTGGGTCCGAATGGTGCCGGAAAAACGACGACAATGCGCATCTGAAATGCTTTCTGCCACCTTCCGCGGGAACGGCCACCGTGGCTGGCTTTGATGTCCTGGAACAACCGCTGGAGGTCAAGAAGCGAATAGGATACCTGCCGGAAACGCCGCCGATTTTACCCGGAGATGGAGACTGCGGAATACTTGAAATTTGTCGGCAGGCTGAAAGGACTCTCGGATGCCGACTTGAGGACCGTGCACACGCCAAATTGAAACCGGGCTTCCGACTTAACCGTTCCACCGTGATGAGCCCGGACCATGTTGCGCGAGTTTCGGATATGCGACCTTCCCTGCTATGCTCGACCAGAAAAAAAGTGTGAACGCTGCGTGCCATTGAGGCATCCAAGTCACGAAGCAGCGCGGCGAAGCCAATCATGTTCATTTCTATTGCCAAGTCTTAACTGGGGGGAGGGAGCGAGGCTCTCGTGAGACCTTTGGCAAGGCGTTCGTCCTCGGCGTACGAGGCACCTGATGATTTCTAATCTCCGCTATGTGCTTCTTGCCGTCGCCGCTATCCCATTTATTTATTACTTGATTGCGCTGTTCAGTGCCTGGCGGTTCTTCCAGCACAGGGCACCCGCAGGCCCGGCCAGCCGGACTTTTACGCCGCCGGTTAGCAATTTGAAGCCAATTCGCGGGCTCGACCCTGACGCCTATGAAAACTTCGCCAGCTTTTGCAAGCAGGACTATCCAGATTATGAGGTCGTTTTCTGCGTTGGTGAGGAGGACGATCCTGCGGTTCCGGTACTGCAGAGGTTACAGCTGGAGTTTCCGGATCGCCACATTCGGGTGTTGTTCGGCTCGGGCGGAACAGGATCCAACGATAAAGTTGTGAAACTGGCTCGCCTCGTCAGCGAGGCTCAGCACGAAGTCGTAGTGATTAGCGATAGTGACGTTCGAGTGCGGCCCGACTATTTGCGCACCGTGGTTGCTCCTCTGGCCGATCCCAAGGTTGGAGCTGTAACGTGTTTTTATGTGCCGATCGAGGACAAGACATTTACCGACAATCTTCAGACGATTGGAATGTTCTCTGACTTTTATGCTGGTATTCTGGTCGCGCGTCAGCTCGACGGAGTGAAATTTGCCCTGGGACCGGCCATAGCCACCACGCGCACGCGGCTGGCGGGATTCGGCGGATATGAAGCGATCAAGAACCGTCCAGCGGACGATCTGTTGGTAGGCCGCCTTATCGCCGAGCAGGGCTACGAGGTTGAGCTTCTTCCATACGCGATTTCGACAGTCGCTGACTTTCGGTCCATGCGCGACCTGTTTCACAAAAGGCTTCGCTGGATTGTGGTCATGCGGCACTTGCGGCCTTGGGGGCACCTCGGCCTGCTCTTAACGCAAGGGTTGCCATGGTCTTTGATGGCAGTCGCGATCCGTCCCTCCCCGGGAGTTGCGCTCGGTTATCTCGGTGCGTATTCTGCCCTGCGATTTGCCATGACTTGGACGGTCGGAATTTGGGGCTTGAAGCAGGATGCGCTTTGGAAAAAGTTAGCGCTGATCCCTGTATGGGACGCGCTGGCTTTCGTCATCTGGCTGACCAGCTTTACCCGGGACAGCATCCGCTGGCGAGACTCTGAATACTACATTCGCGACGGCACACTTGTCCCCGTTGCACAAACCAATCCGGAACCCGTCGGCTGACGCCCCTCTTACGGTCAGCTTCCCACTTTGCTATTCAACCCGGCTCGTGACTTCTTCGCGGAACGAAGATTCCCGTTGCTCTTTCCATCGGCTCCGACGATCTCAAGAGAGACTTGGGGAAGAGGCGCGGGTTCTCGATCTAACTGTCCTCGGCGCTCGTTAACAGCGTGGCGCCAGTTAATTCGCGGCAGCATAACGCCGGCATCGATCCGATCACGATACTGCAATGCTACATTCATGAGCGAGTCCAACAGAGAATCGGATAGCAAATGCGGCTTCAAACCAAGTTCAATCAGTTTTGAGTGCTTCGCATTGTAATAGTGTTCCTCTGCTTCGACTCGTGGATCAGGGAGATGATCGACTTCGACGGTAAGACCCAGCTTATCCCCGGCATTCTGCACCATTCGTGCCAGGTCTAACACTGAAAACTGCTCCGTGAACTGGTTGAACACCCGGCACTCCCCTCGAGCCGCCGGATTCAAACACGCAATTTCAACACAACGCACCGTGTCGCGGATATCCAGAAATCCGCGAGTCTGGCCACCCTTGCCGTACACGGTAAGCGGATGTCCAATGGCTGCCTGCACGCAGAAGCGATTGAGCACGGTGCCAAAGACTTCATCGTAGTCGAAGCGATTGATCAAGGCTTCGTCCAAGGCCACTTCATCGGTCATGGTTCCATAAACAACTCCCTGGTTGAGGTCCGTGGCACGCAGTCCCCAGGCCTTGCAAGTGAACATGATATTGTGACTGTCGTGGACCTTTGACAGGTGGTAGAAGGAGCCGGGCTGCTTGGGATAGGGCACCGTGTCCTTCCGCCCATTGTGCTCGATGGTGATGTAACCTTCTTCGATATCAATATTCGGCGTGCCGTACTCACCCATGGTGCCGAGCTTGATCAGGTGACAATCGGGCTGAAACTCGCGCAAGGCGAAGAGCAGATTGAGCGTTCCCACGACGTTGTTTACTTGCGTAAAGACCGCGTGCTTACGGTCGATCATGGAATATGGAGCGGCGCGCTGCTCGGCGAAATGAACCACTGCCTCCGGTTCGAAATCCTTGACGACCGCAGAGAGAAAATCGTACTCGGTCACATCACCGACGAACAGCTCGATGGTATTCCCGGTAACCTCCTGCCAAACCCTCAGTCGATCCGAGAGCGGACGGATAGGCGTCAGCGTCTGCACGCCCAGTTCGTAGTCCCATTGCCGGCGCGCGAAGTTGTCGGCAATCGCAACCGTATGTCCCTTCTGTGACAAAAATAGGGCTGTGGCCCAACCGCAATAACCATCCCCTCCTAGCACTGCAATCTTCATACTCTCTCCTTGCTTTAGGTTCTGTGCGTCACGTTTTCTAAGAAATTATTACCGGAAAATGCACGAGTTCTCGTACTGACTGGCTGTGCCTCTTACCCTGTGCCACCCCCCTTAGGGAGATCGGCTCGAGAAGTAGTCCCTGGCAGATTCGTCAGAACGACCTTGCCGCCGCTTTCCGCCACCAGATTAAGATGCTCCGCACCCACCAGGGATGCCAGTCGAGGAACTACATTCTGATTGGCCACAATGTAGGAGCGCCCCGGCTTGAGCCATAGATCCTTGAATTGTGTATCGTCGATAAATACGTCGGGCGCGCCCGGTGCGTAAGCGCCGTATTCCAGATTGTAGAAGCGTCCGTTGCGCAGCAACGCGGTGCGGTTGGTATAAAAGAAAATGGAAGAAAACGTGTAATAGTGATGATCGACAATCAGCGTCCCCGGCGGTGACTTCAAGATCGCCTCTGCCAGCGGACGCGAAGACATATACGGATCGAAGACAGCCATAGCCATGCGGGCGGCGTGGAAGAACAGAATCATCATCAGCGCGGCGGCCAGAAATGCCCGCTGACCGGCCCATTTCCAGGTTGCGAATGCACCGATGCAAAAGGCGAACGCGGCCACCAGCAAAGGCATTCGAAGATAGGCGAAGGAAGCAAGAGTGAGGTCCTGCATGTGCCCCAAAGAGAGCTTATAAGCGCCCGGGTGCTGGCTGAGCGCGTGCGAAATATCTCCCGGCGCGGGCAGGTTGCGGGTGAGAAAAAACAGGCTTAGCGTTGCCACTCCAGCGCAGGCGGCAACCACCGAGAGCACTCGCGTACCGCGCCGTATCCAAACTCCTCCCATTGCCATGGCTGAGCCCAGTAGCAGCGCCAACGCTGGATAGCAAGGCATGGAGTAATATTCCTGCGTCGTCGAAAAGGTGAAGAAGACCAGCACAAAGCCAGCCATGCAAAGAGCGAGCAGCCGCGCTCGGCCAGCGCGATCCTCGGGCTTAAAGGAAAGTTTGGCGATAGCGGGAAAATATACGCTCCAGGGAAACAGCCAGACCAGGTGCAGCGACCAGAAGTAAAGGCGCGGGACGGTGTTGTAATCTCGTGGATAGCGTAAGTTCAGAAAACGCAGTAGCTGCTCATTGATGAAGAAAAACCAAAGAAACCCGTGATATTGCCCCGGCCCACTGTGAAGGGTGAAGGCAAAGTAAGGTGGATTCCGCAAGGTGGCCAGAATATGCCAGGGTGCAGCGATAAGCAGAATGATCAGCAATCCGCTGAAGGGACGCATTCGTCGCCACGCAACTGCGGAAAAGAGTTGATGGGTGATCCCAAGGTAGATTGCTCCCGCCGCGAGCGGGAACAGGACCCCGATCAAGCTTTTTAGCAGGAGTCCAAATCCAAGGCTCGCGGCCAGCACGAAAGCCCAAAACCGCGGATGAGGCTCGTCTTCCTCCAAGACGCGAAGAAACGCCCACATGGCGAGCGCCACCGTGAAGGTGAGCATGACATCCGGAATCAAAACCCGAGTAAATAAAAACAGCCCTATGCACGTAGCCATGCACAGACCCGCATAGAACCCTGCCCGCTTACCGAATGCCCAAATGCCGAACGCTGCTGTTAGCCCGCTGAGGGCAATCGCCGCTAAGGCGATCGGAATGCGCGCCGCCCAGTCGTGCGCACCAAAAATTACGTAGCTTGCTGCGATGGCCCAATACACAAAGGGAGCTTTTTCCAGATACACCACTCCATCCAGGCGCGCGGTTACCCAGTCGCCCGAAGCGAGCATGTTGCGCGCGATCTGTGCCTGTACGGCGTCCACATCATCCATCAAAGAAGGAGGAGAAATAATGCAGCCCAGATAGATGGCGCCCGCGGCCAGCAGAACGACTAGATATAGGTACCAGTTTTTTCCTGTATCCAAACGTTCATCTCCGGGGCGGCGGCTGCTTGAATCCCCCACTTTTTCATCCACAGAAACAGCACCATCAGACCCCATAAGTGGTATCCCACATTGACTTGTCTCTCCAGGTGTTGGCGGATATAAGTCTCGATCACATCCCGCCGGAATAGATTCGCATGATCGGATGATCCGTCCAGCAAGACGTCGGTCATCAGCGATCGCAGACAACCGCGAAGCCAATCGTGCGCTGGGATGTCGAATCCAATCTTCTTGCGTCGCAGAACCGACGGTGGAAGCTTATCGCGCATCAATTCCTTCAGAAGAACCTTCTGCCTCGAACCACGAATCTTGAGAGATGCAGGCAGGGATGCAGCGAATTCAACGATCCGGTGATCGAGGAACGGCGGCCGTACTTCCAGCGAATGCGCCATGCTCATGCGATCCGCCTTGTTCAGAATGTCATCAGGAAGAAAATATCTCTGATCGAACCACAAATAGGGCGCAAGATCATCGGCTCCCGAAGCCCGATGGCGCAGTTCGCCTAGAACCCTGTTGAGAGCCGGCGGAATCTCCACACGCAACAAGGCCGCCTTTTGCGCATCGCTGAATGTTCCATTCCAGTAGACATGCGCCCGCTCGGGAGACATCTGGCAGCCTTCGAGGAACCGTTTCAGCTGGTATTCGAAGCTGATCTTGTCATCCGAAACGGGCAATATCTGCAAGACGCGGGAGGCAAGCTGGAGAGCCTTCCGGGGGAATCGTCGGGCGACAGCGGCGATGCGGTTCGCCTGATGCGTGAGATATCCGCCGAAGAGCTCGTCCGCCCCTTCGCCACTCAGGCTGACGGTCGTCTTGGTCTTGCTCAACCTGGAAAGGAACCACACAGGAAGCGCACCGGCATCCGCCGAAGGTTCGTCCGAGTAATACGCGAACTGCTCGATCGCATCCCGCAGATCGACCTCGGGGTTCAGATCCACTTCCTCATGATCGGTTTGGTATCGCTGTGCTACCTCGCGAATGTACGCGGTTTCGTCGAAGCTCCGCCCCTGGAATGAGATCGAGAAGGTCTTGAGCGGCGTTCCAGATTCAGCCGCGTAGTGCAAGATCGTAGAGGAATCGATGCCTCCGCTGAGCCACATACCCAGCGGCACATCAGACACCAGGTGCTCGCGCACGGATTGCCGTAGAAGCGCGTCCAATTCCTCGCGGGCAGATTCCAGAGTCCGATCACGAACGACCCCGAACGGCAAGGACCAATAAGAATCGGTGGAAACCTTACCGTCCTGCCACTCCAGCCACTTTCCTGGAGGAAGTTTTTCAATGCCCTCGACCAGCGTCCAGGGGCAGGGAACGTAATTCAACGAGAGATAGCAATCGAGACCGTCCATACTTAGTCGCCGCTCGATCTCGGGATGGACCAGAATCGCCTTCAGTTCCGAACCGAAGAACAGATCGCTTCCGCGCCGCGCGAAATAAAGTGGTTTGATTCCCATGCGGTCGCGTGCCAGCACAAGGCGCTTGGTGGATTTCGTCCAGAGCGCGACTGCGAACATTCCTCGTAAACGCGCAAAACAACCCGTATCCCATTCGAGAAATGCCCTAAGAACAGCTTCCGTGTCGCAGTGCGAGTGGAAGCGGTGCCCGAGCCCTTCGAGTTCGCGTCGCAGTTCCTGGTGGTTGTAGATTTCGCCGTTGAATACGATGGCTACATCGCCATCGTCCGACAGGATGGGTTGGTCGCCGGAGCCGAGGTCTATGATCTTGAGCCGCGTCGCACCTAAGGAGCAGGAACTGGATTGGAAGACACCTTGCTGGTCCGGTCCGCGATGAACCAGTGTGGCGGCGGCGCGCTGAATGCGACCGGAATCAGATATCCAACTTTTATGCGTGAAGCCGACTATCCCACACAAGCGCCTGGCCCTCATTACTGCTCTAGAATCAGCTTGCGATTCCCGCAGATTGGCGCACGGGAGCCGTGACTTCCGGAGCCAGGGCACGGCGAAAATCTGCCAGCTAGAAATGCGAAAATAGAAGCTTTAACGAATTTTATATGATGCCAAGACCGCCCGTCGCGATTGAGATTTTTCGCGAGGCCCTAAAACAATCTTCCTCGCTATGCCTGTATTTGGATACTCAGAAACGCTTTTCGGCAAATTATCGCCGCCCGACGACCACCAAAGCCACACCAACGCAAACCAGCAGCACGCCTGCCCACCTCCTTGGCGTTACCTGCTCACGGAGAAAGAATTTCCCTCCTAGCGCTCCGGCGGCATAGCTCAACGCTGTGACCGGAACCACGAGACTCACATTTTCCATCGATAGAACAGCGAGCAGCGAGAAAAACGCAGTCCCCATCAGGGTCAGACCGACCCATATCCACGGCACTCGCAACACGCGGGGAACCAATCGGAGCAGAGCGGACGGGCGAAAATCCTTTACCTCGCCGACCACCTTCATCGCCCGAGCGACACACAATTCGCCCCCCGTGCCCGCGCCAATAATTAGCAGATAGAGGAAGATCTCGCGCATTTAGCGGGGCTCCGTGGTACGAGGAGGCGTATACCCGACCACCAGGACGCCCAGGCAAATGACCATCACTCCGATCCAACGCGTGGGTGTGACCACTTCACGCAGGAGGAAATGCGCCAGCAAGGCCACCATACCGTAGGCCGCCGCCGAAGCTGGTTGGACGTAACTGTAATCCGCCCACGAGAGCACCAGCATGTAAGCCACAAAGAAAGTAATGAGAGAGCCGATGCCCAGCCAAATCGTGCCCGAAGTCAGCACCCGGGAAAGGAGGTCAAGCGCTTGCGCCAGCGTCTCGGTACTTGCCGGGCCGATCCGCTTCATCCCCTTACCGAGGAGCACATTGCCAAGAGGGCCGAAAATCACCATCAGAGAGATCAACAGATAGGTCTTAAAGTGCAATCTAGCAGAGGGCTTCATGCGCGATAGGACCGCAAGGGGAGGGGATCTTTGTGAACCACAATCAAACACCGAGAAGGCGTCATGAATCTATGTTACTGGATTTCTTGAGCAGGCCCAAACTCCCGCAATCGGGTTAGGAGCGTCACTGGGTTCGGCTGGACCATCAGCCAGAAACTTTTGCTGGACCCGCTTAGCCCAGCCGTGCGTAGAGTTGAAAGGGGGCCCAATAATATGGATTGTGGAATCCGCTGTGATGAAGCAGGGAGAGTTTGGCCGTGCGCAGTGCGGCGTCCGGGGCCGCACCCTGGTTAAGTTCATCGTAAAACTTGTCCATGAGTTGCTCGGTGGGAGCGTCGGTCGCGTCCCACAAGGCGGCGATCACGTTGTGGGCACCCGCCCTGAGGAAGGCCCAGGAGAGTCCGACTAGCCCCTCGCCTGTATACGAGCGCTCACCGGCGCTATAACATGCCGAAACGGTAACCAACTCGGCCCGCAACGGATGGCGAATGATGTCGCGCGCATAGAGTTTGAAGGAGTCGTCTTCGGCGCTGTCTTTCGAGAGCACAATCGCCGAATCGAGGGGACTCAAGCGGCTGGCGGTGCCGTGCGCCACGAAGTGGATGTAGGAAAACCGTTCCGGATTGCTGCCGAGATAGGCCGACGGCGTCGCGTCTTTTCGCGTGAGTATCTTCTCCCCCGACGCCGGAAAATGTCTGGCGACGCTTTCCATCTGGGCTGCGGCCTGCGCGAGCTGCGGATATTTGTCGCTCGGCGCAACGCTGTCGCCGACGAGCAGCAGGCTGCGGTCCCGTTTCTGTTTGGCCGCGGACGCAGCGCCCAGAATCCGTAGCGAACTAGCATCGGCAATGGTTACATCTTCGATCCAATAGTGCAGCTTGGGCTGGGGAGGGCTGGGCGCGGGTAGTTTTGTCTCAGCGACCAAGAGCGTCTCAAAATTCAGATTGTTCAGGCTGCCATCGGGGATTATGAGAACTTTCACGTCCTTCTTCAGAAGCGATTGCGCCGGCGCGATCAGAGTGCGATAGAGGTATTGGCCATCACCATCGCCGGATTCAAGAACGTCTCGCGGTCCGCCGAGGTCCTGGCGGTAGCGTTGCGCCGCTGCGTCGATTTCCGCACCGGGAGGAAGGTTGAACAAAACAGTCTCTTGCGGCGTGATCGCCCACAAGTACGATTCCTTCTCCCCGAGCCAATAAAAAAGGATCGTGGCGACCGCTCGCCGCGCAACTCCTGGCGCATCCAAGGAAACCGGTTTGAATGAGGTTTGTTTCTGAAGCAGTCCCAAGCCCTCGGCCAGAGTACGGCCGCGGCTAAAATCTGCGACCTGCAACGCCTCATCTTTCTTGCCCCGAGCCACGAGGAAATGGATGTAGTCGTCGTAGATGCGCGAAGCGTTGGTAAGAAACGGCAGCCGGGAATCTTCGTGCTTGAGCTCGGAGCGAGCGGTTTCAAAGGTGTCGAGCGCGGTCTTATATTCGCGGTTGGCGGCATCGAACTGGCGTTCGTCTTCATAGAGCCGCGCCAGCGAGCGCTCCGCCTCCCACTTGAGAAAGACATCATTGTCGTGCGATTCCTCGACTTCTCGAAACGTGCTCTCGGCGTTCGTAATATCATGCAACTTCACCGCGAGCCGCCCTCTTACCAGAAGGGGATAACCTAAATCAGACACATCATTATTGGCGCGTGCCACGGAAAGCGCCTCATCGTCATAGCGCTTCGCTTCGTCCAACTTTTCGGTTTGTTCGGAAACGAAAGCTAGGGCGGTAAGTGAGTCAACCATGTCCTCGCGATTTGTATGCTTCGCAAGGTCGAAAGACTGTTGAAACGATTGCCGAGCAGCGTCGAACTTATTCGCCTCGAGATCGATATATCCGATGGCTTGGAGCCACGTGACCTGATCAGTAAGGTCGGCGAGCTTTTCGGCCTGTTTCTTAGCCTCGACAAAGGTATCTCGGGCTCTTTCCGTGTCTCCGAGCCTGAAATAGGCCCAGCCCATATTGCCAAGCGCTGTTTGCGCCACATCCTCGAATCCCTGAGGTATTGCGATGTCGCGGGCCGCGTTGGCTCGATCGAGCGCCTCGTCGTAGTGCTCCTGCGCCTCAGCGCACCAGCTCAAGTTAAGCAGCGCGGTCGCCTCCAGGAACTGGTCTCTGCCCGCTCGCGCCGAAGCCAAGGCGCGTTCAAATGAGCCTTCCGCCCCGCCATATTGTGATGTCTCCAGTTGTAAGACGCCCCGGGCGGTAGGCAAATCTCCGCAGGACGGAGAAGGCGACGACGCGCAGATCGATTCTGCTTTTCTCAGTTCTCTCTCAGACTCCGCAAATCTGAGCGATGAGGCGTAGGCGACGGCTTCCAACCGATACCTTTGCACAGCGAGATCGCCGGAGAGGGGCGGTGCTGGCTCCGAGGCTAGGAGCTTAAGCACTTCGTCATTCATCCCGCGCCACGAGAGCACTCTAGCTCTTAGGGTCGTGAACTTCCAGGCCCACTCAGCACCGGTGTTGTGGAAACGCTTGTAGCCCTTTTCTGCCTCATCCGCCGCAGCCGCCAGATTGCCTTGACGGTAGGCTCGTATCCCCCGTTGGTAGACAATCTCGGGGTCGCGATGAGTGCAGGCCGACAGGCAGACAAGCGTGAGGGCCAACGAAATGGTCGCCAGCAATCGGGTCCCGCAACGCTTTCCTGGCCGGACTACGAAATGGGAGTCTCGATCCTGTAGAGCACGGGGCATGTCACAAGGTCGTTGAAGGATTCTAACCCGATATCCCTGCGACTTTGCTTACAATTCGTGCTCCAAACAAGACTTAATGCGATTCTTTACGAGGGAGAGCCGGACACGGCTCCGCGAACAGGCGCCCGTAATGCGCCTAGCCGCCCCCTTTACCTTTGCCGTTGGTCTTCATTTTACTGACGCGGATTCTTCCGCATGCCGGGCAGTCCAGCTCGACGCGGATCATGGTAAGGATGAATTGGTACTTGTACTCCCCGGCATTCGACGGCTCAAGCCGTGGGCCATCGTTCGCCGGCTCGCGCTTCACGGTCAGCTCGCCGAGGAAGATTTTGCCGAAGTGCGGCAGTTCGATCACGTGGCCAAACGTTTTCCCCGGAGATCCGGACACGCCGTTGACCAGGGAGCAGTTGATCTCATTCAGGCGCTGCGCCTGCACCGGGTCCCAATTGAACTGATCGCTGGCCCACTTGGGAAGACCCGCCATGCGCTTGATGTTGGCGTATTGGTGCGCGATGCGGCTGAAGACGCCGCCGTCGTTGAAATAGGACTCGTCTTCGTCTGGCTTGGGACCAAGAATTTCGAGATGCGGCTCAAGCTCGATCTTCTCTCCGCCAATGCGGAGATTCTCGAAGCGCGTGCCCAGAAAGCTTACCGACGGTACGCTGCCGTCGTCTGGGTGCTCGCTCGTGATCTGCGCCACCACGCGATCGGCAGTGAGCACGTCGAGCACGTTGACGTCTTCAAGGGCGGCCGTAGCCAGCGTGGTTGAGCCGCGGCCGTGACAGCCGCGGTGCCCGGCGACTTGAGTGTAGCCGCCTCGATGCGAAACGATCCCTTCCACCCGCAGAGGTTCCGCACGCTCGAACCTGTATCCGCCTGATTTAGGTAACTCAACGAACGCTTCCTTGTCGATCATTCGCCGAATCGGCTGTTCCAATTCGGCGCTGAAAACATAAGCGTCCGCGTCGTAGATATGCTCCGCCTCGATCGAGGGTAGTTCATCCGGAAGCGCTGACATAAGTTTGCTCCACTCCGCTCGAATTGAGCTCATTTCTGAATTTGTAATTCAAATGTCACTCGACCAACTTCCTTGGCTTCTCCGTTATCTGTAAGGCCGCGCACAACCAGGCTGTACGAGCCGGATTCCCGCTTCGCACCCGGTACCTGCAGCGGCCACTGCTCTTGCGTGGACGAGGAGAGTAATGTCAGTAACCATTCCAGCTTTCCGGCGGGATTATATAACTCCGCAGTATGGCGGGGATAGCTGTCGGGTGGAATTCTCACAAGCAACAGGAAGCTTTGTTCAGGCGCAATGGAAATCGGTTGCTCTCCCGGTCCCATGCCGCCGATATTCAGAAACGCCGACGGCAAGACCTGGGGACGGGCGAGCGTTTGTTGCAGCCGCGGGTAGATCACCAGATTCTGATACCCGATCAAGGCCAGCAACAAGGCCATCACAGGCGCCGCAAAGGCAGGACGCAACCATGCCAGCCATCCCGGCTTGCTGGCCACTGGCGAGGGCGCGGCAACCGGTTCCGATTCCTTCGCCAACGAACTCTTGCTGTGCTCGATGAATAGAGCTGCGGTGCGGACGTCGAGGGCGCAATCCGCGCAGTCGAAAAAATGCTCTTCGAATTCCTGACTGGCTTGGGGATCGAGTTCGCCCAGCAGGTATCTCTCCGTCATTTTTCGATCAACCGCAACCGCGTGGTCCATTTCGCTAATGCCCCCTGATAGATAGTGACCCGAGCCGCCCAATCGTTTCACAGGCGTTAGGGCGAAGTAAACCGGATTTATCATGGGCGGCACAGGCGACCGCGAACCAGCGTCATCTTCCGGGGGTCAAGACAGGCTAGGGGTGCTCTCTTGGAGCGATGCATCTGCCGTTCGCGAGGCCGGGGGGCGGGAAATACTCAAGAGAAGAAAGTAAATCCTTTGAATTTAACGAATCACAGGTTGCGGGGAAAGATCAAGAAGTGCCGGAGCTGCTTCCCTGGAGATAGCTCCGGCACTTTCAACGGGCTCAGAGCTAGGTGGTTGCCAAGCCAGGGCCGGAAACGTGGCGCAAACCTTTGGGCGCGATGTTCGCCACTTATCGGGATAGTGTCGAGAAGTCCTGAACCGTTTCAATCTCAAAGAAGAGCCAGCGTCGATCTCGGAGGTAGGGTCGATGAACCGCATGCAAGGACTGCGCGAAGGGGTTTCTGGTGCGGAAGGGGGGATTCTATCACGCCCGGACCGCGCAAGTGCTCATGAATACAGCACTTCCGTGATAATACTCACCTTCTGAGCAACTTGCAAGCAATCAGGTCTTGGGCTGTCGTATGCTGTCGTATCCGCCGTTTCACGTAGTTTTCAGCTTTTTGGTATCACTAGTATCACCCGACGCAGACAAGTGGCACAGGCTCACGCCTTGCCAGCAGCAGTTGCGCTTTTCAATATTCCGTTCATCATTTTTTCATACTTGGCGCTGTTAGCCCTGCCTTCAGCATCGTTTGAAAACTTCACGACGAGCCGCCACTGTTTGCTGTCATCACTTCGCCGTTCAATGCCAGACTCCAGAGCGCCAATGTGGCTGTGCGCTTCAAGAAAGCCCTCTATGAAACTCTGTTCCGTCTCAGGTGACGGGGCGGCGCATTCAAGGCAAAAGTTAATCGTCTTTTCATAGTCAGTCCTGTAGACTTCGTGGATGATGAATGGCAGTTTGCTCATTTTCCACCCGTTGCGGCTGCGCTCTTCACCTTGACGATTTTCCCCTTTGCCGTATCTGCAACGCTGCGTTTGAGTTCATCTATTGCCCGCACACCGAGCGGCAGCCACAAAACAGCATTGAACACTCTGTCGCTACAAAGAACAGCGTACAGAACTGCGCAGCAACCATCGTCCTCGACGGGTGTTGCCATTATGAAAATGCCGCCAGCCTCGCGAACAGCCTTCCGTAGCTTCTTTTGTAAAGCCGTGTCAGCAGCCATCCAGTGATTCCCTCCGCAGCCACGATACGAGAGCAGCGCTGAAGCCGCCAGATTACCGTAGTTATGGGAGTGTACGATAAACTCGCTCCTGCGAGGTCTCATGGCGAGTGATGCCAACACCAACCGTCCCCTTCTATCCCTTATTCTGCTGGGGATCGTCGATTTCGTGTGCATCCTGATGGCGGCTGAGGCGTCTAGGGATAAGCACTTTCATGAAGCGGCTATATGGTTGATCGCTGGAATCGCGTCTTCAGCCGTTGGGTATTACTGGTCACAGGTTAAACGGGCGATTGCGAGTGTGGGGACTTGGTTTAGGAAAAAACCGTCGAAGCTCGTAATTCATTGGGCGAATTACCGAGCAGTAGAGAACGGTGGTGATGTCTATGAGGTGGGTGAGTTTTTGCGACAGATCATCTCTGGCGACAGCCTTGTTTTTGACATTGAGAACCACAACTTCGTAATTCGCGATAAGAACTTCGTCCCGCGAGATCCTCTACCGTTCAAGGAAAAACGTCTTCAAGTGAACTACTCTTACGGGCGCGAACCCGCACGTACAACTGAACGACGCGAGCATGGCCGCTTGCTTCTGCCGGAAGATTCCAAGATTCAGTGGTTGACGGGCGAGGTAGACCGACTGAAGGCAGCACAACCGAAACCAGTGCAATACCCTGTCCCGCAACTTCGCGGGAAGGTGGTGGCGACAATTTCCGAACTTCAAGGCTTCCTAGGAGAATACGGAGATGAGCCTCAGATAGGGTCGATATTGAGCGGGCGGACTGCGAACGAATATAGTCAAGACTTGGCTCGGATCGTTGTGCCTTGGCGGGCAAGAGTAGCTGGTGCATATCGCCTGCGATTCAATGACTCATTACCACAATTACGGGATGAGATTGCCGCGAGGGCGCAGGTTACGGATGCAACTCTTAATGACCTCATTCACAGAGCAGCAACCGAAGCAAGTCCAGACGTAAGCGTATTCAAAGACATCATTCAACGCTTGTGGGAACTCGGTATAAAACTGAACGTGTGAAAGGAAGACCGAGAAATGATCGAACATAAGACACTTACACCTGTAGAACGATTGCAACTCATCTCTCGCCTTGCCATCACGGCATGAGGGCATTAAGATCGCCGATCAACTTCTCCATTCGTCCCAAGGCATCATTGAAGCCGGGAAGTTTCGCACCATCGTCTCCTCTTTGAAAAAGCCATTCCGCTGGCAGCTCGTGACTAAACTCTGGGCGGTGAGGTGGCAGAATCGCAAAATGTGCCTCGACTTCTTTGGCAACACGCTGGGGAGCACCGGCAGGTTTTGCCGCAGGCACTTGCTCTTTACCCCGTAGTTCGTAAGCCTCGTTCACGAGCGCCACGTAGAAATCTCTGCCCACGACATCTTCTATATCAGCCTCCGCTTGCCCCGTGTAATTGTCTAGGGTCAAAAGGTGTTTGTCTTCTAGGCTTTTTCTGGCGTGTTCGATTTTCTGCTTGTGCCCCGCTTGAACATCGACGACAGCCGCGATGTGCAGGTTGTTCCCACGGAACAGCGACACGAAACCGGGAAGCCGATCAACGCCCCGAACCGAACAGATGACCCAGCGATAGTCGAGACCGGGCTTACCAGCCTTCTCCAATTGACGTGAGAACCACTTCAGATAAAGCAAATCGGAAGAGCCCTCAACAAGAAGAGTGTGTTTTCCAACGAATAAAGTCTGTGTTATCTCGTAATCGAGCACCCTCTGTAATGGCGACACTGTATCGGGGTCTGTGCTCAAGACATCCGTACTCACCTTTGTTCCCAGTAGGTGCTCGACGATCTCTTGGTCTTTCTGTTTCTCCTTCTTCACGACATCTTCTACTGTACGAGCTGAGAGTAAGTCGTCGGCGTCGATCATGAACGGGGAGTGTGTCGTATAAATGACCTGATAGTAGGGACGGAGCTGCTCATTGATGTAACGTAGCAGGTCAGCTTGCGCCCGTGCGTGGAGGGTCAAGCCCGGCTCATCCAAGAGAATGATTAGGTTGTTGCCGTAAGTCTGTCTTAATTGGTTAAACCAAACCAGGAAAGAGAAGAACCAGACGAAACCACTGCTTCGTTCGTCGAAACTTGTGTCGGCTCGATGGCGTCGATTGTCAATCCGTGTGCGGAAGATCCAACCTGAGTTGAACGGCGCTGGGTCGCCTGATCGAGCCGCATCTAACCTCATGTCCACGTCGAGATGCTTATTCTGTGACCAGTATTTGAAAATCTGGTCGGTGACTTGGTTCGATACAGCTCGCAGCTTTGAATTGAACTCTTCATAGGTTCCCGACCCGTGAACCTTTTCCAAACTGGTTCCGGCAAGAGCGAGCACTGACAAAAACACGCGATCTTTGTCGCTTAACTGATTCTGGGTTTTCCGAGTTGCAAGAGCGTCCACCGACACAGTGCCCGGCAAAGTTAAATAGCTGTCGAAGTACAAGAATGTAGGTACCCGCTCGTACACCGCTTGAATAACGGCAGAGTTGATACCATTTGGATAGCGTTGTTTGAAGGTGTCGAGCAACTTCTGCTGCGCAGCGCCGATTTGTTTAGCTTCCTCCACAGCCTTCTGGATAGATTTGAGATCAAAGCCGCCCGAAAGAGCCTTCTCCTCCTCTGATAGTTTCAGCTCGACTATTAGATGCTTGACCGCGGCCGAGTCATCAGTTCTTACCGTGTAATATCCTTTGTTGTTCTCGTAGCCCTTCGTTACCGTAAAGGTGTGGTCTGCGATGATTCCGGTGCCAAACTGCTTTTCCAACGCTGCCACGTCGGCTGCATCCAGCCTCCATTTCGTGGTAAGGGCAGGAGGGCTGGCAGGAATCGGTTGCTCGGGACGCCATTTTCGTTTGGGATAATCGATCGCAGGATCGAAACTTGCTTTGCTCTCGACATCTGGCTTCAATTTGTAGAGAGCCTTCAAGATCGCCGTCTTGCCTGATTCGTTTTTGCCGACGAGACAGGTGACATCCGTGATTGGAAATTCGGTGGAGTCCTCTATACAACGAAAATCTTGAATGCGAACACTCAGTAGGCGCATGAGACCTCATCCGCTCATTTCGGCGACGACTTTTACAGGGAAACCGCCCCTAAGATAGCACGGTCGGCGAGAGCGGCGCATCTGTTCCAGCGTTAATCTTCTTTTGCGAATCGCGGTAGAGATGGAACGCACAGCACTGTTCACAAAAGGAAATGAAGGGCGTCCAACCGCGTGCCTGCTTATACTCAGCGGCGGCAATCTCAGCCCCTTCACGGTCGGGAAATGAATCACCGCGAGAAGACCTATGCGTGGTCGGCCCCTGGCAGGTGACCCAACAGATATTGATTTCTGTCTTTCCTAGTTTCGCTGTCTTCGGCTGAGCGGATACACTGGCTTTTGACTTTCCCTTTGCCTCCGTGTCGCCTATTGCAACCTCTCCGCGCCATTCGGGGTGTTGCTTGAGATACTCTTCCAGTTGGTATCTGACATCAGCAGTCCCCGGTGCTTCAGGTTCTTTCGCCCCGCTTCCTGCTTTGCTGGGACGACCCCGGCGCTTCTGGCTGCGCTCTCGCTTCTGCTCTCGGCGGAGTTCTTCCGACGCTAGAATGATCGCCTGTTCACTTTCAGGCTTGGCAAGCCATGATTCCAAGATCAATTCGACAAGCACGACCGTCTTTCTCGACGGCGCATGCTGAGCAAGTCTCGTCCAAAGCGTCTCTCGGATCTGGACGGCATGCTTCGAAGGCTGCTTTGCGGTGACTGGCTCTCCGAACTTCTCTACAGCCAGCGCTCTCAGCGACTTCGCAGAGAGCCGCTTTTGATCGGCAACGGCAGGAAGCCACGCGTCTATGTCTTCCTGCTTGAACGGCAGCAGGACGCGGTAATGATTCCGGTTCAGGTTCGGATAACGGCGCTCAGGCGTGAATCGTTCTGCAATGCGAGCGCAGCGCTTCAGAAAAAACTTCGACAGTCCGGTTGCGTTAGCCGCGAGCGTGAGTCCATCATCTTGTCCCCAACGGCGCATTGCATGCAAACTGTAGTCGCATTGCCAGAGGTCTGAGGCGCTATCGATTGCTGACAGTGCTTTTCCAATGCGCACGAATTCATCTTGCGACGTGGATGGTCCGATCTGCAATTCAGTAGGTGAGAACATCGCCCCTGGCACTGCCAGAGAAGAGAGGGACGGACGACTGACTGTGAGAGCAGATGACATTTCGTCTCCGTTTGAAAAGGGGTGCGGCAGTTTTCACAGAGGAGGCTCCGATACTCGCTGCCGCGCGGGGACGTGAGCAGTCGTCCCCAAGATGGCGGCGATTCTGTGACGCTAAGATTTCGTGAGCATTTTCCAGACGGTGAAAGCCGCGGGCTTGCAGGCGCAGCGCTCACACATGGCGACGTAGCTGTCGTAGATGCTTTCGATACTGACTTTGTTCAGTGTGAACATATTTCCTCCATTCTCCCCGCAAGGCGCGGACAGGTTCTTCACGCGCCTGCGAGAACTCTAGAAAGTGAGGGGTCTGGCGCTGCACCGCCGCTCTTCACGGTAAGCCGAAGCCCGATGCAGCATCCAGAGTTTTCAGCGCGTTACCAATCCCGTGCTGTTCAACGCAGCACCGATTCTCATCTCGCGCATCGTGGAGTGTGATGAGCCACCAACACTTGGTACTGAACTTTTATGCAGGATCGCAGTCCATAGCGAGTGAAGATACGACCCTGCACTTACTGCGCCGGTCTCACGAACCATGCAGCAAACTTATTTCGTCGACAGAATCAGAGTCTTTGGCGGCGCTAACGGCACACCTGCACGCTTCGCGGCTTCTGCTCTCTCCGCAAACGTCGGCTGAGGCTTTGTCTGCGAGTTGGCTCTCAGGTCGTCCAGTTGCTTCGGTGTGAGTGGCTGCCGCGCGCGGATGTCCGTATTCGGTCCGTTCCATCTGTTCACGGGATCCCTGTAGCCGGTGAAGGGTTCGATCACCACGCGCCCCGGATGCTGGACAGGCGGTGCTGGTGTGTGCGGCTGCGCTGCGATCTCGTCGTGCAACGTCTGCCGCGCTTTGATGACCTTCTGTTGGGCTGCACGAAGTTCTTCGGATGCTGCATCGAGTTCGTGCGTAGCCTTGCTCACTGCTTTGTTGGTGTCTGACATTTCTTCTTCCATTGCTTCTTCGATTTCATCTTTTGAAAGTGCTCTCACGACAGCTTCTCGATTTGCTCCTGAATGTCAGCAAGCAGTCGATGGAAGTGTCCAAACGAGTGAGCGTCGAAACTCTTTAAGTTATGTGTGCGCTCGAATTCAATACGATCTACGATCCGCGCGATCTGTGCCGCGTGCCGCCGCGCATTGTTCAGACGCGCTTCCTTCAACGCTGCTTGCGCCTCGGATTCGTTGGGAATAAGAACGTCGCCGCGAGGACCTTGAGGTCCGGCGGGACCAACGATGCTCTGGCCGTCCACGCCATCTTTCCCCGGCAAGCCCTGAATCCCTTGCTCGCCTTTTTCTCCGCGTGGTCCGCGTGGACCTGTATCGCCGCGCCGTCCATCAGCACCCTGCGGACCTTGCACGTTGCTGTCTTTCCCATCTTTGCCGGGGGGTCCCTGCACTCCGTTGACGCCACTGGCGCCTGTCGCCCCCGGATTACCCTGCAATCCCTCTTTAAGCTGGATGCTCTGCACGAGCTTGCGCAGGTCGGCCAACTCCGACTCGCATGCAAGCAATCGCTGCGCCGTCGTGTATTTGTTGTGTGCGATGCTCATGGTTAACTCACCAACTGCGCGGTCAAGTCCTGCGCGGAGTTCACGACGCAGACGAAGAGCACAGTGTCACCGTTGACGTGCGGAACGGCGATGTCACCAGCACCAGCTCTCACGATGTTCTGCTGGCCGGACTGCACCGTCAGATTGTCGTCTGGCAAGATGTTGCCAGTGCCAGAGCCGTCTGGATTGAGTCCGTAGATGGTTCCCTGCCTGACCGTTTGGTCGCATGAAGCACCGCGGTCGAGTAGCGGATCGAATTCATCCAACGTAAGTACTGTGCCGGGAGTCTGCCCGGTCAGGTTTGAAAGCGCCATATCATTTCTCCTTAAACTCGCGCCACGCATCGTTCAGGACGCGGATCGCCATAAATTCGTATTCAAGCAGTTCATCGAGCATCGCAAAGCCAGCATCGTCATTCTTCTTGGCGAAGTGCTCAGCCAGCGCCTCCGCAGCTTCGCGGTGCTTGTCAAGGCAGACTTGGAGTCCAGCGTCCATTTATAGGGAGTTCTCCGGATGTCCAATGATCCTGCTGGCTTGCCGTGCTCTGTCAGACGCGAGCGTGTCGTTCGGATAGGCGGCTGCGTAAGCATGACGGTCGGCGGCGTGATAATGCCCTTCTGCTTCGGCAAGAGACTTGGCTTTGGCAGCGCAGTTGGTGTGGTACTTCGCAGACTCTTCGTGCTCAGCAGTCGTGCGGGCTGCCTCTGGATGAATCCCGTACTCACCGCGAAATGTCTGCTGAGGATCTTCTGCGGAGCCTGACTGATACCGCATCGGCTCAGCTTCAAATGCAAAGCCCTGTCTTTTGGTGAGTGCAGCGAACCTGAGTTGCAGGAGAATATCGGTTAATGTGTCACCTGAATAGAGGCGCATGCGGCTGGCGATGGTCTCCGCATCCAACTCTGGATACTCCGCCATGATCTTGCGGGCGCGGACATGCCGCTCGTGCTTGCTGACAGTCACCGCAGTCACCGCAGCGCGTGCATCGACCGAAGTTGCGCCCTTGCCGTATGCCGGAGAAGCCACTACGGAAACGTCCAGCAATTTTGCACGCTTGATGGTCCGCGTCAGCAGTCCGTTCCGATCAGGGGAGGAAAAAGATTGACCGTCTTCGCCGTCAACGATGAATGCAAACGAGCACTCGCTCAGGTCTCCGCGCTTCACACTGGCATAAAGGTCTCGATGCGCTTGCGAATCCTTGTTCAGCTTGCACACGAAGTGGAGACCATCAGGCGCATCGAGGAGCGTCAGAGTTTTGTTGGCAAGTCTGCCAAGAACTTGGTTCGTGTCATGATTCACGAGGCACTTTACATCTTCGCCAGCAGCGAGTGAGCGCGTGAAGCAACCCGGCTGAAGTTTTTCAACGAAGCCGCCAAGATCACTGCTCGGTGTGTTGTAGCTGGCGGCTCTCCCCGCGACCTCGAATGCGTTGGTTGCAGCCCGCAATTCTGCTTTTCGATATTCGATCTGCATAAAAAGTTCTCCGGCGCTCAGCGCCTTATAATGTCCTATTCCCGTTTACGGTTCTGTTGCGCTGGCGCCCGCTGCGCATCCAGCCAGCGTTGAATGTCAGGGTCCGTAATTCCGCTGTAGCGTTCTTCAGGGCGCAACGGTTGCGGCTGCTGTGGCTGTTTGTCGTTAGTCATTTGCGAGCCTCACAGGTCTACGAGTCTCACAGGTCTCCGCGCTTGCGCTTCATGACCCTGTGGTGTAGCCAAGTCGTTTCTCATTCCCTGGATACGGTCAGCGGCGAATTGCCAACGCTGACGTATAGAGGGAGGGCAGTCTGACGGTGGGCTGTCGTAGTAAAGAATTTCAGAGTTGAAAGTCTTCACGACCATTACTTTGAGTAGCGATTCTTTGATTCCCCAAAGCGCTTCCGCTTTCGGTTGCGACGCCAGACGAAGTTCTTCTTCATCCTTCAGGCGGTCCTGATAACCTTTGTACGGAATGAGTTCTGCGAAACCAGCGTCGATGAGAGGCTGCCCTCGGTGTGGTTCAAGATGTTCGATGGTCCCTGCTTTGGGAGACGGCGGTAGGAAACGGACTTTCATCTGTGTTACTCCTCTCGTGCGAGTCTTTTCGTGCGATGGCTTGTCGTTCATTGCCACCCATAATCTTGCAGTCCTGTGACAGCCTCTGGAATTACTTCGGCTGAAAGTTGATCCGGCTGCGCAGCAGTGCTCTGCCGTTCTCCCCGAGCGCCGCAAGAATGCCGATGTAATCAGGGTCATAGACGGATGAGGGATCAAAGCGCACGCAGTCCCCAATGCGAAAACAGGGAATTGATCCGAGACGAGCGTACTTGTAGATGCTCAGCCGAGAAACGGAGAGCAACGGCGCCAGCTCATCAGCAGTCAGAGCATGGTCCATAGATTCAATGCGATCAGCTAGTGATTTAGACAAGGAAGTACCCAAACAAAGGTCTTATTTGGGCAACTCGGGTTTGCAACCGAGATGGCTAGGCAGCCAACAGGCGCTTAAGGTTACGGGATCACCCAGGTGTGATCGAGGCTCGTGAAACGCGCCAGCAAAGACAGAATACTACAGAATACCCAGCAAAATCAATGGTTTTCTGAGGCAAAGGCAAAGATGTCGTTTACTTTAGCGCGGGACTGCGCATCACGCGCTGGCTTGAGGTATCTCATGGTGCTCTCGATGTCCTTGTGACCGAGCCGCTGCTGGACGGTACGCAAGTCTACGCCAGCCCAGAGACACCGTGTCGCGAACGTGGCGCGGAACTTGTGCAGCCAGAACTTGTCGGGATCCAACTCAGTGCGCTTGACAATGGCTTTCAGGCAATCGAGGAAATCGCGCTTCGGTTTGCACCCGGATGTAGGGAACACCAGCTTGCAAGAGCGATCGGATTTCTTATGCAGAGCCTTCAGCTTCAGCACCAGTCTTTCCGGGATCGGAATTTCACGCGCTCGGTAGGCTTTTGGCGTCCAGCCCCGGTCAGGTTTGTGTGAGACCTTGGCAGTGTGCCCGACGAAACTGATGTCATTCCAGTAGGTAAACATGACCTCTTGTTCGCGCATCCCGGTCATGAGGAAGAACTCGAACCAGAGCAGTTCATCTGGATGGCAAGCTGCGAAGAGAGTGTTGATTTCGTCATCTTCGTAGATTTCTGGGTCTGGCTCAGTGAACCGTGGCCAATCCTCTTTTTGGACCAGCGCACGGATGCCGTAAGCTTTCAAGAACGACACGACGATTCCCAACTTGTGGTTGATACTGCGGGCGCTCTGCTCCTTCTCCGTGCTGAGGAAATCTGCGAACTTGAGCATCTCGTTGCGGTCAATCTCTTCGAGGGTGAGTTTATGGCAAGACTCTTGAAAATACTTCAGCGCCACGCTGTAGACCCCATGCGTGCTGTGCCGATTGAGGGAAAGAGGCTTGTTGATTTTCTGGCGCTTCAGCACCCGTCCCAAATATTCATCAACTGAGTCCTTCAATGAGCGCCCAGCAACTTTGACCGGGACAATCTCCGCACCATACGCGACCGCGTTCAATTCCGCTTCTTTGCGGAGGCGCCGATTGTTGGCTTCAGTAGCATCTTTGCCCACTGACAGCCGTATGCGTTTCTTGCCTTCGTACCATTCAATGTAGTACGCGCCCTCTAGGTGCTTTTCTTCTTCACCGTTGACGGTTACGGTGTCGCGCTTGACGCGGCCATTATCGGAGAGCACAACGGGAGCAAAGCGGGTGGAGTTGTCTTGCAGTCTGATGCGCTTGGTGAGATTGCACTGGCGGTTCGCCATGAGGTGCTCCTTTCAGTAGCACCCCATAGTATCACCCAATCTAAGACTATGAAACTAAAAGGACTGGTGCGGAAGGGGGGATTTGAACCCCCACGCCTTTCGGCGCCACCCCCTCAAGATGGTGTGTCTGCCAGTTCCACCACTTCCGCACGGATGCGAAACAACACCACAGGGGCGCTTCGATTATAACAGAGGATTTCCTGGCAACAGGCCGGAGCCGGGCCCATGCTCCGCCTTCGGTAGTTCCGAAAAGTCAGCGGAGCTATGCCATCGGCTCCGCTGCTTTGTATGACAATGGAAGAGTTCCTAGTCTCCCGAAGGAAGGAGCATCTCCTCAGATCGGCTGGGTTCAATCTGAACGGGTGGGTGAGGGCAATCGCCCAGGATCGGCTGGCAGGCCGCATCTGGGCCGCTCTTGGGTCGTACCAGTGCTTTCATCCCGCCGAACTGCTCGGTTTCGGTCGATCCGGTCAGTGCCATGGTTGATGCCAGGCCGCCGCTGATCACCTGCTGCACTTGATCGAAGTAGCCGGTTCCGACGAAGCGCTGGTGTTTGACCGCTTCGTAACCATACTGGGTTTCGCGGCTGAATTCTTTTTCCTGCAAGCGCGAATAGGCCGTCATCCCGGCAAGCTTGTAGCCCCGCGCCAGTTCGAACATGCTGAGGTTGAGGGCGTGGAAGCCGGCGAGCGTGACAAACTGGAACTTGTATCCCATGCGGGCGAGTTCCGGTTGGAAGCGCGCGATCGTTTCTTCGTTGAGCTTTTTGCGCCAATTGAAACTGGGCGAGCAGTTGTAGGCCAGCATTTTTTCGGGATACCTGGCGTGGATGGCGGCAGCAAATTGCCGAGCCTCCTCAAGATCGGGATGCGAAGTTTCGCACCAGATCAGATCTGCATAGGGTGCATAGGCTAAGCCGCGTGCGATTGCAGAATCGATCCCACCCTGAATGCGGAAGAAGCCCTCCGGCGTGCGTTCACCGGTGCAGAAGGCGCGGTCGCGCGCATCGATGTCGCTAGTCAGCAGCTGCGCGCTGTCGGCATCCGTACGAGCCATGACCAACGTGGGCACGCCCATGACGTCCGCGGCGAGCCGGGCGGCGACCAGTTTCTGAATCGCCTCAGAAGTCGGAACCAACACCTTGCCACCCAGATGCCCGCACTTCTTCGCCGACGATAGCTGATCCTCGAAGTGGACACAGGCTGCACCCGCCTCGATCATCCCCTTCATCAGTTCAAACGCGTTTAGAGTTCCGCCGAAGCCGGCTTCAGCATCGGCCACGAGCGGAGCGAACCAGGTTCGCCCGGGAGCAACTTTCCCCTCCGCATGATGAACCTGGTCGGCCCGTTGTAGAGCGCTGTTGATGCGGCGGCAAAGGTTCGGAACACTGTCTGCCGGATACAAGCTCTGGTCGGGATACATCTGGCCGGCGTTGTTGGCATCGGCCGCGACCTGCCATCCGCTTACATAAATCGCCTTCAGGCCAGCCTGCACCTGTTGTACCGCCTGGTTGCCCGTGACCGCGCCCAGAGCGTTGACGTACGTCTCGCTCTGCAGCAGATCCCACAACCGCTCCGCACCCAGGCGAGCCAGCGTGTGCTCAATATGAATCGAACCGCGCAATCGCAGCACATCGTCGGCTTTGTAGGGGCGCTCTACATCCTTCCATCGCGGGTTATTCGCCCACTCGTATTCCATGCACTCCTGGGCCAGCGCGTGCTGCATGGACATTTCTTCTTCGCTCATCAGTGGTGCGATGGTGCGCGGTTGGACGTTCTTCGTTCCGTTATCATTCGTGGGCATTGTATTTTCTCCTGTTAAGTCGGACGGAGTCTGGGGAGATTGGAGTGCGTTGACTCAAACGGGATCGAATTCTCCGTTTACGATCATCGCTTCGCTGAGCTCGCGGGCCCGGTGAAATCTCTCTCGTTCCTCATCGCCGGCGCCGGTTGGGAGTTCACGCAGTAAACGATCGAGTTCCTCATCAAAGAGCTGCGTGACAAATTCCGGCGTGTGTTTTACGTTCCGACCCTGGCTGTCTTCGATGCGGACTAGATCGCGATGCCGTACGCGCTGCGCAATCATCAAGCGGTAGATGCGATCGGTGGCCAGGTCCTCCATGTAACCATCGAGCAGGCTGGCGCCGTTCCCCCGCAGCACGCCGTCACGGTAACGGATCACAGTTCGCACCGCAGCGCGCGTTCCGTCGACTGTACGCTGACCTACGCCTTTTGGCATAGGCCGCAAGTCAGGATAGCGGCTCGCATTCTTCGGACGTGCATGAATCTGATTTGGGTAAGGGAATTGCGCCACCGCAATTGCGTTCTGATCGGGATGTCCCGTCCACGCTCCATCCATCAAGCAATCGGCTTCGTTCTTCTTGTCCTTCTCAAGAACCGCGAGAGCGCGAGCGTTCAACTCGGCATCTTCGCGGCTGGGAAACAACGCAGTCATCCCTCCGATGGCAAGAATCCCGCGATGATGACAAATCTCCGGCATGAGTTCGCGCAGGTTCTGGAAAAACGGCACATCATGCGGAATTGTGTTGCGATCGGGAAGCACCCAATCGGGATCGTCCAAATTGAAGTGGATCAGACTCGCCATGTAGTCCCAGCGCCCCAGATCCAGTCCGATCAAATGTTCGCGCAGATTGTAGGCGAACTCCTCCATCTGAAACGCGAGCGGATGGGATTCCACCAGAGCCATGCACTTGATTGAGTCATGCGCCATTCCGCGCGACTGAGCCAAGGTCTGGAATAGATCGCGCCACCAGAGTGCTTCTTCCGCCGATTCCGACTTCGGAATGTAAAAGCACAAGGGATGTTTCAGGGTTGCAGGATCGACGCCGAAGAAGACGCGCGCAACATCGAATAAGGACGCGGAGACCATTTCGTTCGAAATCAGTCCAGCCTGATTCATGTGAAGCCCGCGCGGACGGGTGAAAATCACTGTACCGCTGGGCTGGATTTCTACCGTCCTCTGGCGTTTCTTGTTGTAATACGTCAGTTCTCCGCGCAGGCAGGCCAAAATGTTGGCGACGCCGGTCTGGTGATGAGTCCACTCGTTTACGCAGGAATCTTCCAGATCCAGCATCACGCCGGGAGCGCCCGAGTTCAGCATCTTGATGCATAGTTCGGCATCGTCCGCCGGCCCGGTCATCTGGTTTCGCTGGTCCTGGCACCACGCCGGCAGTGTGATCTTCCAGCCATTGCGTACGGTGTCGGATGGGAAGCGATGCGAGGGCTTGTTGCCATCCAGAGCGGCTTGCAATATCTGGGCCCGATGGCGTGTCAGTTCTTGCTGTCGCGGGGTAAAGATCTGGTGCAGCGGCAGAAAGAAACTCCAAAAGCCGGCTGGCAAATCGTTCGTGCGATCGAAATCGGTTGGGGCGCTGTTGCTTGTGTTCAAAGGACCGCCAGTCTCAGTTAAGGCAACGGTTATCGGCATTCTAAAATTCCCCTGACGCAGAAGACGGGTTCAATCCCAATGTTCAATATGGTGAACATATATTCACTATACTGGCGAAGCGTAGGCGATCTCTACCTCGCGGTCAAGCGGCTCGTTCAATAGGATGAACTTACATTCATTTTCTTGGCCGACTACAGTTTGCTACCATGGCCCTTACTATGCTGGCCTCGACCGATTCCCCTTCCGCAGCCGTAGAACGCGCCCTTGCCATGCTGGAGGCGGTAGCCCAGGAGTCCGAAGGCCTGAGCAACGCGGAAATCAGCCGCAAACTGCAGATTCCAAAGAGTTCGGCGAGTTACATCCTGCGCACCCTGGAGAGCCGGAACTATTTGACGCGCGACGAGGAGTCAGGGAAATACCGGGTGGGACTGAAGATTCTGAGTTTAAGCCGTGGGGCGCTCAGCGGACTCGATGTTCGTGGCGTGGCCCTGCCCATCATGCGCCACCTTACCCACCAGACTGGGCTCACTTGCCATTTGGCAATTCTCGATGGGCCAGACGCCGTCTACATCGAGAAGGTTGAGCCGGAGGGATTCATCCGGATGGATACGTGGGTCGGTCGGCGAATGCGCGTGCATGCCACCAGCGTGGGGAAGGCGCTGGTCGCGCATATTACGGAAGATCGGCTGGAGCAGATCCTGCGTCAGAGTGGCATGGAAAAGCGGACGCCTAAGACCATCACCACGCTGCCGCGGCTGCTGAAAGAGCTGGAGAAGGTTCGCACCCAAGGTTATGCCGTTGATGACGAAGAAAACAATCTCGGCGCACGCTGCGTTGGAGCGCCCGTGTTCAATGATCGCGGCTTCATTGAAGCTGGCCTGGGTCTAAGCGGTACAGCTCAGCAAGTCAGTCCGCAAACCATGCCCCGCATTGTGGAGGCGCTCAAGGATGCCGCCCGCCATATCTCGATGGGGATGGGCTACCGTGCTCCGCACCGCCGCACAGGTTCGCACTAGAAACGAACCGTGATTTCGCTAGCCGCACGTAACATTGTTGCAAGATTTTTCCGGAAGTTCGCTCGCGGCCACCGCGGACTGAGCGAGCGGAACCAATGCAATGCCGCGCGTCCCATTTTGGATCAAGGTCCACACTGACGCGCACCGGTCACACAGCCAGAAGTGTTCCACCCTCTGGGGAGGCTTTCGATCCCTAGGACTAGACGTTGTACCTCCCCGCGTTGCCGCGTTCTGGGTTTCTACCAGAAATAACCGGCCCTCCCGCAGTCGCAGAAACGGCTTTAAGCACTGCGAGTTGGCGCAGTGGCTGAGCATAGTTTCCTCTCCCCGTTCCCACGTGTTCGACGACAGACGAACGCGTAACAGCAGGCTGGGTTTCATGGCCCGTGCACCCCAAGTGCCAATCTTTCTTAGCTGTCTTTAGTCCTCTCTTCGCAGCATTTTGCCTCGCTTCGGTCCGCTTGCGTGCCGATGCATCGGCACCCTGCCGACGCTGCGTCTCTCCTGTTCCTTGCTTCCTCAACCCCGCGTCGCTACCATCTCTACAAATGCCGATGCAAGTTCTCCTTTGTCCTCCTGCTTATTTCGATGTGGTTGACGAGAAGAATCCCTACATGTCACGAAAGTCTTCGATCAATCGTGACAACGCGCAGCAGCAATGGGACGCCCTTCGTTCTGCTTTGGAAGACGCCGGCTGCGAGGTTGAGACCATCGATCCTGTGCCGGGACACGAGGACATGGTCTTTGCCGCCAATCAGGTCTTCATCGGTTTTCACGCAGGTATCGGAAAGTTTATTGTGCCCAGCCGGATGGTGCACGCTTCACGCCAGCGCGAGGTTCCATATTATCTGGATTGGTACCGCCAACGCGGTTTCAAGGTCATCGACCTAGATTTGCACGACGATCACTTGGAAGGTCATGGCGACCTCCTTTGGCATCCGGGTGGGTCGCGCATCTACGCGGGATACGGCTTTCGCTCGACGCGGGGAGGCGTCGAAAAGTTCCGCGAGGCCATGGCTAAGCTGGAGATTCCGGCGGTTCCTCTACACCTCGTCGATCCCTACTGCTACCACCTTGATACCTGCTTCTGTCCGCTAAACGACGAGGCAGTTCTCATCTATCCGGCGGCCTACGCAGCGCAATCGCTGGGGGTCCTGCGTGCGTTCTGGAAGCGCATTTACGAACTCACTGCCGACGAGGCTCACAAATTCATGGGCAACGGCATCGTCATCAACGGACGCTATCTCACCCCTTACGTCACGCCACATCTGGAATCCATGCTCGGGCGGGAGGGCCTGGCTCCTGTTGTTATCGATACGTCGGAGTTCGAAAAATCCGGCGGGAGCCTTTTCTGCATGAAAGCATTTCTGCCCTGAAATCAAATGATCAGTGGATGGTCGCGCCGGTAACTGCGACCACTACTCCTAGCACGCTCAGAACAATCCCCAGATGCCAGAAGATTCGTCTGCCTGAGAGCAAGGTGATTGAGGTGATTACCAGACCAATCTCCAGAAAAACTTCCGCCAAATCATAGCGGTCGGCGCGGTTTCGCTCCATGGCAACCTCGCCCTCTAACTTACGTGCCTCGTCCTGTATCTCGGCCTTCTCGTGCTTGTAGCGCTCCGCCTCCTGCGAGGATTTATCGCGAAATTTGTCCATCATCCCCGAATCTTTCAGGGCCACGGCTGTGCTGAAGTCGGCGAATAACTCGTCCTGATGCTCGCGAATATTCTTAGCCTGATAGTAGGCCCACTGATCGGATGACTTTGCCTGCAGCACGACTTCTTCGGTGTGCGCGCGATGTCCCAGAAGCGACACCACGGCTACCAGCACGGCCAGCACGGCCATGGTTAACGAGACTGGCGCCAAACTGGGATTCTCGCGGGCATGTTCCGCGTGCTCTTGCAATTCTTGCAGCTCTTCACTCATTCAATCCTCCGAGCGCGACTTGGCAAAGCTAGAGTCGCAGCCCTCGATAGTACGGATTCGTCCTCCCTCGGGCAAGCGGGGATTTGTTACGAGCGCCGAGAGCTCGGACTGACCATTGAGAACCGGCCAGCGGACTGGTCGTAACTTTACTCGCCCATGACTTTCACAATCACTCGCTTGTCCCGCTGGCCATCGAATTCGGCGTAGAAGATCCGTTGCCAGGTCCCTAAATCAAGTTTCCCGGCGGTGATCGGGACAATCACCTCATGGTGAATCAGGAGCGCCTTCAGGTGCGAATCGCCATTATCCTCGCCTGTTTCATGATGTTTGTAGTTCTTTCGGAAGGGTGCCAAGTGCTCCAGCCACTGATCGATGTCTTCGATCAGGCCACTCTCGTTGTCATTGACATACACGCCCGCGGTGATGTGCATGGCGGAGACCAACACCATTCCTTCTTTGACTCCGCTCTTGCGCACGATTTCTTCCACCTGAGGCGTCATGTGCACGTAGGTCCGGTGCGTCGTGGTATGGAATTTCAGGTATTCGGTAAACACTTTCATCGATCCACTCCTGAGATGCAGATTTTATCCGAGCAATTTGACCTTTCAGGCGATGCCTTTCGTAACCCCTTTTCTGCGCAGGATTACAGCCAAGCAGCCCATGCTGCGGCATACTGATATTTGGGGAGATTGTTGTGTTTATTAGACTTGATTTCTTATCCTGCATACTTACGATTGTTTCGACTATCTTAGTGGGCCGCCGTTGTTGGGAGGGTTGGATTCTTGCAGCGATCAATAGCGTTGTAATTTGCTTGATTGGGTTCCGCACCGCGCAGTTTGGCTTTATTCCTGCAAATCTTTTCTGCATTGGCCTATACGTTTTCAACGTTCGCCGCTGGCGCAAGTCTGAAGCGGGTTGAGCTTGTTCAACGGCCTTTCCTCGATCTCAGCTGAGCTCTGCATGGTCCCGTCTCTCACGCGGCAGGGATTTCCCCGGTAGAGGCATCACCGGAGTGGGCCGTTTGCTCACGGTGCTTTCTGGAGAAGCCCAATTGCTTTCACGGATGATAGGAGCACGCCGCTTTCTTTTTGGTGGGCGGCGGCTTCGCTTTTACAGGATTCACCGCACATAAGGCTCAGCGGCGCGGAGCATCTCACCTTCCATGTTGGCCAATCCTAGAAGCTGGATCCAAGAATTATGCAACCGAGCCATGGCCGTGACTGATCGAGATCAGGTGGAACCAATCCTTCCGGACTACGAAGCGCCCTGCATGAAGAAATTCAGAATGGGGAGACATGGATCGCCCTCTGTGAAGGGGCTGCGGTCGAGCGGGACCCCAAAAAGCTGTTGGAACTGGTGGGCGAAATCAATCGTCTCTTCGAATCGCGAGAGAAGCGATTGGCGGGACATGCCGAGCCAAAACCGCCAGATGGCACATCAAGAACGTCAAACATCTGACTCTGGCGGATCCCCTGGACATTGGTGCTCTGCAAACTGGAGCCTGAGGCTTTCCTGGGCGTCTACGACGCGCTTCAAATCCGTGAGCGGAACCCTGAACTCGCGATCGCATTCGGTGCAGATTGCTATTGCAGGAACGGTTCCAAGCCACTTGAGCACCCGGAGGTTACGTTTCGGCATGACGCTGTTTGTGCGCGGGTAGAACTAGCGCGTTGTCTCTTCAATCTCAGAAATCCAGTCGGGACGCTTCAACACCTCTCGTGGCTTGGGACCATCGGCTGCGCCCACGATGCCATCCTGTTCCATCAGATCGATAAGATGCGCGGCACGGCCGTATCCAATGCGCAACCTGCGTTGCAGCAGGGAAGTGGAGGCTTTCCCAAACTCAACCACTAACTTCACCGCATCTTGATAGAGAGGATCGTGTTCGCCAGCTTCTCCCGACCCTTCGCCGCCAGTCGATCCGCTTCCTGTTTCCCGTTCGTCTTTCGGCGCTTCGAGGAATTCCTGCTGATATTCTGCAGAGCCTTGCTGCTTCCAGAATTCAACCACCGCCGCGATTTCTTTTTCTGTTACCAGCGGCGCATGCAGGCGATGGACCCGCGCCGAGCCCGAAGGCAGGTAAAGCATGTCACCCTTGCCCAACAGCGCCTCGGCCCCGTTGGCGTCGAGAATGGTTCGCGAATCCACCTTGGTCGCTACACGGAAGGATATTCGCGCTGGGAAGTTCGCCTTGATCAATCCGGTGATCACGTCGACCGAAGGGCGCTGGGTGGCCAGCACCAGATGAATGCCTACGGCTCGCGCCATTTGCGCCAGGCGCGTGATCGACTCTTCAACATTACTCGAATCGAGCATCATCAGGTCGGCCAACTCGTCGATAATGATTACGATGTAGGGAATCGGTTTGTCGTCGGAATCTTCCTGGAACAGGCTTGGGGTGCCGCCGTTATCAAATAGCCGGTTGTACTGGTCGATATTCCGCACGCCCTTTGCCGCCAGCAGCTTTAATCGACGTTCCATTTCGCGCACGGCGTTGCGTAGCGCATTCGCTGCCAGCTTTGGCTCCGTGATGATTGGGGTATACAAGTGTGGCACGCCTTCGTAGTTGCCAAGTTCCAGCCGCTTGGGATCCACCAGAATCAAGCGCACCTGGTCCGGCGTCGCCTTGTAGAGAATCGACATGATGAAAGCGTTGATGGCCACGCTCTTGCCCGAACCGGTGGATCCGGCGATCAACAGGTGGGGCATGCCATTCAGGTCAGCAGTGACGATGCGGCCGTTGATATCTTTGCCCATCGCCATCGTGAGCTTCGACTTCGAACCCATGAATTCCTGCGATTCGATGTTCTCGCGGAGCCAGATGATCTCGCGTTCGCGGTTCGGCACCTGAATGCCCACGGTCGATTTTCCGGCCATGCGTTCGATCAGAATGCTCTCGGCTTTCAATGCTAAGCAAAGATCGTCAGTGAGATTGGTGATGCGACTGTACTTAATTCCGGCATCGGGCTTGAACTCGAAGGTGGTGACCACGGGACCAGGATTAATCTGCGTGATTTGCCCGTGCACTTCGAACTCGGCATATTTCTCCGTGAGGACCTGCGCCAGCAGCTTGAGTTCGTCGGCGTCCACGGCTTGCTGTTCATCAGGACGCTGCAGGAGGCTGCTGGATGGCAGTTTGTATCCTCCCGCGATTCGCGGCATGGTTGTCTTGGCTTTGTGATCGCTGTCGGCGCGCTGCATCACTTCCGGATCTACCTGGGATTCAACTTCCGCCAAAGACTCGTGCAGAATTCCGCCCGTCGTCCCAGGTGCATTTGCGGCGGCTTCTGCGGGCTCCGGATCAAGGGTGCGCTCGATGCCGGTGCGGCGTGGTTCGGGTGCAACTCGATTCTGCACGGTTGGCTCGGCGGCAGCGGTCTGGCGCGACGGAATTAACTGCGTTTTCACAACTGGCTTCGAAATCCGTCGCTTTTCCAGTTCTTTCTGCTGGCGTTTCTTGGCGCGTTCTTCCTGCCAATCGAGATAACGGTTCCACAGTGCGGTCACAAAGGCAAAGCGCGTCGGAACCCAAAGTTGGATCGAAGAAAACGAGAACGCCGTGCAAAGGTAAAGGGCGACCGCGAGCACGCTGGTGCAAACGATATAGGCGCCAGCCAGATTCAGGTAATGGATCAGCACATCGCCCACGACTCGGCCGAGAAGGCCTTCAATGGGCATCACATGCAGCCAGCGCGTATTGCCCGGCAGTAGCGCTAGCAGCGCCGGGACAAACATCATCAGCCAGATTCCTCCCATGGTCTTTGCTATCGGCGACTGAATTTTGCGGGAAGCGAACCAGCGCAGCCCAAGCATGGCAGGAAAGATGGGCAGCAAAAATGCTCCGATGCCGAAGAACTGCAGCGCCAGGTCTGAGATCAGAGCGCCGACCACGCCGATCCAGTTGCGGGCCGCGTGAGTCCCGGTCAGAACGGAGGCGCTGTTCAGCGAAGGATCGAGCGGCGAATACGACGCCAGCGCGAGGAAAAGGAGGAGCGCGGAGACGCACAACAGAAAACCGACCAGCTCATTGAGCCGCCGATTGCCCGTGGGGACAAAAATGCTTGCCAGAAAATGCATGTGGGCCGTTTCTCACACCGGACGCAAGACTGTCCCGTGGCGCAAATCGGCCAGAGCCCCATCATTATGCCAAGAAGCAGATGCTGCGGCAATGGCGGAATTTGCCGGGAGTGTACAGTTGGCTACCCGCCGGAAGGCTGTGCCGGAAGCTGTTTCCGGGGTAAGGTACGTAAGCCAGCGACCTTATTGGAGATGCCACAGATACGCCAAGGCGATCACGACGATGCCAATCACGATGCGGTAGACGATGAACACCCGCAAGCTATGGGACTGCAGGTATCGAATGAGCCACGCGATGGTCGCGTAACCAACGAGAGCGGAGACGACAATCCCAACCAGGAACGGGGCGTGCATCCCGGCGGGCAGGCCCTCCTTGTGAAGCTCGTGCGCCTTTAGCAGCGCGGCGCCGGCGATGATCGGAGTGGAGAGTAAAAAGCTGAAGCGGACTGCGGCTTCCCGCGTCATATTGCGGAATAAACCGGCGGTGATGGTTGAGCCGGATCGTGAAACGCCTGGAACCAAGGCAAATGCCTGCGCGATGCCCACGACCAGCGAATCGGCGAAAGAAATCCGAGTCAATGGTTTTTCCCGTTTGCCGACTATTTCTCCCAACCACATGAGAAGCGCAACTACGATCAACGCCGCCGCAATCAGGACAATGTGTTCGCGGAAATAATCTTCGGTGGAATGCTCGAGCAGTTTACCCGCAATGGCTCCCGGAATCGTCGCCAGAGCCAGAAACCACAGGAGCATACGTTCTTCCTTGCGCTCCTGAAGGGTCAGGTTCTCGTCTGAACCGCTGGCTTCGGAGAAGCGGACGACTTTCCCCCCGAGTGCCGCGCGGACAATCTGAAACCACGTGCGGCGAAAATAGAAGAGCACGGAGAGCAGGGTTCCGAAATGCAGCGCGACGTCGAATGTGAGCTCGTGCGCGGGCGACAATTCGTTCCATCCCAGCAAGCGTCGAACAATGATGAGATGTCCTGAACTCGAGACCGGGATGAACTCCGCCAGTCCCTGAATGATGGCAAGAACAACAGCTTGATAGATGGGCAAAATTAGTCCGCCGCGTTTCCGTAGGTTGGGATGCCCTGTTGAATGTAAAAGATCAGCCGCTCAGTGCGCAAGGCCCAATCCGTTTGGCCGTATTGGCTGGCGAGTTTTTGGGCCAGCGCCAGGGCGCGATCCTTCGATTCCCCAGACTTTTTCTGGTTGGGTTCGTTCTTGTAAATCTCGATCAGTGCAGCCCGGCGCCAGGCTGCGTTGTACAAGGCCTCCGCGGCTGCGGGAGATTGCGGATGATCTTTGACGTAGTTCTCATAGAGGTCGGCTTCCTTGTCAGGACATTTCGCAAAGCCTTCCCAATCGCCGCAGAGTTTATTTTCGATCAGTCGGAAGGAGGCGAGGTCTGACCATTTTGTCGCGGGATACTTTTTGATCACCAATTTCATCCAGTCTTCTTTCATTTGGGCGCGCATGTAGGATTCACGCGCGTGCGCGGAGGGGCGCGACATGACGTCGGCGCGCTCGATCTGCCAGCGGATATCGGCGGCGCGGTAGAGCGACTCGGCAGCGAGCGGCGAGGCGGGCATCAGATCGTAGATGCGATAGTAGAGCCGCATGGCGTCCTGGGCGGCGTCCCGACGGCCGCGGCGGCGGCTGGCCTGGTCTTCGGAGTCGGCGGCTTCGCCGAAGATGATCCGGTCACCGTCCTGGGTGGTGCTTCTGATCAAGCCTTGCGTGGGAACCCAGCCGGTGATGGCTTTGCCTTCCGACTCATCTTCGGTGGCGCCTTCTTCGTTGCTGGGAGCGCGCACGATCGCCTCAACGTTGGTCCAATCACGGCTGGTATCCAGAATGATAAGTTCGACTCCGCGAGTAGCTTCCCCTACTCTTGCAGCGTCCGCACTCGGAGCGACGCGGATGGTCTCTTCATGCACGAGCGTTCCGCGAAGGGCGTCGGCGAGGGCGGATGGAGCAAAGGCGATCGTCGCAATGAGGAGAGTAGTGGCAGCGAGGGTGTAACACCGATGCTTCATAAGATTTTGGATGCGTGCATGGTTAGAGCGAGGCGCGATCGAGTCTGAAAGCCAAGGCGCAGCTCAGAGTTGGCAGCGGCGAGAGTTCCTGTAAGTTATTAGCTACAAACGAGTTACTTAATAATAGAGCTGAACTCAGGAGCTCGCAGCGTCAATAAGGCTAGTGCTTGGAGAAGCCGCAGGTCAAGGGGAATCCGAGAGGAACAAGAGTTCGGCGCAAAACAAAACGCCCCAGACTCAAGTTTGAGTCCTGGGACGTCTGTTGATCAGCCCTCCCCCAAGTGCTGCTCACCTAGGAGCATAGGATAGGGCGCGAATTTGGTCTATGGCACGCTCGTGCCATAGACCCCCACTAGAGTGTAGTGAATCGATACACGTCGTTCTAGCTCAAGCGGTTGCCAGGCCTGGCTTTTGGGCCGTGCCTTCGAAGTGAGCTTCGATTTCTTCGAGCGTCTTGCCTTTGGTCTCGGGTAGAAAGAAAGCGGCGGTGACGAAGTAAACGATTGTGCAGGTGGCAAAGGCAAAGAACATGGTGGAGTAGCCATATTTGCCCACGGTGGGAAGGAAAGTGGCGGCGATACCAGTAGAAACGGCCTGGTTAATCAATAAGGCGATGCTCATGCCGTTGGAGCGTATGCGGGTTGGCATCAACTCGGAAAGAGCGAGCCATACGCAGACGCCGGGGCCGATGGCGAAAAATGCCATGAAGACGAAGAGCGCGATGGCCACCATCCAGCCGTTGTGTGCGCTCGGCACCGGACTGATGAGCGCATTATCGATTCTGAGCGGAGCCTGGCGCGAGGCTTCAAGGTTGCTGAACGGGTTGGAGAAAAAGGCGACCACTTTATTGGCGGGGAGGCAGTTTTCGCGCGTGATCTCGATGGGCTTGGCTGCCAGACCGTCGGAGCGCACCACTTTGGTGGCGGCGCGGAAGTCTCCGCAAGAGTAGATGATGATCAGCGAGGTGGGCCGGCTGGTAAGAAATTTGTCAGTCGGTCCGGTTGCCGCTCCTAATAGTTTGTCGGCGGTGTTCTCATTGTAGAGAAGAGAGAGCTTTTGGTCCGCGGTGACGAGGGATTGAACGGCGGCGCGGGAATCGACGCGGAGTTTTTCTGTGCGGCGAAACAAAAATCCCGTGCAGAGCAGTGACACGATGATGCCAGCGCTGCCGAGGGACAGGAGGAATTTGCGTCCCTTGCGATCGACCAGCATGATGCCGCCGATGGTCGTCAGGAAGTTCACAATGGTGAACAGAACATAACCCCAATGGGCCTGAACATCGGAGAGGCCGCTTTGCAGAAGAATGTTGGCGTTATAGCCAATGATGGAATTGACGCCGGTGGCCTGGTTGCACGCAAGGATCACGCAGGCCAGTACGAACGGGATCACGTATTTTCGGCGGAGCAGAGATTCCCTAATTTTCGTTCCGCCGGAGGTCTGCGCTTTCTCCGCCGCAGCCGCTTGCTCCATTTCGGCGAGTTCGAGGTCGGCCTGCTGCGCGGTGCGGGAACGAAGGAGCGCAGCGTGGGCTTCTTCGTGCTTGCCACGACGAAACAACCAGCGCGGAGACTCCGCGACCATGAGACTGCCGATCACGAACAAGATGCCAGGCGGCAGCGAGACCCAGAAGATGCTGCGCCAGGCAGTGTCTTTAAAGGCGAAGAGCCGCGCCGGATCGCCTAACTTGGCGACCTCTTCGACGCGAATGCTGAAGAACATTCCAACGATAGCGGCGGCGACAATGCCGAGGGTCAACAACCATTGGAAGATGCCCGTGCCTTTTCCGCGGTTCGTCGCTGCCAGGCACTCCGCCAGATAGAGCGGGACGACTACCCCGATGAGGCCGGCGCTGATGCCCTGCAGCAGGCGGCCGAGAACGAGGGGTTGATAGCCATGTGCCAGCGCGATCACGGGAATGCTGACGACGAACAGGATACCGCTGAGAGTCATCAAAAGCTTGCGACCCATCCAGTCGGCGAGTGTGCCGGCAAACAAAGTGGAGATGACGCTGCCGAGAAGTACGGCTGCAACGACAATGGAAAGCTGGCCTGCATTCAGGCCGGAAGTGGCTTCGAGGTAGGGAAGCGCTCCGGCGATGATGCCGACATCCACACCGTAGAGCAATCCGCCGAGGCCGGCAACCAGCAGTAGGAAACAGTTATAGCCGGCTTTTTCGTTCTGCTGCACGGTGCGCGATCCTTTCACCGATGTAAATGATGAGCAAATTCATTCCCCGCGAGAATACTACGGCAGACTAGCGGAAGCGCCGGATAAACAGAGTGTGGCGCTCGGAACGGTAATAGCCCACGCCGTAAATGGTGGCCTTGCCCTTGGTGGAGTAGATGACCTGGCGGATCCGCAGAAGGGCCGAGCCCTTGGGAAGAGCCAGCATCTCGGCGAGCTGAGCATCTGCGTGGGTGGCGTCGATCTCCTCGTCGGCATAGGCCAACTCCACCCCGTAGTCATGCTCCAAGGCACCGAACAGGGAACTCCTGCCCAACGGAGCAGCCACGAGCGCTGAAAATTCCGATGCGGGAAGATAGCAGGTCTCGAGGGCAAAAGGCTCCTCATCGGTGAGGCGCAGCCGGGCGATCTTGATCATTCGGCTGGTTGCGGGCAAGTTGAGACGAGCGGCAACTTCCTGCTCGTCTTCGATGATCTTGGCCACCAGCACGCGGGAACGCGGCGCCAGTCCGCGGCTGGACATATGTTCCGTGTAGCTCATGAGCTTGTTGAAGTGAATTTTGGGTGCAGCTACGAAGGTGCCAGCGCCGCGCCGTCTTTCGACAACGCCTTCGCGCTCGAGCCCCGCGAGCGCGTGGCGGGCAGTCATCAAGCTGACCTTGTGGGTCTTGGCTAGTTCGCGTTCGGAGGCGACTGAGTCCCCGGGCTTTAGTTCCGTCGCATCAATCCGCTCGCGGATCGCATTCTGGATGCGCTTGTAGGCAGGGGTTCCGTTGCGGTGATTTCCTGACATGTTCGATTTCCAGACTATCGGGCTAAGAACTGACTGGCAATTGGCATCGCGGGCACGGACTTGATCCCAAGAGCGAGGTTTTTCATATGTCTTGTGCTATATAGCGTATTCGGAGGCTAGTGTAAAGGAAAAACTTCGAAACCCGTGAGGGCAACGGCTTTAACAGAGTGCCGATTTCCAAAGAGCAGAGCACGCGGCGGCTCGTTCGCTTCCGACGGAGAATTACATGGAAGCCCTGCGGGCATAGGTTAACCGAACGCCACTCGCTATTCGGACAATCGACTCGGCCGGATAAGAAAGCTCACCCAGCTTCAGAAGTGGGACCACTCAAGGAGTAAGCGTGGGAGACATTGAGTGCTTTCGGGATCAAAGGGTAAAAGCGTCCCTAGGCCCTACGCTTTTTTGGGATTGACCGCTAGCCACAATGTGCTATATAGCATAATCCGACGAAATCAAGGTCTCGATCGGACCAACTGCCGTAGAAGTCAGATGGCAAACGGCGCTTCGCCATTTCTGGCGATCGGTGTCCAGATCGCCTCACGGGGACTATAATCTGGATATCATGACTCGCAATGTTGAATCCCCCTCTATTTCTGAAATGTGTGATCACGTGAAGCATCTCGGCTACACAACCTCGGGACGCATTCGGCTGTATGGCGAGGACTTCGAAGTGGTGTCGGAGCCGTTCCTGGAAGACGACGGCATTGCGGTTCGCGTCAAGAGCAAGAGGAATTCGACAGTTCGAGTTCTGCAGCTTCCCGCGACGGTGGTTCGGAGCGTGAAATCCAGAAGCGTTAAAGCTGCCTAGCTCCTAGCCTAGCTATGCGCCGAGGTATCTGTTTTCTTGGGATGAGTGGCGAATTGCCGTGACACCGTGATGAAGGCTTTGGCGGCGACGGAAAGAGTGCGGTCGCGCCGGTAGGCGAGACCTAATTCGCGCCAAAGTTCCGCCCCTTCCAGTTCAATCAGCTTGACTCGCCCGGCGGCCACTTCGTCGCGCGCGAACGATGCGCTGATGAGCGAGATGCCGAGATCGGCGGCGACGAAGCTCTTGATCATCCCGATACTCGGCAACTCCATGCGGACTTTCAGTTCGGAATTGTACTCGCGGAAAAGCTTATCCAGCAGCCTGCGGGTGTGACCGGTCTTGGGTAGAAGGAGTGGGTGCTTCACCACCTCGCTGATATGTGCTGATTTCAACTTCGCGAGCGGATTCTTGGGACTCACCATCAACATCAACCGGTCGCGGAAAATGGGCTGGAGCTTCAGGCTGGGCGATTGGACGGGCAGGCTGAGTACGCCCACGTCCAGAGAGCCATTCTCCAGCTTCTCGACGATCTTGTAGGTGAAATTACGGTAGATGCTAATCTGCACGTCAGGATAGTGGCGGCAGTATTCCCCAAAGACTTCGGGAAGAACGTAGAGGCAAGTGGCTTCATTGGCGCCGACCATCAAGGTGCCACGCGGAGTCTGGCCGTGATCGGCGACCGCGACGAGGGATTCGTCCCGCAGGCTTTTGAGCCGCAACGCGTATTCGTAGAAGATTTGACCCGCCGGCGTGAGTTTGACGGTTTTGCCGGAGCGGTCCAGGAGGCGGTCGCCGTATTCCTGCTCCAGTTGGCGGATCTGGGCGCTGACCGCCGATTGCGAGCGGAATACTTTTTCACCGGCGCGCGAGAAGCTGCGCTGGCGGGCAACTTCCAAGAATGTAATGAGCTGATCGAAGTCCATTGAATTTGGAAGACGAATTATATCGGAGTTTTCAGTCTGCACGCGTAGAAATACGGGACGCGCCTGGATACGGCTGTCTGGTAACGTGTGGGGTTACCGGTTATTCTAAAAATTATGTCTATCTCCTGCCCCAAGTGCGCCGCATCCATGCCCGATACCGCGGCGTTTTGTCCCGGCTGTGGTGTAGCGATGCGCCCCGTCGAACGAGTGCAAGGCAATGTTGGTGCTTTGCCGCAGGTGGTAGCTGGCGCGTTGGCCTACTGCACCTTTATCCCAGCGATCGTTTTTCTACTCGTCGAGCCCTACAACAAGAACCGGTTTGTGCGGTTTCATTCCTTCCAGTCCATCGGCTTGTGGCTGGCGTTGTCGGTGATAGGTGCGGCACTCAGGCTCGCAGGCTTCTTGCTCTTCTTTATTCCCGTGATTGGCCGGTTGCTAATGCTGCTTGTCTCGATGTTGGTGGGCCTCGGGTTCTTCGTGATCTGGCTGGTATTGGTGGTAAAAGCCTTGCAGGGCGAGCGCTTCAACTTGCCAGTGATTGGCGACTTTGCGGAACAGCAAGCGGACGCAGACTAGGCTGAGATCAGCAAGTTATTGATTGCTTCACAAGCTGCTTTCTGGTACTTTGCCGCGACGTCGTCCGGACGTGCTCGCGCGGTCATAGGTTAAGAACTCAAGGGGGTCTCCGATGGCGTTTTGCAATATGTGTGGAGCGCAGATCGCCGAAGGCGCAACGGTGTGTGCAGCCTGTGGCCGACGAGGCTCGGTGGCAGTTGCTCAGACGAAAACGACCTCGGGACTCGCCGATAATGTGGCCGGAATGCTGGCGTACGTGACCATTATCCCAGCGATTATCTTTCTCGTCCTGGAGCCGTACAACAGGAACCGGTTCGTCCGGTTTCACGCCTGGCAATGCGTGTTTTTCAACGTGGCCTGGTGGATTCTGTGGTTCGGGCTGCGTATCGTGGCACATCTTCCGTTACTTGGCTTCTTCACGGTCTTGATGTGGCCGCTGGTCGGGCTGGGTGGTTTGATTGTCTGGATTATTCTGCTGATCAAGGCGAACCAGGGTCAAATGTATAAGTTGCCGGTGATCGGGGATCTCGCGGAGAAGCAGGCGGGATAGGCGTATCTGACAATTTACAATTCGCCTCATGTGAAGATTTCACTGCTGCGGCCTTGACTTTCCTCCTCTAAGCTGTCATTCCTATTAGCTTTTACTTCGCAGCTGAATTGCGTCATTTTGTGGGTGGCGCGGGCGGCGGAAATTTTGGCGCAATTGGGGATCGGATTGAAAGTCAAGGTTTTCTACCATAACAAGTGTTTTGATGGGGCGTCTTCAGCTGCTCTTTTTTCCCGTTTCTACCGCGAGCGCATCCGCAGCGACGTGGATTTCGAATTCTCCGGCCTGCTGCATCGCGCCGGAGCGCTCTTCGACGAATCTGATTTTGACGGCGACGAAAATGCCATCGTCGATTTCAAGTATTCGAGTTCACCGAAGATCACGTGGTGGTTCGATCATCACGAGAGCGCGTTTCTTTCCGCGGCAGACGCCGCGCATTTTGAACGCGACGATAGCAACCGGAAATTCTACGATCCGGCCTTCAAGTCCTGCACCAGTTTTATTGCGATGATCGGACAGCAGCGTTTTGGCTTCGATCCCGCGCCGGTAGCAGACCTCGTCCATTGGACGGATGTGATTGACGGTGCTCTTTATTCCGACGCCAAAACCGCGGTTGAGATGCAAGAGCCGGCGATGAAGTTGACCATGGTCATCGAATCGGCGCCGGATCAAGGATTCGTTCCCCACCTGATTCCTCTGCTCGCATCGAAGCCGCTGGCGGCCATTCTGGAAGAGCCGTTTGTGGCTCCGCTTTTGCCGCCGTTGCTCAAGCGCCACGAAATCTCCATTGAAATCCTGAGGCAGCGCGCCGAGTGCACCGATGGCACGATCTTTTTCGATATCACCGACCAGGAACTGGAGGGCTACAACAAATTCGTTCCTTACTACCTGCATCCGGAGTCTATTTATAGCGTGGGACTCAGCAAGAGCAGTTTTCGCGTGAAAGTGTCGGTGGGATCGAATCCGTGGGCGCCGGAAGAGCCGGTGGTCAACCTGGCGAAAATTTGCGAGCGTTACGGCGGCGGCGGACACGCACGTGTGGGGGCGATCTCGTTCAACGTGAATCAGCACGCCGCGGCCATTCGGGCGTCCCGCGAGATCGTGAATGAGCTACGCGCTGCGGTGCGTTCGAGCAGACGCTGAGAAAGTTACTTGACGGGAGTGCCGTTGGCGAGGCAGGTGGCAGGATTGCCATCGACCGAGTAGCGGATTGCTCCTGATTGATCGGCGCAGAAGGCACGCCGTCCAAAGGTATTTCCTCCAGGCGTAGCCGCAAGCTGGAAACCAGTTGCCGGTCTCCCCGTGCATCCCGAGAGCGTAAATACGTAGCCGAATCTTTTTCCGCTGGCCAGGCCGCTGGGGATCAGCATGGCTTGATGTTCATTCGGCTCGCCGCCTCCGAATCCATCGAGATCAGAAAGAGTGCAAGTGTAGCCAACCGCGCGGTAGGTGGTGCTGTAGGCGATCTCGGCGGTCAGGATGGAGCGCATCGCCGTTTGTATCGAGCTGTCAAAGCCGTGGTTCTGCGTCCCTGGTTGCCATTGGACGGGTTGGTTCTGGATGGGCTGGCCTTGGATTGCTTGAGTCGGGATGGACGGGCTCTGGGTTAGCTTGATCTGTGGCTGCATCGCGGGCGTAGCAGTTCGTGACTTGATTCCGTCGGTAATGCTTTTGAGGAAGTCAGGATCGGCGAGCGGCAAGCGGATGCTGACGAGAATCTCGTTGAGCTTCCAGACGCCAGATTCCATTTTCATGGCAAAGGTAATGCGAGGCATGAAGGGAGTCCTCTGGAGCTGCTTGTCCTTGTAGGTTCGAAACGTGAGTACGATGTTGTCATCGTCCCCTTGCTGAGAGTCACTTTCGACAATGACCTCAACTTTCTGGCTGGTTTTCGGATCGACCGAAGTGAGCAAGACAGCTCCGGTTTCAAAAGTTTCGAGCTGATTTCCGTTCGAGTGGAATTGAGTTGTCAGCATGGAGTATTGCTGCAGAGTCTGCAGAGCGCCTGACTTTTCCAGGGCCGTGAGAGTGGCGACCGGCAAGTGCTTCACGAATGTTCCCTGGCTTTTGAGAGAGAACATCTCCATCAGCGCTTGCCGTGCGGTCTGCGGAGCTGGGATCGCGGAGGATTGTGCGCGTGCCAGCGGAGAAGCGAGCGCCGGGATTATCAGCAGAATTGCAAACTTTCTCATGATGCCTTCCTTTGCCACTCCACGATCTTGTCATCAGAGAGCGATCCACTCCAGTTACCGAGGTAAGGACAGAAAGAGCGAGCGCTCCGTGGTACTCTGAGAATTGTTAGCGGCATGTCCTCGCCTGCAACGAAAACCGGTCTCCGTCCCGCACAGCGGCGTCTCCTGCGGTTAGTTGCTTCCTTCGAATTCACCAAAGGCATTTTTGTTTTGCTGATCGGAATGAGCGCGATCCTGCTGGTGCACAAGGACGCGTGGGTGATCGCCGAAAGCCTACTCGCGCTTCTGCACATCAGTACCGACCGGCACTCGGCACAGCTTTTTCTCGATTTTGCGGACGATCTGACTGACGCGCGCTTATGGGCGGCGGCGCGGCTCGCCTTCGCTTATTCCGCTCTTCGCTTTGCCGAAGCCTACGGACTGTGGAAGCAACGCAGGTGGGCGGAATGGTTTGCCTTCGGCTCCGGAACTCTGCTGATACCCCTCGAAATTCATGAACTCTTACGGGGCGTTACTCTCCTCCGATCCGCCGTATTCGCGGGCAATCTGGTCATTGTTTTTTACATGCTTTATCTTTTGCGTGCAGGACGCCTGGGGGCTGGAGTTGCTGCAGCTAACTCGGAGTCCAGCGCGGGGGGGAAGTGAAGCGGAAGGGCTATCTCTGGCTGGGTAATCAACAAAAAGGAGGGTACCTAGTTAGGTTTTGAAGGGCTGATGGGATCATCGCTGAAGCATAAGAGAACGCATGCAACGCCCCCGGCGACAATCCCTATCCCGATATCCTTCGCCCAAGCGCTATCCAGGAAGGCTCCGCCAGCGCTCGTTCCCTGAGCAGGTCTGACTGGTACTCCGCAATGTTCGCTCCGAGTGGCTTGCTCGCCTTCCCGCACGATTGTGCTGGAGGATTCGCCTTTTGTTTTTCGCAGGGCTGACCCATGTAATTCGATCTTGACGTCGTTCTTGTACGCCACCACTTTGACTTTTCCATCGATGTCGGTCACATCGAATTGGGTGCGGTCGTACGTTATGGGAGTTACGGTGACGCAACCGATCAACACTTTCATTTCGCGCGCGGTATCGAGCTGCAGGTGGCCATGATCAAGTGCAAGTTCCAGACCTTGGAATTGCACCACGGTTTCGGGAGCTACCAGGACGGTGGATCCTTCCGCATCGATTCTGGCGCTGTAGCCTTTTTGCGTTTGGAGGAGGGAGTCGGGAAAAATCGCGGTGGATGGAGGCGCTAGACTCTCGTTCAGCCAGGTTCCCCCGTTGTTATGGAGCAGGGCACGGCCATTGTCCTGCGCCATGAGGGAGCTGGGCACAAGAACAATCATTAGGCCGTAAACCAAGTTGCGCCATTCCAGCAAACGAGATCCCGCCTTTTCTCCGCACAACTGCTTGCCTAAGGATAACGTGCGGAATTTCTCGGGGGTATTGGCTTGCGTGATGCCCTGGCGCGCGACTGGCAGGCTACGCCTTGGCGAAATCAATGAAGCCGTGTTGGACGTCGGTTCGAATCAGTTTGACGCGAAGCTGGTCTCCGACATCGAGGCCTTGAGCGCCTTGCGCCAATAATCCTTCGACATGCGGCTGCAGGGCGCGGACAAAAGTTCCATTCGGCGTCACGCCGGTGACAATGGCGTCGAAGATCGCACCGATCCGGTTTTGCATGGCGACGGCAGCGAGGCGCTTTGACATTTCGCGCTCGACTTTGCGAGCAGCATTTTCTTTCTCGGTACAGTTAGCGGCTATGGCGGTGAGCTCGTCATCCGAGTAAGGGTTGGCTTGGCCCGCAAGCATGGCTTTGATCAGGCGCTGAGTCACGATGTCTGGAAAGCGGCGGTTAGGGGCGGTTGAGTGAGTGTAATCCTGCACTGCGAGGCCGAAATGGCCTGGCGAGGGATCGCCAGGGCGCTCCAGGACATACTCTCCGGGGCCAATCAGTTTGATGACAGCAAGCGAGAGCTCGGCGAAATGGTCAGGGTCGGCGGCTTTGCGCTTCAACAGAAAATCGTTAAGGGCTTTGGAATCTGGATCGGGCGGAAGTTTCTCGCCGTGCGTTGCCGCGAGTTGAACAATGCGGTCCCAGCGCTCGGGCTGCTTCACGATGCGGCGCAGAGAGGAAACTTTCTCGAGCATGCGCGCGACCACGCCGTTGGCGGCGATCATGAAATCTTCGATCAGCTCGGTCGCGTGATTTTTCTGCTGTTTTACCATGTCGACTACCTGGCCATTGAAGAGCAGGGGTTGGAGTTCGTCGGTCTGGAGCGTAAGGGCTCCGTTTTCAAAGCGGTGGGTTTTCAACCTCTGCGCAACTTCATCTTGCAGGTGAAGTTGAGCCTGCAGATCTGCGGAGGCGGCGACTTTGGCTGGCGCCGGCGCCGCTGCCCCCAGCCACGCTCCCACGGAGTTGTACTGGAGTTGTGCGTGGTTTCGAACCAGAGCGCGATAGACGTTGCTGGAAGTGACGTGGCCGCCGGAGTCGACCACGAATTCGACGACTACGCTAAGGCAGTCCTGATTTTCCAGCAGCGAAGTCTTGCCCGTGGAAAGCTCCTCAGGAAGCATAGGGAAGTTGCGTACTCCAGCGTAGACCGTCGTCGTTTCTCTCGTAGCGTGCTGATCGATGGCAGTGAGTTTGGGGACGAAGGCGTCGACGTCAGCGATGCCGACGAACACTCTGACGTCGCCATTCGTCTGGCGCTCTGCAGCTTCGATCTGATCGAGATCGCGGGAAGTGTCGTTGTCGATGGACGACCAGAGAAGGTTTCGCAGGTCGCGGATATCTTTTCCAGCGGCAATTTGCGGAGGATGGGCGCGCAGATCTGAAAGTTGCTGTTGAATGGCGGGAGAGAAGTCGGGATCAAACCCGTGTTGTTGCATGACTTCTTTTGCGATGGCCTGGAGATCGACGTGTGGTGGATGGGCGTTGGGCATGGGGTTCGATTAGGACGGAAATCCAAAAGCACCACAGAGGCACAGAGACTCAGAGAAAAGTTTTTGGGGTCTAGTTTCCTCAGTTGTTGCGTTCTGTATTCTCTGTGGCTCTGTGGTGAAGAAGTTGTTTATTCGGTGACCACCGCCTTTACCAGGTTTCGCGGGTGGTCTACGTTGTAGCCTTTTTTCGTCGCCACGTGGTAGGCGAAGAGTTGCAGGGGAATCACTTCAACGATGGGTAGCAGCAATTCGGGAGCAGCGGGGACGAAGAAGACATCATCGGCGATGCTGGTGATTTCGCGATCACCCTCTGTGGCCACCGTCACCAGGCGGCCATGCCGCGATCGAACTTCCTTCATCACGTCGAGAGTCCGGCGATAACGTAAGACGGAATCGGGATCGTTATGGTCGCAAGTGGCCAGCACAACGACGGGAAGCTTTTCATCGACCAGCGCATTGGGACCGTGCTTCAGCTCACCGGCGGGATAGCCTTCGGCATGAGCGTAGGAAGTTTCCTTGAGTTTGAGCGCGCCCTCGCGAGCAATGGCGTAGTGAACGCCGCGGCCGAGGTATAGGAATTTTTCCGCCTGAAAGTGGTGGTCGCCGAATTTGTCGGCGAGATCGTCCCAGCCGCGGAGATTGCGATCAATCGCTTCGGGCAGCTGCAGGAGGCGCTGCAAATAAGAGCGCGTGACCTCGGAGGTCATGCGGCCGCGCTTGCGCGCAAGAAACAAGGCCATGAGATAAAGAACGGTTACTTGCGTGGTGAAACTCTTGGTGGCGGGAACGGCAAGCTCGGGGCCAGCTCCGGTAATCAAAGCGGCGCTGGCTTCACGCGGAATGGTGGCCTCGGCCACGTTGGAGACGGCGATGGTCTTAACTCCGCGGGTGAGCGCCTCGCGCTGCGCGGCGATGGTGTCGGCCGTTTCGCCGGATTGCGTGATGACCATCACGATCGGATCGACCGCAGCATGCGTGGAGCGATAGCAGTACTCGCTGGCGTATTCCACATCGACGGCAACGCCGGAAAGATCTTCGATCATGATTTCGCCGGCGAGTCCGGCGTGGCGACTGGATCCGCTGGCAGCGATGATCAACTTCTCGAAGGTAAGCAGCGCGCTCTCAATCGAGTGCAATGCCCCGGGGAAGAGGATGTCGTCTTTCAGATGCTGGTCTACGGTTTTGGCGATAGCCTGGGGCTGTTCGTAAATCTCCCGGCGCATGGCGTGGGAAAAGTGGTCGGTCACGGTGTTCGGTGCGGCACTAATTGGATTCATTATGACTGCGGCGAGGGTAAATCATTTGTAGCGTATGGGGCAAACGCGGATGGGGCGGGCTACGGTGTGCAACCAGAAGGCGGTCATTCAAGTTCCTGGGCCGCCACGGGAGCGGATATTCGCTTGAGTTTGGCGTGCGATAATGGGTTAACTCACAGCGGCCCCGTAGCTCAGTTGGATAGAGCAGCGGTTTCCTAAACCGTTGGTCGGCGGTTCGACTCCGCCCGGGGCCCCCATCCCAACGAAGACGAACTGATTAGCCGTGATGCCGGGACTGCCAGTTTCAGTTTTTCGATCTCTTACACTCTTGCGGAAGTTGAGAGCGGGCGGGCCGAAGCCCGCCCGCTCGCGATCCATCTAAGGACAGGTGGTGGCGGCGACGTTCACAATGGTGTTGGGCAAAAAGACGTCACTGCCCGCGTTGCTCTTGGAAACTCCGCAGTTCGCCTCGTTGATGGTGTTCCTGGTGATGGTGTTGCCACCGCCCGAGATGTCGTTCAAGGAAATGGCGGTGTTGGTGGTATTCACCAGCGAGTTAGTTTGCACAAGCACGCCGTTCGCAGAGCTGAGACTGACCGCGGTCTGCGTCGAGTTGATGTTATTGGAGGTGGCCTTCACGCTAGGGCCAGCGCTTTGGAAAGAAAGTCCTTCGTTGACCTGGGAGATGGTGTTGCTGCTAATGGTGCCGCCCTGGTTAGGACCAAAGCCGATGCCCTGGCCACTGAAGGAGTGAATACTGTTGCTCTCAACGGTAAGGGTTGAGGCCGACCCTGATCCATTCTCACCGTAAAACCCGATGGCTGGTGAGCTACATCCGCTCGCGATGTTACGGATCACCGAAGTGCTGACCTTACCGGAGGAAGCGGCAGCGGTACTGAGATACACGATGCCAGCGCTCGGGCCGCTGGGACAACTACTACCGCTGCCATCGACTGTTAGGCCCGAGATGTTTACTGGCCCTGCGTCCTGGACCAGCAACTGGGCGTAAATCGGGTAGCCGCTTACGGGGCCGGTGCCATTCTGAGTAAGGCCGGACAGCGGCAGAGTGACAAGAACAACCTGGTCCGGTTGGGTCGAAACTCCTTCCAAGGTGACTGGCGCGTTGATGGTGACCTGCTCCGGATACGTGCCAGGGCAGATTTGAATAATGGCTCCGGACGGAACCGCATTCACTGCGCTCTGAATCGAACTGTAGTTCTGTAAATTGGTCTTGCAGGCTCCGACCTGCACATTCTTGGCGGTCGTCTTCTGAGTACTCCACCAGAATTCAAAATCGACGGAGGTGTTAAACAGGGTGGTAGGGTTCCCTCCGTTGTTGTTGTTATAGAAATCCAGGACATCAGTTCCGTTGGCAATCCCCCCGCTCGTGCCATCCCACGTCTCGAATTCGAAAGTGGCTTGGTACGCACCACCGCTGGTGATCTGATACAGAGGATCGGTAGCTTCGCCGCTGACGCCGAGGGCGCCTTTGGTGGTGGTATCACCTACCAGAAAGCCCGAGCCTAGGAAGCCCGCCGGGGAACCAAAGGGCTGCAGCTGCACGACTAATTGAGTTTGCACGCTGACAGTCCCGCTGGTAAGAGTGTTGGTAAAGACCCAAGGTGCGGTAGAGACAAAGGCGATGATCCCGGTGCTCGGATTGTAGGAGGAAAATGTCATATTGCCGGGGGAAGCGACGTTGGATTGCGCGATGTTGGCGACAGTGTTGACGCCCCAATAGAGGCTAACGTAATCCACAGTATTGAAGCCGCTAAACGCGAAGGTCCCGCCGCCAGTGGAGACCGGGTTGCCGCTCTGACTCAGTGTTACGCCACCGGCCGGTGGATATCCCACGGTATAGGTCGTTCCCGCCCATGCCTGGCTCACTGCATACAACATCAGCAAAGCCCACAAAATGCACACGCTCTTCATGGTGTCCTCCTGCGAAATTGAATTGAGTTTTCTAAAACAGGGGCCCACAGATTGACAGATTGAGCTAACCCGACTAACGGGGCGTCAAGTCGGGGAGACACGCGGAAATACGAATCGAGAATCCGCCCGGCTCCGGTGTCACCCACATCCCGCCCAGAATGTGGGGTTCCCGAATGGGGCGCAAAAGCGACTCCCTTATACACCCGAAACCTTGGCTAGGCAACGTGGGCTTGAACTCCTCCGACGCAAATAATGCGTAGTCACCGGGATTGACGCTGTAGATGGTAAATTATGAGCGAGAATTGCTGAATACTTGCGGGTAAAGACGAGGTTGTCCTCTCACCAAGAAAAATGGCGTTCCGGTTTGGTCTCACCGGAACGCCACTTAGCGCTATCAATTGGCCTCATGCTCCTGCTCTTGCCGCTCGCGCCAGGGGTGAAGGCCGAACTACCTCCCCTTCCCGGCCAAAGTACAACCGGTAGGAATGGTGGATTCCATACATTACCGGGAAAACAACCAGGGCCGCTTGCCATCCGAATCGATGGCTAGCCAGGTTGAGCATGGAAGTCACTCCCGTGCTGAGCACGTAATAGGGGAATGACAGTTTCGCAATGCTCATCCAGACACTCCGCATCCCCGCGCCCTGAGTCAGTTTGATGATGCCCGCCACCGGAACCGTTTGTCCCAGAAAGAAAGCAGCGGTGGTTGCAGCCAGAACAAGAGGCAAGGATGCCCAACTTGATTTGGCCAGCCAACCAGCATTCCAGATGAGGTTCGCCATGCTGGTGGCGAACGCCATCATGCTGACGTTGAACAGTATCTGCTCCGGCCGCAATTTGGTGCTTGATTGTGGCCAGCACTGCACGACGGTAGAGACAGATGCAATCAAGACCGCTTCTACCGCGCTCAGACTCAACACTGCCATGAGCAGGAACGGAAGGTTGACCGACATGTTGCCTTCAATCCCTGGCAGTTTCACTCTCATGCGCGAGGTTGCTGCCGCGAGTGCGAGTATAGCCAGCGCGTAATACGAGTGCAGGGCGTGGCTTCCGATTCCGGCGTATACGGTGCCGGTAATCGCCGCAAGGACCATCAGTCCGATGAATGTTCTTGTTAGCCGTGTCTTGCGATCCATAATCTTCTCCTTTCTCTGGTTTTGTTGCTCACGGCTACTGTTCATCGTCTCCAGCATCGGAGAACGCACCATCGGTGGTCGAGACGGCCGCACCCCAAACCACGCTAGTGGCTTGCGTACCTGTGCCGGTGCTCGAGCCCCAAACTACGCTAAAGGCGCTAAGCAGGTTGCTGTTCCAGGGCAACGAGCTGCCCCAGACTACCGAACTGCCACTTACGTTTGCACCCCAAACCACTGAGGAACCCCACACCACCGATGAGCCCCAAACCACTGAGTTCACCGAAACGCTGCTGTTTCCGCTTACTAGCGAGACAGCACCGGTATTCGGGTTATAGACCACTGACGGAGACAATGCCGCGCCCACCGTGGCCGGTGCAAGATCGGTGTTGGTTACTGCAGTTTGTAAATTAAGCAGACCCGAACCGACCGAAAAGAGATCATAGGTACTGGTGAAGTTCTGCGAGAGATGCGGGACCCATGCAACGGTCGAGGTTGGCAAGAGCTTGTAGGTAGTCTTCATCAACCTCGCCTTTACCTGGTCCGGGGTCAGTGCGCTGTTCTGCTGCAAGAGCAACGCAATCGCGCCACTGACCGCCGGCGTCGCCATACTTGTGCCGCTCAGTGTGAAGTAATCGTTCTTACCGTCGTTGCCGGTGACCAGTTCCGCGGGATATACACTCTCCAACGTGGCGCCGGGGGCGGCCAACGAAACTACGTCGTTGCCGGGAGCAACGATGTCGGGTTTCACCACGTGATCATAAGTGGTGGGGCCCTTGGAGCTGTAGCTGGCCAGGGTCTCAGCCGATTGCGAAGTCGATCCGTTGCTCTTCATTGCGCCAACGGTGAGAACGTAAGGATCGTTGCCGGGAGCTGTTATGGTTCCGAATCCGTTACTGCCGTTGACGCTGACGCGTCCGTAATTTCCGGCGGCTACCACGACTACGATCCCAGCCTTCCAAGCCGACTCGACGGCCTGGCAGAGAGGATCCTGCGTGTAGCTGACGAATATTCCGCGTCCGAGCGACAGGTTGATCACACGGATGTTATAGGTGTTCTTCAGAGCGATGGCTTCCTGAATGGCTGCGATAACGGTGCTGTCGGTACCCATGCCGTAAAGGTCCAAAGCGCGAAGATCTACGAAGCTGACATTCGGCGCCATGCCGCTGTAATTCCCGCTGGACAGGTACCCATTGCCGCCGATGATTCCGGCAACGTGAGTGCCGTGACCGTAGAGGTCGTACTTCCCGCCATTCGAGTTCGTATTCGGAGTGCCAGTGAAATCCTGATGATAGAGCACGCGCGAATGAGACTCAGTGGAATCCAGGAGATCGGGATGGCTGTCGTTGATGCCGCTATCGATTACGGCGACAGTGATTCCCGTTCCGTTGAAGCCAGCGGTCCAGGCCGAGGGTGCACCTGTGACCACATCGGTGGTATCGTCCAAGCCCTTCATAGGATGGTCGACGCTTACGGAGAGAATTTCGGGATCGGCTTCCAAAGCTGGCAGGGCGCTCACCGGAATCGTGAGGGCGATACCTTTGACCATGCCGAGGCGGTGGTTCAGGCGGGCGCCAAGATGCTGGACTCGACCTTCCTGCGCCGACTGCGGAACCTGTTTGTACTGCACGATCACCTGTACAGTCTCATTTCCGGCCGTGCCTTGATGAGCTCGTTCAACTTGGGGCGCGAGGTCTGGGGCAAACTTCCCGACCGTCCTGCCGCCTCCGAAGCCTTGGCCGAATGTGGTCTGCGCCAGCAGGACGAGCAACAGCGTGCCCAAACGTTTTCCCCAGGCAGCGCTGTGACGCTCTCCGCGCCCAGAACTTTTAGGTTTCCGTGTCTGCAACATAAGTCTCACCCTTCCGTGGGACAAAATTCTGCTTCAACTCGGGTTGTCTGATGCACGGGCTGGGCCACTCGGGCCCTTGTAAGTTGTTGCAAATGTTAAGGATGAATAGGCTCTTGCGAGGAGATGTTGGGCCAGTCTGTCCCTTCCGGTGGGCGTGGGCCAGTTTGTCACATGTCTCTTGCTGGCTTTCTGGTTACCTTAGTTTCGAAATTTTCAGCAGGAGTGGAGGCGAATTCAGCGGGCAGCAGCTTTCGTTCTGCGGTGTGGTTCGGGATTGACGGGTTGCACCCGCGGCAAGGCTGCCATTAGACGCTTTGTGTATTCGTGCTGTGGCTGGGAAAAGATCTGCTCGGTGGCCCCGCTCTCTACAATCGCACCCTGATGGAGGATAGCGATGCGGTCGCAGATCCCGGCGACGGAAGCGAGGTCATGTGAGATGTAGAGAATGGCCGTTCCAGTGGAGCGGTTCAGTTCGCGAAAGAGCGCGAGAATCTCGGATTGCGTAATCACATCGAGTGCGCTGGTCGCCTCATCGGCAATCAGTAGCGCAGGACGATGCATGATTGCCATGGCGATCAGCACGCGTTGCGCCTGTCCCACGCTCATCTGCGAAGGATATTTGCACTGAAATTCTTCGTCCGCTGGAAGCGAGACACTTTGCAGAGACGCACTGATTGCTTTCGCACAATCGGCGCGTGTGCCCGACGCATGGGCCCGCCATGCTTCCTTAAGCTGGGTTCGGATTTTCAGGGCTGGATTCAGAGAAGAGAGCGGGCTTTGCAATACCAGCGAAACGGCGCGCCCACGCAGCGTTCGCAATTCTCGCTCCGAGAGTAGCAAGAGGTCGGAACCCTGAAACCGGATTGTACCCTCGGGCTGGGTGTTCTTCTTATCGAGTAACCCGAGAATCGCCATGGCCAGGGTGCTCTTGCCCGAGCCGCTTTGTCCGACCAGGCCGAGGACTTCGCCGCGCAAGATTTCGATTTGCAGGTCGCGCAGAACCGGTTCCTTGCCCGCATACCGCACCGACAGGTGGGCAGAGAGCAGAGGCTGGTCTTCCGAATTTGAAGATGACATCATTTTGCGTTGCTTGCTCTCGAGTTCCTAGCTTCGTGTCAATCGAGCCCAGAGGCTGAGTTACTTCGTCGATACCGTGAGCCGCTCCGCATTCCAGAAAGTTTGGGGCGACAGAATTACTGAAGCGGCGCCGTGTACCGCGGTGGAAGCCGCGGAGAGCGCATTCTTGTTGATCAGGAAGATGAATGGTTGTTCTTCAACGACGATTTCCTGTACGCGATCGAATGCTTCCTTGCGCCGCTTGAGATCGGTGGAAGATGCCTGGGCGCGCATCAGACGGTCGATCTCGGCCTCCCAGGAAGTCTCCGGAGTTTTCTGCTGCGGATTCCACTGATGATTTTCCGCAGAGCTTAGCCAGACGTTCATCTCGCCGTTGGGATCGAGATCGACATTGGTCAGGCCCAAAATAATCGCCTCGTAGTCGAAGCTTTGCGTCATCCGTTCGATCAGGGAGGGGAAGTCCAGAGTGACCACATTCACATGAATGCCGATCTTTTGCAGGTCGTCCTGGATCAGCACCGCCATGCGTTCGCGGGTTTTACTGCCGGCATTGGTGATAATCGAAAAGACCACTGCGTTGCCGTCTTTGTCTTTGAGGGCTCCGTTTTCCAATCGGAAGCCATCGCTCTGCAGCGCCTTGAGCGCCGTATCAGGGCTATAAGCCTGGGGTTTGAGTTTGCTATTGAACCAGAACCTATTCGCGGGGGAGAACGGTCCGGCGGCGGGCTGAGCGTGACCATGAAAGACAATGCGGCTCAAGTCTTCGCGGTTGATTGCTTCCGAAATTGCCTTCCGGAAATTTGCCGAACGGAACCAATTCTTCTTGTAGACCGGAATGGGTGCCTTCGCGACCTGGTTGAACCAAAGCTGCTCGCTATCGAGCGAGGGGCCGGCATCGTGCACCAGTTGAGGCGAGGTTGCTTCCAGCTTATCGAAGTACTCGCTATCGAGCGAGTTGATCAGGTCCAACTCTCCGCGCTTGAAGCGCAGCATCTCAACGTCACGATTGGGCTGGATGTCCACGCGAATCGAATCCAGGTAAGGCAGCTTGCGTCCTTGCTCGTCCGACTTCCAGTAGTTGGGATTTCGCTTCAGCAGCACCGTGGCGCCGGGTTTGTAATCCGCCAGCATGAAGGGTCCAAGCACAGCCGCTTCTTTTCGCGGCGAGCGTTCAGAAAGAATTGCGACTTGATCGAAGAGGCGATCCAATCCCGCCACCGGAGCGGGGAAGGTAATGGAAATCTGCGTCGGAGAAATCACTTTGCTTTCGACATTGCCGGTCCCCGAACGGAATGCGTCGCCCGTTGGCGAGTGCAGAGCCGGGTCCATTAATTGCTGAATCGTGTAGGCAACGTCTCCCGCGGAAAATGGAGTGCCATCGGAAAACGAAATGCCGCTACGCAAGCGGAACGTGATCTGGCGCCCATCCTTTGAAACTTTCCACGATTGTGCCAACGCCGGCTCGAGATCTTGTGTCTGGCGATTTACGCGGACCAGCACTCCGCCCGTCAAATAGCGGATTGAAGCCGAGGCTTCGTCCTCTACCTTCAGCGGGTCAAATGTCTTGGGCTCCATGCGTACACAAAACCTGAGTTCGCCGCCACCTTGGGCCAGCGCGCGCCCCAGCAGAGATCCCAAGCAGAGGATGGTGAGCACGAGCGCAATTGTGCGTTTCTTTTTCATTTCTCCCCGCATTTTCTCGTCGTGCTTCACGCCGGCACTTCCTGTTGCCTGGAAAGCAGAAGCTGAAACGACATCACGACCACCACCAGCAGAACCAGGGGCACAAACTTCCAAGGCTCTTCTCTCACCGAGACCAAGCCTTCCAACTCCCTCAGCAGACTTCCCCACGAAGGCATAGGCTCGGCCACGCCAAGTCCGAGAATGCCGAGGTTCGCTTCACTCAAGATGAAGACCGGGATCGAAATCCAGAACTGCGCATACAGGACCGGCTTCAAATTCGGCATCACATGGATCCAGAACAGCCTCAGTCCCGAGACCCCCGCGGCGCGCGCCTGGCGAACAAAATCTGCCGAGCGCAACGATGCTGCACTCGCGCACAACACCCGCGCGGCGGTGCTCCAACCCAACAGCCCGAGTAACAGAAAAGTCACCAACACGGAGATCAACGGAGAAACGTTCAGCGGCAGGAATGCTCGCGCAGTAATCAACAAAAACAACCATGGCAGCGACAAGCAGAGATCCGTAACCGCCATTGCCAAGCGCGCCCAGATCCCGCCGAGATATCCTGCGAGACCGCCAACGAATGCAGCCATCAGTGTGGAGAGCAGTGCTGCCGCAGGCGCCAACAATAGCGAGATGCGAGTTCCGTAGAGCACGCGGGCCAAGCGGTCCCGGCCAAGTTCGTCCGTTCCCAGCCAATGCGCGTGGGAAGGCGGAGCGTCCGTAGCTTCGCGGTACTGCTTTTCATACCCCGCTGGAGCCAGCCAGTTCGCTCCGAGAGAGGCGCACACGACTACCGCCAAGGCGACACACGCCAGCTTCCGCCAGAGATTCATGATTTCTGGCCCCGGACCATAAGACCGATTACATCTGCTCCAGAATTGGCCAGCAAGGTTACCAGCGTCACCAAGATCGTGATGTTCACCAGAAGCGGCAGATCGCGCGCCATCGCCGCTTGCCATGCGAGCTGTCCCACGCCCGGAAGACCGCACAGGGCTTCCACCGGAATCGCTGCCCCAACCGCCATGCTGACCGAGACGCCGGCGACCGCCAGCAGTTGCGGCGCTACTGCGGGAACGACGTGCCAGAAAAGAATGCGAGCTTCTCCCAAGCCTTTCGCTCTCGCCGTGATGATGTGGGGCAATGAGTAGGATTTCGCCAGAAGGTTTCGCGCATAGCGATAAATGTGCGGGAACACGATCAGAGCAATCGCCAATGAGCCCGGGACATTCCAAAGGACGGAAAACAATGCCAGAACGGCGGCCGGAATGCACAGGAATGTTCCGCTCACCATGGTAGTCAGCGCGTCATACGCGGAGATCCGCAACCAGGCGGCGGTCAGCGCGAAACTCAAGGCCGCCACCCATGCCAGACCAAGTCCTAAGGCCAGCAATCGCAGGGTGAGCGGCGCGCGGTCTCGCAAGAGAGTTCGCACGGGTTGCGCCAAGGCGAGAGAAGTGCCGAAGTCGCCATGCGCCGCACGATTCATGTAGGAGAAATAGAAGCGCCACACGTTGTGATCCTGTTGCCGAGTTGCCCGCAACGCCTGCACGCTCTCTGCGCTTAGATGGGGATCGAGTTCTTGCTCTTCCGCGTCGAATCCGGGCGCAAGCCTTACCAAGGTCGCCGAAAGAAAGCCTCCGAGCAGGATGGTGGCCACCAGAGCGAGGGCGTGCCCGGTAATTCTTGATTTCAGCATTTATTTTCCCGAAGCGCCCTGCGTCAGGGAGGATGCGGCCGCGGCTTGAGCGTAGTGGTTTTGTTTTACTGAGTACATTCGACGGTCGGCTTCCGCGAGGAGGGCCTCGACGTCATAACCGTCTTCCGGACAGAACGCCGTACCCACGCTCAACGTAGTCACCTCTCGCCCGCAGGTGTGGCGTCCCGCTTCGATGGCGGCATCGTTCAAGCGGCTTGCCTTCTCGGCGGCGGCTTCCGGAGTGAGTCCGGGTGCGGTGACCACAAACTCGTCGCCGCCCATGCGGGCCACGTAGTCGTATCCGCGGCAGGCTTCCTTCAATCGAATGCTGAACTCGCGCAGTAACTTGTCGCCCTCCAGATGTCCGAAGGAGTCGTTGATTTTCTTGAGCCCATCAATGTCGCAGACCATGACGGCGAGCGATGTCTTCATTCGACGGCAACGGGCCACTTCCTGCGCCAGATGGACGAACAAGGAGCGAGCATTGGGCAGGCCCGTCAGGAAGTCGGTGGTCGCTGAACTCTCAGCCTGTTGGTACTTCAGCGCATTCTCTACGGAGAGCGCCACTTTGGAAGCGACGGCGAGCAGAATTCGCAAGTCGTCGGGAGTAAAGGCATCCTGATTCGCGTGATACATAGCGAGCACGCCCACTACGCCGTTCAGCCCCTCCAAGGGAACCGCAAGCGCAGACGACAAGGCTGCAAATTTTTCGGGATCAGCGCTGTATCCGGCTTCCACCTGCGGGTTTCCATTAATGATGGGTTTGCAGTTTTCCGCGACCCATCCGCACAAGCCCTCGCCCATGCGTATTTTCAACGACGACAGCACGCGAAAATTCTCGCCACTTACCAGCTCTGGTAACAGCCAGCCATTGCGGTTTACAAACACGGCGATGGAGTCGTAATGAATCAGCTTGCGTAAGCGCATCGACAACACGGAGAGCGTTTCGCTGAGGCTGAGTGAGTTTCCCAGGTCCTGGCTCAGCTCGAACATGGCTTGCGCCTCTTGCCGCGCAGATGCGATCGAAGTAAGAAAATCGGATTCGGATTGAGTGTTTTCGGCCTGTTTCTCGAATCCGGTGGCCGGAGCCATGCCGCGCTCTACGCGGAGACCTTTGGAGAATCCGGATGGAATGAAACCGGCCTCATGGGTTTGCGCGATCCGTTCCAGGTCGACGTAACGATTATCGAGAAGGGCCACGATCGTGGGATCGAACCACGTGCCAGCCCGCTCTTTGACTTTGCTCATCGCCTGATCGAGCGGCATCGCTGGGCGATACTGGCGGTCGGAGGCGAGAGCATCGAGGCAATCGACTACCGCGAGAATTCGAGCCCCGATTGGTATCTCTGCTCCGGCAAGGCCTGCGGGATATCCCGAGCCATCCCACCGTTCGTGGTGCGAGCGCACTATGGGCGCCACCGGGTAAGGGAAGGCCACGCGATCGAGAATTTCGGCTCCCACCAAGGGATGAACTTTCATCTTCTCGAACTCTTCTGGAGTAAGCCTGCCAGGCTTGTTGATGATGTGTTCTGGAACCGCCAGCTTGCCAATGTCATGCAGAAGAGCGGCTGCGCGCAGGGCTTCGATTTCATCCGGCGACAGGCCGATTTCTTTCGCAATTTCTACGGCATAGGTCCGTACGCGCTGCAGATGCGTGTGCGTGGTGTGATCCTTGGCTTCGATGGCGAGTGCGAGCGCCTCGATGGTGCGCATATTCAGCGATGCGATTTCCTCGACGTGCCGCTTCTCGATTTCGACGCGGTCCTTCTCGGCCTCCAGTCGAGCCAGATAGAGACGATAGGAGCGGTATACCCAATAAATCAGCGGCAGAACCAGCAGGGATGTTTGCCATCCAGCGCGCCGGTTGATGACTCCCACCAGTCCGACGGCGGCTGCGCCAACCATGTAGTACGGGAACGACCAGAAATAACATTCGGACCAAATCTTGCGAGCTGATTTATTTTCCGTGAGGGCGATGATTACCGAGATTGGCAGAGTGTTCGCCAGGAAGAAAACCAGCGCCGCCACCATCAGGAGCACGGGCTTATTGGCGGCCATTCTGGCATCGAGCCGGTGGTAGGTGATGTAGCACAACGCGCTGGCATTCGCCATCATCCCGAAAACGTTGAAGATTACTTTGATTGGATCCAGCTTCTTTCGAGCTTGCCATACGCTCTGCACAAGGCTGGCGGTGCAGCCGATGACCAGTGTTTCCGGCAGAGTCAACTCCACTACGCCGAGCAGGATGAAGAGGAAGTTAACCGACATGGTGCCGTCGATGCCGGGCAATTGCACTTTCAGGCCAGATGCTAAGACGGCGACCGCCAGATAGCAGAGAAAGCGAGTGAGATCAGCGGACTGCCAATGCCAGACCGCGGAGCACAGCACCGCCAAACCGAGCGAGGCGGTGATTCCGACAAACAATTTTGTCTTCCCGGACATAAGATCGTTCGTTGCGGCGCCCCGCAAACACACCTCCCGCGTTGCCTGGAACGAGCTGTTCCACGCAACCTCGGGCTGAGGCTGATCATCACGATCCTATTGTCATCAAAGGGGGATAAGAAGCTTACCGTGGTAACGCTACAGAGATTGATTGCGCTTTTTGGCTAATCGCGTGACGGTGTTTTTGATCTGGATGGTCTGCGTGGCCCAGTAACCAATTACCTTCGTTACGCGCGCAGGCTGCATACTTCCTGCAACAGTTGTTCTCTGTGTCAAGATCAACTCCAAACGCACAGAGATGTCACTGTTGAGTCTCAATTCGCAGCAACCGCCGGAAGCGGCTGGCTCCGGGGATGGTCAGGCCTTCGGGGTGGCTCCGGTAAACGCCTCCGATTCCCAGTTTTCCGCGGCAATACCCGTGTTGTCCACCGATCTCAAGGGCACGATTACCGGGTATAACGCGGCTGCGCTGGCGCTCCTCGGCCGCACTCCCCAGGATATTCTCGGAAAAACACTGGGGGCTCTAGCGTCAACCGGGAGCAGTTTTGAGACTATCCTGGCGGCGGTTCTGGGCGGAAGCTCTTACCGCTGCCCGTGTCAGCATCAGGACAAATCCGGAAACGAGTTGACCGGAGATCTGTCGGTTACGTTGCTGCGAGACGGGAGATCCGCTGCGACTGGCATGATCGCTCTGTTCTTGCCAGCTTCACAGAACGCCCAGCCATCGGATACGCGCAAACAGCACGCGCCGGCAGATGGACAAGAAGAGGAGGAAGCGCCGCACACCGAGTCTCGCGAGATTGACGGCTCCTCTTTCGTTCTGGCCAGTCCCCTGATGCATAGATTCATGCGTATGGTGGATCGCGTGGCCGGCCACACTGAGACGGTTCTGATCACGGGAGAAACTGGGGTCGGCAAGGAACTGATCGCTCGTACGATTCATAAAGCTTCGCATCGCCGGAGCAGCCCGTGGGTTGACATTAACTGTGCCGCGCTTCCCGAGAATCTGGTGGAGAGCGAATTGTTCGGCTACGAAAAGGGCGCGTTTACCGGCGCCGATGTTTCCAAGCCTGGGTTGTTTGAGCTCGCGAACCGGGGCACGTTGTTTCTCGACGAAATTGGAGAGCTACAGCTTCACACGCAGGTTAAGTTGCTGCGAGTCTTGGACGGATATCCCTTTTACCGGCTAGGCGGGCATCACAAGATTAAAGTCGACGTTCGCATCGTCGCCGCCACGAATCAGGATTTGGAAGCGGCGGTCGCTGCCGGCCGTTTTCGCCAAGACCTTTTTCATCGCCTGGGACAGTTTCAACTCCGCGTGCCGCCGCTGCGTGAGCGCCCCGAGGATGTCGTGGCTCTGGCAGAGCACTTTCTTAAACTCAAAACGCCAGGTAGTTCGTTCGCGCCCGATGCTGTCACTGCATTACTCTCGCACTCCTGGCCGGGCAACGTTCGGGAATTACGGAACCTGGTGGCAAGAGTTGCTGTGCAAGCCAACCATCCGGAGATCCAAACTTCGCAGATCGCAGATGCGATGTCTGGCAACCCGGCGGCGCTCCGCCAGACTGCATCCATGCCGATTGGGAACCTCGACAGCATGGAAGAGCAGATGATCATCCGCGCCCTCGAAAGAAGCGGCGGCCATCGCGGACAGGCTGCAGATCAACTGGGTATTTCGCGTCGTACACTCAGCCGCAAACTCAAGGAGTACAACATCAGCGTCGCGCCGGGAGATGGCACGAATCCTCTGGGGTTCATCAGCCTCGATCAACAGAAGTTTTTCCGCGCCCGGATTCAGCTTAACGTTACGCTGAAAAACCAGCAGGGAGACGAGGCGTGTATTCAAGGCGTGAATCTGAGCACGGGCGGCATGGGACTCGACGGCCTGAAGGAACCGATGCGCTTCGCCGGACTCCTCGAAGTTAGTTTTCCCTTGCCCGATACCGAGCACGTCTTTCGGGCCAAGGCGCGCATCGTATGGATGGGCGACGAAGGGCGTGTAGGCCTTCGCTTCGCGGTCATCGATCCCGCGTTGTTCGAACAACTCCAGCAGTGGACGAACAAAAGGATGAAAGACGAAGGCTGGGATCTGCCCGCCTGAAACCCAGCCCTTGTTTGTCTCTAAGAGCGTCTAATGTACGGGCGCAGGCTGAGGAGTCGACTGCGGCGCCGTTGTCGCAGGACTTGAGAAGTTCACCTTCGGAGCTACGCGCGATCCTTCCGAAGCTTCGAAGTAAGCTTCATTGGGCTTGAATCCTGCGATGCCGGCAAAGAAGCTGTTGGGGAACTGTTGCACGTAGGTGTTGTAATCGCGCAGCGCGTCGTTATAGCGCTTGCGCTCGACCGCGATGCGATTCTCCGTGCCGGCGAGTTCATCCTGCAAACGCAGAAAATTCTCGTTGGACTTTAACTGAGGATAGTTCTCGACAATCAGCAGCAGGCGTCCGAGCGCTCCGTCGAGTTGTCCGTTTGCAGAAATCTTTTCCTGTGGCGAGCCTGCCGAGAGCAGAGCGGAACGCGCTTTTGCGATGTCGCCGAAAACCGTCTGCTCCTGCTGCGCGTAGCCTTTCACAGTCTCGACCAGATTTGGAATCAGGTCGGCGCGACGTTGCAGCACAATATCGACTTGCGACCACGCGGCTTTCACTACCTCATTCTTGCTGACCAGCGTATTCTTCACGCTGACGTACTGGCCAAAAGTGAACAGAACAATCAACAGAATAACTGCGATCACAACCACGACTGCGATGAGTCCCTTGCTCATGATGCTCTCCTGAAACGCACGAATCGACTTTACGAAGATTTTCCGGCTCCGGAATCCAGCATTTTATCAACAGCTGCCGTCACCTGCTCCAGGGCTGTCAGATATCGGGAGAAGACGTCGGCGACATCGAGCTTCTTGCGCTCTGCTTTTCGCTCTCTGACGTCGAGTACATGCAAAAAGCCGGAGGCATCAAAACCGATGTGCTGAGCTAGTGCTTCAACCGCTTCGCGTTTCCTGACTGGCGCATCGTGGCCAAGCACCATCAATGCGTGGCGGAACAGAGTGGCGAAGGAGGAGACCGATCGGGTCAGTAAGTCCCACATGCGTGAGTCGTTGCCGGACGCGAGAAGCAAATGCTGTCGCAGCAAGGCGAGTTTTTCCCTCAGTTCATATTCCACCTGCACGCGATGCAGATTTGGCGAGATTGAGAGTGCCTGCAGAAAGTCATCCCCAAAAAGAACGCGGTGGTGCTGCTGCATGTCGATCAGCTCGATCGTAAATACATCAACGGAGTGCACGATCTCGTCCCGGGTCATGAACAGGGGAGGCGGTTGCTTCTGCGCGTCCCACCATTTCGTGGCGGGCGCGAGGGCTTGCAAGGCAGAAAATGAGCAGTCGCAAAGCACGCAGAACAGATTTACATTCGAGAACTCGGGGTGAAATTCTCCTGCCACCGCCGATCCGAACAGGATGACACTTTCCAGGTTGGCTCCGCCAGCCTCTCGCAACCGGCTGACGAATTCGCTAATCTTTTTTTCAGGAACCATTCGCGTCCTCGCTGATTACCAACTACTGCTACCCCCGCCACCACCCGAACTACCGCCCCCGAATCCGCCAAAACCGCCCCCACCGCCGAATCCTCCGCCACCCCAACCTCCACCGCCTCGATAGCCGCCGCCACCGCCAAACATTCCAGAAAATAACATCCAAAATAGAATGCCCCGGAGTGGAGTGAACAGAATGATCAGGACAATGACAACCAGCAGTACAACGCCGCCCGCGGACATGCCCTTGCTCGGCGGTCGCACGCGTGGGGCTGGCGTGGGTTGCGAGGTTGTGAGTTGGATTCCTGCGTCTTGTGCGATCACGCCGGCAACGCGTTCTGTGACCAGCAGCAGCGCCTGGCTATAGGCGCCTGCCTGCATCAGCGGGATCGCCTCCCGCTGAAACGAAGTGACCTTCCCGTCGGTTAGGATTGGCTCCAGCCCATAGCCGACCTCGATACGGGCGCGATGGTCGTCGATCGCATACAGGATCAGCACTCCGCTGTCCTTGGACTTACTTCCGATTCCCCATTGATGAAAAAGATCTACCGCATAACTCTCGATATCACTTCCGTCGAGCGACTTGATGGTCACCACGGCGATCTGGGCGTGTGCCTTCTCGTCGATCTGACGACAGATCTCATCCATCTGGGCGATTGTGTTCTGATCCAGAACGTGTGCGAAGTCGTTGACGTAGTCGGTGGCTTTGAGTTGAGCGATCGGTTCGCCCTGCGCCGAAAAGGCCAGCGTAATCGCCACGGCTAGCGCGAAACACATTTTTGTCAACGACTTCATGAGAAGGAAAATTGTACAGGACTTGAAGAACGGGAACAGTGCATCTGTAGTGGTCGGGACGAGAGAAACGACGGCTTTCCGACCATCGTCTCTCTGTGACTCGATAAGTTCGCTAGTTCACGCGGAGCAGCAGCAAGGTACCGCTTTCCAGCTTCACGTTATTTTTCTCGGAAGTGACCACCGATCCCTGAGTGGTGTTCTGCGCCGCTGGGGTAAGAGTTAGATCGGAAATCCCCACCACGCCTTGCGTCTGCGCTGTAATCGGAGGGCGTGCTTTTGTTCCAGGCTGCGCATCGCTTGACATGTCGCCGCCCGCTGAAGACGATGGCGCGGAAGTGGGCGCGGACCCCGCCATACCGGGCCGCTGGCCCATCGGGCTTGCGCCGGAACTGGATGCGGTCGTGTCGGCGGTTCCGCCACCCGCATTGTTTTGGTTAGGGCCATTATTCTGCGGACTGATGATGGCCTGGATGGACATGGGTATCTGCATCTCGCTGCCATTCCTCAACACCGCGCGGTCGAACGCGATGCCCACCTGAGATTCTTTTTGTTCCTTATTCCGCGCCTGCGACTCGGTGACATGTCCCATCACCTTCGTATCCTTGGCGACGATGATTTCGCCGTTGGTGTTCTTCATGTCTTGCGTTACTTTCGCCACCACTTCGTCGCCGGTCTTCGCTTTCTTGGCGTCGATCGTCTTGGTCAGCGATACGGGAATGACGCTACCGGGAGCGATTCGCGAGACTGGGCTTGCCTGCGCAGGCGCCTGCGGTTCGGACGCAGGAGAACTGGGACTCGGCGTTGCAGTGTCCTGCGCAAGCGCAACTCCCACCATCAGAACGGCCGAGGAAATGCTGATCAGAACTGCTCTCATGAACAACCTCCTTCATCCATCACATTTGCAGCATAAGGACGCCGGCGGGCGATACCCTCTGGAATATTCGATGCACGCCGGAATGGGAGGGTAACGTTTGAAAGTCGTCAAACCAAAATTGCACCCAGAAGGGAAGGTTGCCACCAACCGCGAATGGCGGCATCGCATCTCAATTTCATGAAAGCTTCTTATCTCCGCTCCATGTGTTTCGCCCCACTAGCCTTGCTGCTCGCTTCTGCGTCGTCCTGCACCACCAACAAAGACAACCCTGACGAAATCCGCGAGCGCACGGCTCAGGCCACGGAAACCATGAGGCGTGATGCCAAGGCCGTGGCGGAGGGCGTGAAGGAAGGCATGAGCAGCGATAAGGCCATCAATATCAACAACGCGTCCCGCGAAGATCTGCTCAACCTGCCGGGCCTTACCGACCACGAAGTGGACCGCATCATCGCAGAGCGGCCTTTCAAGGACGCGCACGAGCTGGTAGCGCGGCGCATTATTCCGGAAGCGGAGTACGACAAGATAAGTGACCGGATCATTGCAGGCCATTAACGCCCTGTTTTTGTGACTTCTGGCGCACTCCTGCGATATGATCAAATGGATGCCTTCCTCGCGCCAGTATCATCCATTTCAAACTGACGATCCCAGGCTGGAGCCGATTCATGCCAAAGTGATGGCCGGCGAGCGCCTCGATTCCGCCGACGCCCTGACGCTCTACCGCACCGGCGATGTACTCGCCGTGGGCTGGATGGCTAACCACGTCCGCGAGCGCATGCATGGTGACAAGACCTACTTCAATGTCAATCGCCATATCAATCCTACGAACGTGTGCATCGCGGCATGCCGCCTCTGCGCTTTCGGCCGCAAGAAAGATGCTCCCGGTGCGTACACGATGGCGCTAGAAGAGGCCTTCGAAACGGCAGCCTCCGGATACAGCGAGGCAGTTACGGAATTTCATATCGTCGGAGGGTTGCATCCCGATCTGCCATTTCAGTATTTTCTCGACCTCTGCTCAGGATTGAAGCAGCGCTTCCCGCAAGTTCACCTGAAAGCTTTCACGATGGTCGAAGTCGCCTACCTGTCGAGGCGCGCCAAGCTTTCCATTCGCGAAACTCTGGAACAGCTGAAAGCTTCCGGCGTGGACTCGCTTCCGGGCGGCGGCGCCGAAATATTTGCCGACCGGATTCGCCACATCATCTGCGATCACAAGATCGATGGCGACCAATGGCTCGACACGGCCAGACTTGCACACCAGATCGGGCTGAAGTCCAATGCCACCATGCTCTACGGCCACGTCGAAAACGACGAAGATCGCGTGGACCATCTGGTGAAACTACGGGCCCTGCAGGACGAGACTGGCGGCTTTCAAACCTTTATCCCGCTGGCTTTCCATCCCGATAACACTCCGCTCCAGCATCTGCCGAAAACCACTGGCATGCTCGACATCAAGCAGATCGCGGTGAGCCGCCTGGTGCTCGACAACTTTCCTCATATCAAGTCGTATTGGCAGATGATGACGGCAAAGATTGCGCAAATCTCGTTGCGCTTCGGCGCCGACGATATGGATGGAACCGTGATCGAAGAGAAGATCTACCACGACGCAGGTGCGACTACGCCGCAAGGCATGCGCCGCGAAGAACTCGAACGCCTGATTCGCGCTGCCGGTCGCGAACCCGTCGAGCGGGATACTCTCTACCGGCCCGTCACCCGGACCGAGACGTCGGTTACAGTCGCGGTCTAATCAATGTTGCCGTTTCGTTGGGAACGCTACTGAAAGAACTCCGTCATATCCGGCGCAGTAGCTGCCGCTCCCGGTAAGTCCGTTACTCCTAACCCTTCCATCATCAGCCGCAAAGTACTCTGGTGCTGATAGAGCGTGGTCGATTGGTACCCAGCTTTTGCCGAAGGACTCACGATTACCGTCGGGACGTGACCGCCACCGTTTTCTGTATCGCTGTCCTCTGCCTCATCGAAAGTGACGATCAATAGAGAGTTCTTGAAAGCCGGGCTTGCCAGGAGCGGGCTGATATTGAGGGAAAGCCACTGGTCGGCGGCCGCCAACATTTGGTCAGACGTACATGTGCTCAGGCCAACAGGACAATTGTGCGCGTCATCATTTACGTTGGGGACGATGAATGCATAGTCCGGCAAACTGTTGCTTGCAAGGTCACTCGCCAACTGTGTAAAGGGAACGATATTGCTTGCCTGGGTTGAGATGCTCTGCACGTCGGAGAAATAAACAAAAGGATTGTGATGCTGAAGGTAGGCTCCGTCGTCTCCGCCTAAGTACCCAACAGATGGCAATGACTCGGCGTAACACTTCCAGGTCTTGCCCGCGGCCGTAAGCGCCCGTACGACGTTGTCCTGAGTGACGACGCCGTTGTAGGAATCTCCCTCACTTCCAGTGATCGCAGTCCCCGCACCGACCGTAAGCTCGAAATAATTTGGCAACGAAGGGTGGGCGTTCGCGTAATACTGCGTTGCCAGCCCGTTCGCCGAGACCAGGCCGTTCAGATAAGGCATGTTCGCGTTGCCGATGACATCGCTGTAGCTGTGATTTTCCTCGATAACGAGGAAAACATGCGCGAACTGCGGAACACTGCTGGCTGGTCCCGTGCCCCCACCTCCGCCACCACCACCACCTCCTCCTCCTCCACTGCCTCCTCCGCCGTTGCCGCTACTCCCCGACTGATTGGCCGCGGCGCTCCCGCCACCGCAGGCAGACTGCAGAACAATGATCGCGATTACGCCTAAGGCAAGAACTAAGGCCCCGCACTTCATAATAGAACCGACCACGATCCTGCATCGTTAGGCTGGCTAACTCGAGCAGCACTAGGATGGCCGGTTCCTGTGGGAAGTTGCTTGGATTTGGAGCTTAGCCAAAAACAGAAAGACCGGAGAAGGGAAGTCGATCCCTTTTCTCCGGCCGCTGAGACTTAAAGTACGCTTATAGCTTCTCGAAAAACTCGCATGCCGAACAGGATATGTAAATCCCGCCCGGCACGCCGCGTTCCCGATCCTTCATGCGTTTGACGATGCGCGTCGACTTGCCGCACTTGGGGCAATCCGTGCTCTTGCTGGTGTCCATCACTTTCTTACGGTCTGCTGTTTTTGCGATCTTCGCTCCAACTGCCATGATACGTTTCTCCTAATCTCAATTACGCAGCGTGATCCGCCTTAACTGCGCGCGAATGTTTGTGGATGGGATGTTTCAGAAATCTTGAGCCCGGCAATCCACTCAGGAAGACTCTGCGACTGCGTCTCGGTTCTCTTCCGTCGCACTCAATTTTACAGTAAGGACGTGGTGGTTGTCTTGCCGGCGCGTTGACCTCTCTCCCCCCTGCCTGCTACCGTCTTATGTTTGCCCTTCTGCGCACGCCGATTCTGCGGGCGGCAAACCTCTGGCTGTGCCGGTAGTCCCGACTAGAGATCCATTTCAGTTACGGAGATCATCATGTCTGCCATTAAATTTCGCGGTGTCGATTTCATACAGTTTGATTCATTGCTTACCGAAGAGGAACGCCTGGTTCGAGATACTACGCGCCAGTTTATCGAGGAGAATCTCGTCCCCATCATTGAAGAATGTAACCGTGCCGGCCGCTTTCCACGTGAACTGGTCAAGCCTATGGCCGATCTCGGCTTCTTTGGCGCCTCGCTCCAAGGCTATGGCTGCGCGGGCATGGGGAATGTCGAGTACGGACTGATGACGCAGGAGCTCGAACGGGGCGACTCCGGCGTCCGCAGTTTTGTCAGCGTGCAGTCGGGACTTTGTATGTATCCGATCTATGAATTTGGCAGCGAGGAGCAGAAGCAGACCTGGCTTCCGCCCATGCAGAAAGGAGAGAAGCTCGGTTGCTTCGGATTGACCGAGCCCGGCTTCGGTTCGAATCCCGGCGGCATGCTCACGCGCGCGCGCAAGGTGGGGAACGAATACATTCTCAACGGCGAGAAGATGTGGATCACATCGGGCACTATTGCTGACGTCGCCATCATCTGGGCCAAGGTGGAAAACGAACACAACAGAATTCGTGGCTTTCTGGTTGAAACCGACCGTCCCGGCTTCTCGGCCGACGACGTTCACGGCAAGTGGTCGCTGCGCGCCTCGGTTACTTCAGGATTGTCTCTGCAGGATGTGCATATCCCCGAGTCCAATCTCCTTCCGAAAAGCGACGGACTGAAATCTCCACTGATGTGCCTGAACCAGGCTCGCTACGGGATCGCATGGGGCGCGATCGGCGCGGCCATGTCGTGCTACGACTGCGCGCTGCAGTATGCGATTCTGCGAAAGCAGTGGCGCGATCAGCCCATCGCCTCGCATCAGCTGGTACAGGACAAGCTCACCTGGATGATCAGCGAAATCACGAAGGCTCAACTGCTGGTGCTGCAGGTCGGACGGTTGAAAGACGCAGGCAAGGTCGAGCACCAGCACATTTCGATGGCGAAGCGGAACAACGTCTGGATGGCTCTGGAGTGCGCCCGGCTCGCGCGCGATATCCTCGGGGCCAACGGCGTCGCCGACGACTACCCCATCATGCGCCACATGATGAACCTGGAATCAGTAAAGACGTATGAGGGCACGCACGACGTGCATTCGCTGATCATCGGGCAAAGCATTACGGGGATCGACGCGTTCTGATCTAGTGAATAAAGCGTCAGGCAGTTGGCTTTTCCCGCGGCGGTTCGACGGCGAGGAACTCTTGCACGAATCTCTGAGCGTAGCTTTCCAGGAGCGCTGGCACACGCTGCGGATCACTTGACCGCAGAATTAATCCCGCATGGTGGTGCCTCTTGATTCGCAAGAACACTTCGGGATCGTTGTAGTCCGAAGTATCCGGATCGTCCTGCCGAGCCAGCGAGAGAATCACGCCCGCATACTCCTCTTGGGTGGGCGGGAGCTTATAGGTACCGTCCCCTCCGGCGATCTCGATACGGGCCCACTCCCGCCAGAGATTGATGCCTGTGGCGGCCTCGACCATCTCGTTGATGTAAGCTCCGCCGACACGCGCAGCGCACTCGAGAAAGTAAAAATTTCCGTCCGCATGCGCCTGAATGAATTCGGCATGGGCCACGCCGCGCACCAGTCCGAGCGCAGCAATTAAATCGCGGTTGATCTGGCGCAAGCCGGCGTCGGCATCGCTCCCGCGGGGCACAGTGAACGTGGTGAAAACTCCGCCTCCCTGCGCTACATTCATGGGGGGCTTGCCGTACTTGCTGACGTTCGCGAAGACAATCTCATTCTCGGAGACGACTGAATCTACGTGATAAACCTCGCCGGGAACGAACTTCTCCAGCAGATAGCCTGACTGCTTTTCTCCTAATTGTTCGAGAATCGGCCAGAGTTCGTCCGCTACATGAATCTTCTTGATTCCGATTGCCGAGGCCTCCTGTCGCGGCTTCAGCACCCACGGCCCGGGGACATGGTCGAGGTAGTAACGAATGTCTTCGTGATGGAAGACGGGAACGAAATCCGGGACGCGCAGGCCGCGGTCCAGCGCGCGCATGCGCATGGCCAGCTTGTCGCGGAAATAGCGCATCGTAGTCAGTCCCATACCGGGCACGCGCAAGTGTTCCCTCAGAGTGGAAGCTGTTTCCATGTCGTATTCATCGAGTGCCACGATGCGATCGATTTTCTGTGTCCGGGCCAGATGCGTGACTGCCTTAACAATATCGGCGAGCGGAAGTTCAGGAGGAAGATAGAAGATCTCTTCCAGGCTTTCGCGAGGCCAGTCGGCATCGCGAAGCTTTTCCGCAGTCAGCAGAAAGACGCGACAGCCCGCACGCTTGCACTCGCGCATAAACTCCTGACCTTTTTCGTAGGTCGTGATGCAGAGCAAGGTCAGCGGGCGAGGTTCCGGCATGGGCTGGTTCCGATTCAGGGGTAAGAGAATACCACGGGCGGATTGCGATCCGTAGCGCGCATTTGGATTACAACAAGCGTTTTCTTTGCTCTTTAATCTCAAATCTCTCGATATGTCGGGTCGTTTTCTTAGGTCCACATCCGCCGAATCTGGAAAGCAACCCGGTGCAACCCTGCCCGTCCTACAGCATTGTTCTTCTTGACGGGGACTTCTCCGATGGAGCATTATGCGCGGTGCCGTTGTGGGGTGGCCATGGCGGTCATGGCTCTTGGGAGGCTCCTGTGGTTACGCAAACTCGACCAGAAAATAAGGCCCGCAGCTTTGGGCAAAACATTGAAAGTGACCTCGCGTCGCGATTCTTGCGCGTCGTCGAAGTGGCAGCCATCGCCTCGGCCCGCACCATGGGACAGGGCGAGCGCAAGCTCTCCGACCAAGTGGCGACCGAGGCCATGCGGCAAACCATGGATTGCATCCCGATGCGTGGAACTATCGTTATCGGAGAGGGTGAGCGCGACGAAGCTCCCATGCTCTATATCGGGGAAAAAGTTGGCGCCGAATTTCCCGATGGCCGCGAAGTGCCTGAGGTCGACATCGCCGTCGATCCGCTGGAAGGTACGAATCTGTGCGCTACCGGGGCGCCCGGATCGATCACGGTACTCGCTGCTTCAGAACGCGGAGGCCTGCTCAACGCTCCCGATTGTTATATGGAAAAGATTGTGGTTGGACCTTCCTGCAAGGATGCAGTCGAACTCGACGCGCCCGTGGCCGAAAATCTCAAGAATATTGCCAAAAGATTAGAGCGCGACGTGGAAGACTTGGTGGTGATTGTGCTCGATCGTCCACGCCACGAGAAGTTGATCGCCGATATTCGCATTGCCGGCGCCCGCATCCGTCTGATCGGTGATGGCGACCTTTCAGCGGGTATTGCCGCGGCTGTGATTGGCACGGGCGTGCATGCGGTCATGGGCTCTGGCGGCGCGCCGGAAGGCGTAATTACCGCCGCCGCGATTCGCTGCCTCAACGGATATATGCTAGGGCGCCTGGTGGTAAAGCCAGATCAGGAAGAGCGCCTGGCTCGCATGGGCATTAAAGATAAGAATCGCATTTACGAGGCTGAGGATCTCGCTCCGGGCAAGCAACTCATCTTCGCCGCCACTGGCGTTACTGACGGCGCATTGCTCAAAGGCGTCCGCTTCTTCGGCGAAGGCACGCGGACTTCTTCGGTGATCCTCACCCATCAGACCGGCAAGGTGCGCTTCATCGAAAGCATTCACCTGGAGAAGGGGCCGGATGTAAAGGTGAGGTTTGCGTAGCGACTGGCTATTTTAGATACTCCGAACCTTTCTTCAAATCTTTGGGGATTTCGGGGAACGGCGGGAACTCCCGCGAATATCCCTTGAACAGGCTCACCGTTGCTTCTGCCCGCAGATTGCCATCGTGGATAGCAATCTTGTGCGGATGGCCCTTCGAGTATCCCTCCCACAGGGAAACGCCGGCATAAGCACCATCCTTGCGCAGAATGTAATACGTCATGTCGAGGAAACGCAGCCTGTTCATGTCGCCGTTATAGTTGCGGACGATGCGCTTGAGCGCGTCCATGCCCGCTTCGTGAGGAGACATGCCGTGGCGCATGTTCTCGACGATCGTGTGTGCGCCGGAGACCCTGATGTTCTCTTCGCCACTGCCGGTCGCGCCGGCCGATCCCACATCTTGATCGGTATAACAGCCCGCACCGATGATGGGTGAATCGCCAAGGCGTCCGGGAAGTTTGAAGGCCAAGCCGCTGGTCGTCGTACATCCGGAGATCTCGCTTTTTTCGTTAAGAGCCGAGCAGTGGATGGTGCCAGTCGGTGGAAACAAAACTTTGCGGACAGCGGCCCATTGCTGTTCCGGCTCGATGCCGAGATCGGCGGCGCGTGCCTGCAAGTTCTGGATTCTCTCTCGCCACAGTTCGGACTGCGGCTTGTCTTTGATCGAGGGATCAGTTGCCGGCGGTTGCCAGTGCGGATCGGCGAGGCCAGGTCCCCACCAATCATCCGTCGAATGAAATTCCTTCCACAGCAACCAGATCTTGCGGGAGTGTTCGGTGAGCAGGTTTTCGCGGGGAAAGCCCACGGCCACGGCAAATCGTTCGGCACCTTCCCCGACCAGCATGACGTGTCCGGTGTGCTCCATCACGGCCTTCGATACCAGCGAAACGTTCTTAATGTTGCGCACGCCGCCGACCGATCCGGCGCGGCGCGTGGGTCCATGCATACAACAGGCGTCCAACTCAACCACGCCTTCCTCGTTTGGAATTCCGCCGAGGCCAACCGTATCGTCGTTGGGATCGTCTTCCGGACCTTTCACCACTTTGAGAGCGGCGTCGAGCGTGTCGCCACCGCTTTTCAGGAAAGCGAAAGCATTCTCAAGGTATGCATATCCGTTATTCGCGCAAACGATGATGGGCCGCTTGTACGATCCCGCTTGAGCGTCGTGTTCCTGCGAGGCAGCATTTGGCTCGGCGTTTGCGCGTTTGGCGGGGGTTCCTATTCCGGCGGCAACTGTTCCCAGCACTGAGGTCTTAACAAAATCGCGGCGAGAGAATGGCATGGTCCCCCTGCTTGTATGAAAGCGGGAAGCATATCACGCGGCTGCGCTGGGTTTCATCCAGGCTGGGTCTCTGGTGGGACCGCGAAAAAAATAGATCGAATCTGTAAATTATCTCGAATGATTGAGTTGCACAGTCTTGATCTCTGGCCAGCCGGGTAAAATATGGATTCTAAATGACTTATACGTAAAATATTGCGGACAAAAGAGTTAGCCATGTGATATTTCGCTGTCGATCGTAATTCTCTTTAAGGAATAGTATCAGCCGAATGGACCGGCCGAGTCAAGGAAAATCGAACTTCGATGCTTTGCGCGGCGAGGCGGGCTAACGGAGATTGCCATTTGGTTTCAGACTCCTCGCGCACCGCGGCGGGGCAAAGGCCACGATGCACTCGATTTCCCGCTTTTCGAGAGTGGAATTCACGATTCCGCGAACACGCTGCAATTCGCCGCCGCCGCCCTCGCACCACTTGTGATCTCCGGGACTTTGTTCCTGTCTTTGGCGGCTTACGGACTTACGTCCGGGGCTATTATATGCCGCTCCTTTTCGGGGCTCGGGTAGTGCTAGGCCTCCCACTTCTCGCGCAAAGAACGCGCAAGGATGGGGCGCCCGCTTTCAGCGAGGACTTCATCAACCGCGGGCCAGCCCTCGATAACGGCCCACTCGTCCAGCTTGGCGTCCCAGGGAAAGTTTGTCTCCGGCTTCAGCGATCGAGTGAACCTTATTGCTTTGCGCAGAGCGAAAGCGCAGGAGAGCGGCAATGTTTCCGACAGCGTCGAGCTCGGGATCGTCCTTTACGTAGAACATTTCGACATCGTGACGGATCACCCAAGGCAAGATCGCTTCGGCCACGTCAACGAGCTCACGAGTTTCCCGGCCGCAGACCGGGCAGAAGTTCACGAGGTGAGCGTCGAGATGGCCGCAGCCGGTGCACTCTACGGCTTGAGCAACATAGTGATCCCCAATCAGCAGGGTTTGTACCTCGCCCAACTCCAGGGAGCGCAGCACACGCCGCAATCCGGTGACGCCGCGGCTATTACTGCGAGCCTGGCTGATGGTTTCGCGAACCACTTCGCTACAGCGCTTCTTCTGCCAGGTGGCGAAGATATTTTCGGCTTGCGATCGGATTTCATCCCGCCCTACATGTGTGACTTCGGCAGAAAAGCGGCCCAGCAACCGCTGTGCAACGTCGGAATGCAAGAGTGGCTGGAATTGTGACCAGTGAGTTTCCTGGCAGCCCAGGATCCACTTTTCGAAGACATGTTTTTCCAGAGCGTCCTTCAGGACCTCCGCGATATTTTTGAAATGATGGCGAGCTTCGTCGGCGACACGGCGCTCGGCGTGGCCTCCGTCATACCCAGCGAAGCCGTCGCCGCGGCCGCGGCGGGGAAGCGGATGGAAGAAATCCAGTTGTTCGTTCAACTCGCCGAGACGCAGGTCGAACAGGCGTGCCCGCTGGCGATCGAGCAGCACGACCCCCAGGCTAGGGAATGCTCCGAGCAGGTGGGCCAGAGGTTTCAGGTGGAAGTGACGATTCACCAGAAGTTGCGTACCGTCGAGTTGTGGCGGAAGATCATACTCGCGCCAAAAGTCTTGTGCCGCACAGGCGAAGACCGCCCTGGCATGCGCGCCATTGCCCCGCAAGTCTTGTGACAAACGCAAAATGCGGTCGATATCGGCGCGGACCGATTCGGACCTCTCTTTCTCGTCTTTGTTTTTGCCCTTGCTTTGCACCCGCCGCAACGCCTCCCGGGCAAGATCCTTGGTCAAAATTGTTTCTTCCTTGTGAGCTTTATTGCGTGGCGCCGTGGGCTGAAAGTAGAAACTTAGAGCGCAGGCTCCATGATCTTCAAATTGCGCCAGTTCCTGAATTTGTTCGCGGGTGATCATTCGCTGTCCCACTTCCTTTCCAAATGAATTGGATCTACGCGGTCCCCGTGGGCGCGAACCGCCCCTTGAATTGGCTGACAAACTGGGGTGATTTGCGCAGGTGGTCGCGCGCGGCAGAAATCGAGTGCAATACGCGGTCCGGCGGGATGCCAGTGATGGCGGAGATCTCGTCGATCCCGAAGCCTTCTATGGCGTGCAAGATGAAAGCCTTGCGATGATTCGAAGGCACATCGCGCAGGGTGATTGCGATCAGGCGCATCATCTCGTCGGAGCCAACGATCTGTTCGGGCGTCGCCACACGATCGTCCGCGATGATGGTCTCTTCAGTAATCGCTTCGTCCGGCTGATGGAATTGCAGTTCGGGTTCGTCACTGGCCTTGACGTTGGGCTGCCGGGCGGATTCTTCCAGGCGAATGGCGCCCCCGTTCGTGCCTTCCGGGCGGGAGAGTTCGTCGAGCGCATCCAAGGCCAGTCGGTAGAGCCAGGGCTCCAAGGCCAGCCGCTCGGGTTTTTCGCGCCCACGCCTTTCCCCGTCACCGCCCAGCGCCGCTGCAATAGTTTCGTCGATCACCTCGTCTTTGCTGATCGAATCCCGAGCCACTTGATCGGCGGTTTCGCGGAAGTAAATCTCGCGTTCCACAAAACGCTCCAGGCGAGGGAGATTCACGTTGACATAAGACCGCACATCTTCGGCTGAGACGGTCGCGGGAAATACCACGGCCAGGGTTTCCTCGAAGGGCACAGAAAGAGTCCGCCGCGCTGAAGCGTCCTTTCCCCGTCGCGTCCATTTGTGGCTGGAACGGAGTTGTTGCTTATGTTTGTTCACCTGTTGCAGCAAATCTTCAAACGCGCTCTTCACGGCGGCCTCGGCAGTCGATGCCTTGGTCTGGGCGGCCATCTGTCCCGAGGGCAGGCGCAGATTCAGCGACACACTCGTGCCTTCGCGAGCGGAGACCTCCTCCACCACGCCTTTGAGATGGATCAGTTCCGGACGGAACACCTGAAGCCGTTTCCGCAGTTTTTCAATCTGATGTTGGATATCTTTCTCTACGGCGGGAGTTTTATGAAGCCGGTAACTGATGTGGACGTTCATTAGCACCTCGGGCCTATAACGAAGCGGCGCTTGCCAGTGCTTTCTACGGCGATTGTACACCCGGTCGCATAGTGGAAAAATGCGAATCGAAGGATGAAAGTTTCGCGTTCGTCGGATTTAGAACCCAGTGTAAAGCTGAGCGCTGATACAAGGTTATCTGCGGTCGCTCTACCGCCTGATAGGATTCGTGCGCTATCATCCGTGCACCATGAAACTGGCGAATCTCTTCGTTTTATTGTCTTTAGTGGCTTCCTCTCAGGCTCAAAACTCGGCATCGAAGGAAGTGGAGAAGGTTTATCCCGAGGCCCACGCCCTCTATCTGGATTTGCACGAGAACCCAGAGCTCTCAGCACACGAAACCCAAACCGCGGCTAAGCTGGCGAGCCGTTTGCGCAACCTCGGCTACGAAGTGACGGAGCACGTCGGAGGCACGGGGATTGTTGCCATCCTTAAGAACGGGGCGGGCCCGACGGTCATGCTGCGAACCGAACTCGATGCACTGCCCGTCGAAGAGAAGACTGGTCTTCCCTATGCAAGCAAGGTTCGTGCGAAAGATGATGCCGGTCGCGATGTCCCGGTGATGCATGCCTGCGGACACGATCTGCACGTGGCGGCGATTGTTGGTACGGCCGCGATCATGGTCCACAGCAAGGACACTTGGCATGGCACTCTCATGCTGATTGGGCAACCCGCGGAAGAGACGATCGGAGGCGCCAAGGCGATGCTTGCCGACGGTTTGCTGACGCGCTTTCCCAAGCCGGACGTGGCTGTAGCGATGCACGTGGGCAACACGCTTCCTGCTGGAACGGTGGGAATTACTCCTGGAGTCTACAACACGAATGCGGATTCGCTGCGGATCACAATTTACGGCAAAGGCGGCCATGGGTCGGCGCCGCAAACGGCGATTGATCCCATCGTGATTGCCGCGCGAACCATCCTGGCGTTGCAAACCATTACGTCGCGGGAAGTGAAGCCCGGCGAAATGGCGGTGGTGACTGTGGGCTACATACAGGCTGGAACGAAGAACAACATCATTCCGGATCAGGCGGAGCTGGGATTGACCGTGCGCACCAGGAACACGGAGGTGCGCAAGCAGGTGTTGGCGGCGATCTCGCGCATCACGAATGCCGAGGCAGAAGCGGGAAATGCGCCGCGGCAACCGCTGATCGATCACAATGAAGGGACCGACTTCGTGTACAACGATCCCGCGCTGGCGCAGCGGATGCGGAGCGTGCTCGAATCGACGCTGGGTAAGAGCAACGTTGTGATCGAGGAACCGATCACGCCGTCGGAGGACTTCTCCTTCTTCACCGCCCAGGGCATTCCGGGCTTCTACTTTAGCCTTGGCGGAGCGGACCCGGAAAAACTGATGCAAGCTAAAGCGGCTGGAACCATGCTGCCCTCGAATCACTCTCCCTTGTTCGCGCCGGATGTGGATCCGGCGCTGCACACGGGGATTGCGGCGGAGGTGGTGGTGCTGAGGAATCTTTTGCAGGGATCGGCGGAAGACTTACGCAAGACCACAGCGGCAGCTGCGCAATAGTCGGCAGGATACGGGGCTACGCACCCGCGCTACTCCGCCGGGTATGGTCCCTCTGCAAATGCCTCTTGGTGATAACCCTTTGAACCGACAGTGCGCGCGAGGGAACTGCGTGGGTCCGCGCCAGCTTTCAGTTTACCGAGAACGTACCTGAAGTCGTATCGAGGTTTCCAGCCAAGATCGTTCCGGGCGCGCTCGTTCACATAGACGCGGTCGATGCCGGGGAACATCCTCCAGCCACGGTGGATATATTCGGCTTCGTAATCTGGAATCCTGCGCTTGAGCACCGCGGGAGCGTTGGTGCGCAACTCGGGCAGATCGTCCCGCGTGAACGGCGTAGTCGCGCTGACAATGTATCGGCCGAAGCCGATGACAGGAGCTTTCTCGATCGCGAGCAGGTGAGCGCTCACCACATCCTCAAGATCGACGCGCCGGTAGAGGAATTCATTTGCCTTGACGTTGGCATCGTCGTACGCTTCCCGCGTTTCTTTGCGGTCATCCTCTTCGGGGAAAAAGCGCGAGGTTCTCAGGATCAGGCAGTTGAGTCGAAGCTTGCGGTGGAACAGTTCGCAAAGATCCTCGGCCGCAGTTTTGGTCACGCCATAAATGTTGCGGGGAACGGGTGGGACGTCCTCAGTCACCCAGGCTGCGGGGCTTCCATCAGGAGGAGTAAGGGCGCTGCCGAAGGCGCTGGTCGTGCTGGTGAAGACGAACGAGCGGACCCCGGCCAGCACGGCCTCTTCTAATAGATTCAGTGTGCCTGTGATATTGGTGTCGACGAAGCTCTGCCGGCTGTGAGTGATGACGTGGGGCTTGTGCAGGGTTGCCGTGTGGAGGACTGTGTTGACATCCTTCATACATCGCTTAACGATATTCCGGTCGACAATAGACCCGACTTCGTCGGTGAACTCCGAAGGAATAATGTCGAGGCCGACGACTTCGTGCTTGTTACCCTTGAGGGTGCGAACCAAGGCTTCGCCCAAATGACCGCTGCTACCAGTGACCAGGACCTTCATGCGGCTCAGGAATTGATCTCGGCGAGAATCGCACGGGCTGCCGCTGCCGGATCGGCGGCTCCGGTGATAGGTCGTCCCACCACGATGTGGCTTGCTCCAGCAGCAATCGCTTCCGCCGGGGTGACCACGCGAACCTGGTCTTCATGGCCCGAACCCGCGGGCCGCACGCCGGGAGTCACGAGGGCGAACTCATCTCCCAATTCCGTGCGCAGCCTCGAAGCCTCGCGAGCCGAAGTGACAACTCCCTGGCATCCGTTCGCCAGCGCGAGACTTGCCAGCCGCAGCACTTCCTCGGTAACGGTTCCGGGAACGCCGATCTTTTCCAGATCGTTTTCGTCCATGCTGGTGAGTACGGTAACAGCGAGCACACTCAAAGAGGGATTTACGGCTCGCGCGGCGTCCACCGCGGCGCGCAGCATCTTGGCGCTGCCGGAAGCGTGCACCGTCAGCATGCTCACACCCAGCTGCGCCGCCTCGTGTACTGCGGTCGCCACAGTATTCGGAATGTCGTGATACTTCAGGTCGAGAAAGACTCGGCGTCCTGAGGAGACCAAATCCCGCACTAGTTGCGGACCTTCCGCGGTATACAGCTGCATGCCAACTTTATAAGTCAGCGCCGAATCCCCGACCGCGGCCACGATTTTTTGTGCGGCCGCCGCCGTGGATACGTCCAGGGCAACGATCAGCCTCTGGCGCGGATCGATGCTTCGCGAATTGTCAGGGTTTGAATGGCTGCCAGGGACGAGGTGGGGCAGAGTTGCCTGCATCCCTAGCAGTGTAAAGGGTTCAGCGGATTTCCGCCAAGGGGTGATTGTAGGCCACGGTTTCGTAGATCTGCCGGTGTTGAGTACGGGGTTTTACCAGATCCAAACGAACCCGTTGCAGCCCTTTGTGTTCGAACTGTAGAGCTTGGGCAGCTCCGTAGGATAGGTCGATAATCCGGCCAGGCACGATCGGACCCCGGTCGTTGACCTTCACCACTACCGCCTTACCGTTGTGCAGGTTGGTGACCCGCACGTAACTTCCAAGGGGAAGCGTGGGGTGGGCAGCGGTCATGTCGTACATGTCATAATCTTCGCCGCTGGCGGTGGGCTTGCCTTCGAAATAGTCCCCATACCAGGAAGCGGTGCCAACTTGATACGGTTGACCCTTGCCGACCTGCTTGCGGATTTCGGGCTTGGTTTGCGGTGGGCTAGTTGGCGCGGAACTGGCCTCCGAGTTGTTCGGGCCCTGAGCCGCTCGCAGGCCGACGATCATTAGACCGATCATCAGTCCATGAGCTATACGTCTTCGCATTCAGTTCTCCTCGCATACTCAAAAAGTCGTCCTAGCTAGGTTTTCTCGTTAACGGTTTGTAAATGGTAGTGGGCTGTCTGGGTCTTGTCAACCCGAAAGTACGTGACCTATAGTTATATCGTAGTAATCGATATCTTACGTAACTTCTTGTTAATCATAAGGAATACGCATGATGTCTATCAAAACAATATAGTTAACTGTTTATCAATTAGTAACTCAGCGAGATCCCGCATCCGAGGAACTATTATCATCCCCAATGGATTCAGTTACTTAGAGTCATTTTCTTTATAAGTTGTTTATTGCCAGCATTTTAGGTACAAGGTTGCTAGGGCCAGTTATTATTTTTTTTTCGTTCGTTGGAGATACTGGTAACGGAAAAGCAATGGCTGAAACCCCTCCAGTTGTATTGACCATCGCGGGCTTTGACCCCTCCTCGGGGGCTGGGGTGACGGGTGACATCAAAACCATTGCCGCGCACGGGTGCTACGGCGTGGCGTGCATTACGGCCATCACTGTCCAGTCGACCAGCGGCGTTCGCCGGGTAGAGTCCGTCGACCCCGGTCTGATCACTCAAACTCTGGAGGAACTGGCTGCGGATATTTCCATCGCAGCCGTCCACATCGGGATGCTGGGAACCGCCAAGGTTGTCCTGGCAGTGGCTGAGTTCCTTGGCGAGCGTCGGGGGAAGGGGAAATTGGCCAACATCGTCCTCGACCCCATACTTAAATCCTCCTCCGGGGCCGACCTGTTGGATCGTGCGGGAACCAAGCTGCTCATCGAAAAATTGATCCCGCTGGCCACCGTTGTCACCCCGAACGTGGATGAGGCTGCCGTTCTCACTGGGCTAAAGGTTACCGACCTGGACGAAATGCGAGCGGCGGCTACCAAACTCCATGAGATGGGTGCGCCGGCGGTCGTTGTCACCGGGGGTCATTTGGAGAAAGCGATCGACCTACTGAGTTTCACCACCAAACGCGGTATCGAGCAGGAGGTCTTTCGAGCTGAGCGGCAGCGCTCGAATTCCACCCACGGAACGGGTTGCGCCTTCGCTACCGCCATGGCCTGCCACCTTGCTCTGGATCGCGGCCTGGCCGAAGCCGCTCTTCTTGCCAAGACGTATGTGACCGCCGCGATCGCAGCCGGACATCCCTTGGGTCGAGGAACCGGACCGGTCCACCATCTCTACCGCATGAACCAGCAGCGGCGAGCGGCAGGTTCGGGAAGCGAATCGTAAACTGCGATTTAGTTGTCGGAAGGTCTCTTCAGCAGGATTCCCGCGACGAAGGAAGCGGTCGCAGCCAGCAGCCACTCAATCCGCCACATCTGGATCGCCTGAAATTCTGCCAAATTGGATGCCTTGTAGAAGAGGCTGACCCCAATGGCTCCCACAACGCAGCCCAAGCCAATGAAGAAAGCGATCAGCGCTGCGGTAGGCAGGCCTACCCAGCGCTTGATCTCATGGAAGTGCAAATACTGCAGCCAATGGGGGAAGGGAATTTTGCGCCAGGTATCGACAGTCCAACTGACCCCGGTTTGTACCCACGCGACGTTCCTGGCCCAGAGACCAGCTATGACTTCCGCATCGGTTTTGACCAAAACGGGGGAGGTGGTCAATACCGCGCGGCGTAGTCCGCAGGTATGGCAAAATCTCGCGCCAATCATGAACTCGCTACCACAATTGGAGCAAGCATCCGCCATCCCGTCGCAGGCTACAGGGGGGAGTGCAGCCTGCGACGGAGGACCAACGACACTCGGTGGACTCCAAAATTCCTGCGGTGCATCGTGAACTACTTCAGTCATAACGAGAAAGCTCTTCGGGACGTTGCCTTGAACAAGGCAAATTAACAGCCAAAAGGCCTATACCACTAAGCGGTTTTCAACTCAGGCACTTGCAGACTCACCCCTGCGTCATTGGCGAGAATTCCGCGCAATTATTACTCGCAAGCTCGCGTAAAGATGCCCCAGTTACCCACGTCATCTCACTCCTGTCCGTATCCCCAAAATTATAGGATCCAGTCGCGGATTCCATGATCGAATTCTTGCGGGTCCTTCATAACACCGTTGGTTCGTCTTCGTTTCTGCGAGGAACTTTGTTTCGCACGGTCTGCCATCTAAAACTTCAGTTAAACTGAGAGTCAAGCCTAGAACTCTGGGGATGCAGTTGAGTCGAACATTCGCGCGACGCCTGCTTTGCTGCACACTGTTCTTGATCGCCAGCCTCTGCTCGCTGTCCCATCAAGCCCGCGCCCAAACACACGCTGTAACTGGAACCAGCGTGTCAACTCTCTCATCAATCGCCGCTGTCGTTCCAGCCACTCATGATCCTCTGCTCGACACGGCCTTCGATCACTTCTACAACATGGACCATGACCGCGCGATTCCGGAGTTCCAAAAGGTGCTGGATCGTCACCCCGACGACCCTGCCGCAGTGAATCATCTTCTGTCTGCGGTCCTGATACGCGAGCTCTATAGCATGGGAGCGATGAATACTGGCGAGTACGCTAGTGACAGCTTCATCGGCCAGGCCCACCGATCTGCCGACCCCAAGGTGAAGGAGCAAATTAAACAGTTAGTCGAGCACGCGGAGAACCTCGAAGAGCAGGAACTCAAAGCCGCTCCCAATAATGTGGACGCGCTATACGCCCGCGGCGTCACTCGGGCTCAGTTCTCCCTCTATACCGCGTTGGTCGAGAGGGCCTGGTTTTCCGCGCTGCGCAATGCAGTCGGCGCGCGTCACGATCACGAACGCGTGCTGGAACTGGATCCGAACTACATTGACGCCAAGCTGGTGGTGGGTACGCATAATTACGTAATGGGTAGTCTGCCGTGGAGCGTGAAAGCAGCTGTGGCTCTGGTAGGTCTGAGCGGAAGCAAGGAAAAAGGTCTGCAATACCTGCATGAGGTCGCCGATAGCAGCGGAGAAAATAGCGTCGACGCCAAAGTTGTTCTGGCCCTGTTCCTGCGCCGAGAACATCGATACGACGAGGCGCGCGTCTTCATGCGCGATCTCGCTGGTCGTTATCCCAGGAATTATTTGTTCCCGCTCGAAGAGGCCAATCTGCTGCGCGCCGCCGGCCATCCGAGTGAGGCCGCTGCGGCCTATCGCAGGGTCTGGCAGAGCGGCCACGAAGGCAAGTATGGCACTCTGCATTACGAGATTTCCGGGTGGGGTTTAGGCGAGCTACTGCGCAGCCAGAAGGACTATTCCGGGGCGGCCGCGGCATACGAATTGGTCGGTACAGCTTCGGACCCCGATCCCGAGACGCTGCAGAAGGCCAACCTCGCCGCCGGAGAAATGTACGACCTGCTGCTAAGGCGCGACTTGGCGATGAAGAAGTATGAGACCGTCCTCGCCGAGAACGCCAGCACTGCTTTCGCAGAGAAAGCCCGCGAATACATTAAAGAAGCGTATCGGGAGTGAAGTTCGTTGTAGCCCAGTTCCTGCGCACGGATTTGACTGATGCAAGTTAAGGGGAAACGCGCCTGCGAGGTGGCGGGAACTTTCGGCTTACAACTGCGTATTGTGTTGTACCACGGTCTCGCGAATGAGGCTTGTGAGAAGAGAGGTAGAGCATGTACTGCAACTATTGCGGCAAGGTGATTCAGGACGACGCGGCCGTTTGCGCTTATTGCGGCACACGTGTCGGCGCATCGGTGGCACGCAAGCGCCTGGTTCGTCCAAGGCAGGGACGAAAGATCGCCGGAGTCTGCCTCGGCGTTGCCGAATACTTTGACGTCGATGTGACCGTCGTTCGCGTAGTCTGGCTGATTGCCTCCTTCATGACCGGCATCGGCCTGATCTCTTATCCCATCGCCTGGATCGTCATGCCGGAAGAGCCGCTGCTGTTGACGGCTCCCGCGAGTGCGCAGCCGCATGTGACCCATTCGTAGGCTCTATCGGTGAATAGTCTTTCCAGGAGGGCCATCATGATGACTCCTCGCACCTGGTCCCTGGCAATTGGCCTGATACTGGGTATTGCAGGATTGTGGGCGACTCCGCCAGGGGACGGCCATTCGTCCTCAGACCTAAGCCGCATCCCAAGACTCATGCACACTTGTCTGATCACCGACAATGTAAACCAGCTTGTTCAGTTCTACGAGCCCATTCTCGGGCTCAAAGCACACAGGTCCGGTGAAGATTACGTCGAATTCCACACAGGCGCTGGAGTACTTGCGCTTTTTTCGGCGGCGGCCCAGGAAAGATATATTCCCGGCTCGACTGACGCAGGAAGGAACAAGAGCGCAATCCTGGAATTCGAGGTCGCAGATGTCGATGCGGAATACGCTCGATTGCAGAGTCTGGTGAAAACGTGGGTCAAGCCGCCCACCACGCAGCCCTGGGGGACTCGATCGATTTACTTTCGTGACCCGGACGGAAATCTTGTCGATTTTTATGAGAAGCGCAACGCCCGCTAGTGAATAAATTCGGTTACAGTGGCTGCATGCATTCCACTGCTTTGCAGGAAATCAGAAGCGATGGTGCAAAAATTGTTTACCGTGTGCTGGGTGAAGGCCCTCCCGTAATTCTCTTGCATCCGTTTCCTGTGAATCATGAATTTTGGCTGCCCGTGGCGGAAACTTTAGCCGCGCGCTACCGCGTCATCCTCCCTGATATGCGCGGCCACGGAGACTCAGAGCTCGGCGAAGGCCCAGCTACCATGGACAAACACGCGGCCGACATCGCACGCCTGATGGATGATGCCGAAGTCGGGCGGGCTCCGCTGATTGGTGTTTCAATTGGCGGATATGCGCTGTTCGAGTTCTGGAGAAAATATCGCGGGCGCGTCGCCGCGCTCGGTCTGTGCAACACGAAAGCGCCCGCCGATCCTCCGGAAGCCCGCGCCGCTCGCCTGCACGCTGCCAACGACGTCATTGAGCGCGGCACAGAACCCTTCTTCGAGAGTATGATTCCTCGGCTGTTAGGTAAGAGCACCCGAGAGGCGCGTCCTGATCTGATCGAAGGTGTACTCCGCATGATGCGGAAAATGTCGCCCGAAGATGTGGCGCAAGTACAACGCGGCATGGCCGAGCGTCCAGACTCCATGGATACATTGAAGACGATCAATGTACCCACGTTGGTTGTGACCGGAGACGAAGATGTCCTCACCGGAGTGAACGAGGCCGAACTGATGCGGCAGTGCATCCCCAACCCCCAGTTGCGCGTGATCGCGAAAGCCGGCCACTACTCAGCGTGGGAACAGCCGGCGGAGACCGGTACGTTACTGCATCAGTTTCTGGACGGAATTTAGGATCACGTGCGAGTTCCTCTCACGTAGAATCAAGGACGCCATGAAACAACTTTTCGCCGCGATTGCGCTCCTGGCATTCGTCTTACCGGCTTACTCGCAAACTCATCCCGCGAAGCGGCCGCATATTCTCGGGATCGATCACGTTTGCTTTTACACCACATCGCCGGATGGAGTGATGCAGCTCTACGGCGGGCTTCTGGGCCTGGCTTCCGCCAAGCCCGTCGAAGCCGATGGGATCGAGCGCTATATCGTTGGCAAGCAGTGGGTCGGATTCAGTCCTGCGCCCGATCCCAAAGCTACCGACCGGCTGAATCACATCGCTTTCGCCACCAACAATATCGGCAAGCTCCGAGAATATCTGATAGCGAACGGCGTGCAGTCGCAGGCCATTGAGGGACACTCTGACCATAGCTTGAGTTTTTATGTGATCGATCCGGAAGGTCATCGTATCGAGTTTGTCGAGCGGGGCAAAGCCAAAGAATCCGTCCCCCCGCCGGGAACTGCCGTTTCGCGGCACATGATTCATGCGGGATTTCTGGTGTACAACCGCGACGCCGAAGATCATTTCTATCGCGACCTGCTTGGTTTTCGTCTGTACTGGCACGGCGGAATGCAGCCTGGCCAGACCGACTGGGTCTCCATGCAGGTTCCCGACGGCACCGATTGGCTGGAATATATGCTGAACCAACCTCAGCATCCCGACTTGCAGGTGACGGGCGTGATGAATCATATCTCGCTGGGCGTAGTCGACATGAAGAAGGCGCAGGCCATGTTGGAATCGCATGGCTGGACGCCGCACGGAGAGGAGAAAGCGCAGATGGGTAAGGACGGCAAGTGGCAACTGAACTTGTTCGATCCTGATTTCACGCGAATCGAACTGATGGAATTCAAGCCCGTGGAAAAGCCATGTTGCTCCAATTTCACCGGGCCGCATCCGTCCGAGTGAACTGGCCGTCACACCTTCAGGAAAATCCGTTTCCGCCAGAGGAACCACAGCAAGATCCAACAGAAGAAAACTGCGGTGAGAGAATAAATCAGCGAGGCATTAGCTGCGCTCGCGCCCATAGATACCAGCTTGGCCTGTGCCGCGTCGTGCCACATTACCGGCCCATTGCCGCCCTTTACGGTGAAGGAGTAGCCCGGGCCGTAGACGAATGAGTCGGCAACGAAGCCGGCAATTGCGTTCATTCCAAACACAAGGATCGGCATGGTCCACACGCCGCGCCACCTCCTGATCTCCAGTATCCAGTAGAGAAGTGCGAGGAAGACTAGCGCGAAGCCGCCGCTGAAAAGCACGAACGAACTGGTCCACAGATTCTTGTTGATGGGGAACCAGAGATTCCACACCTCACCGGCGATCAGACCTAGAATGCCAGCACACACCATGCCGGCTGCTTTCGTAGCTGAACTCCTTTTTGAGCGCAGCCAGTAGCCTGTCAGTACTCCAATCAACGTGGTCGCAATGGCCGGAATCGTGCTGAGTATTCCTTCCGGATCGCGGGTTCCGTTGTAAAGATGTCCCATGAACAGTTTGCGGTCGAGCCACGCGACAAGGTTGCGATCAGGATCCATGAAGGGGATGCCGTTGCCCGGTCGTCCAAGGCCTGGCACGGGTAGGAACCGTAGCAAGGCCCAATAGCCGATTAAACAAGCGCATATAGTAATCAGCGTTCCGCGGCGGCCTGACCATAGGACGAGAATTGCCGCGGCAAAATAGCAGAGCGCAATGCGCTGGGTCACGCCTTCGAAGCGCCATGTGTGCAGGTCCAGACCAATGATGGGAGAGGCATTGACGAAAAGGCCGATGGCGATCAGGATTAGGCTGCGCTTGAAAGCGTGAGACAAGATACGCTTGCGGGACTCGCCGCGCTGAAGGCGTGCGGCAAAAGAGAACACCATCGAGACGCCAACCAGAAACAGGAAAGACGGAAAGATGAAGTCGGCTGGTGTCCAGCCGTTCCAATCCGCGTGCTTGATTGGCCAATAAGCGAGGTCGTCGCTGCCCGGGTTGTCGACCAGAATCATCCCCGCGACGGCGAGGCCGCGGAAAACATCGAGGCAAAGCAGCCGTTCTGAGGTTGGTTTAGCAGAGTCGCCCATCTGCTGCGTCGTAGTTCCGAGCGCTGGTGTGGCTGACATGTCGAAAACAAATATAGGCTCACGCAAAATTCCTGTCATTCATGAAACGTTGGCATCACGCTGGCTGCTGTCAGGATGCGATGCTATTGGAATCGGACACGATAGCTCCACGATTTGTTAGAATCCTCTCGCCATGATAGATACGGTTTTAGTCGACGACAAAACGGTAGTGAGTTCGAAAGGTGACGGTCCAGCTGTTGATATTGGCGGGGTGGCCGGTCGCGTGTTTTTGCTTACCCTGGAAATAACCAAGATCATTGAGCAGGAGTCGCTCGATCTCTGCATCCTCGGTTCCGTCGACGGAGCGACGTGGGGCGCGAAGCCGCTAGTCTCTTATCCGCAGAAGTTTTATTGCGGCCAGTCTCCTCTGCTACTCGACCTGACACCGCATTCCGACGTGAAATTTCTGCGGGCGCACTGGGAGCCGGCGCGCTGGGGCCGCGGCGTGGAAACTCCCATGTTCGAGTTCGGCGTGAGGCTGAAGGAAATTCCAGCAGAAGTTCTGCGCGAGGCTACAGCCGAGGCCAAGGCTCTAACCTAGGAAATTCGGCGCATTCTCCGATGAAAAGCGAATCACAAATAATTGTGCGCCCGGCGCGCAACGTGCGCGGAAGTGTCAGCCTCCCCGGCGACAAATCCATTTCGCACCGCTACGCGATGCTGGCGGCGATCGCCGAAGGGCCGTCGCGGCTGGCAAATTATTCCACGGGTGCGGATTGCGCCAGCACCCTGGGATGCCTGCGCACGCTGGGAGTGAAGTGGGAGCGCAAAGACGGCGCAGAGAATGCGATCGAAGTGCAGGGAAGCGGGCCGTCGTTGACTGCCCCAACCCGGCCGCTTGACTGTGGAAATTCCGGTTCGACCATCCGCATGTTGAGCGGCATTGTAGCGGGGCAGAAATTTGTCAGCGAAATGGCCGGCGACGATTCGCTCGCGCGACGCCCAATGGAGCGCGTGATTGCACCGCTGACGGCCATGGGTGCGGAAATCAGCTCGCAAAACGGTCGCCCTCCGCTGCGCATCCGCGGATGCAACCTTAAGGCGATCACCTATAAAATGCCGGTTGCTAGCGCGCAGGTGAAGACTTGCCTGCTGTTTGCCGGCCTTCTGGCGGATGGAGAAACGCGCCTTGAAGAACCCCTGCGTACGCGTGATCACGGCGAGGTGGCGCTGCAAGCATTTGGTGCACACCTCGAGCGAAAGGGCACCGACGTGAGCATTCGCGGGGGACAGCGCCTGCGCGGCATCAAGGCTAGAGTTCCCGGTGATCTCTCCAGCGCGGCGTTCTTTCTCTGTGCAGCGGCTCTCTTTCCGGACTCGCAACTTACGGTCGCGAACGTGCTCATGAATCCGACCCGCGCGCGGCTTCTCGATGTATTGATTCAGATGGGTCTGCGGATTTCTGTGACGCAACTGGAAGAGATTCACGGCGAGTTGGTGGGCTCTCTGCAGGTGGAAGGAGGCCGGCTGAAAGGTGCAACCATCGCCGGAGCCGACGCGGCGGCGCTGATCGACGAGATTCCCGTGCTGGCGGCGATCGCTCCGTACACGGAAGAGGGAATCGAAGTGCGAGATGCGAAGGAGTTGCGCGTAAAGGAATCGGACCGCATCGTATCTATCGCCACTAATCTTCGAGCCATGGGCGCGGAGGTGGAGGAGCGGGATCATGGCTTGAAAATTCCCGGTGCACAATCCCTTCACGGTGCTGAACTGGACTCTTTCGGCGATCACCGCATCGCGATGGCCTTTAGTATTGCGGCTCTGCGAGCACAGGGCGAGACCCTGATACGCGGCAGTGAGTGCGCAGCAATTTCCTACCCTGCATTCTTTTCGGTGCTGGAAGGCTTGGTCGAGCGCTGAGGACGTGCGGTCAAACACCTCCTGGCTCACGCTCTATTCGGTTACTCCCGCCCGGCACCGAAGTAATCTAACCACCGCCGCCAAAATTAGAAATAATTCATGTGGCCGATGTCGCACTTGAATGGCAATTGGCCGGTTCACCGAGACGTTCGAGCCGGTGTGCACACTCACGGGGGATTCCATGCATCGCAAATCATTAGTCCTGGCATTGATTTTGTTGGCGGCAACCGCTTACGCCAAGGAACTGAAGGCCTACCAGGATGGAAAGTTGCTCCAGATGGATTCGGTGCAGTGTGGCACTGACACGAAAGACGCCAAGAAAGGCAAGACTCACGAGTTGCTCTGCCAGGAATACGTAGTGCAGACCGACCAAGTGCTCTACCGCATTCGCCCCAAGGACGACAAGCATTCCACGCTGTTGCCGATCGGCCAGAATGCACAGTTCCGTCTCGAGAAGAACAGGATGTTACTGCGAGTGGAAGGTGCTGATGGCAAGGAACGCGAGTACCTGATTATGTCCATCAAGCCGCGCGGGGACAACAGCGCAGATGCGAGCCCGCTTCATCTGAATCACCTACAGTAAATCACCAAGTTCGGTAAGCGTGATCTCGCATGCAGGATTCACCAATTCCGTCGGACTTGGCACTGGCACGACGCGGTTCGCGGTTTATCCCGGCCGAGGTTTTGAAGCCTTTGCCGGTCCCATCGGACTGCGCGCCGAAGTTGGCGTGATATCTGCTTCCTGAATTGCGCTCCCAGGCTTACCCTCTGATTGTTGTGGGCGCAATTCCGTTTCTAACCCCAGCCTTCCGGTACAGGCTGGCGGCCCTCCAAGGCCGCCAGTTTTTTATGATGGAGCCGCACGAACCGTGAATGCTTGTGTGGTAAAGTAATCCCCGCCTGCGAATTGGCCGGGCCGTGGGGGCCCGAGTCGCCTCGTCTAGTCCTCGATTACGATTCCTAGGGAGGAGTTTATGCTGACACTCCGCGAACTTGTAAAAGACCGCAAAATGTATTCCATTGATGCTGCCAGCAGTGTGCTGGAGGCAGCGCGTTTCATGATGGAGCACAATATCGGCGCACTGCCGGTGCTTCGCAACGGCGAGCTAGCCGGCATCTTTTCCGAGCGCGACATCATGAATCGTGTTGTGGCCGCGGGCCGCACGCCCGGCCACACCGCCGTGTCCGAGGTGATGACTGCCAATCCCCGCGCGGTGAACGTGGACGAGAGCGTGGAAGAGTGCCTGTTCATCATGCACGAGTTCGGATTCCGGCACTTACCGATCGTGGAAGGCAAGCAACTGCGAGGATTGGTCTCGCTGCGCGACATCGTCATGCATCAGGCTGCCGAGATGGAGCGGCAAAACCGGCGCGCCGCTTCGTAGACCATGCGAGCTTGCAACTCAGGGCTGCGAAGGTTGGTCACTCCCGTTTTCGGAGCAGCAGTTCGCCCTTCTTGGGCGGAAGTTTGAAAGGGAACTCGAATACTTTTCCGTCCATCGGCAGGCGCAGAACAAATTCCTCTTGTGTTTTCCATCCTCCGATCCATTTGTTTGCCGTGTTGAAGAAGACCCACCCGCTCACTTCTTGTTTGCCGGGGTCCAGATGCGCGGTCGAGAGGCTGTTCTTCGTCATGAACTCGATCAGTTCACTCACGGATTTCTGATAGTCCTGCAATCGGGCCTCCCGCGCCTGCTTCTGGTCGGGATGTTTCTCGATGGCGCGTCTGGCCTCATCATCGAGGGCGTCTGCGTCGGCTTGAATCTTTTCGCTGTAGTCCTCAGGATCGAGTGAGGTCTGAATAATCTTGAAGTGCTTCATGAACTGCAGGGTGATCTCGTCCGGCTTCACGTCAAGACCGCCGCTTCCTCGGTAACGAACCGTCAGGAAGACTCCAAAGATGGGTTCAATGCGATGGCGAATGATTTGCACCTCGCGCGCGTCGACCGTCAGCACGATCCCGATATCGCCGGACCACAGGCCATAGTGATACTTGCCGTCTTCCGTTGTGGAGAATGTGCAGCCGGGCTGAGTCTCGCTCCAGCGGAGGGTGGGCGGAGCGGACTTGCTCTTACCGCCTCCGGCCGCCGCAGAGGAAAACGGACAAATGATGAGCGCCAACGCGAGCACGATCCACAACAGCTGCTGCCCGCGCGTGACTCCGTTGGTGCCAGACGACTCTATGCAGAGCTGCGAGGCCGTCCTCAGCATCTTGAAAGCCCGTCTCAGTTCACCGTGAGGCTGACGGTTGCAGCGGCGCTCGTACTGGTGATGTTGCTCGGCGACACGCCATTCTGGTCCACGCCCGTCAGCGTAACCGTGTAGGTGTTCTTGGGAGTGACCAAGTTGTTGGCATTATTGGAAGTGGTGGGTGTAGTGGAGGAGCCACAGGATGGCAGAAGCAGCAACCCGCTCGCCACCACCATGAGCAACAGCAATCCCGGCAGCTTTCTCCTGCGGCCGCCGCTAGCCCCGATTCCCGCGAGAGCCAAGCCTGGGATGGCGAGCCAGAGGGCATAAAAAGTCCGCGGGCCCGTCCGTTTTGTCTGATTCTGAACGACTCCGAAAGTTGAGACCGTCAGTACGGAGGTGGGAGTTCCGCTGCCGTTAACGTCTACCGTGGCAGGATTGAATGAGCAAAAAGGAGCGGCAGTGACTGGCGGCGTAATCGAGAGGCAGGAGAGCGTGACCATTCCCGTGTAGCTGGAGATGGGTGTCACCGTCACCGTCGCCTGCGCGCCAAATCCCGCACTCACCGTGCCCGGGCTGATCGCTTTCGACACGGTGAGCGTGTAATCCTGCGGAACCGATACGATGTTCAGAAACAGCGCTACTGTCTCAGTGTCGGAACCAGGACTGGTACCTGTCACCGTGATCGTATAGGTGCCTGGCGCCGCACCCACGGTCGTAACGGTGAGCGACGGGGTAGCGCTCGGAGTAGCGTCCGCAGGACTAATCAGGCAAACCGGAAGCGTGGTCGTACTTTCGCTTGAGGTGACCGCGCAGCTCAACGCCACCGACCCGGTGTAATTGTCCGCTGTGCTAAGGGTGATGTTGGCAGTCGCCGTTCCGCCCGGGTCCACTCCTGCCGGGGGAGAGAACGTAGAGGCAGAAAGAGTGAAGTTCTGCGTCTGCGCAGCAGCCAGCGGCACATGAGCCGCGGCGAATATGCATAACAATAGACCGAATAGGATGGTGCGGCTCACTTGCCTGGAATTCAACATGGGTGGATGAGAACTCACTACCTTCGATTCCTCCAACGGCGCAAACGCTGCCCGAGGCGGACAGGAAAGAATCCCGCCGTTCCCTGGGTAAAGGCAAAGCAATTTATCTGAGTACTCCTGCAGAATGCGCCAGACAAGAATCTTAGACTAGAGTGGCCCCTCACGCCAATCGCAGGTGCCGGAAAAAACAAGGCCGCCCCGGCCGAGGCGGCCTCAAATCGATGGACGAAATTAGTTAACCGTCAGCGTCACCGTGGTGGAGTGCGTCGTTGTGGCCGTATCAGTCCCAGTGCCGGTAACGGTGACCGTGTAGCTGCCGGCTGGCGTACAGCCCGTGCAACCACCTCCTCCGCCGCCGCTGCTGCTGCTGCCGCCGCAAGCCGGCAGCAGAAAGAGAGCGGTCATAACGATCGCAACCATCAGGAAGCCCAGCAACTTCTTCCGGCGAGAACGCGCGGAGCTGAAGCCCATACCGATCAGCGACATGCCTGCAACGGGTAGCCACAACGCGTAGAAGAACTTGTGCGGCAAGAACAGCGCACCGCTCGCACCTATCGTAGTAACCGTAAGAGCAGATGTTCCGCTGCCCGTGGTTGACGTGCCATTGAGCGCGCAGGTTGGTGCCGGGCTTCCTCCGCCCGACACCCTGCATGTCAGGTTGATCGTGCTGTTGTAAGCGTTGAGCGCAGTGATGGTGACAGTCGAAGTAGCATTGCTGCCCGGATTAACGCTGGCCGGGCTGAGTGCGCTTGCGGTAATGACGAAGTCCGGGGTCGTGGCTGGACCGTAGGCCGCGATGAAGGCGTCCGTGCAAGGCACATTACCGGTGTTAGTGCTGCTCACGCAGGTGCCGCCGCCATAGGTGCCGTCTAGAGCAGCCTTGGTCGGAAAGGCCGCGGTCGAGCCATTGCCCGAATCCGTGTCGCCGGTCACATAGATATTCTCCGAAGAATCCAGAGCGACGGCTCCGGCCAGTTGATCTTCGTCACCGCCGCCGCCAAGATAAGTAGAAAACAACGCCGTTTTCTGGCCAGGGCTCAAAACGCTCACGAACGCGTCCGTGGTGCCGCTCAATGCGGCCTGGGTTGGGTTCACTGTAGGGAAGTTAGAGGAGCTGGTTTGACCGGTAACGTAGATGTTTGCGGGAGTCGAACTATCCAAAGCGATTCCGAGGCCAAGATCAGTTCCGCTGCCGCCTAGGTATGTGCCGTAGATTGCCGCACTGCCCGTCGGGTTCAGTTCCACCGCGAAAGCGTTCTGCGTGCCAGCCAGGGAGCTTTGATAAGGTGTACCCGCTGTCGGGAAATCGGTGGGGGACTGGGTGAGACCGGTAATGAAGGCATCGCCGACGGAATCGGCCGCAATCGCGAGTGCGTAGTCGATATTGTTCCCACCATAGTAAGTCACATAGTTGTAGCCTGAGAGATTCGCGGCGATGGCAACCACGAAGGCGTCGGCCAGCGGTCCGTTGCTGCCCGTGTTGCATGTGCCGTCTGTGCCGCACTGACTTTGCACCACACCCGCTGTGACCGGTAGATCGGTGGATATGGTTTCGCCGGAAACATAAATGTTCCCGCTGCCATCGAGCGCCACGCCGGTTGCCAGATCGCCATTGCTGCCGCCGATGTAGCTCCCGAGATCGAACGCCGAGCCGGTAGAGTTGACCTTGACGATGTAACCGTCATCCGCCCCGCTTCCAGATCCCAAGTTGATTGCGCTTCCGTTAGGCAAGGTCTTGACCGTCACGCCGCTGAGATCGGGGGCAAACGTTTCTCCGACAACATAGACGTTCTGGCTGCTGTCGATTGCCACGGCCAATCCCGTGGTGCTATCCGAACCATTGATGAAGGTGGCCCATGTAATGGAACCGGCTAAAGTGAGCTTGGCGGCAAAAGCATCATTGCTGCCATTTGGGCCGCCACCCACGAAAGTTGTTTGCGCGGCGCCAAGCGTGACTGGGAAGTCGGACGAGTCGGTCGTTCCGCTGACATAGATGCCGGTAGTGTCTACGGCGATTCCGCCAGGGAACTCGTCGCTGCTTCCGCCGAACTCGGTCGTGAATTGAAGCACACCCGCGGGATTAAGTTTTGTGACGAAGACATCGAAACTTCCGTTGTCTGTGGGCGTGACAAATCCCGGGATCGAGTCCGAGTCGGTGGCTCCAGCGATAAGTTCGTTGCCGCTTGCATCCACCGTAATGGCAAGGCCGTAGTCGGCGAAGTCTCCACCAAAATAGGTGGAGTACGTTACCGTTGGATCGATAACCAGTTGGCGACTGGGATCGTAGGAGCCGACTGCGAACGTCACGCGATTGGCGCTCGCGACGAAACGGACGTCCACGGTCTGGCGCACCCCATCCTTTTCCTGATACGCGACGGGCCGATGCATCTCGATCGGGCCGGCCGGAGTTGTAAGGACGAGGTTTCCAGCCGTATCTGTGGTGATGTGCTCGGCGCCCGCGAATCCTAACGCGATCAATCCGGTTTTCGCGCCGGGGTTCACCAGGTAGTCGAACTCCAGTTGTTTACCGTTCCCATGAAAAGCGAGATCGATCCCAGGATAGAGATTCGGGTAATTCACCTGTCCAAACAACGGAACATCGGAATGCCATTTCCGGGGGTCGTTCCCGATAAAGTAGTTCACCCGACCAGACTGAGGCTTGTCGGCTTCGGGCTGTGCTGCGGGGTTGGCGCCCAGCATAGTCATACGCACGGTCGCCATCAGCTCTCTTGATTTGTGTTGGGCGCGGCGCCGCAACATGCTCCTGACACCCGACGGCCCGATGCGCCGGTTCATCATCATGCTCCGGACTTCCGAATCTCCACCTCGCTTATGGAGCTTGAAAATCGCTTCCGACGAAGTCAGAAAGAGTTTGTAGCCGTTGCCGCGGGCCATGTACTTAACCTGCGGATCGCTCTGGCCCACATTCTGTTCGAAAGCAAGAGGAAGGGTGGCGAACATAGCCTGCATACGATCTCGCGCGGAGGGCGAGATGTTCCGCGACTTGGACGTCAGAGATCGAGACGAAGCCTGATCAGCAGCGCGGCGATTTCCCGAGTAAGCCACTAGCAACGCGACCGCAACCGCTGCAATACCAGCCGTTATGCAAAAGGCACAAATTCGTCTTCTAAGCGGAGATGAAGTCGACACGAGGATCCTCCTGTGATGATGACGGTGAAACCAGCTCAGCGCGAAAACGCTCGGAGCGAGTGCGATTCAAGAAAGACGCACAAGTGCTGGACTGCGAACCGGCCAGATCGAAACCTGATGGTGCCTAGATCTCTCAGCCGCGAGTATGGTCTGGGGGACGCTCGCGCTGTTAACGCAGTCCAAGATAACGACTCAGATACTACCGGGCAAATGTTACAGCGATGTTAAATGGTCCTGTACCGCGCTGCGCTCTGAAGTATAGACCAGCTACCTAGAAATTACTCAAATACTACAAAGTACAAAGGAATACTCAACAAACAGATCAGCCGAAAACGCGCAGGGAGCTTTCCCAGAGAGCGGTCTATGGTTCGTCTTGCAGAAGTTCGGGCGACGGCACGATACCTGTTTCCACCTGCTTCTGGCGTGCGGCGCGGCGTTCGTTGTCGATCCGGACCGCAGTCTCCAGTTCCTTCTTGCCTTCTTCCTTGCGTCCCATGCGGAGCAGGATCTGCCCTCTCACGTAATGAATGTCGGTGCGGGCGGGATCGAGTTTGCCGGCTGAATCGATGGCGCTTAGGCCTTCCTGATATTTTTGCTCGCGCTGATAAATCTTCGCCAGTCCGATATAAGAATTCACCAGCCGTGGATCGCGGTGCAGCGCCTCGCGGTAATTCTTCTCGGCGTCGTTGTCTTGCTGCAGCAGGGAGTAAACATCTCCGAGTTCGTCATAGTTAAAGGCCAGGTCAGGTTCGACCGCAGCGTCTTTCAGAAACTCATCACGCGCGTGTTCATAGTCCTGCTTCTTCAAGTAGGCCAGGCCCATATTGAAGTGAACGAAAGTCAGCGCGGGATTGGCATGCGCCGCGGCTTGGAAATCAGCCAAAGCCAGGTCATATTGCTCGAGATTCAGATGCGCCTTCCCCATGAATAAATGAAATTCCGGTGAGCCTTCGCCAACCCGAACAAGTTGTGCCGTCGCCTTCTCGTCGAGATCTTTCATCCCCGCGCGATGAGCCGCGATCGAGAGTACGTAGAGGTAGCTCAACTGCGTGGATTCCTGCGTCCAGAGCGGCTCGAGCGTGTTCGCTGCGTCTGCCCAGCGCTCGCCGAAAAAGTAACAGAGGCCCAGCAGATGGCGGGGTTGCACAGCGTCGGGTTGATCGCGAACCACGGACTCGAAAAGAGGTATAGCTTTGCGAAATTCACTTTGACGGTAATAAGCCAAACCAATATTTAGCCGGACTCCGGCGACTTGCGGCATCAGATGGTTAGCCTGCTGGAGCGCTTCCAGCGCCTTTCCCCACTCCTTCCGACGCATGTATACCACGCCCAGATTGGCGTAAGCTCCGCCCACTTGCGGGTCTGCCGCCAGAACCTGACGGAAGTTGCGTTCCGCTTCGTCGAGCCGGTTTTGGTTCAGCGCGGCTTGGCCTGCCTGGAAAAGTTGTCTCACGTCGACAGCCGGAGAAGTGGCGCCTGGCGCTCTGCTTCGCGCTGTGGCAGGATCCGCCGGGGATGCGATCTGCGCCTGCAGTGACACCGCCGCGCTGGTGAGCAGCAGCCCTGCCAATAGTCCCGATCGCACGTGAGCGCTTGACACTGGATTTACTCTCTGCTGTAGTGTCCGCCATCCTCCGCGATGAATTCAAGCGAGAGGGACGTGGCGCAGGATTTTGCAGTGCGGCACTCCAAGGCAAGCCCCGATGGTTACGATTCGTGATGTCGCGAAAGAGAGCGGTTTCTCTTCCACCACAGTTTCGATTGTGCTGAATGACGCTCCGTTGGCGCGCTATATCCCGCCGGTCACCAAGAAGCGGATTGAGCGAGCAGCCGAAAAGCTGGGATATCGACCCAACCAGTTTGCCCGCGCCCTGCGCAGCAAACGCAGCCACACCGTGGGCGTCATGGTTTTTGACATGACCGATCCGTACTGCACGCTGGTGCTGCGGGGCATCGAGAATACGCTCTATCAAGCTTCTTACCTGCCGATTCTCACCGATGTGCACAACGAGCGCAGCCGCTTCGAGCGCTATCTCGAGATGTTGCTTGACCGCCGTATCGAAGGCTTGGTTGTCCTGGCCAACTGGCTTTTTCTCGATATCAATTTGCTCGCCGATTTGGAGAAGAGCAGCATCCCGACCGCGATCATCGGCTGCGAACTCAAGGGCGATTCCATGAGCTCGGTCATCGTCGACAATGAAGTCGGCGGATATCTCGCACTCGAGCATCTGATTTCCCTGGGTCATCGCAAAATTGCGTTTATCCGTGGTCCAAAAACCTTGGCTGACAGTGCTCCCCGGTGGCGGGGCATCCGCAATTGCGCCAAGGCCTCGGGCGTGGAGCTCGACGCGCGGCTCACCGTGGACTTGCCGGAATCGCGTGATCCTCTTTCGAGCTTTGAGGCGGGTCAGAAGTTAACCGAGGATCTGCTGAAGCAAAAGCGTCCCTTCACGGCGATTCTCGCTTTCGACGACATGACCGCCTTTGGAGCAATCCGCGCCCTGGGCAAGGCCGGTTTGCGCGTGCCGGACGATTGCTCGGTCATCGGTTTCGACGATGTTGCTCCCTCGGCACTTTGCACGCCGTCGCTGACCACGGTGCGCCAGCCCATGGAGGCTATGGGTTCGGGCGCGGTCGGTGTGGTGCTGGAGGGCATCAAGTGCGTGTTGGAAAAGCGGGAAGTGGGCGCCCACCATCGCAAGGTCGCGCCGGAGTTGGTGGTTCGGGAGTCCACCCGCAGCCTGCCGTAAGCTCAACGCAGCGGGAAATCCTATCGAGCCCATTCAAATTGTCCGCCGCCTGCGGCGTTTTTTTCTTGACAGAAGATGCCGCATAAAAGCACTATTCATACGTTTTAATAAACTGTTTTCGACAGGCGGAAACGGCCGGAAACCTAGGCGCAAGCAGGGTACTGGCGAAAACCGTGAAGTAATCGCCCATGAGGAGAAGGAATTGACCATGAAACGTCATTCAATGCTGCAGCGAACCGGACTTCTGGTCGTCATCGCGTTTTTGAGCGCAGCGGCGTGGGCACAGGATACGGCCTCCATCACCGGCACGATCACAGATTCCAGCGGCGCGGCGGTCCCTAATGCGCAGGTAGCGGTCAAGAACACGGAGCATGGCATCAATCGCAGTAGCACGAGTAACGGCAGTGGCGACTTTCTGTTTGCCTCGTTGCCGATCGGCTCCTACGATTTGACGGTCACCGCCGAAGGATTCAAGAAGTACGAAGCCCGGGGGATCATCCTGCGCGTCGCGGACAAAGCCCGGGTTAACGTGCCGCTGCAGGTCGGCACAATCACCACAGAGGTCATTGTGCAGGGCACGGAAGTAGCCCAGGTCGAGACCCAGTCCTCCGATCTCGGTGGCACAGTTACGGGCAAAGAGATTACTCAGCTGGAATTGAATGGCCGAAATTTTACCCAGCTCATCACATTGGTTCCCGGAGTCACCAATCAATCGGGACAGGATGAGGCGCAGGTTGGAGTCAACGGAAACGTCGCTTTCAGCGTGAATGGAGGCCGCACCGAGTACAACAACTGGGAGATGGATGGGGGCGATGCCCTCGACAACGGCAGCAACACATCACTGAACGTTTATCCCAGCATTGATGCCATCGCCGAATTCAAAGTGGAAACATCGAACTACGGAGCCCAGTATGGCCGCAACGGTTCCGGCACGGTAGAGATTGAAACGAAGTCCGGCACGAGCCACTTCCACGGCGATTTGTACGAGTTCGTTCGCAACGACGACTTCAATGCCACGCAGTATTTCCTTCCAAACGTACCGTCGTATAAGAAAAATGACTTCGGAGGCACCATCGGCGGCCCGATTTACATTCCAGGTCATTACAACAAGGACAGGCAGAAGACATTCTTTTTCTGGTCTGAAGAATGGCGTCGCGATATCGTTCCGAGCGGATTCTCAGTCACGACAGTGCCGTCGCTGGCCAATCGATCAGGGAACTTCAACGACATTTGCAACAGTTCGCCTGGTGATTGCCCGGTCGAGCCTCAGCTGATTAATGGAGTTGCCAATCCTCTGGCCGGGCAGGCCTTTCCTAACAATCAGGTTCCGATTAATCCCGGCGATGCGGTTACAGTGAATGCGCTCGAGAACCTCATCCCCACTCCTAACATTGGAAACAATCAATGGCTTCAGGATCCCTCGCTCCCCACTCACTGGCGTGAGGAACTGTTCCGGATAGATCACAACGTGAACGACAAAGTTCGCGCGTCGTTCCGCTACATCCACGATTCCTGGGCGCAAATTTATCCCACTCCGCTTTGGACCAGCGGCACCAGCTTTCCTACCGTCCAGACGAACTTTGTCGGACCTGGCGTCAGCATGGTCGCCCGCCTGACAGCCTCGGCGTCTCCGACGTTGCTGAACGAGTTTGTTGCCAGTTACACCACCGATCACATCACCCTGAACCTTGTGGGACCAAATTGGCAGCGCCCACAGGGTATGACGATCGGTGTGTTTCAGAATGGCTTTGGCGGCAAAGTGCCGGGGATCAGTTTGAATGGCGGCATATTCAATGGCATCAATGAGGACCCCGGGTACATACCAAATGGCCCGCTGAATTCCAACCCGACCTACACCTACAAAGACAACATTACGAAGATCATCGGTAAGCATAACCTGCAGTTCGGCGGCTACTTCGTGGCAGCGCAGAAGAATGAAATTCCACAGCCCGGAGTCAGTACGAATGGAATTCTGTCCTACAGCACCAACTCCACTGTCACCACCGGTAACGCGTTTGCGGATCTGCTTCTGGGAAATGTGCAGCAATACCAGCAGGAGCAATCGGCGATCAAGACCTACAATCGATACAAGATCTTCGAACCCTATTTTCAGGATGATTTTCACGCCACTTCACGGCTTACCCTCAATCTCGGCCTGCGCGTAAGCCTCTATGGCACCTATCGCGAGATCCACCATAACGCGTGGAACTTCGATCCGGCGCACTATATCCCGGGAGCCAGCTTCACCAATGCGTCCGACTTTGTGGAAGGGACGATCCCCAATCCTCAATACAACGGCTGGGTAGACTGCGGTGTCACGCCTGGAGTTCCTGTGGGCTGTATGAAGGGGCACTTGTTCAACCCCGCGCCACGACTGGGCTTCGCGTTCGACCCCAAAGGCGATGGGAAATGGGCCATCCGCGCCGGATACGGCATCTTCTACGAACACACCAACCAGGGTGAAGCCAACGCCGGCACTCTGGAACAATATAATCCGCTTACCCAGACGGCGACGATTCAAAACATATCTGGTTACGCTAATGTCAGTCCCGCAGCGCTCGGCACAACGACCACGCCTCTGACCTTCGTATCGATCCCGACCAAAGCGATCTGGCCATACATGCAGCAGTGGCATCTGGATATCGAGCATGACATCGCCAAGAACACCGTCGCGACCGTTTCTTATGTCGGTAGCGCCGGCGTCCACCTCACCCGTTCGTTTGAGCTGAACGAAGTCGTGCCGACCTCGCCTGCGCAGAATCCCTATGCACCAGGCCAGACGATCAACGGTGGCCCGTTGGCCGCTCAGCCTAATTTACTTTCGCCTTCGTGGGATTGCAGCTGGGGGCCCGGAAACGACCAGGCTGGCGTGACCCTGGATGCATACGGCGTTCCGACCAATGCCGTAACTTCCTACGGAACAAAGGTCCCATACACGCCCGGAGTGAACGGTGGACCGCCCTCGGGCCCGGCCGTCAATTTATTCGTTGCGTGCGGGGGCATTGCCGATCCTTTCCGTCCGTATAACGGAATTGGCAGCATCAATCGTAAGGAAGAAACCGCCAACTCGAACTACAATGCACTGGAAATAGCCGTCCGTCACAGCATAGGCGGGCTTCAGCTCAACGTGGCCTACACCTATAGCCATTCCATAGACAATTCTTCCGACGCCGGAGATGTCGGGGCGTTCGACTCCTATAATCTGAATTTATTCCGCGCCAGTTCCAACTTCGACCAGCGTCACGTTTTCAACATCGGTTACGTCTACGATCTGCCGCTCTTCAAGGGCAGCGGTATGACCCACAAACTTCTCGGAGGCTGGCAATGGTCCGGCATCACGATCGTTCAGTCTGGCACACCATTCAGTGTCTACAACGCAGGCGGCAGCAACTCTCTTGGAGGCAGCGTGCCGGGAGATAACGCTGGGGCAGGTAGCGGAGTCGCAACATCTGGATCCTCCTGGCCGGACCTGGTTGGCAATCCCAGGAAAGACGTTCCTTCCACTCTTGCGGGCAACGGGCTGGGCCCGTTCTATTTCAATCCGTCGACCTTTGTCGCCCCGCAGGGGCTGACGTTCGGGGATGCGGGAAGGAACATTCTGAACAATCCGTTCCGCACGAACTTCGATATGGCTCTGCTAAAACATTTCGCCATCAGTGAGAACAAGTATTTTGAATTCCGCGCGGAAGCTTTCAATGTGTTTAACCACACGGAATACTCATGGCTGGGAGGCGATGCAGGCTCTGCGGCGAATAATGCCGGCCTCGGGACCGCCAGCAGTTCAGCAGGCTGTTATGGTGGAACCAATAACAGCGCGGGTGACCCTTCTTGCATCTTTCCGGGAAGCGGCGTCGCTTTGGGACAGGCGACCTCCGCCCATCTTCCGCGCATTCTGCAATTCGCGCTGAAGTTCTTCTTCTAGCATTCAAGCGGAAGGAATTTATCGCTCCCGGCCGGAACACGGCCGGGATTGTTTTAGAATGAAACGGCTAGCCGACGTGTGCCGGTTGCGGCGCGGTTACGGCTTCCAGCGCATGCTCCAGATCGGCGATCAGGTCATCCGCATTCTCGATGCCCACGGAGAGCCGGATCATCTGCTCGGTCACTCCCATCTTGGCGCGCTCTGCGGCAGGAATCATGGCATGCGAGGTCAGCACAGGGATCGATACCAGCGACTCGACTCCGCCGAGGCTCGGCGCCAGCGAGAATAGCCGCAGCGCCTCGCTCACGCGACGCGCGTCCTCGCCGGAGCCTTCCACCTCAAAACTCACCATACCTCCGCCCCCGCTCATCTGCTTGCGCGCCAGGGCATACTGCGGATGGTTCCTGAGAAAGGGATAGTGCACACTCCGCACTTTGGCATGTTCCGCCAGGAATTCCGCGACACGCTGCGCGTTTGCATTCTGCCGCGCCACGCGCACCGCCAACGTCTTCAGCCCGCGGACGAGCAGCCACGAGGCGTGAGGGTCCATGCAGTTGCCCAGGGTCGTGCGAGTCTCCCAGATTCGTTCGATCAATTCGTGGCTTCCTGCGACGACCCCGCAAATCAGATCGGTATGCCCAGCCAGGTACTTTGTGCCCGAATGCATGATCAGGTCGATGCCGAACTGCGCGGGATGTTGATTGATGGGCGTGCCAAAAGTGGCGTCAATCATGCTGAGCACCTTGTGTTGTTTAGCGATCGCCGTCACTTTCTTGAAGTCGACCACGCGCAACGTGGGATTGGTCGGCGACTCCAGATAAAGCAGTTTTGTATTAGGACGTATCGCCCGCGCGTGTTGCTCATAGTCGACGGTATCCACGAACGTGGTATCGATCCCCATCTTCGGCAGCCATTGCGAGAGAAACTTATTCGCGCCGCCATAGATGTCGCGCTGTGCCACCACATGGTCGCCACTTTTGAGCAGGGCCATCAGCGTGGTTGTGATCGCGCCCATGCCCGAGGCGAACGTCAGCGCAGCATCCACGCCCTCCAGTTCTGCAATCGTCTTTTCCGCAACCGTATTCGTGGGATTTCCGTACCGCGTATAAAAATGATCGGTGTGAGTGGCACGCAGCTCCTCTTCATTGTCGGTGACTTCGAAGGTGGAAGTCTGGTAGATCGGTGTGGCCAGTGGACCGTTTTTCTTGTCCAGATCTGCCGCGCCGCGCACGGCTTTTGTCTCGGATTGATAGTGCCGTTTCATTGAGTCCTCGCTGCCTCCAGATTAATTGCGTGGCCGAACTCCGGCAAGCGGGCAATGTGCCGCATACCATTTATAATTCCTGATTCATGAATCTGGGCCTGAAAGATCGTGTCGCTCTGGTTGCGGCTTCCAGTCAGGGCATTGGCCGCGCTACCGCCGAAGCCTTTGCGGCTGAGGGTTGCCGCGTCGCCATGTGCGCTCGTAATCCACAAACCTTGCAAGCCGCCGCGGAACAGATCAGGAAGCAGCACAACGTCGAGGTTCTGGCGGAGGCCTTCGATGTTACCGACGCCGCGGCAGTTGGCCGCTTTGTAGCTTCTGTTGCACAGAAATTCGGCAGCGTAGATATCTGCGTTACCAATGCTGGTGGACCGCCTGCCAAAGGATTTCTCGCCGCCAGCCTGGAAGAATGGCAACGTGCGCTCGAACTAAACTTTCTGAGCACCGTCTACTTTGCGCGCGAAGTTATCCCGCACATGCAGCGAAAACACTGGGGACGCATCATCACGCTTACCTCGATCACGACGAAGCAGCCGGTGACGGATTTGGTGCTCTCGAATGCCGTGCGCGCCGCAGTCGTCGGTCTGGTCAAGAGTCTGGCGAATGAATTTGGCAAGGACGGAATTCTGGTGAATAACGTCGGCCCGGGTTTCACGGCGACCGACCGCCTCAGGGAACTAGCCACCGCGCGCTCCTCGGCCTCAGGAAAAAGCGAGCAGGAGATTTTCGATGGCTGGTCCGCCGATGCTCCGCTGAAGCGCTTGGGCGAGCCTCGCGAGGTAGCGGAAGCCATCGTCTGGCTTGCGTCCGAGCGCGCGTCTTACATCACCGGTCAAACCATCCTTGTAGATGGCGGCATGTATAAAGGCTTATAGATTTCTGGAGAGTGGCATGCGATCGATAGCATCCCGGATGTCGGTTATGAGCGGCGAAGGCGCGTTGTCCGTCTTCGCCCGAGCCAAGGAACTCGAAAGCCGTGGGCGTTCCATCATTCATCTCGAACTCGGCGAGCCTGATTTCCATCCCGGCCCGTCGGTGATCGAGTCTGCGGCCAAAGCGCTGGCGGATGGCAAAGATCGCTACTGCGCCGTGGCTGGACTTCCCGCGCTCCGCGAGGAGATCGCTGTCTACCTGCAACACTCGCGAAACATCAGCGTATCGGCCGCTAACATCGTGATTGCCCCGGGTTGTAAGGCTGCGCTGTTCTTCGCCATGATGGCGCTGCTTGAGCCGGGTGATGAAGTTCTCTATCCCGACCCTGGTTTTCCCGGCTATCCTTCGATCACGCTCGGTCTGGGTGCGGTGCCCGTGCCCTTCGAGCTGGCGTCACGCAACCATTTCCAGCCCGACCTCTCCGAAATCGCCGATAAAATTACGCGGCGCTCGCGCATCCTGATTACGAACTCGCCCGGCAATCCCACCGGCACTGTCTATACCAACGCAGTGCAGCGGGGACTGGCGGAACTCGCGGTTAAGCACGACCTCTGGGTTCTCTCCGATGAAATCTACGCCCGCATCATTTATGGCGGCGAGTATCTCTCCATGCTGCGTTACCCTGGCATGGCGGAACGCACGCTGATCATAGACGGCTTTTCCAAGAGTTTTGCGATGACTGGATGGCGCCTTGGATATACGGTTGCGCCGCCGGAGGTGGCGGCCGCGCTGTCGATGATGGCGATCAATAGCTACACCTGTGTCGCCGAATTCACGCAATACGCGGCCATCGATGCACTGCGCGATCGCGAAGAAAATACGCCACGCATGGTCGCTGAATTCGCTCGCCGGCGGGAACAATTTGTTCATGACCTGAACAAGGTCCCCGGATTTCGTTGCGAACCTCCCGAGGGGGCTTTCTACGCCTGGGTTGATATTCGCGGCACCGGCAGCAGCGCCGAAGAAGTGTGTCGCATTCTGCTGGAGGAAGCTGGCGTTGCAGCCATCCCCGGCGCCGCATTTGGCCCCTCCGGCAAGGACTTCGTGCGATTCTCTTTTGCTTCATCAGTGGCGAATCTGAAAGAGGCTGCTGCTCGCATTATGAAAGTTTCCGTGGCCTGGCAGGGAACTCTGGTCGGAAGATAGACGGTAGCGTCGCCGGGAAATGCCTTCGCCAGCGAGTGAGGAACCGTGCTCATGAGAAAACTTCTTTTGTCCGCCGTGTCGATAGTCAGCGCTCTGGGTTTGGGCACTTTCGCGAACGCCCAGGCCCGTCCTCTTCCGGGTCCAGACGTGCAGCAGATCTACCAACGTCTTGTGCCGCAGATCGAGAAGATTCCCGCCTTCGACCATCACGCCCACCCGGGTTTTTCTGATGATCCCGACGTCGACGCCATGGCCGCTCCACCCGACTTCAGCGAAGCGTTGCGGACACGCGATGATAATCCGGAGCTGATTGCCGCGGCCAAAGCTCTGTTCGGATATCCCTATGCCGATCTCTCGCCGGATCACGCCAAGTGGCTGGTTGCGAAAAAAGCAGAGCTAAAGAAACAGTACCCCGGCACGGCGTACTTCAACATGATTCTCGACAAAATCAATACCGAGAGTTCCGTCGCCAACCGCGCCATGATGGCCGACTACCTTGATCCCAAGCGCTTTCTCTGGGTGTTCTTCGCCGACTCTTTCATGTGGCCCTTCAACAACCAGCGCGAGACCGCGCGCAATCCCGACGAAGGAGTCTATATTCCGCTGCAGGAAAAAATGCTTCACCGCTGGATGCAGCAGGAAAACGTGACCAAGCTGCCTTCTGATTTCGACCTGTACTTGAAATTCATCAGCCAGGTTCTGGAAGACAATCGCAGCAGAGGTGGCATCGCCATGAAGTTTGAAGTTGCCTACTTCCGGCCGACAACCTTCGGCGATCCAACCCGCGACCAGGCAGCAGATCTTTATTCCCGCTACGCGACCGGAGGTATTCCCAGCGAAAAGGAATATCGTTCGTTTCAGGATTACATCTTCCGCTATCTTGTCCTGGAGGGCGGCCGCTTGCATCTTCCGGTACACATTCATACGGCCGTGGGCATCGGCGACTACTTCAACTTGTCCCAGAGCAACATCATGAATCTGGAGAGCGTGCTGCGCGATCCCCGTTACCGCAGTACAACGTTCGTTATGATTCACGGTGGATATCCCTTGGAGCGAGAAGCGGTCTGGCTCGCCGCTATGAAGAACGTTTATCTGGATTCCTCGTTCGGCGAACTTGCACAATATCCCTCCGCGTTCAAAGACACGCTCAAAATGTGGCTGGAAACTTTCCCCGATAAGATCACCTTCGGTACCGATTGTTTCCCGTACAATGATGTCCTGGGCGCCGAAGAAAGCTATTGGCTGGGGGCGGAATCGTCGCGCACGGCGCTGGCCGCGGCGCTGGCCGAAATGATCTCGGAGAACGAAATCAGTGAAGCCCGAGCGCTTGAACTTGCCCACGCTTATTTGCATGACAATGCCGTGAAGTTGTACGAGGGCAGGGTTCACTAATCTAAGTTGTGTATTTCAGAGGAACCATGAGTGCGAATCGAATGGCGACAAAAGTGAAATCCAAAACTGCAACCGGCAGAAAAAGCAAGAACACGAAGTCGCACTCGCGCGCGCAACGCGCCGTCACCAAACACGCGGCCAGCAAGACGCCGTTGCAATACGTCCCCTGGCGCACCATCCCGCTGGAAGATCTGAATCCGCTGTTGCAGCGGCAATTCGTCGTCGGCCAGGAAATTATGTTGGCGCGGGTGCTGCTGAAAAAGGGATGCATCGTCCCCGAGCACAGCCACCACAACGAACAACTGACCTACATCCTGGACGGCGCGCTGAAATTCTGGATTGACGGCAAAGAAATCGTTGTGCACGCGGGCGAGGTACTCTGCATTCCCGCGAACATGCCGCACAAAGCCGAGGCACTGGAAGACACGGTGGATCTTGACGTTTTTACTCCTCCGCGCGCCGACTGGATCAATAAGAGTGACCAATATTTGCGGGGCGCGAAATAACCCGCCACTCCATGCCGCTCTCCGCCGCCTCTGATCGCGACGCGCATCAACGGGATCCTCAGCCGGGCCTGCCGAAGGCCACGTTCAATTTCCGTTGCATCGGCTGCGGTTCGATGGCCTCAAACGCTGCTCAGGATTTCCGTTGCTCGCAGTGCAACAACCTCCTGGAAATCACGGATCCTTCCTGGAATTCATCCGGCCCAAGCGCTTCCGCGTTGAAATCGATGTGGCGGGAACGCCGTTCCTCCAACGCAACGCTTGACCTCAGCGGTGTTTGGAGATTCCGCGAGCTTCTGCCTATGCCGGAATCCGAGCAGCACGTGGTCAGCCTGCGCGAAGGGAATACTCCGCTCTACGAACTTCCTCAATCCTCGCGCAGCACTGGTGTTCCGCATCTCTACGCCAAACATCAAGGGATGAACCCCACCGGATCGTTCAAAGATACCGGCATGACGGTGGCCTCCACCTTCGCGCGGCAGGCTGGATACCGCTGGGTGGCGTGTGCCTCGACCGGAAACACGTCTGCATCCATGGCCGCCTATGCGGCGCGCGGAGGCATGCGCAGCGTAGTCCTCGTGCCGGAAGGAAAGATTTCCTGGAGCAAACTTTCGCAAGCGCTCGACTATGGCGCCCTCACCTGCCAACTTCGCACGGATTTCGACGGCTGCCTTCGCCTGCTCCAGGAACTTGTGCGGCGTGCTCCCGTCTATCAACTGAATTCGATCAACCCGTTTCGCCTCGAAGGACAGAAGACGCTTGCCTTCGAATTGCTGGAGCAACTCGACTGGCAACCGCCCGACCACATCATCGTGCCCGGCGGCAACCTGGGCAACAGTTCAGCCATCGGCAAAGCCTTGTTGGAAATGCGGGATGTCGGACTCGTTTCGCGTCTGCCGAGGTTATCGGTGATCCAGGCGGAAGGAGCCAACGCGTTGGTTCGCACGTTACGCGAAGCCGGAGGGAAACGGTTGGTCCGGGTACAGGCAGAGACTCGGGCCACGGCGATCCGCATCGGCAATCCGGCGTCCTGGGAAAAGGCTGTAAAGGTGATTCAAGCCACCGGCGGAGCCTGTGAGCAGGTTAGCGAAGTAGAGATCGCCCAGGCCAAGGCGGAAATCGGCGCGGAAGGAATCGGCTGCGAACCCGCATCAGCCGTCACGCTCGCGGGCTTGAAGAAATTTGTGCGCTCGGGATTTGTGAAGCCCGATGAATCTGTGGTGCTGGTTCTGACCGGAAACCTGCTCAAGGATCCAGACTTCACCATGGAATTCCATCGCGGCGATCTTTTTTCGGGCACCGGACACCAGAGGGACAGCGATTTCTTGAGCTCCTTGCGCCACCCCCCCGTCGTCCTCGATGCGACGTTGGAAGCCGTAATTCAAACCTTGGAACGGGCGGAAAAATCCGATCCCACGCACACGAATGCCTAGCAAGAAGAGAAAGCCTCCATCCGCATTGCATTTGGCTCTTCCAGCAACCTCGGCCAATCTGGGGCCGGCCTTTGATGCCGCCGCTCTGGCGATGGACCTCTACATCACGATCGATGCGCGGCCTGCAGCCGACTTTTCCATTCGCGCCACCGGGCGCGATCCTGAGATATGCCAGGACTTGGAGAATCATCTGATTCTCACAACCTACCGCGAGATCCTTCAAAGCCAAGCAGCTCAGGTCATTCCGCTATCGCTTCGCATCAAGAATGACATTCCAATCGGAAAAGGTTGCGGCTCCTCGGCCGCTGCGCGGTTAGCGGGAATTGCGTTGGCTAATCACTTCGGTCGAATGCGCTGGACCGACTCTCAGATCATCGGAGAGGCCTCACGGCGCGAGCAGCATCCCGACAATGCCTCAGCTTGTTGGATGGGAGGTCTTACCGTCGCGCGGATGTCGGGAGAAGCCGAGGCTCAAGTGGTCAGCATCCAGCCGAAAGGGAAGTGGCCGCTACTACTTGCTGTACCCGACCAGCCTCTTTCCACGAAAGAGGCCCGCCGCGCTCTTCCCGAGCAATACTCTCGTGCGGATGCGGTCGTCAACATTCAGAACTCGATGCTCCTCCTGGCCGCCTTTATGCAGGGGCGTCATGACTTGCTTGCGTCGGCGCTCGAAGATCGCATCCATCAGCCTTATCGCGCCCCGCTTTGCCCGCTGCTGCCTTGCCTGCGGGAGTTGACCGGGAAGCCGGGAATTCTCGGCGCGGCCCTGAGCGGAGCCGGTCCGTCAGTTGTGGTTTTTCTGGACCCACGCGTGCCAGCGCAAAAGACGAGAAGAGTTGTGGCCTCGCATGTTGCTGCCAGAGGATTCTCCGCAGAACTCCTTTTGACATCCATCACTCCGCGGGGCGCCCGCAGGTAAAATTCCCCCTCCACGCCTCAACTGACCAAACACACGGTATCCTAGCGGCTCGCCGGCGGCACGATGCCGTTCAGGCGGAGATACACCACCATCTGCCCGTAGTGGTCGAAACAGTGCGCCGCTACGCTGGTTGCCAGACTCAGTCGCGTTACGGATCCTTCACCGAACGGACTTTTCAGCGGTGTCACCAGATTCTTGTCGTTGACGGTCTGAATTGCCTTATGCACATAGGTGAATGAGTCCTTCAGGTAGGTAAGGATCTCGGCTTTCGTTTTGACCGACGCCGGCCCGGATTCGTCGCCAACATCTACGGGGGGTTTTTCGCTCAGTATGGCCGCGCCAAAAATATAGTTCACTGCCGCCACATGCTTTATTTGCTCACCGTAAGTGCGCACTCCTTTGAACTCTCCGTTCGCCGGTGCGAATCCGAATTTGTCTTCCGGCATAGCGTCCGCCGCCGGAACGAACTCATGCTCGACATTGGTTACGCTTCGGTCCAACACTTGGGTGACGGTCCTATGCTCGTCCTTCGCCTTCATCCCCTGGGCTAGACTGAGAACGGCCAGCGCCAGAATTAAAAATGCAAGACAGCTTAGCCTCTTCTTCATATTCATAATGATTCCTCTCGTATTGAATCCAAAGTAAACGGCCACTGCTGGCTTCTCCAGGCGCGAATCATGTAAATCGCCAAGCCAGCCAACAGTATCACCACCGCGTACCTTATTTCTTTCTGCCAGTTCGCTCGATTGAACAGAATAAAGATAAACCCCGCGATCGCGACGAGCGCCGGTACTGGATACAGCCACATGCGGAAGGGACGCACCACATCCGGCCGCGTCACTCGGAACACCATCAATCCGATCGCCTGTACCAGAAACTGCAGAATCAAGCGAATGACCACCAAAGCCGCGATCGCGTCCCTAAGCCGCAGGAAACAGAATGCCGCCGCCGCCACTCCGAGTGACAGTAGCGAAACATAAGGGAAGCGATACACGGGATGCACCTTGGCAAATGCCTTGAAATAGTTTCCATCCAGCGCCGCCGCATACGGAACCCTCGAATACCCCAGCATTAGCGAGAAGACCGATGCAAAGGCAGTCACCATCACAAGCCCCGTCACCAGACGCGCCGCCCACGGCCCATAAATCCTCTGCATAAACAATGACACAACGTACAATCCACTGTTGCTCTGTCCGGCCTGGAGCATCTCCCGCCAGGGAACCACGGCCAGAATGCACAAGTTCATCAGTAGATATAGACAGGCCACGATCAGAATGGAAAGCAGCAGAGCCCGCGGAATGTTCCGCGTCGGATCTTTTATTTCATCACCCAGATAGCAAACATTGTAGTAGCCCCAGTAGTCATAAGTAGCCACTAGAAGGGCTCCGCCCAACCCAGTAAAGAACCCGCGCGAAAGAGTGAAAGCGCCCGGCGGGAAATCAAACGCCCGAGCCGCGTTGAAGTGCGTCAGCCCAGCGAAAATTATCCATCCGATCGTTCCCATCACGCCCAGCCACAACACTTTCGAGAGGCGCCCGATCACCGTGATGCGCCGATAGAGCAGCAACACCGTGAAGAAGCAGATTACGACCGCCAGTGCAGTCCCCGGCGTCACCACCCAACTCACCTGCAGTGGTCCCGCCCAGGGGATTGGCAAAGCCGCCGTATGTGCGGCGTATACGGTCTCCAAGCCAGGCCAGTAATAAGCGGCGTAGCCTGCGAGGCCGATGCATCCAGTGGCGATCGAAAGTGGCGCACTGAAGGAAAGCTGCCAGATAAAGAGAAAAGAAATCAGCCGTCCCCATTTCTGGGGCCCATAAATCTCGTTCAGATAGCGATAGGGTCCGCCCGAACCCGGCAGCGCAGCGCCCAGTTCCGCAGACACCAGCCCATCGCACACCGCCAGCAACGCTCCCACCACCCAGCCCAACATCGCCTGTGGCCCGCCCATCGCGCTCAACACCAGCGGCATGGTGATGAACGGCCCCACGCCGATCATGTCGATCATGTTGAGCGCGGTCGCGCTCCCCAGGCCCATCCCGCGGATCAGGCCAGGCGAATTTGAATCGTTTTGAGAGGGAGACTGCATTTTTTCGGTAAGCCCTGTACCGTCACTGCAGCTATGGAAGAAGCAACAACCTGCCGCTGACCTGCCGTTTTTCAAACGCCGCATGTGCCTGCGCGGCGTCCGCCAGCGGATATTTGCCATCAATCCGGATGGAAAGTTTCCCCTGCTTGAGCCAGCCCACGAACTGCTCGAGGTAGCGAGGGTATTCCCTGAAATAAGGACTTCCGTTCGTGCGAGTAAGAAACAACGAACCCTTTTCCTGCAGGGTCATAAGGTCAAACGGAGGCACGTAACCGCTGGACTGGCCGTAGATCACGAGATATCCGCCGGGAGACAGGCTATTGAGGCTGGCCTCGAATGTATCTTTACCGACGCCGTCATAAACAACATTCACTCCGCGGCGCTCCGTGATACGCCTCGCTTCTTTCGCAACATCCATCTCTTTGGAAATGATGACCTCGTCGGCCCCAGCGTCTGTAACAAATTCGGCCTTCTCCTGAGACGAGGTGACTCCAATCACCTTGCCGCCGCGCATCTTCGCCATCTGACAAAGCAGGAGTCCGATTCCTCCAGCCGCCGCATGGATCAGGCACCAATCTCCTTGCTTTACTGGATAGGCGAAATGCGTGAACGCGTAGGCCAAGAATCCCTGATTCATTCCTGCAGCCGCTTGCTCGATCCCGATGCCGTCAGGAACTCGACTCAGCCATGCAGCCGGCGCAAGAGCATGGGTAGCATACGAATCTCCTACGAAGACGACGCGATCTCCTATTTTGACATTGTCAACTTCGGGACCAAGTTCCTCGATGACCCCAACTCCCTGGCTGCCTAGAGTCGCCGGCAGATCCGGTTCCCGATCGCGCCCACGCCGGTAGAACGCCTGTCCGACAAGTTCGCCACGCCGTTTCTGCACATCAAGAAAGTTAACGCTGGCCGCTTCCACTCGTACCAACACTTGCCCCGGACCGGGAGTTGGCAACGGAAGTTCTTCCCCCTGCATGACCTCGGGACCACCATAGGAATGAATGCGAATCGCGCGCATCATTTGCCGTTAGTCCTTCCCAAAGCTGCCACGGGTCGTTGGCGACACCTACTGGTTCTCATGTCCCGCGCTCAACAGGTTCACAAAAAGCCGTACCGCCCCCGGAACTCCCGCCGGCAACTGACGGAAGAAGGCGTATCCCGTGTAGATATATGTCCCCTTGCCATACTTTGCCTGCAGCAGGCCGCCCTTCTGAGCGTCCTCGCCGGGGTCATGGCAGGATAACAGTGGTTTGAAATGATCATCCCACTTATCCATGAAGTAAAGTCCGCGTTCCTGCACCCAGCCGTTAAAATCGCGTGCCGTGATCGCATTCGGAGAGTGAAAGACTTCATCGTCAGGCGCCAGAATCTCGACCGGAGCTTCCTCCACGGAAACCCGCGCCCGGCTCAGTTCCGCAGGATACGGCGTGAAATGTCCGCTATTAAAATCTCCAACGCCCGTGTTGTACTGGACCACCAGCGTGCCGCCCGCCGTAACAAAATCGAGCAGCTTTTTGTTATTGGCTACCACATCTTTCTGCGTATCGTAGGCGCGAATTCCCAGCACGATCGTTCCGTACCCGCTGAGATCGTCGTTTGCAAGCTTCTCCGGAGAAATTAAGGTTACGTTCATTCCCACCTGCTGCAGCACGGTGGGAATATCGTCGCCCGCGCCCATGATATAGCCGATCTTCAAATCATGCAGCGCCTTCACGTCGACGATACTCACCCTCTGCACCGCGGGCTGATAGTAGTAGAAGCTGCCGAGATCCTCGCGAGTCACCAGCGTGTAGCCTTCGCTGAACTTCTCGCCGTCTACCTCCAGCACGGCGCGCACTCGCGCTCGACTCTCCAGCAGACCAGCGGGGAACACCTTGAACTCAAAGTCCTGCTTTTCCCCACGCTGTTTGAACTCGACGGCCGCTTGCGCCGGCTCTGATCGCCAACCAGCGGGCAACTCCAACCGCAACGTGGCTCGAGTATCGCGCGTAAGATTAGCTGTCACGCCCACTCTTACGATCGAAGTGCTTCCGTTGTGGGTCGAGATCACCTGCGTTCCCGGCTCTAGAGCGACCGAAAATGCCGGAACCACCGCCAGCGGACGCGCGCGTTCCTTCCCTTCATCGTCCACGAATCGGGTTACAACGGTCGCACCAATGCCGTTCTTTCCCGGTGCTCCGCCCGCACTCGCCACCGAATACTCCACCCGCGCTCGCAGTGCAGGCGGAGGAAAGGGCAGCGTCGCGTGTGCTTCATTGTCGACGTGATTAATGCTGTCCACATCCGGATTGTCGCGATGCCAATAGGGCCGGGTATATTCCGCGTTTTTCGGCACGTGCAATCGAAAGACGGCGCTGATATCCTCTCCCGGTTTGATCGCGACTCGTCTGGTTTTGTCAGAAATCGTCCCCCACCCTTCGGGTACTTCCAACTTCACCCCATCAATGGAGACCGGTTGGTTCGATCCATTGTGAAAGTTCACCGCGACCAGGAATTCCTGCCCGGGCGAAACCGTGGTCAGCGCGTCGGATTCCTTTTTCGGCGACTCCTTCACAGGCTCACCATCCGGTCCTACTCGACTAACCACTGTTGCCGCGAGCGTTATTTGCAGAGCGTCGTTTAGCGCCGTTTCTGCCTGCTCGCGCTTCTCCTCAAGTCGCGTCAGCAGATCAGACTTAACACCAGAGTTCACATTGGATTTTTCGACCTCGTCGTAGACTTGCCTTAAACCGGCTACGACCTCCATAACCGGCTTCGCAGTCGCAGCGAGATCATTCGTTTTCGCACTTGCATCCGCTCTCGCAACATTGTTGGCAATTTGTGTCAGTTCGCGGTGCAACTGCGGGAGCTTCGATTCTTCCGTCCCTAACCTCGCAGCCAGCCCCGGCAAGGTTGTATCGAGCCCGTCGAAGAAATCTTTTTCATGCCCATCTTTATCCAGCTTCGCTGGATGCACGGAATCCACCAGCTTGTAGAAAGTAAACCGGTCTCCGGGCTCGACGTTCCAATTCGCTGCACCTTGCGAGAGCTGATGACGCAGGCCCTGCATGGCAAATTGCACATACGACATTCCCAAGTCAGGGCTGGGCTCGCCGGTATTCAGTCGTAAGGTCCAGTTCGCGTCGGGGCAGGTCATCGCCCCAAAGCCGCACACATTGCCGATATAGAGCTTCTGCGCCTGCCACGGTTGAAGCCCCTGCGCAATTTGTTCGGGAAAGCGTTTCGGATCAGCTGCGGCGCGAAACGCCTCCTGCGTCAGGATGCTCGAAGCCTGATGATGACCGTGTCCATCGCGCTCGGTGCCGGAAAACCGAGCCACCAGTACATCTGGACGGAAAGTCCGAATCACTCGCACCATATCCGCGAGCGCAACATCGTGTCCGCCCCACTTCGAAAAAGTCTCATCTGCACTCTTTGAAAAGCCGAAATCGGCCACGCGGGAAAATCGTTCCTGCACTCCGTAGTATTCGTCGGCTGCCAGCAGTTCCAGCGTTCGGAGCACGCCGAGCACATCCGATAAATTACTGCCCACCTTGTTTTGCCCGCCCTCACCACGGTTCAGCGTCATCAACAGAACGCTTGCGCCCCGGCCACGCGACTCCAATGTCAGCATTCCGCCATCCTCATCATCCGGATGCGCCACGGTCTGCATCAGGGCGGCTGTCGTGCCCAACCGCCGCAGCGTCATTCGCAGGCCGGGTAGTCCCTGATCTTGCGGAAGCTCGGCGGGGGTTCCCTGGTAAGGAAGTTGCTCGAAGTTCGTGATCTGGATTTCGCGAATCGTCGGGCGATTCTCCGCTTTATCTGCCATCGCGACCGGGCGTGCCGAGTTCTCTCCGGTTCGTCGCGGCGAAGCCAGCATCAGAACAGGAATCAAGAGCAAGAAGGCTATAAAGGACGCTCGGAGGACTGACGTTTGAACCGAGGGCTGCATTGGCCGCCGCCAGCGGCCCGAGAGATGGTTGCATTCCGGGAAGTTCACCCTACAAGGATGGGGCCTACCCCTGCTCCGACGCAAATTCTTTCCCCATCTGCCCGAAGCAGCCAACCTGGAAATCAGAACCTGGAAAACGATTCCTACTGCTCTCGCCCTTCCTTCAACGTCTCCTGGCAGGTGCTTGCCGCGGTCAACACTTCATTGAAAGCCGTTTCCTTCCGCAAACCCTTGAGCAGCGGATCTCCTAACAGGGCGGAATACGCGCAGTAATTCTGCTGCACGGCTGCCTTCAATAGGCGCAATGCAGCATCTTTCTGCCCGCAGTACGCCATCAGAGCTCCCACGTGATACCACGCCTCCGGATCGGCTTCCGTCATTACCGAGGCTTCTTCATCCCGCACAATCCTGTCCATATCGCCTGGCCGCTGAGGCTGCGTGCAAGCTACCAGCAATTCTCGGTGGTAAGTCGGAGATTTCGCCACATTCCTGGCCGCCTCCCGGGCCTGTGCCAAATTTCCAGCATCCAGATAGACATAAGGAGTTGCCCAGGCTGCCCACTCCGAGCCTGCGTCCAGGTGCACAAAGTCCATGGCGCGGTCTGTCTGGCCAAGTTCCATAAAGGCCCACGCACAGGATCGGAAAGTGAAGTTCCCGGGATCCAACGACCGTGCCGTGTTGCACTCCTGCGTGGCCTTCTCTTGCATGCCGGCATAACGCAGCACATAGCTGAGTGCGAAGTGCGCGTCCCCGCTTTGCGGCCTCCGGCGCACCAAATCCGTGGCCGCGTCGTAGGCGCGGCCCAGTTCGCCTCGTTCCACGCGGTTGACAATCAGATTGCTGGCTGCGGCCACCCGGTTCGGGTCCAACGCCAGCGCCCGTTCATAGGCGGCATTCGAGCGCTGGAACATCGACTCGCCGCCTCCGCCGTAGAGCGAATCGAAGTAATACCGCTGTCCCAGCGCTTCCCATCCGGGAGCATAGCTCCGGTCCTCTCCTACCACGTGTTCGAGTACTGCAATCGCATCCTTGTTCGGTCCAGGGTCATGTGGCAGAGCAAGACTGTGCAAGTAGAGGTCGTAGGCTTCCTGACTCTGGGGGCGCGAGGCCGCGCTCAATGCGCCCGCCGCTACTCCCAACGCTGGCAGCAGACCCTGCTGCACCTGCGTGCTCAACTGCGACTGCAGGGAGATCAGATCGTTCACCGACGCGGTGGCCGTTCCTTGCCACAGCAGCCGGTCGTTGCCTACGTCGATCGCCTCAAGTGTGACCGTCAGCTGTTCGCCTTGCCGCAGGAAATGTCCGGTCAGCAGGCGACCGACGCGCAGTTGCTGCCCCACTTTGTGCGGATCAAGATCCAATTCGACATACTTGCGCGTCACCGATGAAGGCCTCACCTCGAGTGACCGGGAATAGCTCAACACGCTGGTCAACTCGTCGGCCAGGGCAAAGCGCAGGTAGTCTACGCTGACGTCGCCATTCATGTTCTGCAGAGGAAGCACCGCGATCGCATCTTTCAATTCCGCATTGGCCACCTCCCGGTGTTTCAGCCAGTAGGCTACCACGGCCGCCAACACAGTGAAGAGCAAGGCCAGCGTTCCCAGCAAAAGCCAGAACTGCCAGCGGCTTCCCTTGTGGCCAAATGTCTTGCTGGTGACCCGCAGTTTCTTGGTGTGCAGGCCACTCTTCACCAGTCCGGACTCAGTCTGATGCTTGAGCACCTGCAGGTCGGCCTTCATCTGCGTGGCGCTCTGGTACCGCTCCTTGCGGTCCTTCTCCATCGCCTTGCCGATGATGCCTTCCAGTTCCACCGGCACTTTCGGATTTAATTCCGCAGGAGGAACTGGCTTCTCGTGCAACACGGCATCTAGCGTCATCAGGGAGTTCTTGCCAGTGAACGGCTTCTTCCCGGTCGCCATTTCATACATGACGACGCCAAAGGAAAACAGGTCGCTGCGGAAGTCGATTTCTTCGCTGCGCGCCTGCTCCGGCGACATGTAAACCGCCGTCCCGGGAATTACCCCGACGGCGGTTAACGAATTGTCCGCTGCCGCTCCGTCGCTGTCTGTTCCGACGTTGTGCACCAGCTTGGCCAGACCGAAATCCAATACCTTCACCTGACCAGTCGGGGTCAGGAAAATGTTTGCCGGCTTGATGTCCCGATGCACAATTCCCTTGGCATGCGACGCTGCCAGGGCATCTGCCACCTGAATACTGATGTCAAGCAGCTTTTCCGTCTCAATGGCATGGCCGGAGATGCACTGCTTCAGGCTTTCGCCCTCCAGCTTCTCCATCACAATAAAGGGATGCCCGCCGTTATCTTCGATACCGTGGATCGTGCAGATATTGGGATGATTTAGCAGCGAAGCCGCCCTCGCCTCCCGCCCGAATCGTTCCAGCGATTTGGGGTCGCCTACCAGATTTTCTGGAATGAACTTCAGCGCGACATGCCGCCCGAGCTTCAGGTCCTCGGCCTCGTAGACCACGCCCATACCACCGCCCCCAAGCTTGCCCAGGATGCGATAGTGGGACACTGTCTGACCGATCATGAAAACACGCCACTCCCGACCGCGGTAATGTTAGGCCCCGCCAGTGATCTGGGTCAACTGGAAGCGCGCCGAGATAGATTTGGATGCCGCTTTGTGCCAGTCAGGCAGCCAGTTCCAAATCGAGTTTGTTTCCCGAAGTGACAACTGCCGTGTCCTTCTGTGCGGGCGAATCGCGCTGGGCGGTCCCAACGACGACTACTATGAATCTAGCAACCCCGAAAAACCAGGGGGAGTTCTTATGGCGCGAGAATTCAGGACTTCTTCTCTCGAACTACAAAACGCAATCCGCGCCCGTGCCGAGGAACTCTACCGGCAAGGCGGAGGCGCGGAGGGTCATGACGTCGAAAACTGGTGCCGGGCGGAAGCCGAAATTATGCGCGAAACCGCCGCCGCCTTCACTCATCCTGCCGTCGTAATTAATGTGGAAGGAGTGGTTTACACCGGAGAGTACGATGTTGCCTCCGCTGGCGGCTACCTCCCTGGGGAATGGAAAGTCGGAGATCGCGTCCCTGTTCGGTTGGAGGGCGATAAGCTCTTTCTCCGCCGCCCCAACGGCCGGGAACTCGAAACCAGCGTGGTCAAACGAATCGGTTAGTGCCCCTTAACCGAGTTCCTGAGCGAAGCGAAGGACCTCTGCAATTCGCCCGCTCGGCCCTAACTATCCCTGATACAACCCCGCCGACGCCCCTACCCACTCCATATTCTTGTTGTGATCCACGCCCATCATCAACCCACGCCCCATGCGAATAATCGTCAGAACTGCCTGCAGTTCTTCCTGCCATACATACATCACCCGCACCTCCGCTTTAGTGCCGCCAAACGGAGTCTCAATGATCGGCTCAAAATGCAGCCGCTCCTGCAGGATATAGTCCGCACGCTTCGCCGCTGGAATCGCATCGATATCTTCCTTTTTCGGCGCAATCACAACGCCCAGGCCAGCGAAAGAATAGAGTGGCTTCAGCGCGTAGTTCTCCAGATCGTCAGGAGTCTGATCCAACTGATCAAGAAACCATGTTTTCGGCACCGACTCGTGCCGCAGGTAGGGTATGGAAAACTTGCTGATGCGAAAATACCAGTTCGGATGTCCCGCCCATTCCACGTCTAGATCGTCACGCCAATCGAACCCCAGCTTCACTCCCTTGCGCTGCAACTCGTCCACTATGGCCCGGTTATAGATACGCCGGATCGGCACCCGGCCTCCGTTTCTTTCGTAGTAGAGCTGCGATCCTTGTTTCTTGATGGCTTCGATGTCGACCGTTCTCACCCCCAACATCTTTTCCGTCAGCAGAAAATCCGGTAGCGTTTTCTGGGCCTGCGGATGAATCTCCATCAGGATCACGTTCTCCGGATCATGCGTCCCCACAATCGCCCGCCGCAAAAGTTCGCGGTAGGACTTCTCTTCCAGCCCACTCAAAAAGAACTTCAGTCGTTCGCTTCCCGCAGTCGGAGGCCGGGAACCCGAAGCCGCCGTCGCGCCTAGCCCATAGACATCGATGTAGCTTTGCGCCAGCGTCACCTGGTACGCGTAGAGGGAAGGGAAGGCCTGCAACTCCACCAGTTTCGGCTGCAACTCGCCGCAAGCGTCGCGCACCAGTCCAAAGTCCACTTGCACAAACAAAGGTCGCGGCGGCTCATTCGGGACCCGAAATTCCGCGGGAATGGATCCATCGGACTTCGCCCGATACTCTGGACTCTCGACCAGTTGCCGGATCAGTTCCTTCCCATCCTCCGCCATCCGGTCCAATAGGCTCTTGGGAAAGAAGCAAGGAGTTTCCGACAGCCGGAATTGGACCTGTACTCCGCACGCGTCCTCAATCCGCCGCAGAAAGGCCTGATATTTTTCGGGGGTAAATGCCGCGTTAAATTGCTTTCGGAAGGTGGGAATCATGGCCGGGAAGCCACAGGGCTTGAGCGTCTACTCACGAATTTCCATAGTGCGAATGAGTCCGCCTTCGATCGTATAAACATGCTCGACCATCCGGTCCACCAAGATTTCTCCGGAAAGATCGCGAGCCACCTGATGAACCTCCACGACCACCCGGCCCGCTTCATCCAGATCGAAGTTCACTGGATCTACATGTGGGTCGATTACGCCCCACTGCCGGGTCCAGTACTCACGAATGCCAGTGTGCCCATGAACGATACCGCCCTCCATTCCATTCGGCCACGCTACGTCGGGTTGCATCGTTGCCAAGGCTGAGTCAATGTCGCGGGCGTTGAATGCCGCATACGCCTTCCGGAGCAACGACACGTTAGACTCTTCGACCATTACTTCTCGGGGTGCGATCGTCTATACCTCGATCAGGAACTTCCCATCGCGCATGATCTGCTCGTCGTCCACCCAGACATTGAACTTCCGTCCCACGACATCAATATGAGTCGATGAATCCCATTCTGCACCCGTGTGCGCTCCATAAGGATTTCCGAATGCAATGTGGACTCCAGGATATTTTTCATCCTGCAGAATCTGCCCAATCACATCTTTCAAATCGATGTTGGTTCCGATGGCGAACTCGCCCACGCGGTCGCTGTTCTCGTCGGTGTGGGTGTACTTCCAGAAATCATCCTCCAGTTCGCGGTTTTCCGAGTGGGCTTCGGTCAGCCGGTTTTTCTTCATGTGAATCGTCAGCGGGTTTTTTTGCAGACTTCCAAATTTCGTGCACAGATAATCGCCCACCACGCCGTCGATCACAAACGTTCCATTCACCTCACCCGGCGTCGTAAAAATTTCTCCTCCGGGCAGATTCCCCCACTTTTCCGGGGAGATAATCCCGCTGGTCTTCAACCAGCGGTAGCTGGGATTCAAGTCCGCCGTCAGATCCGTGCCGGCGGCGGTCTTCGCCCGAATCCGCGTCGCCTTCCGCACCATCTCCACAACTTTTGTGCTGAGCCGGTCTACCTTTTTAAAATCCGCACGCATGCCTTCCAACATGATCTGACGGTTGATGTTGACCATGTGCGCGTGCCGGATTTTTCGCCGGTTCACTACATCCGTCATCTGCATACGCGACCGCAGTTCGTTTCTTTGCGCCCACACGGCAAAAATCGAAACCTGACTGGTCTCCAAATCCGCGATAATTTCCGCCGGCAAATTCTCGAGCGGCCGCTCCGCCAGATCCTCCAGCACCCAGACGCAGTAGCGCGAACCAAGGCTCTCCAGTTCGGCCACGATCGCCGCTGCAATCTCCAGCGTGGTCTCATCAGTGATCACGCATACCTTCTCTTCCGGTTGTACGCGCAAACAAACTCCCACAGCGTTGCGGGCGCCGGGGCTATATTCCGGATCGAAGGAAACATTGCGGCTGCCCCATCCTGGTCGCGTTTTGTGCGACAGAGCCTGCCCTGAGCCTGCCGAAGGGGTGGGGATTTTTACTTGCTCTGCAGGAATCGTCATTACCCTACTTTTCTAACGGAAGCTGGCTCATCTTCCGCCAAACCTGCTTCCGTCTCTTCGATGATGTAATCAACAACTTTCTTTAAATCGCCAGTTTCCTGATACACGCGCAACTGTCGGTCGGCTCCACTGCCCTCTTCCAGCATGGTGTGGATGTACTCCAGTTCCTGGCGCGAGTCCAGTTCATCCACCACATCGTCCACAAAGTCGAGGTACTCGCGGATTAAGTCCCGTGCTGGCACTTCGATCTGCTTGCCGAAATCAATCAGCTTTCCATCCATTCCGTACCGCGCCGCCCGCCACTTGTTTTCCATGAGCAGCGCCCGCCGGTACAAGCGAAACCCCTGGTTCGCTGTATGCAGTTTGTACAGTTTCGCCACCGTGGCCTGAATCAGCGCGGCCAGTGCGATCGTCTCATCGGCGCGCATCGGAATGTCGCAGACTCGAAACTCGATCGTGTTGAAGAACGGATGTGGCCGGATGTCCCACCAGATTTTCTTGGCGTTATCGATGCAATTGGTCTTGATCAGCAGCTTGATGAAGTTTTCGTACTCGCCCCAACTCGGAAAATAATCAGGAATGTTGGTGCGCGGAAACTTGTCAAATACTTTGCAACGGTAGGATTTTAGCCCGGTGTTCATCCCGAGCCAAAAGGGAGAATTGGTCGAGAGCGCGAGTAGATGCGGCAGAAAATACCGTGCGTGATTCATCATGTGGATCGCCGTTTCGCGATCCTCAATCCCGATGTGCACGTGCAACCCAAAAATCAAGTTGGCCCGCGCCACCAACTGCATGTCCTCAACAAGATTCTTATAACGATCGTCGGGATTGATGTCCTGCGTCCGCCAATCCGAAAACGGATGCGTGGCCACCGACGCCAGCCGCAGCCCGTTCTCCTTGGCCAGTCGGATAATATCGCGCCGCAGCATTTTCACTTCCGCCTTGGCTTCCTTGATGTTCCGGCAAATCCCGGTGCCCACCTCCACCACCGACTGGTGCATCTCCGCCTTCACCCGCTCCTGCAGCAGCAACTTGCCCTTTTCCAGGATTTCCGCGTGAATGTGCGACCGCAGATCCCGCGTCTCCGGATCGATCGTCTGATATTCCTCTTCAATCCCGATGGTGAAAGTAGGTGTCATCTGTTTCTTCTGTTCTTGTCATTCCGAGCCAGGCGTGGAATCTGTTTCTCCCGGCAGCGCCGCTGGCCCCGCCGGTCCCCATCCCTTCGCGTTCCGTGCGAAGAGTATGCAAAACAAGTCCTAACAGTATAACAATGGCGCGATGAATATTTGGTTAGAAGCTGTGGTGAGCCTGGAACCACGAGAGCCACAGAAAAAGGCCCAACAGAATGAGCATCAAGCCGCTCAGGCAAATGCTTAGTACGGAGAGCAAGCTGCGCATCCAATGCCCAGGCGAGAATGCCCGGGATAATAAGACGATCGCGGCTACTTGACCAATGAGCATCGCCGCAATACCCCACACGACGAACAGTTCGGTCACACCGCCGGCTACCGCGCCGATCCCAGTTGCCTTCTGTCTTGAAAGCGTGTGACCAAGGCCGATCAGAATGGGAAGCCACGGTGCCCACGCCAGCGCAACACCCCATAGAAAACGCCTTTTCTTTAGCTCGTCCTCCACCTACTTTGCCGCTTTCCCGCGCTTTCGCTCCGCGACCCACTTCGGCTCACCCTTGCGCGCGGATTTCTCTGCCGGAGGCTTACCCGCGAGGAACGCCGACCATCGCAGTTCACGCGCAGGATCCTCCCCGGTCACCGCCATCTTCAGCGCCATCTCCGCCACGGCATTCACAATCCAATTAAAATTCTCCTGTCCCACGGACGTAATCTCGGCGTCCGGCGCAGGATTCAGGAAGTCGATCGCATAGGGAACGCCGCCTTCTACCGCAAACTCCACCGTGTTCAAGTCGTACCCCAGCACTCGGCACAATGTCAGCGCGTCTTTCTCGATCCGCTCCTTCAGCGCGGCCGACGATGGCGGCGGATTCCCCTTCACATACCGCTCATGATGCGGCGCTCGCGGATCGTATTTCATGATATGTACCTTTTCCTGACCCACCACATAGCACCGGTAATACTCCTCAAACACCACGCCGTGCTGCAGCGTCATGCATAAATCGCCCGTCTGGTTGTAATGCTGAAAAAATTCTTCCGGAGAGTGCACGTGGTACACATGCTTCCATCCGCCTCCTGAATACGGCTTCAGGAAAGCAGGGAGGCCGACATAATCAAACAACTCCTGCCAGTTCAAGGGATACATCAAGTTCCGCATCGACCGGTCCGTCGTCCCCTCGGGATGCTTATTGTGCGGCAGAATCACCGTCGGCGGAATCGCCACGCCCAGCTTGTGCGCCAACGCGTAATTAAAGAACTTGTCGTCCGCCGTCCACCAGAAAGGATTGTTCACCACAATCGTCCCGTGCAGCGCCGCATTTTTCAGATAAGCCCGGTAGAACGGGATATCCTGCGAGATCCGGTCGATGATGACGTCATACTTCTTCGGTTCATCCATTCGAATCCCGCCGATCTTCACAAATTCCGCCGTGACGCCCTCGACCTTCATGGAGTTGATCTTTTCGACAACCGCCGGCGGAAACGTGTTTTCCATCCCAAACAAAATGCCAATCTTTTTCACAGATTCATCTCCCAACAAAATTTGTCATCCTGAGCGAAGTGCCTGGTTCGCGAAGCGAAACAGGCGCGCAGTCGAAGGACCCTGCACTCGTTACTGTGCGCGGATGCCTGCCCGCCCTCACCACTGCCTCAGAAATACTTCTCCGCCATCCTCAGCCACAGCGGCCAGTCATGCTTCGAATTATCCCCAAAAACATCCAGCCAGTGCGGCACGGCCTTTCCATTCAAAATCGCCGAAAACTTCACATTCTGGTCCAGACAAATATCCCAATCGGCCGATCCCAGCACAATCTTCATCTGCCGGTAGCGGCTCAAGAACCAATCATCATTCTGATTCGGCAGATAATCCGGCGGGCAATTGAAGTAGCAGTCATCGTCGTAATATCCGTCCAGAAACTGATGGATATCAAATGCTCCGCTCATGCTCACGCAGTGCGTCACCACATCTGGATGCTTCAGAGCAAAATTCACGGCGTGATACGCGCCGAAACTGCACCCGGTCATTGCCAGCCGGGGCGTCTGGTTCTTCCAGCGGATAAACGGCAAAAATTCATGCAGAATATAGCGCTCGTACTGCAAATGCCGCAACAATCGCACCTTCGGATGCACGCCCTTGTTGTACCAACTCTCGGTATCGACGGCGTCCGGGCAAAATACCTGCAACTCGCCGCGCTCGATTTTCGCCGCGAGCACACCGATCATCCCCCGATCTTCATACTCGAAAAACTTTCCCATGGACGTCGGAAACACGACAAGCGGAGTGCCGGCATGCCCGAAAACCAGCGCATCCATCTCTCGATTCAGTTCCTGACTGTATCCCTTGTGGTATTCGCGATTCATTTTTCGAAGGTCCCGCGGACACGTATCTTACCTGAACCGAAGGTGGGAAGGACCAACTTTGTGCTGAACCATCAGCCTCTCGAAGCCATCCAAATGATATCGTGATACGAGATATGTTGCGGCGTTTCCCCAAACTGGTTCCGCGTTCGGCGCCCGTCATCCTTGTTCTGCTCACTCTCGCTGCAGCCACTGGATTCGCGGCAGTGAGCCACCTCGTCGCCCGTTACACGGCGAATCAACAGGCACGGGGCCGCAAGTTGTACGAGCTAGGTCTGGCCGACGCCAAAGCCGCCCGTTACGACGATGCCATCGCTGCATTTCGCGCCGCGCTCACTTGCGATCCCACCAACTCCCAGTATCAGCTCAGTCTGGCTCGCGCCTTGCGCGACAGCAATGACCCGCGCCGCCTCGACGAGGCCGAGTCCTACCTTCTCGCCCTGTGGCAGCGTGCTCCGCAGGATGCGGCGGTCAATCTGGCTCTCGCCCGGGTTGCCGCTCACCGAGGGTCCATTGAGGACGCTACCCGTTACTACCACAATGCCATGTACGGCGTCTGGACCTCCGACTCTGACGCGAATCGCAACAAAGCTCGGCTCGAACTCATACAGTTCCTGCTTTCAAAGAATGCTCGCGCCCAGGCTGACTCAGAACTCATTGCTCTGTCGGCCGCATTGCCCGCCGATCCCGCAGCGCATCTTCAGGCCGCACAACTCTTCGAGCTGGCCCAGGACTTCTCCGGGGCACAGGCGCAGTATGAAGAAGTGCTGCGAGTCGATCCCAATAACTCGGCTGCCTTGGCCGGAGCTGGCGAAACCGCCTACCGTTCCGGGAACTACATCGTGGCTGAGCGTTATCTCCGGCTGGCGGTGAACGCCGATCCCAACGATGCCAACTCCCGTCAGCTTCTCGCCTCCACGAATATGGTTCTTGCGGCCAATCCTTTTCATAGTCACATCTCTGACGCAGAACGCAATCGGAGGATCACCGCCGCCTTTAGCCAAGCCGAAGACCGCCTCACCCAGTGCGCAGAGAAGCTGCACGTCGATCTAAAGGTCGCTGCCAATCTCCCAGCATCCGCACTTCCCGCATTGCAAGGTCGCTGGCTCCTCGCCAAACCCGAACTGGCGCTGCTCCGCTCTCCTGCCGAGACGGATCTCCCAGACGCGATCATGGACGTCGTCTTTCAAATCGAGCAACAGACTGCCGCTACGTGCGGTCCGCCGCAGGGGCTCGACTTGGCGCTTTTGCTGATTTCGAGGAAACGAGAGGCTGCCAGCCAATGAGCAACCCTGGTTCTCCTGGCGTGGATTCTTCTACGCCTTCGGAATCCGCAACCGCGGCGCGGGTCGGGCCTTCCCGACGCCTGTTTTCGACGCTCGACGGGGTCTTTCATGAGGAAGTATTCTTCCTCATTCTCTCGGTCTTCATCGGAATTTTCTCGGGTCTTGCGGTGGTTTGCTTCCGTCTTGCAATTGACTGGATCCATCTCGCTCTACTCGGTCCGCTTCCGCAAACCCACAGTTGGCGTCTGTTCGCCGTCCCGTCCATCGCCGGGCTGGTGGTCGCTATCCTCGTGCTGCACGTTTTTCCAGGGATCCGCGGCAGCGGAGTCAATCAGACGAAATCGGCGCTCTACATCTTCAATGGATTCATCCCGTTTCGCACCGCCGTTGGAAAGTTCATCTGTTCCGGCATCGCCATCGGCTCGGGACAATCCCTTGGCCCGGAAGACCCTTCGCTGCAAATCGGAGCGAGCATCGCATCCGCTCTTGGAAGACAGCTGGAAATCTCCCGCGAAAAACACCGGCTCATGGCTCCCGTCGGAGCCGCTGCCGGCCTTGCGGCCGCCTTCAACGCGCCCATTTCTGCCGTGCTCTTCGTCATCGAAGAAGTCATCGGACGCTGGAGCGCCGGCATTCTCGGCTCAGTCGTGCTTTCTGCGGTCGCCAGCGTTGTGATCGTGCGCTCATTTCTGGGCAGTGAGCCGCTGTTCCGAATTCCGGTCACTACCTTCAAGCGCCCCAGTGAACTCCTCGCCTACGCGGTCCTCGGAATTGTCGGCGGGCTGGCCTCGGTTGCATTCGCTAAATCGGTGGGTTACCTGCGTCCCCGCCTCAAAGCTCTGCCGCGCTGGACGCAATATTTTCAACCGGCAGTTGCCGGGCTGCTCATCGGCTTGATCGCCTTCCTGGGCTTTCCGCAGGTAATGGGCGCTGGCTACGACTCCATGGACCAGGCCATGCACGGCCAATACGCCTGGAAAGTCCTGGCCATCCTCGCGGTCCTTAAGATTCTTGCCACGACGGTCTCTTTCGTCAGCGGAACTCCCGGTGGAATGTTCGCGCCTACACTCTTTGTCGGCGCCATGCTGGGAGGCGCGGTGGGCGATATCGAGCGCCTCTTCTTCCCACAGCTCACCGGATCCACGGGCACATATGTCCTCGTCGGCATGGGCGTTCTCTTCGCCGGATTTCTCCGCGTTCCCATGACTTCGGTCTTCATGGTCCTCGAGGTCAGCGGAAACTACGAAATCATCGTCCCCGTCATTGTGGCCAATACCTTTTCCTACCTCGTCTCGCGAAGCCTGCAGACCATCCCAATTTTCGATATGCTCACCCGCCAGGACGGACTCATTTTGCCCTCGCTCGAAGAAGATCGGGAAGAAGCCATCCTGCGGGTCGAAGATGCGATGCTGGCCGTTCCCGCAACCATCCTGAGCGCGCAAGATTATGTGGATGCCAACTTCCACCGCGTGGAAAATTCGCCGGACTCCTCGTTCCTCGTGCGCATGCACCCCAGTGGCTGGAGTGCCATCAGCCGTGATCAGCTCCAGCGCCTGTATCGGGAAGGCAAAGGAGAACTCACGCTGGCCTCTGTGCTCCCCGCCGGCCAATCGCTACCCAGCCTCTACCCGGATCTTCCACTCGATTCCGCGCTGCGCTACGTAAACGACTACCCGCTCATTCCCGTGGTCAATCGCGCGGATTCCCGACGTCTGGAAGGCGTCATCTCACGCGATTCGGTCTTCAAGAAATATGGGAGCGGGCGTGCGATCGAAGTCTCCAGCGTAGTCTGACGTAACTCATTTCCCGTCGACGCGCTTGTAGCTTGTGTACTTTATGATCTCTCGGATGTGAACCCCTCCCGACCGAAACTGCAGCGTGTCATCCGATCGCGTGTACGCGGGAAACCAGTAATGGTCGTCCACCTGTTGGCGATAGGTCACGAACATCGGATGGAGCTCCGGCCGCTCGTGTTTCTTCACTTGCACTTTCTCCGGACCGCTCTTGCCACACACTTTCACGATCTGAAAATCCCGCGCATCCACCCAGATTCTTCCCTGAAAATATCGCCGGTCCTTTTCTTCCTTCTTCGGCTCCGCATGGAATACATACGTGTCAAGGTCGTCCACATGCTGCTGCCCGGAGTAGGTCAGGTTATACAGAGCTACATCGTCGGTTGCCAGCATGAGTGGCATGATGGAACGAATATCTTCCATGTCTTCCTGTGTAAGCTGAATCCCCCGCAAAGAAGGCTGTGCTGCGAACGTTACTTCCTCTTGCCGTCTTCCTTTGGCGTCATAAGAAATGTTGGTCACTTCGTGAAACTCGCCGGTCACGCTGGTGCCCACCAGAGTCTGCATCAGCACATCCTGCCTGTAGGCGTAGTGAAGGCGGGCTTCCTTCGTAGCCGCTTCGGCCGCACCAAACTTCTGGATCACGTCCTGCGAGCTCATGGTTTTTGGCGGAGCTGAATCCAGCTCGCCGTTGCCTGCTTCGCAGTTTGTCTGCCCCCGCGCCGTCACCTGCAGCAAGAGAACAAGAATAAGCAAGGCCGGGATGGCGGTTCTGGAACCCGATACGCGCGTTGCCCACTGGATCAAGTCAACCGCTTTCATACCTTTGTGACCTCTGGCGCCGAAACCATACACCTGCGCCCGAAAGCGTGCAAATCCTCCCCGGATATGCTCCGGCAGCTCGTTTTCCCAGCCTTTTCCATATTTTCCACATATATGCAAACCCTTGCTCTTCCGCGTGCTCTCAACCGTCCTAAGTTGAATCCCAGCCCCTCCGGTTTGGTATGGCGATTGCCCCTACCAACTCCGGAAGCCTTGCCATTCGCGGAGTTCCGCATCTTCCCCCGCGAGAGGACCAACTTATGAAGACCCTAATCATCGCATTTTGTTTGCTTTGCGCTACCGCTGCGGTCGGGCAGACTGCGACCGTTCTCAGCAACAATCCACAGCCCACGATCCTGCCGGACCATCCCCAGCACGCCGCCGAGCATGCCATGGCTACGGAAACCAGCCTCTTCGGAGCTAACTCTGCCTACACCTATGCCCAGGGAGAGCGTCCGCTCTGGGAGTTCGGATCATCCGACAAGCACGAAGTTCCTCTCGGCGATGTCGCCCGCGCCTACCGCCAGGGCCACATCATCGACCGGAAGGCCGTGAAAACCTTGAACAGCGACTAATCCACCGATTTGCAATTGTGTGGTGCGAGTCTGGCTTTGGTTTGTTGAAAAGCGCGCGAGCCGCGAGAGAGAAAAGATTATTCGCCGGCGCCCATCATCAGCACGGGCGTCGTTGGCGCTGGCGAACCTGCTTCATCCTCCACCGTAATCGCAAACGCCTTGGCCTCGGCTCCCGCAGGCAGTGGAGGATTCACCACCGTCGCGCTCCCGTGAGCGTCCGGCTTGAATACTCCAGCGGGAATTGGCGCTCCGCTGGTCGGAATCAACCACAACTCATAAGCCTTCTGCGGCGGCAGCGCTGGCATGTTGTTGGCGAGAAACACCAGGCTGTTCCGCTTCCTCAAATAAAAAGCTTTGCCCTGCGGCTGTGGCGGAGTTTTCGCCGCCACCAGCGTCACGCGCTGCGCCTCCGGCTCGATAATCGGAGCCGCAATTTTACGTAACTCTTCCAACTGCCTTGCGTTCTCAGCGGCCGTGGAGCTCGCTGAGGCCAGCGTCTCCTTTAACGCAAAATTCTCGCGCCACAACGACAGCGCGAAGACGAGCACCGCCGCCGTCGCGGCCCATCCTAACCATCCCCACCACGTGCGGCGCGCTCCGGACGGTGTCGCGACGATTCGCGGTTCCCGAGCGATTGCTTCCAGCAACCTCTTTCGCGCTCGTTGTGGCGGCCTCGGTCCCGCCGCCGATAAGGCCAGCAGAGCCGTATCGCCGCGCAGTTGTTCGAGTTCCAGCCGGCACGAGGCACAGTTGGCCAGATGCTGCTCGAGCTTCTCCCGATCCGCTCCCGTCAACGCGTGCAGCGCGTACAGGGCGAGGTCTTCGGCGTATTGTTCGTGCTCACTCATCCAGTTTGAAATGCCTTGCGCAGGGCGATTAATCCCGCGCGAATCCGTGTCTTGATCGTACCCAGAGGCTCTCCGGTTTTATTTGCGATCTCGGAATGGCTCATGCCCTCCCAGTACGCCATCTCCAAAGCGCTGCGCTGCGCCGGTACCATCGCGCCCATCACTCCGCGCACCTTCTCCGCAGCTCGCGCGCGTTCAGCCTCACCAGCCAAGTCCGGCGCTACCGACAGCACTACATTTTCGATATCAGTTTCTGGACGACGCTTTCTGAGGGAGTCGATGGCACGGTTGCGCGTGACCACTGCCAGCCAGCTTCCTAAATTTCCGCGAGCCGCATCGAACGCGCTGGGGTTGCGCCACAATTGCAGGAAGACTTCTTGCAGCACGTCTTCCGCGGCTCCCGTATCACCAAGCACTCGCAGAGCAACTGCATAGACCACGGAAGAGTAGCGGTCATAAAGCTCCGCCATCGCTCCCTGATCGCCGGTCTTCAGGCCGGTAACAATGGCCAGATCCGCCGGAGTACCTTGTCGTTGCTGGCTCGACAAACGCTATCGCTCTTCCTTGATAGATATACGTATCGGCAGCCCGGACGGATTGCCATCCCCGTAAGCATCTTCGGGACAATCGGATGAATCACCGTCGCAAAGGCTGTGGCCGAAAACATAGCAGCCCAACACTGCCTTGGGCAAGTTCGTGGCGAAGGGCCGGAATGGCGATGTGATTTCGCTACTCGTTTTCGCTACTGGCTGAGCTTGATGGCGAGCTGGCGCTCGGGCTGCGTCATCTGGCCCCAGAGTTTCTGCAGATCGTCCTGCAGCCCTTGATTGTCGGGCTGCTTGTGCAGGGCCCGCGCGAACCATAGATAGGCGGTCGGCAAATCGCGCGGGGTGCAGGTACCGGTGGAGTAGAGAACTCCCATCGAGATCATCGCTTTCAAATTGGATCCCGCCGCCGTCTTCAAAAGCCGCACTCCCCGCTCGCAGTCCTGGCGCACGCCGCGCGCATAGATATAGCGTTCCGCCTCGGCCGTAGCATCAACCGGCGTAGCCGGCGTCGGCTTGGGCTCGCGCACTCTTGGTTTACCGGGTACGGCGGGCGCGGGAATGTTCGCCGGAGCCTCGGCGTCCGGAGCTGGCGCCTGGGAGTTTTCCGTCGACCCCGAATCGCTCGGCTTTCCCGCGCTCGCATCTGGAGGGGGATTGACCGGAGCAGCGCTCTGCGCCGACGTCGTCGTCGCCGGAGTGCTAACCGGAGCAGTGCTTGACGGATCAGCATTCGGAGAAGCTGCACTCGGCGCAGTCGTTGGCTGCGTGCTCGCGTCCGTTCCGCTTGCAGGCGCCACACCCGCCGCCGGTGCGGCCCCCGCCCCGCTACTTGCGCTATCCGGCGTCGTAGCCGTGGGAGTCGCTCCAGTCGGCGTCGCGGGCGCACCGGAATCCGTGGCGCCCTGAGAAGGCTGCGCCGCTGCCGGCTTCCTATCGTTCGTCAGCCAATCGAATCCTCCCTGTTTCCAGCGCAGGTATCCGAATCCTCCCGCCAGTGCCAGGGCGATGACCACCGCAGCCAGCTTCCCCCAACCCCGCTTCGGCTCGTCTTCGTCATCATCGAGCAGATAGTCCACGTTGCGCGAGGATCGTCCCCAAGAATCGTTCCCACCACCGCGCCCGTGCGATCCTTGCTGGTCCTCGCGTCGCCCATCTGCCGGCTTGTTCAAGCCAAGAAAAGAAGGCCCAGTAATCACCGGGCTTGTGACGTGCGCCTCATGGCGCTCCGCCGGCGCGGGAGCCGCTTCGGTTGCAGGCCGCACTGCATTACTCGGAATGCGCGTCTCTGCGGATCGGCGAACCGGGGCTGCCTCTGCCTTTGTTTCCGCAGGTGTCGCCGGCGCCGCCGCACCAGAAGCCTGCGTGTTTGCCGCCAGCAGCGCTCCGCACATCCCGCAAAAGCGATTGTCCTTGGAATTCTCGTTCCCGCATCGTCCGCAGCGCACTTACCCTCCTTGACCTACTCCTTTAGATTAACTCCACACCCGCTGGTCTCGCGAGTACGATGCGAATTCCGGCCTTACCGTCTAGGATTCACTCCGACGCCCCTATCAAGTTCGGTTCGTCGCAAACCGGCAAATGACAACCGGTAACCGGCGGCCGATTTTCATGCTATGCTGCGCAAAACTTCACATCGCTATTCTAGGACGCTCCGTGCTGGTTGAACTGCGGTTGGAAAATTACGCGGTCATTGACAATGCCGCGATAGAGTTCGCCTCCGGGTTGAATCTTCTGACCGGAGAAACCGGCGCCGGCAAATCGATTCTGATCGATGCTCTCGCGTTGCTGCTGGGCGAGAAAGCTTCCGCAGAAGTTATCCGCACTGGTACCGAGCGAGCGGTAGTGTCGGCGGTGTTCGAGTCCCGGGACGGCAGTGAAGACTCGATCGCAAATGTTCTCGAACGCAACGGATTGGACGAATCCGAAGATGGTTCCCTTATTGTCCGACGCGAGATTGCCCCCGGCGGAAAAGGCCGCGTGTTCGTCAACAATCAAGCTGCCACCGTCGCCGTACTCCGGCAGCTTGCCCCGCGTTTGGCCATCATTCACGCGCAAAATGTATCGATCCTATCCTTCGATCCGCCTGCCCGGCTGGAATTGCTCGATGGATTTGCTGTTAGCCAGGTTGAGCCGGTGGCGGCGGCCTACGCGGTGTGGCATCAAATTCGCGCCCGCATCGCAGAATTGGAGCAGGGCGAACAAGACCGCTTGCGTTTGGTCGATCTCTGGCAATTTCAGAAGCGCGAGATCGAGGAAGCCAAGCCGCAAACTGGCGAGGACGAGCAACTGGAAACCGAGAAGCGCGTCCTCGCGAACGCCGAAAAAATCTATAACGCCGCTATGCAAGCCTTTGATCTGCTTTATGAGGGCGATGGTTCCACATCTGCATCCTTGCGCTCGGCCCAGAAGCAAATTGAAGAGCTAGCTCGCTACGAGCCCAAGTTTCAGGAAGCGCTTGCGGCTCTCGAAACGGCGCGCATCAGCGTGGAAGATGTCGGCGCAACGGTAAGGGATTACGCTGGCGGAATCCATGCCTCCCCGGAACATCTGGTAGAGGTAGAAGACCGCCTGGCCCTTCTCGACCGGCTGAAGCGCAAGTACGGTCCGGCGCTCGACGATGTGATCAATTTCGGCGCCGATGTAGCCCGCAAGCTTTCCGAGCTCGAAAACAAAGATGAAATTCTGCGCGACCTGCGCGCTGAACTCTCGAAGGCAGCCACCGAATACTTGCGCACCGCTCGGGCGCTATCGAAGAAACGCCAGGACGCAGCCCGCAAACTGGAGAAACTGGTCGAAGCCGAAATCAACGATCTGGCCATGAAGTCGACTTTTCGCATCGACCTCGCCACGTCCGACGAAGAAGGGAACTGGTCTGCAACCGGAACCGATCAAGTCATCTACATGATCGCGACCAACCCCGGCGAGCCCATGCGCCAGTTGGAACATATTGCGTCGGGAGGTGAACTCTCCCGCGTGATGCTCGCGTTGAAAGTGAGCGTGGAAGAAGGTGTGGCGAAGGGGCCCTCGTCCGCGAAACCGAAGAGCACCCGCGTCACCGCCCAACGCACCATGGTCTTCGACGAAATCGATACTGGCATCGGTGGCCGCGCCGCTGAAGCCGTCGGCAAGAAACTGAAGTTCCTGGCGAAATCGAATCAGGTTCTCTGCGTGACCCACCTGCCTCAAATCGCCACCTTCGCCGACCACCATTACGTCATCGAAAAGAGGGAGCGCAACGGACGTACCCGCACCACGATCCGCGCCGTTTCCGGCGAAGAGCGCACTGAGGAAGTCGCACGTATGCTCAGCGGCGCCAAACTCACCGATACCTCCCGCAAGCACGCCGAGCAGATGATTAAAGCCAACGGCTAGAACCCGAGCCTGCTTGCCGCACCGTTCGCTGCGCCCAATCCCCACCCGCTGCTAATCCCCGCTGTTTCTGTGGCTTACGTTGACCAGAAGGATGCTTTCCAGTATTTTATAAGTACCGGGAGAGTACGAATCGTGTAACCTGACCATTCCTGTCGCGCCCTATTTTGCATCGCAAAAGGTCTGGGGAAGATCATAGTTAGTGGGAGTGAAAGAGTGCCAAATAGCCAGGGAAAGACGTTGCTTTTATTGAAGCCGCGAGGCTTCTGCGCCGGCGTGGTCCGCGCCATTGATGTCGTCCGCATCGCGCTCGAGGCCTTCGGGCCGCCGATCTATGTCCGCAAGGAGATCGTCCACAACAGCTTTGTGGTGGACGAACTTCGCGGCAAAGGCGCCATCTTCGTCGATAGCGAGGACGAAGTTCCTAACGGCGAACGAGTCATCTATAGTGCGCACGGTGTCTCCCCCGAAGTGCGCGAGCACAGCGCCCGTCGCGGTCTCCGCGTCATCGATGCTACCTGCCCACTCGTCACCAAAGTCCACGTCGAAGCCGTAAAGTTCGCCAAAGAAGGCTATTCGCTCATCTTGATCGGACATCACGACCACGATGAAGTGATCGGAACTCTCGGCGAAGCTCCGCTCGTAACCCAGGTTGTCGGCAATCCTGAGCAGGTCAAGTCGCTGACCGTCCCCGATCCCGATCGCGTGGCCTATCTCACGCAGACCACTCTCAGCCTCGACGAAACCAAAGACATTATCGCCGCGCTCAAGAAAAAGTTCCCCAACATCAAGGGCCCCGCCGCACAGGATATTTGCTATGCCACGGAAAACCGGCAGGTCGCGGTTAAGCAGGTCGCGTCGGAATCCGATCTGCTACTGGTCGTCGGCTCGGAGAACAGTTCAAACTCCAATCGTCTGGTCGAGGTAGCGCGGAACTTGGGTACGAACGCTCATCTCATTGACAGCTATCGGGATATCGAGTCCCAGTGGCTGCATGACGTGAAAACGATCGCGCTGACGGCGGGTGCGTCCGCGCCTGAATGCTTGGTGGAGGAAACCATGAACTTTCTCGCCACCAAGGGTTTCGACAACGTGCAGGAACTCGAAGTGATGCCGGAAAACGTCCGCTTCGGGCTGCCGCCGGAGATTGTTGAAGCTATTGCCGCCGCTCCGGCGAGTGCCACCGCGGATTAACGGAGCCGCACATTCATGGATACAAACTCCCCCGACGCAAACTTAGCCTCCGCTCCACAACTGCGCTTTGGCAAAATTGACGGCTTGTTCAGCCGTGTCTCCGGCGCCGTCAATAATGCCCGCAAGTTTCTTTTCTCTCAGCAGCACGACGAGGGATACTGGTGCGGCGAACTCGAAGCCGACACCACCCTCGAGTCCGATTACATTCTGCTCCACACTCTGCTCGGCACAGGCGACGCTGACCGCTTCCAGCGTGCTGCGAACTGGATCGTCCGCCATCAAAATGAAGACGGGGGATGGAGTATTTATGCCGCCGGTCCATCGAACATCAGCGCCTCGGTGAAAGCCTACTTTGGACTGAAGTTGGCGGGATACTCCGCCGATCATCCAGTGCTGCAGCGCGCCCGTAAGAAAATCCTCGAACTCGGCGGAGTCACCGAGGTCAACACATTTACCAAGATCTATCTGTGCTTCTTCGGCCAATACGATTATGATGCGGTTCCTGCCATTCCGCCCGAGATCGTCCTGTTTCCCAACTGGTTCTGGTTCAATATCTACGAGATTTCCTCGTGGTCGCGCGCCATCCTGGTACCCCTTTCCATCTGCTATGCCAAGAAGCCATTCAAGAAGATTCCCCGCGAGATGGGCGTCGAAGAGTTATTCGTCGGCGGCATGCAGAAATCCCGCATGCACTTGCGGTGGTCGAAGAAGTTGGTCTCCTGGCGCAATTTCTTCCTCTTCCTCGACCGCATGACCCACTGGCTGGAGCGAGTCCATATTCGCCCGCTACGCTCAATCGCCCTGAAGGTTGCCGAAAAGTGGGTTCTCGAGCGCTTCGAGATGAGCGATGGCCTCGGCGCCATTTATCCCTCGATGATGAATGCCATCATTGCCCTGCGCTGCCAGGGATATTCTCTCGACGATCCGCAGGTGATCCGGGCTCTCGACGAGTTCGAGAAACTCGGCATCGAGGAAGGCGACACTTTCCGCATGCAGCCCTGTATGTCTCCCGTCTGGGATACGGCCTATGCCATGTTCGCGCTTGGCGACGCTGGAGTGCCCGCCAACGATCCGCGCATGGTGAAGTGCGCCGACTGGATTCTGCAGAAGCAAGTACGCAATCCCGGCGACTGGCAGGTGAAAAACAAGAAGGGCAAACCAGGCGGATGGTACTTTGAGTTTAACAATGAGTTTTATCCGGATGTCGATGATAGCGCAATGGTTTGCCTGGCACTAAGCCGTGTGGAGCATCCCAACGGGCGCTACCAGCGTGAGTCCGTGCAGCGCGCCATCGACTGGATTCTCTCCATGCAGTGCAAGAACGGCGGCTGGGCGTCGTTCGACAAAGACAACGATCGCATGGTCTTTCAATACGTCCCCTTCGCCGACCACAACGCCATGCTCGATCCTCCGACAGTCGATATCACGGGCCGCATTCTCGAAATGATGGCGACCTACGGTTACGATCAAACTCATCCCGCCGTGAAGCGGGCGCTTCAATTCATTCGCAAGGAACAAGAGCCCGACGGCAGTTGGTTCGGACGCTGGGGCGTGAACTATATTTACGGCACCGCTCTGGTTCTGCGCGGCCTCGAAGCCATCGGCATGGATAACCACGAACCCTGCGTCCAGCAGGGTGCCGAGTGGCTCCGCATGGTACAGAATCCGGATGGCGGCTGGGGTGAGAGCGTCGGATCATATGATGACCCGACCCAGCGCGGCGTGGGCGCGAGTACGCCCTCGCAAACTGCCTGGGCAATTCTGGGACTGCTTGCCGTTGGCGATACGCGCAGTGACTCGGTGGCCCGCGGAATTGCTTACCTCTTGGCTAGCCAGAAAGAAGACGGTTCCTGGGATGAGGAATATTTCACCGGCACAGGTTTTCCGCGCGTCTTTTATCTGAAGTATCACCTCTACCGGGAGTATTTTCCGCTGCTCGCGCTAACCACATATGCCAAGGTGATGGAGAAGAACGGCAATTAGCAGCAGACAACTAGCATTAGGCCGCCGATGGTTGCCTGTGGCAGGAGGAGGCCTGAGCGGCATCCGTTAATCGCCAACGGCCAGTTGCGAATTGCTACCGCATGAGAGCTTTCATCACAGGCGCAACCGGATTCCTCGGCTCCCATGTGGCCCGCGTCTTAGCTGGCCAAGGAGCAGACTTGCGCCTGCTCGTTCGCCCCACCAGCAATCTCAAGAATCTCGAAGGCTTGAATGCGGAGACCGCGACCGGCGACCTGCGCGAACCCGCATCTCTGGAGAAAGCCATGTCCGGATGTGAGGTTGTATTTCACGTTGCCGCCGACTACCGCCTCTGGGTGCGAGACCCGACGGAAATGTATCGGTCCAATGTGGAAGGTACGCGAGCCATTCTCGATGCTGCCCGTAAGAACGGCGTCCGCTGCGTCGTGTATACCTCGAGCGTCGCTACAGTCGGCTTTACTGGAAATGGTCGTCCCGCCGACGAAGATTCTCCCGTCTCTCTCGACGACATGATCGGCCACTACAAGCGCTCCAAGTTCATGGCCGAGCAGCTCGCTGTGGAGGCGGGCCGTAGCGGCCTGCGTGTCGTTACCGTCAATCCGACCACTCCGGTGGGCGAACAAGATATCAAGCCCACACCCACTGGACGAATCGTAGTCGACTTTCTGAAAGGGAAGTTTCCCGCCTACGTGGATACCGGCTTAAATCTGGTCGACGTCCACGAATGCGCGCGTGGGCACGTTTCGGCACTCGAAAAAGGCAAGACCGGCGAGCGCTACATTCTCGGGGGTGAGAACCTCACATTAAAGCAGATTCTCGATAAGCTCGGTGCGATCTCTGGCCTGCCCTCGCCGAAGGTGAAACTCCCATACTTCTTTGCCTTCGCTGCAGGATTCGTAGACCAGACCGTCTCCGGCCGCTTGCTCGGCCGCGAGCCGCGCGCTACCGTCGAAGCCGTTCGCATGGGAAAGAAAAAGATGTGGGCCAGTTCGGATAAAGCCACGCGCGAGTTAGGTTGGAAAATCATTCCGGCTCAGGACGCCCTGCGCCGTGCGGTAGAGTGGTTTCGGGCCAATGGCTATGTCTAGATTCGCCATCGTCGCCGCCCTGGAGCGCGAAGTTCACGCTCTGGTCAAGAAGTGGGCCAGCATCCAGCGCGAGCACCAAGGCCGTGACTTTACTTTTTTCGAGAAGGACGAGCTCATCGTCGTTTGTGGTGGCATCGGCGTGGAGTCCGCCCGCCGCGCCGCGGAAGCCGTCATCGCGTTGTACCAGCCCGCGCTCGTGCACTCCGTGGGTTTCGCCGGAGCGCTCGACTCTACCCTCCGCGTCGGCGATATCTTTGCACCATCGGTGGTCGTCGATGCCCGCGACGGAAGCCGCACCCAACTCGATTTTGGAGACGGAACGCTGGTAACCTTCATGGCGGTGGCCGCTCCCGGCCAGAAAGCGAAGCTCGCCCAAGCCTACGGAGCGCGCGCCGTGGATATGGAAGCCGCCGCCGTCGCGGCCGCCGCGCATGCTCACGGCATCGGTTTCGGCGTGACCAAAGTGATTTCAGATGAGTTAGATTTTGAAATGCCCGAGATGGCTCGCTTTATCGGTATGGACGGCCAGTTCAAGTCGGCAAGCTTTATCCGCTTCGCAGCCGTGCGTCCATGGCTCTGGAAGCGCGTGGCCATTCTGGCGCGCAACAGCAACCATGCCGCCCGCATGCTGGGTCAGCGGCTTGAACATTTTTCGATGGATCTAAGAAAATCGGAAACCTCGGCCGCAACGCGCCCCGCAGCCCCCATGGCTGCAGTGAACGGTTTACCTGCCGAGGGGCGGAAATGAAATCGTCACTCCTGCTTCCGATTGTCCTTTTCCTGACCTTCCGCCTACTCGCTCAGTCCGCGCCTACTACTCTCTATGCGGAAAGTTTTCGCCAGGGACCTACGCACATCATCGAAGAGAAATTTGACGTCAAGCTCACGCCACAAGATCGAACCTATCGCGAGCGGATCAAAGACCTGCACGGTGACGACCGCTATCTGCTCTCGTTCGTTCCCCAAGGACCCGAGGGCGATACGGAGATCACATCCTGGCAGGTCAAGCTGGCGGACCTACACCATAGCATGTACGAAAACGTGCTGATGTCCTCGCAGGGTCCTTCTTCGAATCCGAAAGACGCGTTGTGGCGCCTGGAGCCCTCAACCTTTGCGCGAGTGCCATTGACCGCAAAGCGGATTATCAAAGTGGATAGCTTCTACGTGGTATTGCAGGTCAAGGCTCATCACTTCACCCCGCCGGACTCGCCGTATCTGGATTCGATGACGGTTTCCGTGGAGTTCAGCGATACCGATCCGAGAACCTCCGGAGGTACCCAGAAGTAAAGCTTCCGACTTACACTGTTATGAAGCGAAGCGCCCAGGATTTCATCTAAAGAACGCCGATGGCAATTGTCGAACAATTCGCAATAGATCACCAAAAACAATCCATCCCTACAACCATGTTGGCCGCCGTTTACCGGGCAGTCAACGATGTCCGCCTGGAGACGGTTCCGGTGCCGCAAATTGGCGCCGGTGAACTCCTGCTCCGGGTCCATACCTGCGGGGCCTGCGGCACCGACCTCAAGAAAATCGCCACCGGATCCCACTCCGCCCCTCGGATCTTCGGCCACGAAACCTCCGGAGTGGTCGCGGCTGTTGGCCCGGGAGTCCGCCAATTCGCCCCGGGCGATCGCGTGGTCGTCTTCCACCACATCCCGTGCCGTCAGTGTTACTACTGTCTTCACCAAACCTTCGCCCAGTGCGCCACTTACAAAAAGGTCGGATGCACGGCCGGCTTTGAGCCCTCCGGCGGCGGATTCGCGGAATATGTCCGCGTCATGGATTGGATCGTCGAATACGGCACAGTCCGCATCCCGCAGGGCATCTCGTTCGAGCAAGCCTGCTTCGTCGAACCTGTCAACACCTGCATGAAGGGTATCGAAACTCTCCGCCTGCGGGCTGGCGAAACCGTTCTCGTGATCGGTCAGGGTCCCATCGGCATCATACTGAGCGTCCTGGCCCGCCGGGGAGGGGCCTCCGTTATTACTTCCGATTTGTACCCCGAGAGGCTTAAAATAGCTAAAAGCCTTGGATTGCAGAATACTGTCGACGCGTCGAAAGATGACGTGGTGAATGTAATTCGCGCACAAACCGAGGGACGCGGCGCCGACGCCGTTATCTTGGCTGTGGGTAGCAACAGTTTGATTCGCTCTGCCATGGAAGCAGCTCGCCCGGGAGGGCGGGTATTATTATTTGCGCAAACTCAGCGCGGAGAGGTCGTTATCGATCCGGCTGCGATTTGCGTAGACGAGAAGGCGCTGGTGGGGTCGTATAGTGCGTCTGTGGATTTACAGGATGATTCAGTTCAATTTGTGATGAACCGGGAGATGGAGCTGGAGCGTTTGATCAGCCACCGGTTCCCGCTGCAGGAAAGCGCGCAGGCCCTGGAACTCGCCGCTCATCCGCAGCCTTCGTCGATGAAAATCGTGATTCAGCCTGGGAATACCTGGAAACGCGAAACCTGGGAAGGAAACAAGCAGTGAACGGAAAAATGACGGCCGCCGTCTTGTACGGCAAAGAAGATCTCAAAATTGAAAGAGTTCCGATTCCCCGCGTCGAAAAGGGGGAAGTGTTGGTCAAAGTGCAGGTGGCTCTCACCTGCGGTACCGATCTCAAGGTCTATCAGCGCGGCTACCACGCGCGCATGATCGTTCCTCCTGCCCTCTTTGGCCATGAGTTGGCCGGCGTTATCGAAGAGGTCGGTGAAGGCGTCCACAGCTTCAAGAAGGGCATGCGCGTTGTGGCGCTCAATTCCGCGCCCTGCCAGATGTGCTTCTACTGCTCCAAGCACCAGGAAAATCTCTGCGAAGACTTGCTCTTCAACAATGGGGCCTACGCCGAATACATCCGTGTGCCTCGCCGCATTGTCGAAGCCAACATGCTGGTCATCCCGCCCAACGTCAGCTTTGAAGACGCGGCCATGACCGAGCCTTTGGCCTGCGTACTGCGCGGCCTGCACGAGACCGGCGTCGAAATCGGCGATACCGTCACCATCATCGGTGGCGGCCCGATCGGGCTCATGTTCGTTCAGGTCGCCCGAGCTATTGGGTGCAACGTGATCTCCGTGGTCAAGCGCGACGAACAGGTGGTCGCCGCCAAGCACATGGGCGCGCACGAAATTGTGCAGACCACGAAAGCTCAAAACGTCGTTGAGGCCGTACGCGCGCTGACTCCGCAGAAGCGTGGCTGTGATGTAGTCATCGAAGCCGTAGGCCGCCCCGAAGCCTGGGAGTGGACCGTTGAGATGGTCCGCAAAGGCGGCACAGTGAATTTCTTTGGCGGATGTGCCAGCGGATCCAAAGTACAGCTCGATACCAATCGTCTGCACTACTCCGAAATCACTCTGAAGGCAACGTTCCATCACACACCGGAAACCGTGCGGCGGGCCTTCGGTCTGATCGCGGCCAAGAAGATTCGCCCCACCGACTACATTACCGGCGAAGCTCCGCTCTCCAGTTTGCAGAAGGTACTGCGCCACATGCTAAACCGCGGAGGCGACATCAAGACCGCCATCATCCCTGGTCATTGAGAGTGGCGCTCCTGTATCGCGTCAGGGATCGAGCGCCGTCTGGAGTGTATCCCGTGCACGCGTGCGTACGTGGGCCAGCAAGGAGTTCTTATCCGACTCAGGATTTTGTTCGAACTTAAGGATGTTCTAGACGTATGAGTCCGATGGTCAGCAGTTCTCAACTTGCGCCGCATGCTTCCGCGGGCTGGTCTCGTCTGCCCGCCGCTTACGCGATTCCTGAGTTTGCCCCTTCCATCGAAGAAGCCCGGGACTACTGCCGCCAACTCGCGCGATCTCATTACGAAAATTTTTCCGTCGCCACCTGGTTCCTCCCGGAAAAGCTCCGCCAGGACTTCCTGAACATTTACGCTTATTGCCGCATCTCCGATGATCTCGGTGATGAAGTCGGCGACCCTGCGGCATCGCTTGCTCTCCTCGACGAGTGGCAGGCGCAGCTCGATGCCTGTTATGCCGGTACTCCCCGCCATCCGGTTTTTGTCGCTCTAGCCGAAACTGTCCGAAGGTTTCAAATCCCGAAGTACGAGTTTTCCGATCTCCTCATAGCCTTCCGCCAGGACCAGACGATCACTCGTTTCGAAACCTTCAACGACGTCCTCGCCTATTGCCGGTATTCCGCGAATCCCGTTGGACATCTCGTCCTCTACCTCTGTGGTTATCGCGATGCCGAGCGTCAACAGCTTTCCGACTACACTTGCACTGCTCTGCAGTTGGCGAACTTCTGGCAGGATGTCACGGTGGATTACTCCAAGGGACGCATCTATCTTCCCCTGGAGGATTTGCAGCGTTATTCCGTGACCGAGAAAGATCTTGCTCAAAACTGCAACACCGTCGCCTTTTGCGACATGATGAAATTCGAAGTCCGGCGCGCACGCGAATGGTTTGATCGCGGCTTGCCGCTGGTGAAAAAAGTAGATGCCGAACTAGCCGTCGACATCGCACTGTTCACCCGCGGCGGTCAAGAGATTCTCAATGCCATCGAGCGCCAGCGCTTCGCCGTTCTAGGAAAACGTCCGGTAATCTCCAAGCCACGCAAGCTCGGTCTGGTCGCGCGCGCAGCGCTCGGAAAACTAATGGGGAGCTTATCTTGAGCGCAGGAACTCAGCCTGTGCTGGCTCCATGGACTCCGGCTCCCGCGCAGCTCACCATGGCGTATTCCGTTTGTCGTGGGATCACGCGCGCGAACGCCCGGAATTTCTATTACGCATTTTTCGTGCTGCCCAAGCACAAACGCCAAGCGCTGAGCGCCGTGTATGCCTTCATGCGTCGCTGCGATGATATCGCCGACGACCCCGGTCTCAGCGTTCCGGAACGTCATTTCAGGTTGGATACCTGGTTGGATGCGTTGCACGGCGCTCAGCAAGGCCAGCCGACCGACGATCCCATCCTTCTGGCCCTTACCGATGCTCAACGCCGCTACACGATTCCCGCGGGGCTTCTCGACGATCTCGCCACCGGTACTGCGATGGATGTGGTCGATCCGGTTTTCGACAATTCAGGAACACCGCCTTCGTCGGAGGGATCGGCCGCCCAACTCACCGTTCAGTACAAGACGTTCGAAGATCTTAAGGTTTACTGTTACCGGGTCGCATCGGTCGTGGGATTGGTCTGCATTCACATTTTCGGCTATCGCGATCCCGCCGCCGAGCCGCTCGCCGAGCAGTGCGGCCTGGCTTTCCAGCTCACCAACATTATTCGCGATGTCAAGGAAGACGCCGCGATGGGCCGCGTTTACCTGCCAGAAGAGGACCTGGCAACATTCGGACTCTCTGCTGCGGATTTGCGCGCCACACCCGATGTCGCGCGCTTCCGACCCTTATTGGCTCTTGTAGCGGATCGCGCCCGTGAGGGCTACCAGGCCGGTGACGAACTCATTCCTTATGTTTCAGAAGACAGCCAGCCTGCGCTGTGGGTCCTGATCAACATCTATCGTAAGCTGCTGGAAAAAATCGCCGAACGCCAGTACGACGTCTTCAGCGGCAAGGTGAGTCTCACCGTCACCGAAAAGCTGCGCATCCTCGCGAAAGGTTTCCTGCAACGGATCACCTGATGATCCGCCGCGAAACCATCTCGCCAGCATGACTCAGACCCCCACCCAACCCACCGTGGCCGTCGCCGGAGGCGGCCTCGCCGGACTCGCTGCCGCCTGCGCTCTTGCCGACTCTGGTCTTCGCGTCACCCTCTTCGAGCGCCGCCCTTATCTCGGTGGACGCGCTTCTTCTTACGAGCATCCCGGCACTGGCGAAGTCGTCGACAACTGCCAGCATGTGCTGTTTCGCGTCTGCACCAATTTGGTCGAGTTCTACCGCCGCATCGGCGTTGAAGACAAGATTCGCTGGTACGACGAGATGACCTTCATCGAGCCCGGCGGCCGCTCCAGCGTGATGCGTGCCTCCTCGCTCCCCGCGCCGCTGCACACGGCCCCGTCGTTCCTACACCTTCCTTTTCTCTCAGTAACAGACAAGCTCTCGATTTCGCGCGCCATTGCCGCCCTCACCCTCACCATCCAACCCGACACCGGAAAGTCGTTTCTGCAATGGTGTCACGAGCACGGCCAAACCAAAACCGCCATTGACCGCTTCTGGAAACCCATCCTCGTCAGTGCCCTCAGCGAAGATCTCGACCTCATCTCGGTTTCCTACGCCGCGCAAGTCGTCCGCGAATCCATGAAGTCGCCCGCGGCCCGTCACATGGGCGTCCCCAGCATTCCTCTCACCGATCTCTACAACCGGGCCGGTGAATACATTCGCGCCCGCGGCGGCGAAATCCTGTTCCGCACTTCGCTAGAAGCTTTTGATCCGACCGCATCGCAGATCCAGATTCGCATCACCGATTCAGGGAAGAAAGAAAGAGAAGAGTCGTTCGACTATCTCATCCTCGCTCTCCCTTTCAACACGGTGGACCGAGTCCTGCCCGAAACTCCCGATGCCGCACCCCTGCGCGAGCAACTAGCGCACTTCGAATCCTGTCCCATCACCGGCATTCATCTGTGGTTCGATCGCCAAATTACTGACCTCGACCACGCCGTCCTTCTCGACCGCACCGTGCAGTGGATGTTCCACAAATCCCGCTTGCTTGTCACTCGCGCAGCGGCTGATCATTCGGAATGCTCCAGCGAAAGAGATCGGGAGGGGCATGACTTCAGTCGTGCCATCATCACGCCCCACAAAGCGCGGGCTTCAGCCCCTGAAATCCCGAGCTATATCGAACTAGTAGTCAGCGCTTCGAAGTCTCTTATCGACAAGTCACGCGCCGAAATCGTCGACCTCGCTCTGAAAGAGGTCCGCGAATTTTTCCCCGCGGCGCGCGAAGCGGCCCTGGTAAAGTCCACCGTTATCAAAGAAGTCCATGCCACGTATTCACCGCGCCCGGGCATCGACGCCTACCGTCCGCCGCAGTCCACCCTGTGGCCGCGCGTTTTTCTCGCTGGCGATTGGACTGCTACCGGCTGGCCCGCCACCATGGAAGGCGCCGTCCGCAGCGGATATCTCGCCGCCGAGGCGCTGCTTCACGCCGCAGGAATAGGAATGAAAGACAAGAAGTTTCTCGCTCCCGATCTCCCACCCTCTGGCCTCATGCGCCCGTTCTATCGCTGAGTTGCTTAGCACTTGGGCAGTTCCAACTCCTGACTTTCCTCACTCTGAGGCGTGTTCCGGCGCACAGACATTCGCCCTCGCGGATGGGAACATACACACTGGATCACTCCGCCGTCCGTCCCGATGGAGGTCTCCATGCTCCCCAACTCGCTTCTTACCGTCTTCTTGTTGCTTTCCCTGCTTCCAGTCTCGCCTGCCCAGAAGCCTCCGAGCAGTCCGTCTCATCGTCCTTCAGCGCATATCCCGCTCGACGGAGCCAGGATCTTTCAGACTCGCTGCGCCAGCTGTCACGGAGCCGACGGGCGCGGCCACGGCCCAGCCTCTGTCGCGCTTAAGGAATCACTCCAAGACTTGACGCTGATCTCGCAAAGAAATGGTCGGAGGTTTCCTGAGCAGCACGTCAAGGACATCATCGAAGGCAAACAATCTGCCCCACCCGCCCATGGCAGTCGCGAGATGCCCATCTGGGGACCAATTTTTCATGAGGTTGAAGCCGATCAGGACTGGGGAGAAGTCCGGCTCGACGCCGTCACAAAGTACTTGGAATCCATCCAACAGAAATAACTGAGGGGCTGGGTTCTGCGCTATTTCTGACCGATGCGCGCTTCGATTCTGGATACAAACTTCGGCGCGTGACTTTTCATCAGCTGTTCGATCCCGGGCCGGAATTCATGCCACACGTTCATGCCCGCGTCATTGCCCACGGTCGAACCAAAATCGCTGACCGAACCGGTCGGGGATCGTCTCCAATAGGGACGCGAGGCCGTGTCCGCAGCCACCGAAGTCAGCGCCCGCAGCAGATAGGAAGTGTTCAGCCTGCCCTTTCCAGATTCATCCCGCGTGACAAAAATACGCGAGGCTGCATAGGTGGCCCGGCCCATCAAGCTCCCACCGCTCGTAGAGCGATAACCCGATAGCCGCTTCGCCGACGGCGAGCTCAGGTATTTGTCAAAGATAGTCTTCGATTCTTTTTGACCGGATACCATCCGATCGGAAAAGGCGACGAGTGCCCCTTGCCGCATCATGCCCGTATTGCCGCCCATCATGCCCAATTTCAATGAGCGGTTTTCCTCAACGAACGCGTTGAATTTCTGCGTCTCAGTCGAACCCTGTACCGACGGGGTATCGGGGAGAGACTGGCCCGATGTCTGGCACACGGCGCCGCAAGCCACGAGCACAGCGAACGAAACGATTCCGACAGATTTAACAATCGGTTTCGCCATACCCCACTCCCGAAAGCGCCAAGCTCATGCCGTTCGCCTGGCGACTCGCCCGTAGTCTCACTCCGAAGCTAGCACTCCGCTTGCCATACGTCTGAGCAACAATGCTCACCTGAGAAGCAGGGATATGATTGAAGGAACCGCATTTGAGGTTGCTTTCCTGAACCAACCTTCCGACGCCGTTTTTGCGGTATCCCCCGATCTTCCATAGCCTTATCTAGGACTTGTCCGGAAAACTCTGGTTTTTTGCAAACTGCCCAAACCCCCATCGACGAACCTGTGCCACTTTTTGCAGCTGCTATCTCGGTTTTCGAGATGTCCTCCGACCGACGCACCGAGTGCACTTTCCCACGCGCTATGCACAAACTTTCATCCACGATTACACCATGAGCCGTTGGGAGGCGGTTTGGGTTCTTGGTGAGTTTTGCTGAGACGTACGCCCGAGGCCATCTTCGTTCCGAGCCTGGCGCGAATTCGGTGAGGAACCAGTTCTACCCTGCCAGCAGCGCCACTCCGGCGGCCACGAGCGAAGCCGCGATCCAGCGCCGCCGATCCACGCGTTCGTGCAAAAAGATTTTCGCCGCCACGGCGTTGCCAATGTAGGTGAGGGAAGCGGCGGCCGGACCGACCAGGCTCACGTCTCCCCAGGAGAGCGCAAACAGCAGGCTGAAGAAAGCCACCGCCATCGCCGTGACTCCAAAGAAAAAGTGAGGATTACCGAGCGTACGGCGAATGACGGCGATCAGGCCAGACTTCCGCCACAGCGCGCCCACATCCCCAACTTGCTTCATCGCGCGAGCTAAAAGCACATCGCCCACCACGGAAGCGAAGGTGATCGCCAGAATGCCGCCCCAGGTATACAAGCCCTTCATGACTTCACCTCGGTGGGTGCGCCATCTCTGGCGCTTTTCGCGAGAAGCCTGTCCTGAGCGGAGTCAAAGGATGAGGATGTCGCCCCGCGGCATTCCACATGTGGGTGTTCCGTCAGCGCTGGTCCTCCGGCAATAAATCCCACGCCTCCCGTGATCAACGCAATCCCCATCCAGCGCAGCGGACTCACATGCTCGTGCAACAAGAATCGCGCAACGAAGGCGAGCAGCACGTACCCCAGCGAAGTCGCCGGCAGCACGTAAGTGAGATCCGCCCAGGAGAGCGCAGTCATGTAGGTGGTGAAAAATGCGAGCAAGAGAAGAATTCCAATCGCGACCCAAGGATTAAGAATGGCGAAGATCACGCTTTGCAGATGATGGATTGAGATGTTGCCGGTTTGCTTCATCCCATGCGAGAGCATGGCGTCTCCGGCCGCGGCGAACACCGTGACCCCAGCCAGCACAAGATACTTGCGAAAGTTCACGGGAAGATTAGAAGTGGGTGCACGTATAGCATTTCACCACAGAGGCACGGAGCCAAGAAGAAAACAGAAGAACGAACAGTTAAGATTTTCTCTGCGTCTCTGTGCCTCTGTGGCGAAGGTTCTTTAGGCCTTAGCCAGCTCCGCAGCCGCGTCGTCGCTGTGTTTTTTCACCATCTTGTTGCGCGCCGAACGCAGCTTGAGGAAAGTCTTCGCCTCTTTGTAAAGCCGCTTGCGGTCGTTACTATCGAACGCGGCTTTTTTCAGAATGCGGAACACAGCCTTGGGCCGGAAATAATACTCATCGTAGAAACGATGCACCGCCGAAAGAATGTCATCCGCCGGCAGTCCGGGATACTGGATGTGCGCCAGTTGGTGCCCGCCTTCATCCACCATCTTGTTATCGCCGACCATGAAGCCGTTCTTCACCGCGTAGTCATAAAGCTCGGTGCCGGGATAAGCGTGGGCCACCGAAACCTGAATGGTTTCCACATCCAACTCTTTCGCGAAGGCGATAGTGTTGTTGATGGTCTCGTGCGTTTCGCCCGGAAGTCCCATGATGAAGTCGCCGTGAATCACCAGCCCCAACTTATGGCAGTCCTTGGTGAACTGCCTCGCCCGCTCGATGGTCGCGCCCTTCTTGATGTTCTTCAGAATCTGCTGATCGCCGGACTCGTAGCCGACGATGAGCAGGCGGCATCCCGCTTCCTTCATCGCCTTCAGCGTCTCGTAGTCAGTCGTTACGCGCGAAGTGCATGACCACGTAAGGCCGAGCGGCTTCAGCTTGGCGCACAACTCAATCGTGCGCGCCTTCTGAATGTTGAAGGTATCATCGTCAAAGAAGAATTCCTTCACTTCCGGCCAGTACGCTTTGACCTTCGCCATCTCAGCCGCAACGTCGTCGGTCGAGCGCTTGCGCCAGGGATGCCCGCTCAACGTCTGCGGCCACAAACAGAAGGTGCACTGCGCCGGACACCCGCGCGTGGAGTAAAGAGAAACATACGGGTTCAACAGGAAGGGCACGTTGTAACGGGTCACGTCGAGGTCGCGCTTGTAAACGTCCGTGACATGCGGTAGCGCATCCAGATCCTGAATCTGCGGCGCGTCGGGAGTGTGAACAATCTCCCCATCTTTCAAAAAGGAAATGCCGGCAATCTCTTCCAGCGGCTTGCCTTTCGCGTAGTCGACCACGGCGTAATCAAATTCCTTGCGCGCCACAAAATCGATCGCCGGACAATCGCGCAAAGACTTCTCCGGCAGCACGCTGACGTGCGGTCCCACAAAACAAATCTTGATCTTCGGGTTCGCCGCCTTGATCGCTTTCGCGAGCCCAATATCCCCCGGAAAGCCCGGCGTACTGGTAAACAGAACCAGAAACTCGTAATCCTTCGCAATTTCAATGGTCTGCTCCGCCGAAACATAATGCGGCGGCGCATCCAGCAGCCGTGCTCCCTCCAGCATCCCCGCCGGATAAGCCAGCCACACCGGATACCAGTATGACTCGATTTCGCGGGTCGCGGGCCAACGGGATCCGGCGCCGCCATCAAAGTTTTCAAACGAGGGTGGGTTCAGAAATAGTGTTTTAAGAGGCATAGTAGGTGAGTGTCTAGTTTACCATTCGCCTGCGGCCGATGCTGTCGAAAAGCAGTGTTTATGCAGGTTCGTCGCTGAATACCACCTTTGATGCAGCGAACTGCGGAAAAGGAGCATCGGCAAACGATTTAGTTTCTGCTACTTGGTTGCCTCTACTGTTCATTATTTCGTCCCCAGAGCCCAAGCCTCGAGATCCCCGGTAGCGCGGAGGAGCGCAACTTGAGAGCGTTCGAGTTCGAAGGAGACATCCTGTAGCGAAATCAATCTCTCGCTGGCTTGGGTGCGGGCATCATCGAGATCGTGCAAGGTAGCTGAGGAAGATTCCATGCGAGTTTGGACGGCTTCGACATTTTTCTGTGCGATCTCGTACTCGAGTTCGGCCACATCGCGGGCAGCTTGCATCTGCGTGACGGAGCGCTGCAGGCGCATGGTTTCTTCCGAGGCCTGATTGCGAGCCGCATCGGCCTGCTTCCTGGCCTTGAGAGCGTCCGCCTCGGCTTCCTGAATTCGAGAGTGCTGGGCGTAGTTGAAAAAAGGAAAGTGGAGGGCCACGCCAATGGTCACGTTGTTGGGCTGAAAGCTGTGAGGCTGATAAAACTTTTGATAGTTGTTGTAGGTAGCGAGGTTGGCATATTGCGCGGCGAAGTCCATGCTGGGCCACAAGGACCTTTTCTCGCCCTTTTCCCGCAAGTATTGTGCGCGCGCGTGTTCCACGGCGGCCTGCACCGCTGGATTGGCCTCTGTAGTTTTGCTCGACAAGTCAGCGTCTTCATTGACGGCTGGAGGAACGGGCACGGAGTCGGGATCGACTTGCATGGACAGGGCGGGCAGTCCCGTTAACTTGGAAAGACGCTCGCGAAGAACCTGCGCCGCGCCGCTGGCTTCCGTGAAGCGCAGATGGACGCGCGCCACCGACAGGCGAGCCTTGGTGTCTTCGACCGCGCTGTCGATGCCCTCCTGCACGCGCTGGGCAACGGCTGCCGCCATCTTCTCTTCGGCGGATTCGGCCTCGTGCAGTTGAGTCAGGCGGTGCTCCCATTTCACTAACTCGGCATAGCTCAACACGACATCTTGAATGACCTGATTGCGTTGGTCCTTGGCACGGAAGGCGCTGACCGCCGCGTCTGATTGCGCGGCGTGAATGAAATTCCCCAGCGCGGGATTGAGGAGCGCCGATTGCGCGGTTACATTGAATAACGAGGGAGCAGCTCCTTCAAGGCTGAGGGGGAAACCATCAGTCCAGCCGATGCCGGCTCCGGCAGTAAGCTGGGGGACGTAGCTATTGCGCAGTTCGCGGTAAGCGGCAGAGGCATGCTGCTCGTCGGCGGCAGAGATGGCGATGCCGTTAGCATGTTTCAGCGCGAGTTCAACGGCGTGACGGAGCGTGAGCGGCTCGGCCAGCGACGAGGCGGGCAGAAATAGAAGCATCGCCAATAAAAGCATAGGAATGCCAGAGCCACTCCGTAATCTGGTTCTCATTATTCTCACCTTTGTGAACGTTAAGAAGATTCTACGGACAATCTGATGCGAGAGAAATGATAAGGATGGGTCCCAGCCGGAGTCGAGGCGGAAGGTCGCAAGGAAACGGCGTGTTTAGTGTGTGCGCTTACTGGTTTCCTTCGCGCAGGAGAACGACATCGGCGACATCGTGCTCGCGGACCACGGCCAAGCTCTTTCCGTCCGGCGACCAGTGGAAGTCGGTAATTCTTTCGGACGGGAAGTGCGTTAACTGGTGTCCAGGCGAGCCGTCGAGGGGTTGGATCCAGAGATTATCCGCACCGTTTTCGCTGATCTTGTATGCCAAGGCGTTCGCATTGGGAACGAGTTGCGTGGAAGGGGCTAAAACCTGACTTCCAGCGAAGCGGGGATCGAGTTCGAGAAGACGTGGTCGAGAAGCACCATCCAGACCCGCGATGGCGAAACTGGCGCGAGCGTCATGCGTGACCGGATCGGCGACATCTACGACATAGCCGAGAGATTTTCCGTCCGCGGAAACAAAGCTAATGGCCTCGATGCCGAACTGGTCTGGGACAGCGGTACCGGGGACTGGCTCGGCTGTGCCTCCGTCCACGGGAACGCGCATCAGGCGGGAAGTTCCGGGGCGATCGATGTAGTACGCCCACTTGCCATCGGGGGAACAGACGGGATTGGTATCGAAGCCTCCGGTGGTCAATTGCTTGGGCGCGGCGCCGTCGGCGCTGGCACGCCAGATGGTGATTTTTGTGGAACCAGTGTGAAACCACCAGGCAAGGAGCAAGTAGCGGCTGGCGCAGGAGGAAAAGCCAAGAATAAAGGCATTCGGGTCGGCGATCAGCGCGGCGGCGTTATGCCCATCTGGATCCATGCGCGTGATGCTTGCCGCATCGGCAACGAGCAATTTCTCATCGAGAGTCCAGTCGAGTTCGCGGGGATCGGTGACCTGCGAAAGCGACTGCGGTTCCGGCGTACTCTTGGCGGAGACGCTGCCGTCGAGAATGGTTAGCGCGTGCGTGGTCTTCAGTTGCACGCTGGAGGCGCTCTTGCCGTCGGCGGAGACCGTCAAGGTGGAATAGCGGTTGGTGTCGCGGGTGACCGGCTGCATCACACCTTTGTCCGACACTACTCCGATCTGCGAGCGTTCGTAATTCGGTCCCTTGGCGCCAAAGACTGAAAGCAAGGAATGCCCGCTGGGCAGCCACTTCACTTCGAAGAGTTGTTCATTGGGGAGGGCGGCCAGAGTGGCGACCTGTTTCCTTCCGAGGTCGAAGTTCTCGATGTAGCTGAGTGCCTCGCCTGAAGATTGGAAGGAGTACGCGATCTGCTTGCCGTCGGGAGACCAACTGATGTGCTGAGGATCACCGCCGCGAGTAGATTGCGAAATACGCAGGATAGTCTCATCTCCGCCGTCGTCGTTGGCGGTAAGCAGGCGGTACTTCCCGGGCTCGGGGTCGTTGGCGCGAATGTAGGCGATGCGTTTTCCGTCGGGAGAGAAGGTGAGATCGCTGTCAACATCGTGGGCAACGATTTTCGGAGCGCCGCCCGAGAACTGGCGCGCGGAAGAAATCGAACTCGGTGCCCTGATGATTGACCGCCTTTTCAAAGTACACGTAGTTGCCGTCGGGAGAAAAGGCGAGGTTGCGATAAATGCCAGCTGCAGGCGGAACGGTCTGCGTGTCGCTGCCGGTGGGGATGTTGCGCAGCCAGAGGCTCTGCATCCCATTGTCATTCTGAACGTGGAGGATAAACTTGCCGTCTGGTGAAATCGCCGCTAACTCGGCTTTGCCAGTGTTGGTGACCTGGATGATCGTGAAGTTCTGAAAAGCGGCGGAGTGCGAACGGCCGAGAAAAGAATAGACTCCGAAGCCTGCGGCACCGAGAAGAGCGAGAACGATGACAACCGTGACTATAGTTCCGACACGATGATCACGGGCAACCGCAGTCACGCTCGAGCTGCTGGTGCTGGCTGGCGATGCTGGAACAGCCGGATTGCTGGCGGCCTTCGGAGTACCTGAACCAGTCACTGGCGGCGGCTCAGTCTCGCTGGCGGGGACGGATTCAGAGACAGCAGCGCTACGTCCGGAGCCACTGTCGCGCTGTAGCCGCTTCAGATCGCTGCGCATCTCGGAAGCGTGCTGATAACGCAGATCGCGATCTTTTTCAAGCGCTTTGCCGATGATCTCTTCCAGCCGCGCCGGGACGTGCGGATTAAGACGAACGACCGGAATCGGAGTTCGCCCCAAAATCCCTTCAAAAATTGTCGCTGAGGTATCACCGCGAAACGGAACCGAGCCGCTAGCCATTTCGTAGAGCACGGCGCCGAAGGAGAATAGGTCCGTGCGGGTATCCAACTCCTTGCCGCGAGCTTGTTCGGGCGACATGTAGGCGATGGTGCCAACAGCCGTGCCGGGGCTGGTGAGAAAAGCATCGCTGACGGCAGTAGGCCGGTTCATGGCGCCTTCGGGATCGGCGGTGGCGCGCGCGGGGACGAGCTTGGCAAGACCAAAGTCAAGGATCTTGGCGTGGCCCCGCCGGGTGATGAAGATGTTGGCGGGTTTGATATCGCGATGAATGATGCCCTCTACGTGGGCAGCATCGAGGGCATCGGCGATTTCGATGGCGAGTTGCAGCAAGAAGTCTGTCTCGAGCGGTTCGCCGGCAATACGGTGCTTGAGGGTCAGGCCATCGAGGTATTCCATCACGATAAAGGCCTGGCCGTTTTGCTCGTCGATTTCGTGGATGGTACAGATGTTGGGGTGGTTCAGTGCCGAAGCGGCCCGGGCTTCGCGCTGAAATCGCTCCAGAGCCTGGGCGTTCGAGGCAACTTCTTCAGGCAGGAACTTGAGAGCGACGAAACGTCCAAGCTTGATGTCTTCCGCTTTGTAGACGACGCCCATGCCGCCGCCGCCAAGCTTCTCGACGATGCGATAGTGAGAGATGACCTGATCGATCATTCGGCGGACGCCTGCCAGTAGAGTCGCTCCATATTACGGATGCAGCATGCGTGCGTCAACGGAAGGGCATACCGGCTCTTCCGCATAGTTCAAGGGCTCAGGCTCTGCCGCGGAACTGGATGATCCTGCGGCGATCGCGCTTGGATGGCCGGGCTGCGGGCAACTGCTCGAACTCTCTCATTGCCCTGCGCTCAGCGGCGACTTTCTCGCGGAGATCACGGCTGGCGTCGGATTCGCGGTAGAGGGTTTGCGCAACCGAAGCCGGGCCGCGTGTATCGCCAAGCAGCAGCACTTCGATCTCGAAGTCGCCGCCGTCGTTGGTCACGCGCAGCATGTCGCCGATATGAACTTCGCGTGCAGCTTTGGCGGGCTGGCGATTGGATTGAATTCTCCCGAGTTCACAGGCGCGTGCCGCGAGAGATCGAGTCTTAAAGAATCTGGCGGCCCAGAGCCATTTGTCGATGCGAACCGAGGTCATGATCTATTTTCTGCAGCTATTGGCGGAAGACTGGGTTGTTCATGCATTCGGAAGCAAAACTCATTCACTCGCGGCGACGCGATCCAAGCCCTTCTGCGCGCTGGTAAAGGTGCGGGCCATCGAAAGGGAAGTGCGATATTCCACGGCCGCAGATTGCGGGTCGCCTTGTTTCTCGAGCAACTCGCCGAGCAAATTATGTGCCTTGAAGGCGGGCCACTCCTCGACCGTACCGGAAGCGAGATAGCGCCGCACCAGGCGGATGGCCATGGGATAGGAGCGGCCTGAGCGAAACAACATATTGGCACCGTCCATCAACGCGGCCGGATGATCGAGCGGACGAGTTTCCATGGTGCGCAAAGCCTGCTCCATTTCGTCAAGACGATTGGCGCGGCGATAAAATCCGGCGAGATTGAGCCAGGCACGAGCACCGCCCTGAGAGGCGTCAATGGCTGCGCGATATTCCTGCTCTGCAGCGGCGCTGTCTTTATTTTTCTGCGCGATGCGAGCTCTCACCCAATGCGCCATGCAGGGATTCAGTGGCAGGAGAAGGTTGGCCTGATCGCGGGCCTTGTCTTCTCCACCTCCGACGATGCCGGGAGCTTCGAGATAAAACTCGGCGAGATCAGTACGGGCCTCCCAACTATTGGGCGCGAACTCAACGGCCCGCTCGAATTCCACACGGACCTTCTTGGCGAGGCCTGCGGCTTTCAGGAAGTTGGAGTGATCCGCCTTTTCGCCGTAGATTCGTCCCAGCCAGAGATGATAGAGGCCGTTGTCAGGCGCAAGCGAGACTGCTTTTTCGCAAGCGGGGATGCCGGCGTCCCAATCGTCAAGTTCGAATTGGGCGCGGCAAAGGAGATTGTAGGCCTGTGCGGTGGGGGAACTCTGGATTTGTTGCTCGAGGGTTTGGACGGCCTGGTCCACGCGGCCCGCGGCAAGAAGTTGCTGCGGCGCGTCGGCAGCGGCGGCGAGAGAGCAAGACAGCAGGGACAGGAAAACGACAAGGAAGCTAGCGAAGCGAGTGGTCATTCTATCGCCGCTGCGCTGTGCGGAGCCGACCCGCTTCTTGCAAACGATGCGAGAAACGGGGCATCCGACTTCACATTGTTCCATCCGCTTCATGGGCTACTGAACCACTTTCACGGGAGCGCCATCGGTCAAAGGCTTGGAGTCGGTCGAGGAAAGGGCTACGAGAGAATGCTCCGGAAGGCCGGAGGTGACCTCGACTTGGGTGAGGTTTTGCAGCGATATTTCCACGTCGCGGCGCTGGAGAAGCCCGTTTACCACTTGATAGACGTACGGCTTGGTGTCGTCCATGCGCACAGCTTCCCGAAGGAGGGTGAGCACGTTGCTATGTTCGGCGGTGATAACTGTGACGCCGACATTCACGTTCGGGAGCAGCCGAAGATCATGGTTGTCGACGGAGCACGTGACCTCACCCACATTGCGCGCGCCGTGAAGTTTCACGGTGGAGGGAATCGTGCTGACGGTGCCATTCCATATGCGCCCGGGCAAAGCGTCCCACGTGACTTCGATTTTTTGGCCGTTGGCGAGGCGACCGATGTCAGGCTCGTCGACGAAAGTACGGACGAGCATCTTGGAGAGATCGCCTTCCTGCAACAACAGGTCGCCGGTTTGCACGTAGGCACCCTGCTTGACGGGAAGGGTATAGACAATGCCGTCAAACGGCGCCCGCACACTAGATTTCCTGAGGGCATCTTCCGCCGCTTCATAGGCGGCTTGAGCCTCTGTACCCTGGGCTTGTACTCGTGCGACCTCCGGCTGTGAGTAGCGATCTTTTTTCTTCTGCTCGAGCAGAGTGGCATCGGCCTGCGCGCGCTGCAGAGCTTCTTGCGCTTGCTGCACTTCGCCGGCCGAGGCCGCGCCTTGCTGCTGCAGACGCCGGAAAGCGTCCAGATTGCGCTGCGCAGCATCGCGTGCGGCGCGGGCCTTGGTCAGCTGCGTATCGAGCGTGAGGAGCTCTTCGCGAGTACCTCCGGTGGTCAAGTCGGATTCGTCGGCCTGCGCTGCTTTTATCTGCGCTTGCGCGCGCGCGGCCTGGCTGCGCAAATCGTTGTCGTCGAGTTGCAACAGAAGCTGTCCTCTACGGACGTGATCCCCTTCTTTCACGAACAGGCGCTTCACGGTGGTGGCGATGGGTGCGTGAGCTTCGAAATTCTGGATCGGCTCAACTTTGCCATTGGTGGAAATGAGGCTGCGGATGGATCCGCGTTCCACCTCGGTGGCGCGAACCTTCAATGGGGGATGTCGAGTGAAAATCGGGATTGTCGCCAATGCCGCGAGTACTCCTATGGTAAGCCAGGTGCGGGTCTTGCGCGTGGCGGGCCGTCCATTCGAATTGTGGGTTGCTGCCAACCGGTTATCTTTCAGCGTGCGGCGGGGACAACTGTAAGCACTAATTTACCACTCTGGCGGCCGCGAAAAAACGTACGCCATCCCAAGCCGTTGCGTGTTTAGATGCGGGCTAAGGACGGTGGATGCTTAAGTGAGGGCGAGGCAATCCGCATTTCGAGAGGTGCGGCGACGGACCCTGGCCTCGGGGATCGCTTTCCAACCGTTACAATGACCTCATGCCAAAACCACGCCGCTATACGCCCGAGCACGCCGCCGCTGGGCTGGACGCCATGTTTCCGGAGATCGAAACCTGGCCGAATCAGTTTCCCGGATACGAGATTGTGATTGACGATCCCGAATTTACTTCGGTTTGTCCGAAGACGGGGCTGCCGGATTTTGGCGTGATCACGCTGCGTTACCAGCCCGATAAAGTGTGCCTGGAATTGAAGTCGTACAAGGAATATTTGCAGTCGTACCGCAACCTGGGGATTTTTCAGGAGAACGTTGTGAACCAGGTGCTGGAAGATGTAGTGCGATGGGCCAAGCCAGTGTGGGCTGAGGTGAAGGGCGACTTCCGGCCGCGGGGCGGGATCTCGACCACGGTGGTGGCGAAGTGGCCGAGGGCGAAAAGCTAGGGACGTGGCAATCGGCTAGACGTGGGCAGCGTGCTATATTCGCTCGACTGTGGCTAAGGCGAAACTCTATCCGCGCACGGCGCTGATTCTGTTGACCGCGCTGAACCTGCTGAATTATGTGGACCGCTCGGTGCTGTTCGCGGTGCAGCCGCTGGTGCAGAGCGAATTCCGGCTGAGCAATATCCAGGTCGGTTATCTTACCAGCGCGTTTCTGCTCTTCTACATGTGCGCGGCACCGTTCGTGGGGCCGCTCGCAGACCGCTACTCGCGCAAGAGAATTATCGTGGGAGGCGCGATCTTCTGGAGCGGGCTCACCCTGCTCACCGCGGTGACGCACACTTACACCGAATTGCTGATTCGGCACACGCTGGTCGGAATTGGCGAGGCGACGTTTGTCACCATTGCGCCGACATTTGTTGCCGATCTGTTTCCGGAAGAAAAGCGCGGGCGGGTTCTGGGGGTGTTCTATCTGGCAATCCCGGTGGGAACGGCTGCGGGATATTTGCTCGGGGGCAAACTGAGTCCGCACTATGGATGGAGATTTCCTTTCTACATTGCAGCGGTTCCCGGATTTCTATTGGCGATCGCGGTTCTGTTCCTTAACGAGCCGGAGCGGGGACAGTTCGACAGGGAGAAAGAAACGCCGGAGCGTGGAACTTTACTCGGGTTGGCACGCAACCCGGCGTTCTGGACTGCGACTCTAGGCATGGCGACGATGACGTTTGCTTTGGGCGGAATACAAGTATGGATGCCGACATTTTTGTCGCGGGCGCGTGGATACTCGCTGGAGTCGGCGAACTTTATGTTTGGAATCATCATTGTGGCCGACGGAATTCTGGCGTCCCTCGCGGGCGGATGGCTGGGAGATTATCTGCTGCCACGCATGAAAGGCTCTTACTACTTTGTTTCCGCGGTGAGCATGGCTTTGGGTGTGCCGTTCATGATTGCGGCATTGTTCATGCGCGGTCCGGTAATGCTGCCGGCTATCGCGATTGCAGCATTTTTCTTGCTGCTCAATACTTCGCCCTTGAACGCGGCGTTGATCAATTCTGTGGGCGCCCACATTCGCGCCACTGCATTGGCAGTGAATATTTTCGTTTTCCATCTGCTGGGCGATGTTCCTTCGCCGACTCTTATGGGTTATGTAGCCGATAAACGTACCCTGCAGGCTGCGTTCATTCTGCCGGTGCTCGCCATGATCGCTTCCTCTGCCATACTCTTCTATGGGATGAGATTTGCGCCCGCCCAGACCGCAGTTGGGCAAGCAGGGAAGACCTAGGCAGATGCATTACTTTCATTGGATCGCCGGCACCATCCTGGCGCTGGCGTGGCTCTCGCGCATCGTGGATGCTGCAATTGGGATGCCGAGTGTGGCTGATGTCTCCGAGCCCGAATGGGATCGCAATCCGGTCACAGCCTCCGGCAATCCGCGAGTTTCGATCATCGTACCGGCACGGAATGAAGAACGTGACATCGAGCAATCGCTGAACCGGTTGTTGGAGCTCGACTATGACAACTATGAAGTGATCGCGGTGAATGATCGATCGACGGATCGGACCGGGCAGGTGATCGAAAGGGTGGCGGCGAACGTTCGTTTACCAAATCCCCACTTCTCGCAAAAGACCCGAGAAATGGGGCCCCCGGTTTTGCGAGTGATTCACCATCAAGAGTTGCCGTCGGGGTGGTTGGGGAAAACTCATGCCATGTGGACTGCCACGAATGAGGCGAGTGGTGAGTGGCTACTGTTTACCGACGCTGATGTGCTATTCAAGGCGGATTCGGTGCGGCGCGCGCTGGCATATGCCGAGGCGGAGAAGGCGGACCACGTTGTCTTGTTTCCACGAATGATCATGAAGACGCCGGGCGAATACATGATGATTGCGTTCTTTCAAACCATGTTTGTGTTTGGCCACCGGCCGTGGAAGGTGGCGGATCCGAAGTCGAGGGATCACATGGGCGTCGGGGCTTTCAACTTGATCCGGCGCACGGTGTACGAATCGGTGGGCACTTACGAAGCGCTACGTATGGAGGTGCTGGACGACATGAAGCTCGGCAAAGTGGTGAAGAACGCTGGCTTCGCGCAGCGGAATGTTTTTGGCGGTGATCTGATTTCGATTCGCTGGGCGAATGGCGCGATCGGCGTGGTCAATAATCTGACGAAGAATTTTTTTGCAGTGTTGTCTTTTCAATGGCTGCGCACTTTGATCTCGGCCTTTGGACTGGCCTTCTTGAATCTCATGCCGTTTCTGGGGGTGTGGTTGGCGCATGGGTGGGAGCGCCTGCCTTACGGGATCGCGCTTGGGGCGATGTTTCTGATTTATTTCGGAATCTCGCGGCGATCGGGAGTTCCGGCTTATTACTTCCTGCTGCATCCCTTGAGCACCGCGCTGTTTATCTATACGTTGATGCGATCGATGTTTCATACACTGTGGAATGACGGGATCGTATGGCGTGGGACGAGGTATCCCCTGGAGGAGTTGAGGAAGGGAATGGTGTGAGCAGGCGGTTAAGTTTAGCCTTCACTGCGGCGGTTCGCCCTCCACGTCTGCTTCGTTGCCATAGGTTGCGCTGGGATTTGGCGTGGCCTTGGTTTTTGCTGGCTTCTTGGTAGGACGCATGCGGCCGGCGCTGTAGTGGCCTTGTTTTTCCACGTCGTAATTCTTCGGCATGGGCGGGATCAAGGTTGAGCCGCCGGTGAGTTGGCTGACGCGGTTCAGGATGATTTCGGCGCGGCCGTCGTAGAGCTTCACCGGGCCATGAATTTCGATCACGCGTCCCTGGAGGCGGCGCACGTCGCCTACATCTTTCAGGTCAGAGGCGAAGACCACCACCGAAAACGGGCAGGCTGCTTGCTCTTCGCAGAAACCGATGAAGTGAACTCCTTTGGAACCGACTTTCACATGGGTCACTCTGCCGGTGATGCATTTGGTCTCTCCAACATGCTGGCTGGCTTCGCCGATGGGCAGGCAGTCGGATGCGACCGCGAATGCTGCCGAAAGCACAAGAAAAAGTGATGCAACCACTCGCGCTACTGGACCAGACCTCGGCTGGCTTTGCCAGGCTGGACAGCTGAGGGCGGCTGTCCCTACGTGAGATGTCATGGACCGCATGTCACGATTCTACGAGGGGAAAATCTGCGCGACGGCATTGCAGCGAGAAAAAAGCGAGGCAGTTCCCGGAACGAAACAGCACACGCCAAGACTCTGGGCGGCACGGCGTGAGCCGTGCCCTTCCCATCCTTTTGGATACAGTTTCCCGGTCCGGAAGTTTACTTGAAGCCCTTGACGGCGGCGGTTTCGTCGTCCTTCACATCGAAGACAGTGTAGAGCTTGGTGATCTGGAGCAGGTCGTGCACCTTCTTGGTGAGGTGGAGCAGCTTGAGTTCGCCGCCCTGATTCTTGGTGGTGGTGAAGGCGCTGACCAGCTCGCCGATGCCGGAGCTATCGATGTAGTTCACTTCAGCCAGATTCAAGATGATCTTCTTGTTGCCCTTGGAAAGCAGATCGCGTACCGTGTCGCGCAGGGTGACACTGCCCTCGCCCAGAGTGATCCGCCCACTGCAATCCACAATGGTGACTCCGTCCACCTGCCGAGTGCTAAGTTTCATGCTCACTGAGACGCCTCCTTGTTGCCCACGGATGATCCGTGGACGTGCTTAATCAATTTCACTTCCGTGCCTGTCTGGGACGGGCGGATTTCCACCACGTCCATAAAAGAACGCATAAGAAAAATGCCACGACCTGAAGTCTTGAGCAGATTCTCCGGGGCCAGAGGATTAGGAATTCCGCTCAAATCAATGCCTTTGCCCTGGTCGCGAATGGTGATGACGAGGTCGTCACCGGTCCGCTCGAAGGCCAAGACTACTTTTTTGTCAGGCGCATATTTGTTTCCGTGCAGCACGGCGTTGACCGCGCCCTCGCGAACCGCCATGGAAATCTGCATAACTTCTTCCTCTCCAAAGCCCAACTCCGTGGCAATGCGGCTGGCGCTTTCTTCCGCATGGTCCACCGTTTCCAACGTGGAATCGAGCGTATAGGAGACCAGTTGCTCCATGGCTATAGATTACGGCTTAGGTCCGCACCCGTCCTGTTGAATTGGCCCGTAGGGGCTCGCCACTCGCCGCATGTAGCGAATGCGGTAGTTTGCCTGTGGAAAGCAGAATTGTCAACGAGAGCGTCGAACTGTGGGCGACCAACATTCAGATGTACCCCGGGATGAGCCGGCCAAAGCGGCATAGGCGGATATAATTGTACGCCGTGAGCCCAGTGCTGAGCCCGAGAATCCGCCGTTTTCTGCAGCGCTTGGCGGGCGTGACCATCTTATTAGCGACGGGATTGACGCTGATCGCTTATACCGTGGATTACGCCGTGTTCCGCTATCGTCTGGGCGCCAATCAAGCCTACGGACAAGTCACCGTCACCACCTATGATGCGGTGCAACAAAAAAACGGCAGGACCGAGTTTCTTTTCAACCCGCCGCAGCCGCAGACTTGCGTAAACTCACTGTTCCCGCGTGCCGGTTATCTTCCGTGCTGGTATCTGCAGCGGCACAGCGAGCAACGCACCGACATCTGATCTACTGGTTCATTTCAACCTCCCTGGTTCATTTCAACCATTCCTAACTCATGCGCGCTCAATAGCATGAACAGGCATCGTGAGCGTTTCTCTCATCATCTAACGGGTTAAGAGCAACAAGGAATTGGTAAGGAGAGTGAGTAACTTTATGAGGCTGTTACAGGGATTCGCAAGCTTATTCCTGGCAACGCTTCTATCTGTGCCCGCATGGGCAAGTAATAATGCGAGCTCAAATTCAGCAGTGCCGGGAACTCTAAATTATGTCGAGGGACAGGCGTATGTCGCAAACCAGCCCCTTGACCACAATTCAATTGGCAAAACAACACTCGAAGTTGGACAGTCCATCAATACCGATACGGGGAAAGCCGAAATTCTGCTGACTCCGGGAGTGTTTCTACGCGTCGGTGACAATTCTTCGGTGAAGATGGTTGCGGCCGGTTTGGCGGATACCGAGGTGAGAGTCGACCAGGGCCACGCTATCGTGGAAGTGGACCAGATTTATCCTCAGAACGATCTGCGGGTAACCATGGGTCAAGCAACGGCAAGACTCCTGAAGCCAGGGCTGTACGATTTTGATTTGCAGCAGAACCAACTGCGCGTATTCGATGGCAAGGCCATGGTGCAGGAAGGTGGCCGGCAGATCAGAATTAAAGGCGGACACGATCTTGCGGTTGCAGGCAATGCGCTCTACAAGGAAGCGAAGTTCGACAAGCAGGCGATGAACGGTGACGATCTGTATCGCTGGAGCAGCTTGAGATCGGACTACGTTGCCGAGGCGAACGTGGATGCCGCGCGGATCGTGGTCGCGGACGGTTGGGGTCCGGGATATTGGGGCGCCGGCTTCTGGGGTCCAGGCTGGGGCGGATGGTACTGGGATCCGTGGTTCTCGGCCTATACCTATATGCCTTGGGATGGAATTTTCTACAGCCCGTTTGGCTGGGGATTCTATTCGCCAGGGTTCGTGTACCGGGCTCCGTTCTACGGCGGACATTTCTACCACACATTTAATGCGGCCAATGTTCACGCGTGGGGACCGGGACCGCATTACGCAACCAGCAGCGCTTACTCTCATGGCGTCTACACGGGAGCTGGAGCTGAGCGCGGAGCTTTCCACTCCGGGCCGGCAATGGCTTCAGGAGGCGCGCGCGGTGGCTTAGCAGAAGGTGGATTCCACGGCGGTGAAGGCGGTGGATTCCATGGCGGTGAAGGCGGTGGATTCCATGGCGGAGGCGGTGGAGGCCACGGCGGAGGTCGCTAAGGCTAATCGCTGAAGTGAGATTACTACTGAAGCGGGGCGCGAAAGCGCTCCGCTTTCTTGTCTCTGGATTCGGATACAATGGCGATCTTGTGGAAGTCCGAAGCGGGAACCAGAGGGACGTCAATGTTCACGGATCGCACCGTTTTTTCTCTGCGCTATTTCGTCATCGTGTTTTTCATCGTGGCCGCAATACTTCCACTGCACGGGTTGGCGGCTGCGGCGAAAACTCCCGCGGCTGCGACTTCTGAAGCGCGTCTCGAAAAGAGTTATCGTTTCCAGCAGGGTGGTTGGACTTTCGTTCATCTGGAAGGATCTCCGTCCGAAATCGGCTATCAGCACGGCTATCTTTTGGCACCCGAGATTGCCGATGCTCTCGAAGCGATCAAGCTGATTGATACCCACCAGACCCAGCGTGATTGGGAGTTCTTTCGCAAGACCGCGCGTGAGATGCTCTGGCCGCACATTGACGCTGAATATCAGCAGGAACTGCAAGGCATTGCGGATGGTGTGAAAGCCCATGGCGTCGACCTGGACGTGTATGACATTGTCGCGCTCAACGCGTTTGAGGAAGTCCCCGACTACTACGTGCCGTGGCTGAACAAGCGGGAGAAGCAGGCTCGAGCGCCGAAGTTGAAAGCTCCGGGAAATTGCAGCGCCTTCATCGCGACCGGCGCTAACACCAAGGACCATCAGATCGTCATCGCGCACAATAACTGGACGAGTTATCTGGCGGGTGAGCGCTGGGTGGTGATCTTCGATATTCTGCCGCAACACGGCCAGCGCATTCTGATGGATGGTTTTCCCGGGGTGATTACCAGCGACGACGATTTTGGCGTGAATGCTGCCGGGATCATGATCACTGAAACGACCATCACGCAATTCGAAGGCTGGGATCCGCACGGCAAGCCGGAGTTCATGCGCTCCCGCAAGGCGTTGCAATATGCCGAGAGCATCGACGACTACGTTCGGATTATTAAGGAAGGAAACAACGGCGGATACGCCAACGATTGGCTGATCGGCGACCGGAAGACCGGAGAAATTGCTTATCTCGAACTCGGTTTGAAAAATACTCCGATATGGAGAACGAAGGATGGATACTTCGTCAGTTCGAACTTTGCGCGTGATCCCAAGTTGATTCGCGAGGAGACTGACGGATTTGATCCGAAGGATATGTCTTCGTCGATGAATGCGCGGCATGCGCGGGCGGACGACTTGGTACAGCATGCCAAAGGAACGATTGACGTGGAGATGGCGGAGGATTTTCTAGCCGATCACTTCGACAGCTTCGACAAAAGAAAGCAACCCAATGAGCGCTCGCTATGCGGGCATGTGGACGCGTCCTCGCGCGGCGTAAAGGAGTGGGGCTGGGAAGCGTACAACCCCGGAGGTGCCGTGCAGGGGAAAGCGACCGACAGCAAGATGGCGGCGAATATGAGTTTTGTGGCGCGGGCGGGGCATCCTTGTGGAGCGGATTTTGTAGCGACCGATTTTCTGCAGCAGCATCCAGAATATGCGTGGCAGAAACCCCTGCTGCACGATATGAAAGCAGGACCTTGGACGAAATTTCAGGCGGGGCAGAAACAATGAAAGAGACGGTGGAGCAGTACATTCAGGGGATGACTGGCTACACAGAAGGGAAGCAGCCGTTGGTGGTGCAAGCGGCTACGGCAAAGAAACTGGAGCGCCTGATCAAGGGCAAGTCTACAGCCAAACTGCGCAAGCGTCCGGCGCCCGATAAATGGTCAGTGAGCGAGATTCTGGCGCACCTTGCCGATGCGGAGACGGTCGGCAGTTTTCGGATGCGGCTGATTCTGGGCGCGCCGGGAACGCCTATCGCCGCGTTCGATCAGGATGCGTGGGTGATCAGCGGGCATTACGAGAAGCGCGACCCGCGCAAATCGCTCGAATTGTTTCGCGCGCTGCGGGAAGCCAATCTCACCTTGCTCAAATCGCTGACACCGGAGCAGTGGAAACATTATGGCATGCACGCCGAACGAGGACAGGAATCGGTTGAGAACATCGTTCGCATGTTTGCCGGGCATGACATCAACCACCTGCAGCAAATCGAGAGGATTCTAAAATAAATGAGCTGTGATTTGAGTCACCAAGAGTGATGCGGGCGGTCACGGTCACGTTAACCTGTTCGGCGTAACTCTCCTCTAGGGAAGTGATTATGGACACGGCAAAGCTCGATGCCATTGCGCGTGGGCTTTGCGAACTCCTTCAGGAGCAAATGGAAGCCATCGTAGGCCGAAAGTTCAATGATTTTAAACAGGAAGAACTGGAAGCTTACGAGACACGAAAGCACCGAATTTTCGAATTGCGTTCCGAGCTGGACGAGTTTGCGAGACCTACGTAGTCGACAGGCGTTCAACGCTATGGCTTAGAACGCTTGCGTCTGGAGCGCGGGGTTGGACTTTCTTCGCGCGCGGCGGCCTTCTCGTGTTCGCTCAGTAGCTGGTTCATCTCATCGATGAGCTTGGCGAGTTTCTCCGGGTCTTTTTCCCGTTGTGCCCGTTCCCACAGCAACCGCCACCCCTCGGGTTCCTCCAACGACACGGCACCATCCATATGTACGAGTCACTATACGCTTGATCGCCTTCCGGAGATCATTCCGAGTTTCTCGCCAGATGGAAGTTTCCCAAGCTGGGAACTGGAAGCGCGCCGCTGTGAATCAGGATGAGTTTCTGCCGAAAGGCCTTGAGAATTGTCCAGGGCCAACAGAGTTTTCTCCACAGCGCGCTCGCGACCGCAGAAACAAATTCGATAATCCAGTGCTGAAAATGCGCGTCCGGCGCGTGATCGAGCGTGCTACCGTCAAGCTAGACAGGAATTCGGTTGGGTAGCTGAGATGCCGGATTCACGAGGCGGTTAGAAATGATGACCAAGGCATGCACGAACAGCAAGTGCCCAGCCTACGCACACTTCGTTTATACCGTGGCCATGCGCTGCGTTCTTTGCCGGTGCGATCTGAAGGGGGCACAAAGGAATATCGACGATGTTGGATTAGGGCGCGCAACCACCTCTGACGCTGAATTGTCGAGGAAGCCGGGACGAGCGCACGCTGCCAGATAGGCGAGAGAACACCCACCGTCCGCACATTTGAACTCAGGTTGTGGCCCTTGAGAGATAGAACATCCTCAGCGGTTCTGAGTCACGCTCGCGATCCAAATTTGGTTACGCGCCGCCGTTGATTCAACGGTCTCTTACTTCCTCTACTTCTGCCACGGCCGCGTGCGCGGGAGCCACCGTCTTACATTGCGGCAGTATTCCTGGTACTCCTCCCCGAACATTTTGCGCAAAGTCGGCTCCTCATACAGCTGCACAAACAGAGCTACTCCAAGGACCACAGCAGCCGCGACTGCGATCGCCTGCCAACTTGCCCGCCCGAAGACCACCCACAGACCGATCCATCCAACGAAAAACCCGACATACATGGGGTTGCGCACGTAGCGATAGAAGCCGACGACCACCAGTTTCTTCGGAGGAACAATCGGTGCGGGCGTTCCGTGCCCGGTCTGTCCGAAATCCCATACGCAGCGCAGAGCGACTGCGAACCCAAGCACCGATGGCAGGGCAGCAATCCATCGCCACGGTGACGTATGCACCGGGTCCACCCGAAAGCCGAGCCAGGGCGGCAACAACCAGAACCACAGGGCAAAGAATGCGGTACCCACCGTTAACGATGCGATGGTGGTTGGCCACTGTGCGTCGCGATGCTCTGGCTGTAAGCTAGCGCTGGCTCTTGTCATAACCTCTGCACCATCAGGTCTAGAAGTGTCAGCTCGAGGGGAAATCTTTGCCAGTCATCTTACAACCCTGCCAGGGCTGGCGCATGCTCGTGCACAAACTTGTGAATCTTCATGTTTTTCTCTTCGCTCAGGGTGATTTTTGGCATTCATCGAGCACTACGAGACAGGGATACAATGCATCGCTCTTTGTGATTGCAAATCACCGAGTTCACTATCGCTATCCGATTTCACTCGCTCTCGTTCGCGACAGGCTGCCTCGCCGATCTGTCCTGATTTTTCACGATCTCATCCAGCAGAAACAAGTCGGTGAGCAACGCGCGCAGATGGATGGAAGCGTTCAGATTGTCGATCAACTGAGAGCTGATGCCAGGCTGGCTGAGCACCAGTTCAATGGCGGCGAGAGAATCGCGAGCGTCGCGGTCGAGCATGGCGAAGAAGGCGAGATATTTGTCGGTGGGTTGAATATCTTCTTCCTTGATCGCCGCCGCACAAGCCTCCGCCAGCCCGGTGAGGGCTTTTACCGCGCGCTGCAGGAACTCACGCACCTGTCCGCCGGATTTGCTTCCCTGATCGCTCGGCAAACCCTGGGCCGCGTAGGCCAACATAAACTCGTAGCATTCCTCCACGGCCGCGCAACGATCGGAGATGTCATCCAGCATCGGTGAGTCCTCGGCCTTCCGCTCTAGCGGATGTTGGCGCGGAAGAAGATGGCTCGACCACCCAGCGCGCCGGATCATGCTCCATCAAGACAAAGTCGCGATCCATCCAGCCGAAGATCATGGACTTCGTGATGGGAAGCTTTTCCGGCCGAAGGCCCATATACACGTGCATCATGACGAGCGCAATCAATCCCACGCCGGCCAAGCCGTGCAGAACATACATCAAGCCCCACGTCATGTCACTGAAGAGGTACGGATTCCGCGGGAAAAAGATGGTGCGCACGCGAAACATCATGAAGACGCCAGTAAGGATCGCGGCCAGGCCGCTCAACATAATGACCGCGTGGTAAAGCTTATTCTCCAGAGGATATTTTCCGAACTTTCGCGGCGGGGGCGCGGGCATTCCGAAGAATCGACGGACTCTCTTCCATGCATCTTCCAGATCCGTTCTGTCGGGCCAGATCGACCAGAAATCCAGCCAGAAGGAAGCGTGAAAGATGTGAAAAATGATTGAAACCGTCAACACCGTACCGGCGATCCAGTGATAGGTGACCCAGGGAAACTGAACCCCAACCTTCGGCAGAAAGGCCGTGAACAGAAGCGTGAGCATGGACGCTGCCATGATCCAGTGAAACAGCCGTGCCACTAGCGAATGGCGGGGAACGCGCTTGGGAATTGCGGCCACTGCCGCGGGGGCAGCATCGCCGGCAAACTTTTTTTCCCTGGCGAAATACATCACATAAAGCGCGTGGACAATCAGGAAGAGCAATCCTGCAATCGCTGCCACCCAAATCAGGAACCACGCAATGTGAATCGGAACTTTCTGTCCCCAAGGACTGATCGCCCATTCTAGGAAGTCCACGTCGCCTCCTCTACTCCGCCGATGGAGCGCTTTACTAGATTTCTCATGAGCGGGATCTTGTAGGCATTGAATTGCAACGGGATCGCACCTTGCACAGCCAGTTTTCCTGCCATCTCACCCGTTGCTGCGTTGCGCGGCTTACCACGAACGGCATCTTCCACTGCTTTCAGGCGTAGTGGACGTGCCGCGGCGCCGTTCACCGCGATTCGGATGCGGTCGATGTTATCGCCCGAGGTCACCGTGGCTGAGGCGACGTTCATCAGAGGGAAGTCCCAAACATTACGATCGCGTATTTTCTCGAAGTAGAATTGCGCGCCCGCCCACGTGGAAGGAATACGGATGGCGGTGAGCAGATCACCGGGCTGTAAGATGTGCAGCCGCGTGATGTCGATGGCAGGACCGATGAAATAATCTTCCGCATCCACCACGCGCTCACCCTTGGGCGTGCGCAGGACAAACTTGGCGTCCAGTGCTATGAGGGCCGGGGCCGTATCGGAAGGGTTCACCGCGACGCAGCGATCGGCTTGCAAAATGGCATGCTCGCGATTGCGGCCCTCGGGCGTATCGGCATAACAAATGTTGCCGCCAGCGCGGTAGCAGGGCCAACCGCCGCGGTAATACCAGCAGCGCGTATCTTGCGAAACATTTCCGCCGATCGTTCCCTGGTTCCGGATTTGCGGCGACGCCACCAGCTCCGCGGCCTGCGCCAGCAGATCGTACTTCTGCTTGATAATGGGATGATTGACCACTTCGGTGAGCGTAGTCATGGCGCCGATCTCGATGCCATCCGCAGTGGTGCGAACTTCCCGCAATTCGTCGATCCCGCTCAGATCGACAACGACCTTCGGCTTTCTGATCCGATCCTTGAGCCAGTCGAAGCTGTCGAGGCCTCCGGCCAGCACCCAGGCGTCATTGCCATGCTGGGCGAGAAGCTTCTGCGCATCGGCCACCGAACTCGGCTGGTAGAGCTCGAAGGCGGGCATTACGTCTCGTATGACAGCCATACCTCTCCTTCCAATTTCGTTCCCCAATCTCAAATATGGGCCATCAAGGGATGCTGCATCGGGCGGCCCGCTTCGAGCGAAGTGAGAATCGTGTCGGCGTTAACCGGGGCGCGCTGGAAAACTTCGTCGCCAAGCGCATCCGATAAAGCATTCAAAATGGCGCCGCAACCGCCGGCAACCGGCGGCTCACCCACGCCGCGCGCGCCCACCGGCGTCTCCGGATCGGGAATGTCGAGCGCCGTCCATTGCATATCAACGGGTACATCCAGAATCGTCGGCGGCTTGCTCTGGTAGAAGCGCTTGGAAACCATTTGGCCGTAGTGCGGATCGAAAACCCACTTCTGGCCAATCGCGTGGCCAATGCCCAGCGTCGAACGGCCGAGCATTTGACCACCCAGCGCGCGGGGATGAATCACCGTCCCAACGTCACCAGAGGCGAGGAAATCCACGACGTCGTACTTACCGGTTTCGACGTCGACTTCGATTTCGGCGAAGCTGGCCACGTAGGAAAACGTCGAGCCGTCGCGAGGATAATTATCTTTGGCCGCCGCTACCAGGCCCTGCCCAGCCAATGCTGCGACCGACGCCTTGGTTAGTTTGTGGACATCGGCTGGCGCCTCGTGGCCATCGTAGATTCCACCGAGTTGAATCGCGTACTTCGCGGCCTGCGCCAAAGTCATGCTGGCGCCTCCGCCTTTGCGAAAGACGCGCTCGTTCGCGACCTCGTATTGCTCCGGTTTGCCACCGAGTTTCTTGGCCGCTATTTCCTGGAGTTTCTTCTTGGCATCCATCGCCGTCGCATACGCGGCTCGCGTCATCGCGTGCGTAGTCTGGCTGCCGCCGGAGACACAGGTGAAGGGAAGATTCTTGGTCGTGTTCCCCCAAACCACTTCGCATTTCTCCCACGGAATGCCGAGAACTTCCGCGCCCGCGCGGTGAACATCGATCACCGATTCAGTTCCCAGGTTGCCGATTCCGGATTGGAAGGTGACGTGGCCATCTGGCTTGATGACGAGCAGTCCATCGAATCCAATGGTGCCGCCGACGTAACAGCTCAGCGACACGCCGACTCCGCGAACTTTCGTGCCTATTCTTTTCGGAGTGCGCGCCACCCGCTCGTTCCATTTGAATTGCTCGGCGCCGCGATCAAGTGCCTCTTTGAGAAACGCGCTGGTGGCGTACTGCCGTTTCCCCTGCACCAGCGGTCCGAATGGAGCCTTACCCTCGGGGCAGTTGATGCGGCGAATCGCCACCTGGTCCAGCCCCAGCCTTCGCGCGGCTTTCGCGATGATCGGCTCCATGATCACGATGCCCTGCAGTCCACCCGGAGAACTCTGCGCGCTGCGCGGAGGCGTATTCGTCAGCACGGTCAGGCCGCGCCAGCGCATGGCTTGCGGCTGGTACAAGAGCGACACGATGCGGCCCGAGGAAGGTGCGTCGCCCACAGCGTCGTAGGGACCGTTGTCGCAAACCACGAACATGTCGAGGGCCGAGATTCGCCCGTCTTTTCCGAAGCCGACTTTCATCCGCCCTTGAAAACCGGGACGCGCGCGTCCGATGAAGGTCTCTTCTTCGCGGCTGATGCGCATCATGACCGGCGTGTTCGTTTTCTTGGAGAGCAGAGCGGCGATGATCATCGACACGCCCCCGGTGATCTTGCTGCCGAAACCGCCGCCGGTGTATTCACTAATGAAAACAACATTATCCGGACTAATATTCAACCAACGCGCGATGGCAGGAAGGGTTTGCGCGGTGCTTTGCGTGCCGGTGTGAATGTAGACTTTGCCGTTTTGCCAGTAAGCCATCGCGCTGCGAGTCTCCAGAGTTTGATGGCTGGTGTCGGGCGTGACAAAAGTCTCATCGAGAACCAGTGCGGCATTCTTGAAGCCGGAATCGAGATCGCCGTACGTCCATTCGTCGGGCGTTTTGCCCATGGGAAGTCGGCCATGTTTTTCTTCCGCGAAGTCGGCGTGCGTCCACTTCAACTCCGTGACCACCGGCGTTCCCGGACCTTGTGAGCCCTGTGCCGGTGGCCTGGTCCAAATATTGCCATCCGTTCTCGGGTTCGGACCGCCGGGCCGGAGCGTATCGAGCGGATCGATGACGAAGGGAAGCGGTTCGAAATCGATTTCAATTTTCTCGATCGCCTCCGCTGCCGTGAGTTCGTCAACTGCAGCCACCGCAAGAATCGGTTCGCCTTGATAGACCGGCTCATTAGTGAGGCCGCGCTCGCCCCACTTGCTGGCCTTGATCACGGTGCCGTTGTCGGTGAGAGTGTCGGCCGGGGCGGGAAGATCGTTGGCCGTGAGAATGGCTTTCACGCCGGGCATGGCAAGCGCTGCTTTCGCGTCGATGTGCTTTACCCGCGCATGCGGCATGGGACTGAGCAGCAGCTTGCAGAACAACATTCCCTCGGCGCGAAAGTCTTCCGCATATTTCGCCTGGCCGGTTACCTTCGCATAAAGATCGGGCGTAGCATAGTTTTTCCCGATCAGCTTGTAACCGGCGCCATACTGGCGCTCGGCAGGCTTCGTGGTTTCACTGACCTTTTTGTTATCCAAGTTTCGTCCCCCGCATATTCTCGGCGCCGCGCATGAGCGCGGTCAGAATCTTGTCGTAGTCCTGGCAGCGGCAGAGGCACCCGGAAACTCCTTGTGCCATTTCCTGGCGGGTGGGGTTGGGATTGGTCTTCAGGTATCCCACCGCAGTCATAAGGAAGCCGGACATACAGAACGCGCACTGAAAGCCCTGCTCGTCGATCACGCCTTGCTGCACAGGATGCAGGGTTCCATCCGCGTTCGCCAAGCCTTCGATGGTTCGAACCTTCCGGCCACGCACGGTGTGGGTGAGGACGGAGCAAGAGTAGTGCGGAATGTCATCGATCAGGACGGTGCATGATCCGCATTCCGCGCGGTCACATCCTAGCTTGGTCCCGGTCAGGCCCAGCTTGTACCGCAAGGTCCAGGCCAACGTCTCCTGCTTCATGACGTCGACACGCCGTTGCTGGCCGTTGACGTTGAGAGTAAGCAGCCGCTCGCCTACGCCAGCCGCCACCTGTTGACCGTGGAGAAGAGTGGAGGCGCGAAACAGATACCCGACCGAGGATACTGCCACACCGCTGGTGATGACACCTTTAATGAAGTTCCGTCGGGAAACGGCATTGTCTGAGGCTTCAAGTGCGCTGGGAACTGGCTTCTCAGTCATGGGGGTGACCTCTTGCTGCGTTCAGCGACTTCCAGAGTGTGGCAGAAAGTCTATGGATTCTATTTATACGCTTTATAGGCTGTTCGATTACCGCAAAGAATGTCTAGATTCGTAAATTCCCGACTTCTTGAATTGACTAGACGCGCCTAGCGAAATATCTTGCTGCGTCCGGTCTACACAGGCCAGATGGAGCCGATCAGGCTGTACGCCAGGATGATCAGCACGATGGACGCCACGATTACATACATGCGGTCCTTCTCTTCCGCAAATCCAAAGATAGAGAACGCAACCCGCGCGACCGGAGTCGCGATGAGGAAGAGCAATCCGAGCTGAATGATGCCTCGGCCGCGCAGCGCGAGCGCTTCACGAAAGATAGCGCCCACGTGACGAAGGTTCGAAGGCTCGCTACGGAAAACACTGTAGTCAGCAGGGGAACGACCATGTCTTATCAGGTAAATAGCCGCACCCAATACCACGATGAAGGCCGAGAAGAACACTCCTGCGCGAAGGAGATTCCCGATCAGTGATTCCATTCGCCTGTCGGTCCAGCTTTGGTGATTAGCCATCAAATCCTTCCAGAAATCCCCTTGTAGAGCATCTCGGCTCCGAGGGCCACGATCACGATGCTGAATACGCGCCGCAACCACTTGGGATGTGCTTTGACGAGGACCTTTGTGCCCAGCAACGATCCGGCGAGAACTCCCAGCATCACTGGCATCGAAAGACCGGGATCAATGTATCCGCGCGAGAGATAGATTCCCGCACTAGCCGCGGCCGTGACCCCGATCATGAAGTTGCTGGTGGTGGTCGAGACCTTGAAAGGGATCTTCATGGCCTGGTCCATCGCCAGTACCTTCATCGCGCCGGAACCGATGCCGAGCAATCCTGAGAGTGTTCCTGCGCCGAACATCAGAGTCCATCCCAGCGGAACACGCTGCACGTTGTAGCTGCGAACGCCATCGCCCTCGGGATAGCTTCCGTTCAATCGCAATTTGGTGGCTAGTGAATCGGGCGCTGCGTTGCGATCATTTTTCGTTTGCGGCCTCCACGACAGAAAAGCGGACACGATCAGCACTAATCCAAAAACGATGGAGATTTTGCTGGAGGAGATGTGCGTCGCCAAGGTCGCCCCGGCGAGTGCGCCCAGGGTTGTCGCGACCTCCAGAAACATTCCAACCCTGATGTTGGAGATGCCCTCTTTCACGTAGGCCGCCGCCGCTCCCGAAGAAGTGGCGATCACCGATACCAACGACGCCCCAATCGCATAGCGGATATCTACTCCGAGGAGCAAGGTGAGCATCGGCACAAGAACCACGCCGCCACCCAGTCCAGTTAGCGCTCCCAGGAATCCAGCGACGAGAGAACCGGCCCCGACTATCAAACTGAATTCGAGGATCGTCATTCACTTTCCTTTGATCTTCTAGCAAATATGACAGTATCGGCTTATCGTTGCGTCAGCGAACCGTTGGAGCCACGTTACTCCCAGAACGTGTGGATTATTTCACAACGTTCGATCGTTCCAGCTGCGACAGAACTTGTTTTCGGCAACCTGGACTCATTGATCCCACTCTACCTTCCGAAAGGTAGGGCCGCTTTCTTATGGAGGTTCGTTCCTATGAAAACGACGGAGCCAGCAGGAGGAAATTCGCCGTGGTTGGGGATTGCTAGATTGCTTTTCGTGGTTGTCCTGGTGGTCCTATTTTTCCTGCTCGGCCAAAGCATGGTGCGTCACCGCTTCTTTCAAGGAGGGCAGTACCATCGAAATGGCTCGGTCGGACAGTAGGCAGAAAAGAGGGATGCAAAGCCACTAAGGCGCAGTAGCCCAATCACAACGTTGCTAATTTGCTGTTTCTGAAGTTCCTTTATATCTGCTATATCTGCTCGCCAAAGCAGGAGTTCTGCTAGGTTAGGAGCCATGCGCCCGCAGCCTCTCATCTTTGTCACGGATGTCGAAGCCAGCAGTCGGTGGTATCAACGCCTGCTGAGCTGCCGGGGGGCTCACGGCGGCACGCAATATGAGCAACTGGTGAAGGATGGCTGCCTCATCCTGCAATTGCACAGCTTTGAAGTCGAACATCATCACGGCCCCATCGGCAATCGCGCTGACAGACCCTACGGGAATGGTGTGCTGCTCTGGTTCGAGGTGGATGACTTCGACGCGGTAATGCAGCGCGCTGCCGAAATGGGCGTCGAGATCGTGCTGCCCCGCCATCGCAACCCTCCCGATGGCGAAGGCGGTCCCAACCACTGGGAATGTTGGATGCGCGACCCGGATGGCTACACCGTTGTGGTCGCCAGCCCTTATGGAACCGCCGACGGTGCCTGGCGCCCCGGCCCTGATCTAATCAGCTAGACCGCGGGTTCCAAGGTTTGTTTACATTTGTTCACCTTTCGAATGATACGGCTGGCGCTGGCGAACCCATTGAAGCGACGGCGGGCTACGATTGTATTGGCGGACGTAGCTGTGGATGGCGTGAGTCAGATCACGCACGCTGCAGAAGTATCCGCGCCGGACGAGCCTGGCGGGAAAATTCTGCCCCTGCGCACAACCTACGTTTACGCATGGTTATCTAAGTAAGTGCCGCGTAACTTCTCGCTTTGCTTGCGGTGAGCGATTTTTGTATGGTAAAAACGACCAGAGTTACTGACCGCTCCTGAGATGTTACGGCCAACACATTTCGGAGAACGACGGGGTGGGCCTTGGTGCGCCCTGATTGTGCTGGCGCTGGTGTGCTCACTCACAATCAGCGTAGCGACACGGTATAGCTCCTTCTGGAGCATTTCGTCGCACGGCGTAAGGGTCAGTCAGATCCATGCATCGTCGGATGCGAAAAGACAGCGGCTCACCAAGAATGCCGCCAACTGGACGCCTCCAGTTTTAAGTTTTGCGGTCTTACAGGCTCCTAGTTTCTGTCCGCGAATCGGACCTGTAGGTTCCCCCGTTCCCAATCTCCTTTTCGAAGAAAATCTTTTCTCTCGGCCGCCTCCCCTCATCTAACATCCCTGTCCAAATTGCGCGCGCAGGTAATTCACGCGTAGTCGTCCGCATCGATCTCGCAACCTCATCGCCCCATGCCGGCATCATTGGCTAAGGGCGAGACGATAGGTCCACTCTAAAAGCCCTGGGAGTAACGACTGCGTAGCTCAGTTCGATGAAAGGAAACGAACGTGGCCACTGAGTCTTTGCTGACCGAAGAAGATCTCGATGCTCTTCGCCGGTTTGACACCTGCATGGTCGCCAATGCGATCGAATCGTTTCGCGTGCGGCTATTTAATACCGGATTTGCCGATGCCAGCATTCGCTGCATGTTTCCCGACGCGCCTCCGATGGTGGGTTATGCCGTTACTGCCCGCCTTCGCAGCGGTGAGCCACCCATAGTCGGCAGATTTCGGGACCATGCGGAGTTCTGGAACAGCATTCTTGATCTCCCGGCCCCGCGAATCCTCGTGCTCGAAGACATCGATGATCCTCCAGGACGCGGAGCTTTTGTCGGCGACATGCAAGCCGCAATTCTGAAAGCTCTGGGCTGCATCGGCTATTTGACGAACGGCGCCGTGCGGGAATTGCCCTCCGTGCGCACCATGGGGGTTCAGCTGTTCGCCGGGAACATCGCTGTTTCTCACGCGTACGCCCACATTTTCGAAATCGGAGCCAAAGTCAACGTGGGTGGACTGGAAGTGCGTCCGGGAGATCTGTTACACGGGGACCGCCATGGGATTCTCACGGTTCCGCTAGAGGTTGCCGCTCGCATCCCCGCCGCTGCCGAAAGACTGCAGCAGGCGGAACAACAGGTAATCAATTTTTGCCGATCACCCGACTTCTCCGTGGAGAAGTTGCGTGAAGTACTGAATACGCTCAGATAGGAGGCAGCCGGGAAACTCTGCCAAGGTAAATTCGATGACTCGAGATTGCAATCGGCACAGTGAGACGCGCGCGTGGCAGCCAGGAAGGTTGCTCTACTGTATGCTCACCGCTCTCGCGGCAGTGCTGGCTCTTGGATTGTCAGCCTGTTCAGGAAAAAGTAACCAACCGGTAGAAGCCAGTGGACCTGCGGCCACCGTCGGCGTAACCAAGGTCGTGAAGAAATCGCTGGGCCGGCAAATCACTCTGTCTTCTGAGCTGGTGCCTTTCCAGGAGATTGATGTCTATGCCAAAGAAGCAGGCTACGTGAAGAAGCTGGACGTTGATTACGGAACCCACGTAAAAGCTGGCGAGGTGATGGCGATCCTGGAGATCCCGGAGCTTGAGGCGCAACTGGAGGAAGACCAGGCGGAGATCAAAAATGCAGCCAACCAAGTAAACCGGGAGCAACATGAGTTGAGTCGCTATCAAGCCCAGTACAACGCGCTTCACCTGCAATACACCCGCCTGAACGGAGTCTTTGAAAGCCAGCCGGGAATTGTCGCCCAGCAGGAAGTCGACGACGCACAGGGAAAAGATTTGGCGGCGTCATCTCAGGTGGACGCCGGGCAGGCGGCTCTCGAGGCGGCCCAGAGCCAGTTATCTGCCATGCGGGCAAAGCTAGCCCACGACCAGAGCCTCTTCGATTATTCGAGGATCACAGCGCCTTTTCCCGGAGTGGTGACGGAGCGATACGCAAACCTCGGCACACTGGTACAGGCGGGAACAGGCTCAAGTACGCAGGCGATGCCCATCGTCCGACTGTCGGAAGACGATCTGTTTCGGCTGGTGATTCCGGTTCCAGAGTCCTATGTTCGATACATCCATGTCGGCGATCACGTGGATGTTCGCGTGCCGTCGCTGGGCCGAACCTTCCCGGGAAAAGTCGCGCGCTTCTCCGTCGACGTGCGCGAAGACACGCGCACCATGCACACCGAAGTGGATGTTTCCAATCCGCAGCGAATATTGCTGCCGGGCCTCTATGCGGACGCAGAGCTTCACCTCGACCAAAAAGAAGATGTTCCGACAGTGCCGATCCAGGCTCTGAATCATGAAGGCGACAAGACTACCGTTCTAGTAGTCGGCGGGAACGGCGTAGTTCAAGAACGAACCGTGCAGGTTGGACTCCAGACCGCAAGTGATGCCGAAATTGCTTCGGGATTGAATGAAGGCGAAGAGGTCGTGGTCAGCGATCGCAGCGCCTTAAGGGCTGGCGAGAAGGTTCATGCCCAGGAAGTTCCCATGATGCAGTACCACGAGGAGAGCACGCAGTAAGACGGCAGATCGCATTGCCTGACAGGCCTGCGACGCCATCGGACAAATTTTATGCCAGGGTTTTCAATTCGCAATCCGTACTTCATCAGCGTGATCTGCTTGACGCTTCTGGTCATCGGAGTGACTAGTCTGGCGCGAATGCCGGTGGATTTATTCCCGCCGATCAATTTGCCCGAAGTTGTGGTGGCGACGTTCTACTCCGGGATGCCGCCGGAAGATATTGAAACCGACATCACCGATCCGCTCGAGAGATTCTTCACGCTGGCCTCCGGCGTGGACCATATGGAATCGCGGTCCATGTTGGGAGTCAGCATCATCCGCGTCTATTTTCAACCCGGAACCAATGCCGATGCTGACGTAAGCCAGTTGTCCAACTTAGCGCTCGCCGACCTGAAGCGGCTGCCCCCCGGAACCCTGCCTCCCGTGGTTCTGAAGTTCGACGCCTCCAGCCTGCCTGTGGCGTTGGTTACGGTAGAAGGCAAGGGACTCAGCGAAACGCAGCTGCACGACTACGCCCAGTTCCAGATTCGCAATCAGATCGCGGTGGTGCCGGGAGCGGAAATTCCCGGCGTCTTCGGTGGAATCTACCGCCAGATCATGGTGTACGTCGATCCCTACAAACTTGCTTCCCGGCAATTGAGCGTGATGGATGTGGTCGGCGCGGTCAATGATTCCAATCTCATCTTGCCCGCCGGCGATGTGAAGATGGGACCGTACGACTACTTCGTGTACTCCAACAGCCTGGTTGACAACATGAAGCAGTTGGGCGAGGTTCCTCTTAAAGTTAAGGGAAACTCATGGGTCACCGTGAATGACGTCGGGAAAGCCGAGGACGCGCACGGGATCCAAACCAACATCGTAAGAATTGACGGGCAGAAATCCGCCTACATTCCCATCATGAAGCAGGGCGGCGACACCAACACCATCGCGGTCGTCGATGGAGTTCGCCAACTCATCAAGCACCTCTACGACATTCCGCAGCAGATGAAGACCAGCATCGTCTTCGATCAGTCAGTGTATGTGAAGGAAGCTATTCACACGGTATTGCACGAAGGCGCGCTGGGATTGATTCTCACCAGCCTGATGATTCTTATTTTTCTCGGAAGTTTCCGCGCCACGTCGGCCGTGCTGCTTTCCATTCCGATCTCTGCGCTGGCCGCGTTTGTAGTTCTGGCAATGATGGGCGGCACGATCAACACCATGATCCTGGGCGGGATGGCGCTGGCGTTCTCGCGCGTGATTGATAATTCCGTCATATCGCTCGAGAACATTTACCGCCATCTGGAGATGGGAGCCGCGCCCATGATCGCCGCCGAGGTGGGCGGATCAGAAGTCAGCCTCGCCGTCTTGGCGGCAACTTTGGTGGACGTGGTCGATTTTTTCCCCGTGGTTTTTCTTTATGGAGTTGCCAAGTTTCTGTTCTCAGCGTTGGCGCTGGCATTCTGCTTGTCGCTGCTGGCTTCGTTCGTAGTGGCGATGACGGTCATCCCGTTATTCTGCTCGCGCTTCCTGAAAGCCGTGCACCACACTTCGGAGCCAAAAAAGGGAGACGGGTACGAGATTGCACCAACTTCGGCGGCAGGGCGCTCTTGGATGGATCGCTTCAATGCCCGCTTCAACCGGATGTTTAATAACGTCCTTGATTTCTATGAGCGCTCGGTTCGACGGGCGCTGCAACGTCCCGGGCTCACCGTGGTGCTGTTGAGCGGTTTGTTTTTTGTGAGTCTCGCGATTTATCCGCTCCTGGGGCTGGCGTTCTTTCCCAAGACCGACGCCGGGCAGTTCACCATCAACCTTAAGGTTCCCACCGGCACTCGCATCGAGATGACGGATCAGTATATGGCGAAAGTGGAAGACCTGATCCGGCATCAGGTAGAAGCGAAGGATCTCAAGCGCATCGTTACCAACATTGGCGTGGTGCCGGATTTTTCCTCGCTCTACACCACCAACTCCGGTCCTTATACCGCGACGCTGCAAGTTGCGCTGAATGAACCGCACGACCTCAGCAGTTTCGAATACATGGACCGGGTGCAGAAGGCGATGGCCAAGCAGTTTCCAGATATCCGAACATTTTTTTCGAGCGGTTCGATGGTCGATGCCATTCTCAACACGGGCATGCCGGCCCCCATTGACGTGCAGGTGAGCAGCCCTGATCTGGACCAGATCTATAGCATCGCGCAAAACCTGGCCAATCGCTTTAAGGAAGTCCACGGCGTCGGCCAGATTTATATTCCGCAAGATATGAACTACCCCGCCTTGCGTCTCGACGTAGACCGCGTGCACGCCGGCGAGTTGGGCCTGTCACAAAAAGATGTGGTCGATAACGTCATCACCGCGCTCAATTCCAACTACATGATCGCCCCGAATTACTGGGTCGACCGCAAGAGCGGCAACGACTATTACCTGACGGTGCAGTATTTCGAGCATGGCGACGCCTCTATTCACAACATGATGGACTTGGGACAGATTCCCCTGCGCGATCCTGGCAACGCCGCAGGAATGGCCTGTGGCCCCTCAGGCCCGCCGCAACCGGGCACAGGTCACGCTTCGTGGGCGTGCCTGGGAGGGGGCCGGCCGACTACGGTACTTAACAATGTAGTGGATGTAAAGCAGGTCCTGACCCCGACCGAAGTGGACCACTACCAGATTCAGCGCGCCGTCGATATTTATGTCACGCCTGCTTCGGAGGATCTGGGACGAGTGACCGACGCGGTGCGGAACATTCTTGCGAAGGAAAAGATTCCCGGCAACGTTCGCGTGAACTTGCGCGGAATGGTCCAGGGCATGGAAGCCTCATTCAAAAGCTTTGGTTTGGGCTTTCTGATTTCATTTATCTTGCTTTTCCTCATTCTGACGGCACAGTTCAAGTCATTCGTCGATCCGTTCCTCATCATGCTGGCGATCCCGATGGGATTTATCGGCGTGCTGATTATCCTGCCGCTCACCCATACCACGCTGAATGTGATGTCGCTGATGGGCGTGTTGATGCTGGTCGGCATCGCAGACTCGAACAGCATTCTGATCGTGGATTTTGCGCACAACCTGGAGAGGCAGGGATTGTCACCAGAGGACGCAGTGATCACTGCCTGCCGGGTACGTCTGCGGCCGATCCTGATGACTTCACTTGCCACCATCATTGGCATGATCCCCATGGCGCTGAGACTGGGAGCGGGAGCCGAGCAATATACGCCCATGGCGCGCGCCATCATTGGTGGTCTCACTTCGTCGGTTCTGTTGACCATCTTCATCGTTCCGGCTGCTTATCTGCTGGTATATGGCAAGCGCGGGGCAAAGAACGGAGCGATCGCGAAGCCGGAGGCAGCAGAATGACGCGGAAACAATTTGCGGCCTGGAATCGCACAAAGAGGCACACGGCACCTCATGAAGGAGATCGAGAGGCAGTTCGATGACGAGGGCCCAAACGTTGCTACTCAGCACGCTGCTTTCAGGCTTGTGTGGAATGCTGTCCCAACCCGGCTTGGCACAAAACGCCGAGACGTCGGGATCAGCCGAAGCGTTACCTTCCGCCCCGCAACCCCAATTTGCGCTTAGCTCGATGCCTGCGGCAAGGTCTCCGACCGCTCAAGTAGCTCTGACCGCTAGCTTCCCGCGCGGGACTGGATCTCCGGCAACTCCTTCGCTTGACCCACAAACGCCGCAGGCGGATCAAGCTCCTAACGGCACTCTCCGTCTAACCCGGACCCAGGCGGAACAGTTGGCCCTCAAGAATAATCCCCGGATCAGCGTGGGCCATCTGCTTGGACTGGCACAGCACCAGATCTATCGCGAGACCCGGGCGGCGGAACTCCCGAACTTGAATGGTGCAATCACGGCAGTCGACGCCAATGAAGGCAGCCGCATCGGCGCGGGCTCGCTTACCGCGTCTCGCCTGCTGGAACATGCGGGCGCAGGAGTAACACTCAGTCAACTCATTACTGACTTTGGACGGACCATCAACCTCGTATCCTCTTCGAAGCTTCTGGAGAAAGCTCAAAACGCCAATGCGCTGGCTACGGCCGAAGACGTCGTTCTGGCGACGGACCAGGCTTTCTACAACGCCCTGCAAGCCCAGGCGCTGCTCAAAGTAGCGCAGCAAACCGTAACCACTCGAGGGTCGGTGGAGCATCAAGTCGACGAACTGGCCAAGAACAAGCTGAAATCAAATCTGGATCTGGCCTTTGCCCAGGTCAATCTCTCACAGGCCAAACTGCTGCAACTCGACGCCCAGAATAACGTCGATTCGACCCTCGCCGCGCTCACAGCAGTCCTCGGCTTCGACAAGCAGGTCAACTACGAGTTGAGCGACGAGGAGACGGAACTTCCGCCTCCGCCACCGGATGTGGACGTGCTGATTAGTACCGCGATCCAGGAACGTCCCGATCTGCAATCGCTCACCTTCAATCAACAGGCGGCGGAAAAATTCCGCCGCGCCCAGCGTGACCAGCTCCTGCCTACCATCAGCGCGCTCGGCATCGCCGGAGCGACGCCCGTACGTCCGGACTGCTTCGGCGGCTGCTTTCCGAACTACTTCGTTTCCAGCTGGTATGGCGCGATTGGCGTGAATATGAATGTCCCGATCTTCAATGGCTTTCTTTTCGCTGCCGAAGCTTCCGAGGCGAATTACCGGGCAAAAGCGGCAACCGAAAATACTCGGGATCTGCGGGATCGGGTAGTGCGCGATGTTCGCACAGCGTGGCTGGCCGCCAATACAGCCTTTCAGCGAGTCGACGTTGAAGCGGAACTCGCCAAGGAAGCCGACCTTGGTTTGACTCTCGCCCAGGGCCGCTACCAGCTCGGCTTGGGCTCCATCGTTGAACTGAGTCAGGCACAGTTGCAACAAACCGACGCCGCCATCGGCTATGTCAACGCGCAATACCAGTATCGGCTGTCTCTCTCAACCTTGAATTTTGAGATCGGCACGCAGCCCTGACTGCCGGATGTGCCTGTGATGGTTCTGCCGATGGCGGCATTCATGAAGCGAAGGAAGAAGAAGCAGTCGTCATTTACTACCCTTCACGGAATCATTCTTTCGATCGCGATAGCAGCATTGGTTGGAACTATTTTTGTTCTGACCGCCCTCTTCTGGCACCCTCCCGTCGAGTAGGGAATGATCTTTGATGCGAGCATTGAGCCCGCAGGCCCTATTCGCGAGCGTTAGGCACTTCCCGCGGTATAATACCGGCCACGCGGGATAGTCTCCAGCAGCCGAAAAGAGGCCACATGGACGAGCGGGACACCTATCTACCTGAAATGATGCGAATGATGGGCTGGAAGAGTGTTTTCGACATGTTTGAAACCCGCGCCCTCGAAACAGAGGCTACTATTCTCCAGAACAGGGCGAAGCAGAAAAGGGTAACTCTTTCCGGGGACGTGGCGCTGTACCTCGCGCGGAATTTCCAGTCCAATGCGGACGCATTGGAAGATGCGCTCCGCCAGCTCATCGCCTTCTCCTTGCTGACTGGCACGGAAATGACCCTCCCGTATACGCAGCAACTGCTAAAGAGTTTCGTCGACTCGCAGGAGCACAGGGTTTCCATCGATTCTCTCCCAAGACTGTTCTCTGAATGCACTGGCAGGAAGGAAACCAAAACCAGAAGCCAGGCTTGGACCACCGCGGCTCGCGACACCATTCTCTGCGTGCTCAAAACAACCGACGGGAGAAAAATCAGGCACCAATTGGAAGTAAATCTTCGCAAGAGCGAACGTGAGCGCCTGGCACGCCGGGATGCATACGAGCGGGCGTCGGAAGTCCACGCTAAGAAGCGAAAATACAGCGTGTAAGTGCTGAAGTATGGCCGAGCGGGTGGGGATTTGAGAACGGATCTGCTGCGATTCAACGGCGCTGTCGAGCGGGATCCAGCCATCGATGCGTGGATGAAAGAGCGTGCAGGTGGATTGGGAGCCATCGCGCATCAGTGGTTTAAGGTGATGCGAAAATGCGGCGACGAAGTCCGGGAGCTTTTACATGACGGCTGTCCGGTTGCATGTTTGGGAGATGCGCCCTTCGGCTACGTCAATGTATTCACTTCGCATGTAAACGTGGGGTTCTTTCACGGCGCAGAGCTGCGGGACCCGGAACGCTTGCTGCAAGGCACCGGCAAGTTTATGCGCCATGTGAAGTTGAGACCGGGAACGGCCACAAACGCCGCAGAGCTCAACAGGCTCATCGAAGCGGCATACGCGGACATAAAGGCGCGCGTCGAAAACGGCTCGTTCAGAGAAAATGCCCAGAGAAACGCTTTGCGAGCCCCGACGCGGATGTGAACCGCCCGCGATGCTCGCGCTCCCTCGCAGGTACCAGGCACTGATTAGTACAGATCACGCGAGAAAAAAGCCCCACTTCTCGCCAAACGCTCGAGAAGTGAGGCTCCGTATGTGCCCCGCATCACGGGTGCACTCGCCCTGGGATAACCCATCCTCGTCCCCCCGGCCGAGGTATGGGCCGCCCGCAGCTACTTGAACCACTGAATCCCATTCTGCTCGTGGTCACGGCTTAAGAGTGGCCACGGTGTCGTACCAGATTGTATTGTTGGTCGCCTTTTTCCACGCGACAAAGTAACCAGGCCCGGAGAGTGGAAACACCACAGCCGGTGCAGCGTTAGTGGCAGCACTAGGGACGGTTGCAGGCTGAGACCATCCACAGGAAGTTTCAGTCTCGTAGGAATAGAAGATGGATGTACTCGAGCTGCTCGTCCAAAACACGGCATAGGGCGCTCCGTCGGGTGTGTTGTTGTAAGCTGCTGCGGGAGCGAAGCTGGTTTCGAAAATCCAACTTGGGTTCGTACTGCAGGTGACCTGTTTCTGCGTTTCCCAACCGGAGCCAGCGTTATATTCGCTCATCCAAATATCCGTTGATCCCCCCTTCCAAAACAGCACGTAGGGATCCCCGTTAATGTACGGCGAAATCCAGGATGGTGTGGTACTCGTTCCAGCGGTCCAACTGGAGCCCTTCACCGTTGCCTGGGGCCCCCATCCTGTTCCGTCCCACGCCGTGTTCCAGATATCGTCGTCTCCGCCCCCCTTCCACGCCAAGGTCATTCCCTCGCCTCCGCCCAGGGCCGGCGCCTCGCCGGTCTCTGGTGTCCCGTTCGTGCAAGACACCACTTGCTGGGCCTCCCACGAGGTTCCATTCCACACAGAAAACCAGATCCTGTCTGTTGGGGTTGATTGTCCCTTATAGGCAACCCATATTTGGTTGGATTGGGAATCAAAGGCCAATGCGGGAGAGGCGTTGGTCCCCGCCGTCCAATCCGTACCGCCCACAACCCCCGCACCCCCTTCGGATGTTCCAAGGAGCGTCCATGTGTTGCTGTTCGCAGGCGACGTGGCGACGATGATTTGGTTGCTGGCGTTTTGCCATGCTACGTACCTAATTCCGTTTTGATCTATCGCCACGGCCGGCGCTGTCGCTGTTATTGCCTTCCAGGTCTTGCCCGCTGCTGCGCCCTTCACTTGGTTTGCCGCCAGTCCTTGATTGGCGAAGCTGGTCAGCAACAAGGCCAACCCCACACCGAAACGTCTGATCGATTGCCTCATAGAATGCTCCTTATCTTGAAACTGTTCGTCGTGCGAGAAGATTTTGAGCGGCTGGACGCTTCTTGCCCGCCCGCGTTGGTTTTCAACTACGTTTCCTGCCTCCTTCGTGAACAGACGAAGTAGGTACCTGCGAAGTCGAAGCCTTCTGAAGACAAGCGATTAGCTGTTCCGCCTGTACAGGAGCTAGGTTTGTTCCGCAGAGCGGGCAGACGTCGAAGATCTCCGTGGCGCCCCCTACCACCACGGTCACGCCTTGCCGCTCCACGGTTACTTCCGTCCGAACGGTTCGACAGGTGTCGCGAACAGACGTGGCGGAACGGAAAAACCTTGCTCGCTCCGATAGCCACTGATAAATTCTGTCCACGTGCCCTCGTTCTTCAGGCTGCGAATGTTGTCGCAGTCGCCCCAAAAACGCCAGTGACGAGTTCTGACAGCTTCTGACAAGTTTTGAATTGCCGCTAACTCAATGAAACCAGAAGGTATATTTCAGTTCGGGAAGTTTCAGCTCGATACCTTGGCCCGCACCCTGCGGCGGGAAGAGGAAATTGTCGTACTGAATCGCCGGGCTTTTGACGTGCTGCTGTACCTGGTGCAAAACCCGGGAAAGGTTCTCACGCGGAAAGAACTGTTAAACAATGTCTGGGCGGACACCTTTGTGGACGAGAACAGCCTGGCGCAAAGTATCTCCGCCCTGCGGCGCGCACTCGAGGAGAAGCCTGGCGACAACAGCTACATCGCCACTTTGCCGGGACGGGGGTATCAGTTTATTGTGCCGGTGCAGGTCCCTGCCCCCGCGAGCGTAGCTGTCGTCAAGGATGCAGCACCCGTTGCCAGCCACAGCCCCAGCGGGCTGATTGTTCAGCAGCACACGATCCGGACCAGCATCATCACGGAAGAGAAAGCAAGCTCCGGCACGGCGGCGCTGCCTGAGTCTCCTGTGGCTCGTGTTCCGAAGCTGTGGAAGATCACGGTTGGCGTCCTTTCGGTCGCCCTGCTCACGGCGGGCGGGCTCTACTCTCGTTCCCATCAAGGTAAGCGCCTGACCGAGAAGGACACCGTCGTTCTCACCGATTTTGCCAACACCACGGGCGACGCAATCTTCGACGACACACTGAAGACGGCGCTGAACATTTCCCTGCGGCAATCGCCCTTTCTGAATGTGCTCCCCGACGGCCAAGTTTCGAAGACCTTGAAATTGATGATGCGCCCCGCGGACGCGAAAATCACGCCCGGGCTAGCTCGAGAGCTCTGCCAGCGGGCGGGCAGCAAGGCCTATGTTGCCGGTTTGATCGGTAGTTTGGGTACCGAATATGTGCTGGGGCTCAAGGCGGTAAATTGCCAAAGCGGAGATACCCTGGCCGAGGAGCAGGTGACGGCTGCATCCAAGGAGCAGGTGCTGGATGCACTGGGTAAAGCAGCATCCAAGCTGCGCGGGGAACTGGGCGAATCGCTGGCTACGTTGCAAAAGTTCGACGTTCCTTTCTACCAGGCCACCACATCTTCGCTCGAAGCTCTGCAAGCGTTCAATTTTGGCGTAAGAGCCACAAACGAGAAAGGCAGTGCGGCCGCCGTTCCTCATTTTCAACGTGCCATCGAGCTGGATCCGGATTTTGCCATGGCGTATTGGGCAATCGGCCTGGACTATTTCGGACTCAACGAGTTTGGGCGGGCAAGGGAGAACCTTACCAAGGCCTTCCAGCTACGGGAACATGTCAGCGAGTCGGAAAAGATGGAAATCGCTGCTGCCTACTACCTGGATGTAACTGGGGAAGTCGAAAAAGCCGCCCGGACTTATGAAGAGGAGATTGAGATCTACCCGCGAAGGTCGATCGCCTACCTGCATTTGGCGTTAGCGAATGGCATGCAGGGGAAGTACGAAAAGGCGGCAGAGTTCACCCGCCAGGGCGTGCGTCTCATGCCGGATCCTTCGCGTATTGCGAACGACAACCTCGTCAACGACGTCATCGGCCTGCAGCGCTTCGACGAAGCCCGACAGATCATTCGCGAGGCACAGGCACAAAATATGGATGACTACCAGCTCCACGAGGTTCTCTACACTCTTGCCTTTTTCGGCGCGGATTCCGCCGCAATGACAGAGCAGCAACAGTGGTTCGCGGCTCGGCCACAGTACGAAAACTTTGGGCTGGCGCTCGCCTCCGACACGGAAGCGTATAGCGGTCATCTTGCCAAAGCGCGGGAACTGACCAAGCGTGCACTGGACTCCGCCGTACGCGCGGACGCCAAGGAATCTGGCGCGATATGGCAGGCCATCTCTGCTCAGTGGGAAGCCGCTTACGGCAATCCCGGAGAAGCCCGGAAGTCGGCCGCAGAAACTCTGAAGCTGGCTCCCGCGAATCAGGGCGTCGAGTCCGAAGCCGCGCTGGCATTGGCCATGGCGGGCGATACCGCACGCGCCGAATCTCTGGCCCAGGACCTGGGGAAGCGCTTCCCGCTGGACACGCAAATGCAGTCGCTCTGGTTGCCTGCAATTCAGGCGCAATTGGCCCTCGACAAAGGGAATCCGGCTCAGGCCCTGAATTCCCTGCAAGCTGCTTCACCGATTGAGTTAGGCAACATTCAATTCGTCAACAATCTTTCCTGCCTCTATCATGTGTACATACGCGGAGAGGCATATCTTGCGGGCGGACAGGCCAACGCCGCCGCCGCCGAGTTTCAAAAGATTCTCGACCACGGCGGCATCGTCTGGAACTGCTGGACCGGAGCGTTGGCGCATTTGGAAGTGGCTCGCGCCAGGGCCTTGCAGTCAAGAACCTCGCAGGGACCGGATGGCGAGGCCGCCCGCGTCCAGGCGCTCGCGGCCTACCAGGATTTCCTCACGCTCTGGAAAGACGCCGATGCCGACACTCCCATCCTGAAGCAAGCCAAAGCGGAGTACGCGAAGCTGCAGCAGTAGTACGCTGTGATTCAATAGCATATCTCGACCTGGAGCCTCGCACTCATGATCGCACTCAGACCTTCGATCACCTTGCTCGTTTTCCTATCCACCGCATTCAACATGTCCGCCCAGGACCGCTCCTATGGACGCTCTGTTGTCGCCACGCAGTACGGTATGGTTGCCACCAGTCAGGTTTCGGCCTCACAAGCCGGGACGCTCATCCTTGAACGGGGTGGCTCCGCCATCGATGCGGCGATTGCAGCCAACGCTGTACTCAACGTCACTGAACCCACGTCCAACGGCATGGGCGGCGATCTCTTTGCCATTTATTGGGAGGCCAAGACCGGCAAAATCTATGGTCTGAACGCCAGCGGCTGGGCACCGAAGAATCTCACAGTTGAGCATCTCCACGAAAAAGGCGTCACGGCGATGCCCCAATTCGGTATCGATTCCGTCACCGTTCCGGGCGTGGTCGAGGGATGGACCAAGCTGCATGATCGCTGGGGAAAACTGCCATGGCGCGACCTATTCCAACCTGCAATCTTTTACGCCGGCCATGGTTTCCCAGTGGCAGAGATCATTCACGACTGGTGGGATGGCGATCACGATGGCTTGCTGACGAATGCAGAAAGCCGCCGCGTGTTCCTCCCCGGTGGCAAGGTCCCCGAGACTGGCGAGATGTATCGCAACCCCGATGTCGCCCACGCGCTTACGCTGGTTGCCGACCAGGGCGAGGCAGCGTTCTACAAGGGAGAAATCGCCAAGGCAATCCTCAAAACCTCCGACGAACTCGGAGGAACCATGACTGCCGACGATCTCGCATCTTATTCCGCGGAATGGGTCGAGCCGATTTCGACGAAATACCGCGATTGGGCCGTCTACGAGCTCCCGCCCAACGGCGACGGCATCGCAGCGCTTGAAATGCTCAATATTATGGAGCAGTTCAAGCCCGATCCTGCCGGTCCGCACAGTCCGGGTGAATTGCACACCCGAATTGAAGCCATGAAACTCGCCTATGCGGACGTGAAAGTCTACGACGGCGATCCGCGCTTCAGCAAGATTCCCGTTGATCAGCTTCTGTCAAAAGACTACGCGGCCAAACGCGCCTCACTCATCGACCCAGCAAAAGCCAACTGCACGGTTGCGCCCGGAGCGCTTGGCACCAGCGATACCACCTACTTCACCGTCATCGATCGTGAAGGCAATATCCTCTCCGTCATCCAAAGCAACTACAACAACTTTGGATCGAACGTAACCGTATTGGGGATGGGATTCGCCCTGCAGGATCGCGGAGGCCTTTTCTCGCTCGACCCCGCGTCTCCCAATGCGCTTGCCGGCCGCAAACGCCCCTTCCATACCATCATTCCAGCCTTCATGCAGCGAGGGGACGAACACATCGGCTTCGGCATTATGGGCGGGCTGAATCAACCGTTGGCTCACGCACAATTCGTGTCTAACGTGGTCGACTACCATATGAATATCCAGGCTGCGATGGAGGAACCGCGCTTTACCGATCGCCAGCAGCTTGGCTGCAGAATCGTGATCGAGTCACGCGTTATGCCTGCCACCCTCGACGCATTAAGCAAGATGGGACATGTGCTGCAAGTGCACAGCGGCTACACATCCCTGATGGGGCGCGGCCAGGCAATCCTTCACGACAGCAAAACCGGCATCAATTTCGGTGCCTCCGATCCACGCGCTGACGGCGCCGCGATCCCGGAGCAGCCGAACTTCTTTGACGCATCGGCCAAGCGCTAGCCGGCATTACCACGGGCCTATTTTGATTGGTAGGAGCCGAGGTCTATGTTTCCGGATTTGAGTCGAGGTGAGCCGTCAAGATCCAGTTCTCCCACCGGCACTCCGTCGGTCGTGCCAGCAGCAATCGCAGGCGAATCCGATCGCAGATGAAAATCCTTGGTGGCGTCTACAAAATACGGATCGAGAAATCGGGAATGACGATCATTCCCCGTTGACTGAACATAGTTGTCGAATCCTGTCACCGTGGCGGACGCTTCTCCCCAGGTGCTTGTCTTTGATCCGGACGCACAGTAATAAAGGTTGTGGTCGATCATGACGGGCGGGCGTTGTTTGTCGACCTGCGATTTGTTCACCGCGATAAGACAGCGAGGCCCCGCGTAAACGATGTTGTTCGCAAAAATATTGTCTGCCATGTTCCACTGCATCTGGAACTCACCAGACCCTGTTGCCGACGTATCGTCGTTGTAGAGCGTGTTGTTGACCACGATGCAATGCTCGGTGTGTCCCCGCTCAGGCGCATACCCCCCGATAGAAACACCCGCGGTGTGAGAGTGATAGATAAGGTTATTTCGTGCAGTGATGTAACTGGTCGCGCGGTCCTTGTGCTCGCTGGCCAGCTCGATTCCAAAGTCTACGTCGTGCATGACGTTTTGCTCGATCAGGATCCTGCTGCCGCCGTCCACGTAAATACCATCGGAATTTTCATCGTTGCCGTATGCCGGATTGCCGCGCGAAGTAATGTTGTAAGCCAGATTGCCGCTTACCACTCCATCGCGCGCCTGGTCAACGGCAGGGTCGGGAGCCGTGCGCTCGAAACCGATGACGTCGATTCCAATGTTGTTGTTGTCGTGGACAATATTGTGCGTGATGCGGAAATTCGTGACGTTCCCGTTCACCACCAGCGACTCGCTCGAACCGGTTTGGAGGTGATGCACCTCATTGCCGTCAATCACTAGTTCGCTGATCGGAGTCTTGGCATCGGTGCCGTATACGGCAATGCCAAACCCGTTCCCGCCGCTTCCAGGTGCATCCCGGCCTTCAAAAGTTTGCTCGATATGATGAACGTTGTTCTTCAGCAGTTCTATATGGGAGCCGGCCCCCATAACGCTGATGCCCAATGGAGCGAGCCGATGTTCGGCGGTGTGGAAGTTGCGAATTTCAAAGCCCTCGATTCGCACGTAGCTCTGGTTGTGAATCGTCAGTACACCCTGTCTCCCAGAGGGAGTGAAATGCGCTGCGTCGATCACTGCCGTTTCGCCCGGATAGCTTCGAAAAGTGATGAATCCGTCCGTGGCGTTGCCGGATCTGCTGATGCTCACCAGTTCTTCGTAGATTCCACCCCGAACGTAGACCGTACTGCCCGCCCGCGCGGTGTCTGCAGCCTGTTGAACGGTGCGCCAGGGCGCCGCTTGCGTACCGGGATTCGCATCATTCCCAGTCGTCGCAACGTAGAAGGAGGAGTTTGTCTGGGCAACGGCTGCCGAGACGCAAGTAAGCCATATAAAGAGGATTGAAAACTTCATGCTCATAACTCCCAGGCCGCTCCGCGGTCCCTCACATTGGTAGAGCGCGACACCGGAGATAGTACATCAGAATCGAAATAACACGAAAGAGGAAGAAATCATTCGTAAATTGCCTCACCCCGGGGTCAAGGGCGTTCTAGCGGCGATCAAGGAGCACGCGGAGTTGAAGAATCATTCTGGCGGTGGACGAATTCCTGGTTTTCGCCAGTCGAGCTACTGCAGTGGAGGCAGGCAGAAGGCGGCGCACGTTCTTGTTAACTGGCGGAGAGGGTGGGATTTGAACCCACGATACCCGTTAAGGTATGTCCGCTTTCGAGGCGGATCGTTTCAACCGCTCACGCACCTCTCCGCATAAAAAGCTATTGGCCGTCAGCTCTCAGAGAAACCAATTTCCTTGCCTCGCCCGGAATGACCGGGCTCATTGGCAAGATCACGGCTAACGACGATTCTTAAAGAACGCTTGCAGCAATTCCGCGCAGCGGCCAGCCAGAACTCCGCTGCGAACTTCCACGTTATGGTTCAATTGCGGATGGTTCAGCACTCTCACCACGGACTGCACCGCGCCCGCCTTTGGATCGTCCGCGCCATAGACCAGGCGCTTGATCCGCGAATGCACCACAGCACCGGCGCACATCGCGCACGGCTCAATTGTAACAAACAGCTCGCAGTCCGATAGACGATGGTTACCAACGGTAGCACCAGCTTCGCGCAACGCGACGATCTCGGCGTGCGCCGTAGGATCGAAGTCACCAATGTTGCGATTCCATCCCCGGCCGACAATGCGCCCCTCGCACACGACCACGGCACCGACCGGGACTTCGCCCGCTTCCAGCGCACGCTGCGCCGAGCGCAGAGCCTCCTCCATCCACAGTTCGTCGTCGCTTGTCGTCACGGAAAATCCCACGCCGCAGGGTATCACTAACACGGACCGGTTCGGCGGGAGCACACGCAGCAGGACGGCCACCTCTCTCAGATCAGACTCAGCACCGACCGCACTACGTCAGGAACAATGGCTCGAATAATCGCCGGCACCAGAATCATCACCACCGGATACGCAATGGCGATGAGTGGAATGGCCAGTAGTATTTGCGCTTTCGGCGGCAACTTGGCGAGATAGGCTCGCATAGCATCCTCTTGGATTCAGATACGAAACCAGGGCCGCAAAAGTTCCCCATCGTGCATCGCAACGGGTCACTGGCAACCGCCCACTGCCGGGTGATATGCTTACCCCGATATGGGCATGCCGAGCCTGCTCCGCAAAGTTTTTCTCGTCGACCTTCTGCAGGGATTGAAGGTCACCTTCCGCTACCAGGATCCCAAGGAGATTTGCACTGAGCAATATCCCATGGAACGGCCGCAAGTGGCCGAGCGCTACCGCGGCGCACCCCGGCTCAACGTGAATCCGGATACCGACGAGACCATGTGCATTGCCTGCGACCTGTGCGCGCTGGCTTGCCCGGAGAATCTGATCGTCGTCTCGAGCGCGCGCAACGAGCAGACCCGCCGCAAGGAACTCACCAATTTCACCTATGACTTGAGCCGCTGTATGTTCTGCGGCCTCTGCGAGGACGCCTGTCCCGTGGACGCGCTCGAACTCACGCAGGATTTCGAACTCGCTGCCTACACGCGCGAGGGCGCCATCTGGGATCGCGAGATGCTCGAAAAAGGTCCGCAGCCTACGCAATACCGGAAATAGTTTTCTCCCAATCGATCCAGTTGCTTGAGCCATCGACCGCAAAACTATGGGTATTTTCGATTCTTTCCGCAAAGAAGAAGTGGCCGGCACCAGGGTTCTGGTCGGGCAGCTCTTGCCGAAATTCGAAGAGCACTTCAAGTCCGATCTCCGCGTCTACAAGCGCTTTTATCCGGCTGCAGGCGGCGCGACGTTTATGTCAGTGGCCGAACTGCGCGGTGCGGCTGGCCACAACTATGACGTCCTCCATTTGTTCTGCGATGTGGATGCGAGCGGCGTTATCACCGACGCTTCCGGAGACCGCATTACCGGCACCGAACTGCTCAAAGCGGCGGTTGATTCCGGGGTAAAGCTGTTGTGGATCGGCAATGACAATCCGCAGGAAGCTTATGACGCCGGCTTCAAGACCAAAGGGCCGAAGATCAACGTCGTGTTGACGCTGCGCCGCCTGGGCTCAAACACTTCGCTCTTCCTCGATAGTCTGTTGGCCAAGATGCAGGCTGGCGAGACCTTTGCGAAGGCGTGGAGTGTGGCGTCGCAACCTAAAGGCAAATCCGTACAACCCGACGTTCCTCATACCATTTCTTCACTCGGCAGGGGCTCGGTGGTTCTGAAGTAATCTTGTGCTGGCGGTACTCAGGCGATTTTCCCAAGCCCGGTAACAACCCGCACTTCCGCGCTCGCCACTCCTGCTACAGACTCCCTCGCCGCAACTTACGGCGTTCGCCGGATATTCGTCGGGCGGTTCTTCGCCCAGACTCGGCCTATGACTTCCGTACGCCGGCGCGTTCTTCGGCCACTGATCGGGATGCGCGGAAAATTCCAAGCTGGAGGACTCATCATGTCAGGCAGAAGACTTATGTTGTTGTCCGTACTTCTATTCTGCACCACCTGGGTGGTGGCGCAGCATGCGCCGGCCGGAGGAACCGCGCCGTCGGGCTCCGCAACGCCGGGTCAAACCTCGCCATCGGCGCCGCCGACCGGAAACACCGGTCAGCCACCAACCGGCAGCACGACCCCGCCGCCGACCGGCTCAACCGCGCCTTCCACTGCGCCCGGATCGAATCCGACCAATCCGAACGCGCCAGGCAAGCAACCTTCTACGACGGATCCGAATAATCCGAACGCGAACCCCGATAACCCGAGCACAAATCCAAATACTCCGGGGTCGCCCTCGAATCCGGGCTCGACAAATCCCGGTACTTCCAACCCAGGCTCCAATCCCGGCACTTCGAATCCGGGTTCCAATCCAGGTTCGAGCAACCCAGGTTCGAATAACCCAGGTTCGAATAACCCAGGTTCTACGAACCCAACTTCTCCGAATCCGCCGGCAGGGAATCCGCCTCCCAGCACGCCGCCGCCGAGTGGGAGTGGCACATCGCCGCAGTAAAAGACAAGGTGCACCTTTACAGAGGTTCCAAATCGCGGGCCCACGGGGCCCGCATTTTTTGTCTCTTCTACTACTAGGACTCCAATGCTGACGGCTGCTGTTGGGTCATGCAATGCATGGTGCCGAGTCCCCAGACGAGATCGCCGGAATAAATAGGGACGACTTCGCGGGTGGGGAACAGCGTAGCCAGCGTGTTCAGCGCTACGCGATCGTTGGGATCGTTGAAGACGGGCACCAGCACGATTCCGTTCGCGATATAGAAATTCGCGTAGCTGGCGGGCAGGCGTCGCTGCTCAAAGACGACCGGACCGGGCATGGGAAGCTCGACAACGTTCAGCTCTTTGCCGTCCTGATCACGCGCTGCATGGAGACGCCTGAGATTATCGCGCAGTGGTTTGTGATTCACGTCTTTGGGATTATTTTCGACCATGGTAACGACGGTGTCGCGAGCCACGAAGCGTGTGAGATCGTCGACATGGCCGTGGGTGTCGTCGCCGAAGATGCCGTAGCCAAGCCAGATCGTGTGTGGCGCGCCGAGATGGTCGGCGAAAACTTTCTCGTAATCTTTCCGCGACATGCCGGGATTGCGCTGTTGCACCTTGCTGAGCAGGCATTCCTCAGTGGTGAGAAGCGTGCCCTGGCCGTTGACGTCGAGGGAGCCACCTTCGAGGACGACTCGAGCATTGTGAGATAGCGGACGGATTTCTTGAGTGCCGGCGGTTTGCGCCATGAGGCTGCCGATCTTCTCGTCGTGGCACCAGTTGGAATACTTGGCCCATGCGTTGAACCGGAAGTTGATGGCGAGGCTGGCGCATGCCTCGGTCTCCCGCGGCTCATGTGGGAACAGCCGCCCTCGGCTGTCCTGCCCGGCGAAGCCCGGCGGGTGGCCCATCCTAGCCGCGTTCTTTGCGGCTAGGGTGGGGAACTTTGCCGCAGTCACGAAGATACATCCCGAATCACGCAGCCAGACGCGGTTTGTGGCCCAGCGGTGGAAGCGGACATTCGTCGTCAGCGCATTCGCTTTATCGAGCAGCTTGCGGACTTTGCGTTCGGCTGCAACGTCGTTGACGATCAGTTCCACCCGTTCGTGGCGCGCGAGATTTCGGACGATTTCCGTATAGGCCCACGGAATGGGTTCGAACTTCCCGGGCCAATCGCCGTGATGGTGCGGCCACGCGAGCCAGGTGGCGGCGTGCGGCTCCCACTCGGCGGGCATGCGGTAGGGGAAGGTTGCCGCTGAAACCATTAAAGTGTTACTTGAAGTATTGGATCGGAGCATGGAGTTAGTTTATTGCACGGGATGGTAAATTGCGCGATGTTGACGGACGGATCCTCGCTCAATGAGTTCTATAGCGATTTTGCAACAGTCGGCCAAATCCCTCGGTCCGCCGGGTGTTATCCTTCTTCGATTATGGAAGCCAAAGGTTTGACTCCGATATTGAATGTGTCCGACATCGCCGGCACGGTCGCATGGTTTGAGAAGTGGGGATGGAAGAAATTGTGGGACTGGGGAACGCCTCCGACGTTTGGCGCGGTCGGATCAGGTAAGGAAGCTTGCATCTTTCTTTGTCAGGGTGCGCAGGGAGGCCGCGGCCGCGGCGGAAACACCACCACGTTTCAGGAGGACGGAGACGAAGCGGGCGACAAGGGCGTCTGGATGTCGGTATGGGTGGACGACGTGGACGAGATGCACAAACACTGCGTCGCCGCCGGGCTGGAGGTCACATTTCCGCCCACCGATATGCCCTGGAACGTTCGCGAGATGCACCTTCGCCATCCCGATGGCCACGTGTTCCGGGTCGGCCGCGGATTCGAGCCCAAAAAGTAGGACTGATTTCCCCGAGCCGGGTTTTGAGCGTAATCGCGATGCGACGCCAGCTTATCGCTGCTTGTGGCACTATGAGAAACCATGTTGTTCAACGTACGTAAATTCATCCACGTCGAAATGATTCGCGATGGCGGCTCTTTTGATCTTAAGTTCAAAAGTAGCGATGCCAACCAATATATTTTGTTCACAAGGATTCGCTTTACCGACGTTAGTCCGCCGACTAAGGATCAGCATGGCTATCATCAAGAAAAAGAGATAGCAGGCTACGATGAGCCGCTCATCATTGACTGTGACCCAGCCAAGCGACCTCAGGATACAAAGACCCGTATTTATAGCGAATTGTCTGGACCTGCGAGCCGGGTTCCTTGGCCTCAAGCCCGCCAGATCATTAGCGAAGCAGGAACCCTTGCACAGGACCTAAGTCCCCTACATGCAGATTGGCTCAAGCGCATGACTGCCATTCTAGAGGGGGACGGCCATCCACCGTCCGGTTGGCCAACGCGCTCGACATGGCATAGACGGGACTAAAAAACTCCACGAAGCCGACGAGTGTGAAGATGACTGACGTAAACCGGCGCTTACACTCATTGCCTCGATTTCACCGTCCGTCAAGCAGACGGCTGGAGATCGGCGCATAGGCGTCAATTCTCCGGTCGCGAAGGAAAGGCCAGTTGCGGCGTATATCTTCGAGAGCCTTCAAATCAACGTCGCCCATCAGGATTTCTTCGCGATCATGCGAGGCTTCGGCGATGACGCGGCCAAAGGGATCACAGAAAAACGATGCGCCCCAGAATTCAAGCCCCTGGCCGGGCGTGGATTTGCCGCGGATGTTGCCGGTCTCGAACCCGACCCGATTGACGACCGCAACGTAGACGCCGTTGGCGATGGCGTGGGCACGCTGAATGGTGCGCCAGGCATCGTGCTGAACGACGCCGAACTCGGCTTTCTCAGCAGGATGCCAGCCGATGGCGGTGGGATAAAAGAGCACAGTCGCGCCCTGCAGCGCCGTGAGGCGCGCCCCTTCCGGAAACCACTGATCCCAGCAAACCAGCGTGCCCAGTCGGCCGGCACTGGTGTCCAAGGCACGAAATCCAAGATCGCCGGGCGTGAAATAAAACTTCTCGTAGTAAAGCGGGTCGTCCGGGATGTGCATCTTGCGGTAGAGACCGCTGAGGGAACCATCGGAATCAAAGATGGCGGCGGTGTTGTGATAAATGCCGGGAGCGCGTTTCTCAAACAACGATGCGACTATCACCACATGGTGCTGTCGCGCCGCGGCGGCGAGTTTTTCGCTGGCCGGCCCGGGAATTGGCTCGGCCAGGTCGAAGAGCGCATGATCTTCGCGCTGGCAGAAATATTGCGTCTGGAAGAGTTCGGGCAGACATACCACTTCGGCGCCGCGCCCAGCTGCGTCGGCAATGCGTTCGAGAGCTTTGGCGAGATTTCGTTCGGGCTCCGGTCCACAAGACATCTGCACCAGGGCTACGCGAAATTTGTCAGGGGGCACGCGGTTCGTTCCTCTGTCGATCAATATAGCATTCGTGAAAAAGGAGTCCCACCAGGTCGTTCATGACCTCCGCCAACTGGTGCTTCGAGCGCGAGCCACGCAACTCTCAGTAATGCAACCCGAACCCAAAAGGAAAAAGCGGAGAGTCCGAATCGTGTGGCAGATCGCTCTTCTGTTTTTGCACTGCTTCGGACGAAGAGGGAAGTTCGAAAGGGAGGCGTCCCTCAGGAGATACCTTGCCGGTGACCAGAGCCATCAAAGCTTCGTCGGAGATACCGAAATCCCCAAGCAACGCCGTGGCGTGCGGGCGTACATTGGTCAGGATCAAGGGACGTTCGAGCGTTGTCACGAACAAAGTCGGAACAGTTGCGCTCACGCGAAGAAGTTCTGCATAGGCTGCATCGGTTTCGAGAAACGCAAGCCTTCCTTCATGCTGCCTCAATCCGAAGAAGTAGTTAGGATGTTCGCTCTGGTAGGGAGATGGCGCGCGAATAATCGCGAGGTCCGCTCGCGCCGGGTCGGTCACTACGTTAAATCCGGCGGCCTCCGCGGTTTTGGCCGCTATGCCATACAAGTAGATCTTCTTATTCTTTGGAGCAATTGGAAGCAGAGGCTTTCCGGTGGAAGCAGCCTGCTTGTTCTCTAGCAAGACAACTGCCCTGGCTTGCGCAGCTTCTCCCTCGCTGACAAACTCTTCGCTGCCGGCGACCGCGGCAGCTTGGCTCTCGTCTACATAGGGTTGTTCAAAAAGGCCTAGCTGAAACTTCTGCAGAAGAATCCGGCTTGCAGCCTCGCGGACGCGCGTTTCCGAAACGGAGCCGTTATGTACAGCCTCAACAATGGCGTCCGACCGTTCCGTGCCGCCCACCTGATCCACTCCCGCATTGATCGCCTTGGCAAAGCGCTGCGCAACCGTTAACTCCTCCACTCCCCAGGGCATGCCAATATCGTCAGGCGTGGGCTTCTTCCCATCGCTTGCGCCGTCGCGGCATGCAACGGGGCAATCGTTCGTAATTGCCCAGTCGCTGAGAATGACACCGCTAAATCCGTATTTTCCTCGCAGCAAATCGCTCAACAGCTGACGATTGAATCCTGCGCCAACCTGCTCGACCGGATTTCCATCGAGCACGAGATTTTGCAGAATCGAATAAGTTGGCATCACGGCTCCGACATGAGCTTCGAAAGCTCCGGTGAAGGGAATCAGATGTTGCTCAAAGCCGTGTTCAGAAAACTCGGCATAGCGGCCGTAGTAGTTATGGCTGTCCCAACCGTCTTTTGCCGCGCCATAGCCCGCCCAGTGCTTCACGACCGCCGCGACGCTGCCTGCGTTCAGACCATCGGGCCCTTTTTGTATGCCAGCGACATAGGCTTCGACCATGCGTTTTGCAATCTCGGAATCTTCTCCAAAGGTTCCGTTGATGCGAGCCCATCTCGGTTCTGTAGCTAGATCGGCCTGCGGTGCGAGGGACTCGCGAATGCCAACCGCTTCGTACTCCCGGCGCACAACATCGCCGAAACGACGCGTGAGCTTAGCATCGTTCAAGGCTGCAAAACCCAAAAGCTCCGGCCACTTGGAGAATGCCTTGTCCTGGGTGCCGGCTCCCAGGACTTGATTAAAGTGGTTGCGGGGATCCGAGGAAATGGTGATTGGAATGCCCCACCGTGAGGACTCCGCAATGGCCTGCACTTCGTTGTTCTGTTTGGCAAAGCCCGCAGCGCTTCCATTGAGTCGTGTGATGAAGGTGTTGACGTGATCTTCGTTGACGAACTCGCGCACTTTCACGAGGTCATATTCTGCCCCCACACCAAGCTGCGCCATCGATCCAACGCTGGGCAGAGTACCGTGGACCATGAGTCCCGCCAACTCCTCCAGGCTCATCCTTCGCACCAGGTCGGCGGTGCGCACCTCGGACGGCAATCGCCAGTCCTCGTAAGGATCCAGTTTTCCGTTTCGGTTGAGGTCTTTGAACGTGAGTCCGTCCACTTTTAGCAAAGGCGCGGAACGATGGCCGAGGATCGGTTGCTTTGGTGAATCTGCGCCAGAGGTTAAACCGACGAGCAGGATTAACAAGAGGATTTTCGAGGTATTAGGAAGCACCCGTTCATTCTCCTCAGGCCGCCACCGACCGTCAATACGCAGTGCATAGTATGCAAGAGGAGCAAGGGGAATCGATAGCCTCTGCATCGAGATGCGTGGCGTCCATTAACATTGATCCTGTAAAGTAATGGATTGCGAAGGTTGCGAAATTCGTGGGGAGGCGGTCATCTTGAAAAACGGCAATCATCACAATAAGGTCGGACATTCGGCGGAGAAGTCGCCTGCCACTGCGGGACATCAGGGCGAGGGGAAGGATCGTCGCCTGCACAATCCGATCGAGGACCGGTTGATTCCGCTGGAGCCGCTCGATCTGGCGAAGGTGAAGTCCATCGACGATCTGGTGCGTGCCATGTCGAAAACGGCGTTTACCGGCCGCCAGCTGGGCGAGGCTGCCGACGTGCTCGAAGCAATGGCGCGCGACGAAGATTGCTTCGTGGTGATGACCCTCTCAGGCGCGATGACCGTGGCCAAGCAGGGGCTGATCGTGACCGAGTTGATCGATCGCGGCATCGTGAACGCCGTAGTCTCGACCGGGGCGCTGATGGCGCACGGGCTGGTGGAGGCCACGGGCCGAGCACACTTCCGGGCCAATCCCGAGGTCTCTGATGAGGAACTCTACGAGCAGGGCTATAACCGCGTCTATGACACGCTCGAGCCTGAGCAGAATCTGGATGACGTGGAAGAAGTGATGTCGGCGGTGCTGGAGGGCTGGGATCACAACGAGGTGATGTGCTCCTACAAGCTGAATCATGCGATTGGAGCTTATCTCGCAAAGCACTCTGGGGATCAGCGTGGGATTTTGAAATCGGCGCACGGAAATGGCGTGCCGGTATTTGTGCCGGCATTCAGCGATTCGGAGATGGGCCTGGATACGGCGCTGAACAATCGTCTGCGAGAGTCGACGGGAAGGCACAAGATTCGCTTTGATCCCTTCCTGGACCTCGAGCACTTCGCGGCGACTCTGCTGCGCCAGAAGAAGCTGGGCATTTTGACCATCGGCGGCGGAGTCCCGCGGAACTGGTCGCAGCAGTTTGGTCCGTTCTGCGAACTGCGGCACCGGCGATTGGGCGAGAATGTTCCCCTCAAGCGTTATCACTATGGCTTGCGGATTTGTCCTGAGCCGGTCTATTGGGGCGGACTGTCGGGCAGTCCTTACAGCGAGGCAGTTTCTTGGGGCAAGTTCGTGCCTCCGGCGGAAGGCGGCAGGTTTGGGGAAGTGTTTGTCGACGCCACGGTTGGATTGCCGCTGATTGTAGCTGCCGTGCTCGAGCGGCGGGATAAGAAGGGTGGGAAGGCGAGCAAAGCGAAGACCGCGACGGCGAAGAAGTGAGGTTGATATAAGCCTGCAGAGGCCGGGCTTAGTTGGCTCCGGCCTCTGAGGCGGACGAATCGGGTGTTGCAAACTGCGCGTCGCTCGAATTCTTGAGTTCTTCGGCGGAGATTTCCGCGCGGCTTCTGCGATAGAGCGGCGCCAGAATGCTGCTTCCGAGCACTCGCGACTCTGCTTCCACCCAGTCTTGCAGGGCAAGGCCTTCCGTCTGACCGCGCTGATCGTAAAGATGCTGCGCGTGCAGCCGAATCTTCCTTTCCAGCAACTCAGTCATGAGTGCTTGCTGCTTTTTTCTGCGGGTATCGTTATCCACAACTACTCCTCTTGCCTGAATCAGTATTTGTTTACAAGTCCTATGATACGGGAAGACTGTTAACGGAAGATTACATCGGGGAGGGCTGAGGGGTTACTAAAGTGTTATTATAGCACGGCCTTCGAAGGATGAATCGAGAGCGGCCCGGGCCCTGGTTTTCGGCTAAAGTTGCGGCACGCTTAAAGCCTTCGTCCTCTTGAACTTAGGCGAGCTGTTATTCCCCTTTTAATCAAAAATCAGCACCGCCGAAGCAATCACGGTGGTCCATAACCCGCGCTTGTCCCCCACGGCGGACTGCGTCACATTGGCGGTGCGCACGATCTTGTTGGACAGGCGGTATATCTGCTTCTTCTCATCCCACGAGCGGTCGGGATCGAACTCCACGTTCAGCGTGGTGGCCAGCATTTCGGCGGCGAGCTCTTCGGCGTATTCCCCAGCAGCGTCTTCGGTCTCGCCAAAGGAGTGATGCTCACTTAGATACCCGTAAGTATTCTTGTCGGCAGGAATGGCCACACCGATGGACGAAGCCAGGAGGCGATGGGCTTCGTGAGTAGAGTTTTCTGCCACCACGGCGAAGACGACTTCGCCAGGACTGAGATATTTCACACCTTCTTTCCGAGCCAGCATTTTGCAGTTCGGGGGAAAGATGGAGGAGACGCGGACCAGGTTTTGAGCCGCGATGCCGGCGTCGCGTAAAGCCAACTCGAAGGATGTTAACCGCTCGCGGTGCTTCCCGACTCCCTTGGTGAAAAACATCCGCTTGGGAACCATGTCTTTGCCCAACTCTGTAGCCTCCGGCAACGCAAAATTATGAGAGTGAGAATGCACAATTTAACACAATGGTTTGTAAAGAAAGTGTGAATTTAGAGGGGGAACCAAAAAAAGCGGGACGCGCTGGCGCGCTCCCGCTCTTAAGCCCGGTCGCATTCGGGGGGAGGGCCCCGGGCAAAACGCGACTCAATGTATCACAAGTGTGGCGAAATTATGCAAGAGAGTTTGTTGTTTTCGGTTTTCCGAACAAGAACTCCCGGTCATAGAGCCGACCGGTTCGTCAGCAGGTTCGTCAAAAACACCGGCCTTACTTCGCAGCAACCGAGCTCACTTCGATGGTATCGCCGTCCAGAGTACCGCTGACCGTGGCAGTCTTGCCGGCCTGCTTGTCCAAGCTGGCCAGAGCGGTTTTGTCGCTGGTGTCCAGGGTATAGATTTTCTCGCCCACAACCAGCGCAAACTTGGAGCCATGCGCCACGCATGCCCGGGTACATTCCGCTGCCGTGGAGCCTTCCATGTGCTTTCTGCCGCACATGGCGTCCCCGACTTCGCCGGTGAAGGTGCGCTGTTTGCCGCCAGCCAGCGCGTAGACGTTAACCAGTGCAGTTGTCGAGAAGATGACTGCTGCCACTGCCGCGAACCACCTCGAACCACGATTCATTCAGATTCTCCTAATTTATTTTCTCGTTCGGTACTCACACCAGCCGCCGAGATGGCGCTCTACCATTCTAGTTTATGCCCAGAGGGGATGGGGCCCTCGAAGGACCACGGGGTGGCGACATTTCGGATTTTTCTCTACTTCGGCGCCTTGGCGGTATATTCCAGATCCACGTCGACCGTCTTGTCTTTTGCAATCGCGGTAACGTGCGGAGCAACATCCCAGTCGATCGTAGGAGGCAACAGCCTCCGGGCTTGCGGCAGGAATTCCTTGAGATACGTGGCATCGTAGACATCGCCGGGACGAATCTTCCAGGCCGCCCGCAATTTGGCGGTCAGGCTGTTATCGATGCCGCGAAATTCCAGTTCTCCCATGTGGTAGACGGAACCTTCGGTGACAACCAGCTCATACCTTACCGTGCTGGCACCTTCATCAAATTCAGCGTTGGCCTTAATGGTAGCCGTGACGTAGCCGCGCGAACTATACAACTGCTGCACCGCGCGCAAATCGTCCTCGAGTTGAACTGTATTGGCGCCCTCTCCGGACTTGACATGCAGGAGCGGCTGCAGATCCCCCGTCGGAACATTCTCATTCCCGGACCAGTTCCATCCTGTGGCCTTGAACTGAGCGCCAGGAGTGATGGCGATCGTCACATCCAAAAGCGTTACTGCCTGCTTATCGTCGGCGCTCTCCTGAATGGTTTCCGGGGCGGCGTCCTTGACTACCTTTGGTTGCTGCGGAGCGCATGACGCTTTCAGGTAGCCTCGCTCGTGATAGAGCGGCAGCACCACATGCTCGTCAAATCCATTCAGGAGCGCGCGGTAATAATCCCGCCCGGAGAGCTTCTCAGCGGCGGCCTCAAGCAGCGGCAACTCGCCGGCTCCGGCGCCGGTGAAACCGACGTGATGGATCCGGATCACAACGTTGTAGACGCCATACTCCACCGACGCGAGTTTGCCATTCGGACCTGGGCTCCGCAAATATTCCACGTGCCCGGGAATGCCGTTTTCCACCAGCAGCGCCTGAAGAATGTCAGAGACCTGATCGGGCAGGCGTCCGTTGATTGGCAACTCTCCCTTGAAAAGCGGAGCGTGTTCGTGCACCTTCTGGGTCAATTCCATGTCGGTGAACCATACGAAATCCAGAAAGTGCGCCGGAACAAACTTATCGGCATCGGTGACTTTGAAAACCAGTTTGGTGCCCGCCGACGAGTAGGAGTAGCTGTAGGAGATGTCATTGAACACGCCACTCTCACCCAGTTGGCGCGCCGCTTTGCGGAAGGCTTCGTCGTCCACGGTCGTTCCCAGGGGGAGCCCGCTGGCCGCGGCTACTTCTTCGGAGGTGAAGCGCTTGCTTCCCGTTATTTTCACCTCGACGAGCTTGGAATCGGAAGGTGGGATCGGCCGGGCGGCGCTACCGCCGGAGGACCGAACCTGCATCGCTGCAGCCGTGTAAGGCGATCCGAAGAAGAGAACTAGCAGGAGCAGCGTGAACAGAAATCCATCGAGCGGGAGTCTCGTCGGAAAAATCGGACGGAGCGTTTTCGTCTGCCGGGCGGAATGCATCGCTGCCTGTTATGTTACGGCAGTTGGCGGCGGGCAACCAGAGGCGACGCGCAGTCTACGGCTTCAACTGCTTTTCGATCGCTGCGACCACTTCTTTCGAATCCGGAGTAACTGCCGGCTCGAAGCGCTGCACGACGTTGCCGTTGCGGTCAATCAGAAACTTGGTGAAATTCCATTTAATGTCTCCGCGGATACCCGGCTCCGTATCCTTCGTCAGATATGCGTAGAGCGGAGCCTCGTCGGAGCCTTTCACCGAAATCTTGGCGTAGATAGGGAACGTCACGCTGTACTTGCGGGTGCAGAAGGTCTTGATCTCCTCGTTCGTTCCCGGTTCCTGCTGACCGAAATTGTTAGCAGGGAAGCCGAGGATGACGAACCCCTGGTCCTTGTACTTCTCGTAGATCGATTCCAATGCGCTGTATTGCGGAGTGTAGCCGCACTGGCTGGCCACATTGACCACCAGAATTACTTTGCCCTTGTAGTCAGCGAGAGGAGCGGGTCTACCGTCGATGGCGTTGAGCGTAAAGGTATAGAATCCCGACGCCGCCGCAAATATCGATCCGGCCATCACCAGCAAAGCTCCGGCCATGAGATAAGCGCGAACCGTGAAAAGAGATTGAAGATATGAAAATTGCATGGGCGTACACTCCTGTTTTGTGGCTGTCGTCGGGGCTCAGAATACCGGCATGGACGACGATAAGGCAATCGTACAATTGTAAAATCTATGTCTTTTGTCGGCGAAACAACGGAAAGGTCAAGATTGGCTTACATCGAACTGCTGAAAGCGGCAGACTTGCTGGATTGTTTGACTACTCTCTCGACAAGTTTGAATGCCTTGGCCGACTCCGGCCGGAACGCATCGTGGTTCGTGGCGTCGGTCAGGCCTTCTTCAATCGCATCCAGTGCCTGACACGATCGCCCCAGAACGAGAAGCAGGTACTTCTGGGCGATCGGACGATCCGCCGGGTGAATGAGTTCCCACCACCGCCGAATTGATTCCTGAACCTCGACTTCCGACTTTTCTCCTACCACGAGGGTGTCGATCAGCCGATATACCTTGCTCTTGATGGCTTGATAGGAAACCGATACTTCCTGTGGCATGGGGCTCCAGGGTTTCTAGTACTTAAACACTAGCAATCGGCCATCCAAACCCTAGATGGCTGAGATTGCAAGCTCTTGCAACGTTTGGGTCTCCAATCAATTCTATGAATGGAATAAATCCGAATACCGAATATGGATTCTGGAAGCGCTATGCGCCCAAACTCGCCCCAGCGCGCACCTCTTGCCAGCTGACTTACGGTCAGGGACAAATCTGCAAACTCCACACGGGCAACAGGTTACAATGTTCCGCTCCCGGTGGACCTGATTTGCTTGATCCATAGAAGTGTGACCGAGCTAGTCGTGGCGTCGATGAGAGCGATCAATTTCTTAAGGATGTACACACTTTTGGAGGTGGGATGAAAACGTTGACGTGGGTTCTTGTGTTTCCGCTACTGGCTTGCGCGTTTAGCCTGGCGCAGAGTTCGCCGTCCCCAACCGCTACTCAGGACTCCGGGATCAGTAGCTCCTCCCCCGAGGAAAGGATGTTCTTCCCGCGCGATATGTTCTGGGGATGGGCCCAGTTTGATCTGGCACCGCCGCACAATGAAATCGACCCGAACATTTGCGCTGGAAACGCCGGACAATACGGCGGGGTGAACGCGCCTTGCAGCATGTTTGCCCGCTATATGTTGTCAGGAATGCTGGAGGTCCGACCCTTCGGTCGCGGACAGTTGCGACGCTTCATGGTTTTTGGCGCGCCGTCCTTCCTCTTCGGCAAAACGATTCCCCAGACACTCTACACCTGGTCGCCGGATGCCATCGGCATCGAGCACTCCTGGGGAGTGGGGATCTTTATCGCCAGAGGATTCGAGTTTCGCGTGACCCAGCACTTCCTCTTCGACCGCCTGGGCGCGCGTGACACATACCTGGGCGTGGCCGATCTCGGCAATAACGGCCCCTGGGGACGATACGCGACGGTAGGTGTGCGCAAGTCGTTCGGCACGAGACGGTGGTGACGCAAATCACACAAGACTGTGACGCAAGAATTCGTTCCAGTGAACGCCAAAGAGGTATTCTGTATAAATTGACGATTTTGTTGCCGCGAAACTCTATGGGAGGCAGGAATGGCAGGTTCTTATAACGGTGTGAATGTTCCGTCGAATGGAAAGAAGATTGGCTACGCGAACGGCAAGTACGATGTGCCGGACAATCCGGTCGTTCCATTTATCGAAGGCGACGGTACGGGACGCGATATATGGAAAGCATCGCTGCGCGTATTCGATGCGGCGGTCGAGAAAGCCTACAAGGGCAAGCGTCGCGTCGCTTGGTACGAAGTCTTCGCCGGCGAAAAAGCCAAGGCTAAGTTCGATACCTGGCTGCCTGATGACACCGTGGACGCGATCCGCGAGTTCCGCGTCGCGATCAAGGGTCCACTGACCACCCCGGTCGGCGGCGGCATCCGTTCTCTCAACGTGGCGCTGCGCCAAACGCTCGATCTCTTTGGCTGCGTCCGCCCTGTGAAGTACTACAAAGGCGTGCCCTCGCCGGTGAAGCATCCCGAGCGCATGGACTTGGTCATCTTCCGCGAGAACACGGAGGACGTCTACATCGGCATCGAGTGGGAAGAGGGAACTGCAGAGTGCAAGAAGCTGATCGAGTTCCTCAACAAAGACATGCTGAAAGGTGGCAAGAAACAGATTCGTCTGGACTCCGGTGTTGGCATCAAACCGATTTCTATCACTGGAACCAGGCGCCTGGTGCGCATGGCAATTCAGCACGCGCTCGAGACCGGCCGCAAGAGTGTGACGCTGGTACACAAGGGAAATATTCAAAAGTTTACCGAGGGCGCCTTCCGCAAGTGGGGATACGAAGTGGCGACCGAAGAATTTCGTGACAAGGTTGTGACTGAGCGCGAGAGCTGGATCCTCGACAACAAAGACAGGAATCCAAATCTTACCGTGGCCCAAAACGCGGAGTTGGTTGAGCCGGGGATGGAGTTTGCTCAACCCGAGTTTCGTCAGGCTGTGGAGCAGGAAGTGAAAGAGGTGCTGGACCGCATTTACGCTACCCATGGCAAGGGCCAGTGGAAGAAGAAGATCATGATCAACGACCGCATCGCCGACTCAATTTTCCAGCAGGTGGTGACGCGCGCGGATGAATATTCGGTGCTGGCCACACCGAACTTGAACGGCGACTACATTTCCGACGCTTGCGCGGCCCAGGTGGGCGGACTCGGCATCGCTCCCGGAGCCAACATCGGGGACGGCTACGCAATTTTTGAGGCGACGCACGGCACCGCTCCGAAGTATGCGGATAAAGACGTGATCAATCCCGGTTCGGTCATGCTTTCTGGCGTAATGATGTTCCGCTTCCTGGGCTGGAACGAGGCTGCCGACCTCATCGAGCACAGCATCGAACACACTATCCTTCAGAAAAAAGTCACCTATGACTTTGAGCGGCTGATGGAAGGCGCGACCAAAGTGAAGACGAGTCAGTTCGCGGACTGCATCATTGAGAACATGGGCGCAGCCGTGCTGGTGTAGGACAGCGGCAGTTGGCAATCGGCACTCGGAGTCATTGCCCAACTGTTTGTCGTGCCGACTGTTTGTCATTCCGAGCGAAGCGAGGAACCTGGCTTTCTCTGACGCGCAGCAAGCTGCTGCGGAGCTAATTGCCAACTGCAAACTGCTCGTTGCTTAATTTCGAAAGGACTCATTCATGCGCAAGAAGGTAACCATCGTAGGTTCAGGAAACGTAGGCGCAACCGCCGCCCACTGGATTGCTTCAAAAGAGCTCGCCGATGTGGTGCTGATCGACATCATCGAAGGCGTCCCACAAGGCAAGGGCCTGGATCTGCTCGAAGCCATGCCCATCGAGAAGCGCGACTCCTACATCACCGGCACCAACGACTACAAAGACACGGCGAATTCCGACATCGTCGTCATTACCGCTGGCATTCCGCGCAAGCCCGGAATGAGCCGCGACGATCTGCTCAACACCAACTACGGCATCATGAAGGCCGTCGTGGGCGAAGTGGTTAAGTATTCGCCGAACTGCATCCTCATTATCGTTTCGAATCCGCTGGATGCCATGGCCCAGGCGGCGTACAAGCTCAGCGGATTTCCGCGCGAGCGCGTCGTGGGCATGGCTGGCGTGCTCGATTCGGCCCGCTTCCGCGCCTTCATTGCCGACGAATTAAAAGTCAGCGTGGAGAACGTCACCGCATTCGTTCTCGGCGGCCACGGCGACACCATGGTTCCGCTGCCTCGCTATTCGACCGTCGCCGGTATCCCGATTACGGAACTGATTGAGAAGTCCCGGCTTGAAGCCATCGTGCAGCGCACGCGCGACGGCGGCGCGGAAATTGTGAAATATCTGAAGACCGGTTCCGCCTATTACGCGCCGTCAGCCGCAGCTACCGAAATGGTCGAGGCGATCCTCAAGGACAAGAAAAAGATCCTGCCCTGCGCCGCGTACTTGCAAGGTGAGTACGGCATCAACGGCCTCTACGTCGGCGTGCCGGTAAAGTTGGGTGCGAAGGGAATCGAGCAGATCATCGAGATCAAACTGACGCCCGAAGAGAAAGCCGGCCTCGACAAGAGCGCGGCGGCGGTGAAGGAGTTGGTGGGAGTGATTGGAGTGTAGGCTCCTGGCCACGGCGAAGCCAACCGGTCAACTACGGGCGCGCAGAAAGCCGAAGAGAGTGCCGCTCGTAGCCTACTTCTAACCAGCAGCCGTCTACATTGCCCTTGGGAATCGTCGTCACATGGTCGTATGTGAGGTCGACACCGGCATCCTGCAGCGCCTTGAACAGGAAATCGGCGCCAGCAGGACGAGAAAGGTCGGACACGCCAACCCAGACTCCCACATCCCCGACTTCGCTGCACTCACCCATAGCTTCCCAGTTCGATTCTTTCAAAACTTCTACGAACTCATCGGCGTACACCCAAGTCTCCGGGGTGTCCTTCATACACACAACGGTTGCTTTGAACGAGCCCCTTCCGCTCAAACCTTTGAAAATGGCCTCTCTCTGGCAGGTGGTGAGATGACGCTCGTGCATTCGGCCGTCTTCGCCGGCGGATTCAATGGGAACCAAGGGTTTCACTCGGTCAGCTTATTGCAGCGCACTTGCGGCGTCTGTGATGTTTGTCACGCTACGCGAGCGGATCGCAACCAGCACCGACCCAATGACTCCCCTGTAACTTTGAGCCGCTTCTTCCTCATGATAGAAATAGAGTCTGAATAAAAGAAATTGGCATTTCCGAATTTAGGGCTAGATACTCCGCGATCGTTCAGCAGGTGAGCAAAACGCGCCAGCCGATTCGAGTGACCCACTTGGGCGAGGCCCTGGCTGAAATCGTTCCGCTGTCACCAGCGAAGAATGCCCCGAGGCAGCTGGGAAGTTTGGTCGGAACGGCCACCATTCTCGGCGATATAGTCGGTCCAACCGGCAGCCTTAGCGATTGGAATGCAGCGGCTGAAGACAGCGAGAAAGAACTCGGCGAGAAAGGGTCGCGGAGAAGCTCGCCGCGCAAATCAAAGGCTTACCTCAGGCGCTAAAGCGCGGATTCATCTTCAAAAATAAACGGCACGACTGAAGCCGTGCCCTTCCCGAAACCGCCCGAGTTGGACGATTCACTGCCCTACCGATCTCTCTCCGCCATAAAATCATCCCGGCACTTCTTCGCCGCCGAAAGCAGCTCCGCGAACTCTGGTGTCCCCCGCAGCTTCGTCCAGACGGAATCGTTTTGCAAGCCTGTGTAAGCACAAAAGTGATTGTCGACCGAACTCCTGAGCATCCGCAGAGCGAGGTCTTTCTGCCCGCAGAACAGGACATCCTCCGCAACCACGTAGCGGACCTCCGGGTCCGGATCGGCTATTACCGCAGTTGCCATTCCGTGGACGAGGTTTACTGTGTTCGGGGATGACGGGTCGGCCAGGCACCCTAGCATTGCCTGGTTATTCAATTTCTGCGCGGTTTCCTTCGCTTGCGCTAATTTTCCGTCGCGAATCTGATGCCGCATAAGGTTGTCGAGTGACCACTGCGATCCGGCATCCAGTTGGAGAAATTCCACGGCGCGCCCGTAGTTGCCCAGTTGGTCAAAAGTAAAAACGCACGAGCGGAACCCATAACTTCCCGGGTCCGTCGACAAGGCGGTGTCGCACTCGTGGGCAGATTCCTCGAGGGCGCCGCCGTACCGCAGTACATAAGAAAGCGCGAAGTGGACGTTGGCATTCTCCGGATGCCGCGCCAGCAGAGCTTTCCCGCTTTGATAGGCCTTGACCGTTTCCCCGCGTTCCACTTGCATGAGGATGAGTTCACCAGCGGGGCTGATGTAGTTCGGATCGAGGGTCAAGGCCCTGGAAAAAGCTGCCAGGGCCCGCTGAAACGCAGCAGCGCCACCGTCCGAATAGGCGGAATCGTAATGGTAGCGAACTCCCAGCGCGTCCCACGCCGGGGCGTAAGCTGAGTCGAGTCCCACAGCACGCTCCAGCATGGCAATCGCGTCTTTGTTGGGAAGCGGATCATGCGGCAGAGACAGGCTGCGAAGATAAAGATCGTAGGCTTCCTCGTTCTTGGGGCGAGTCGCGCCCTCCCCGGAATCCGCTCCGACACCCAGCGCCGGGACGAGTCCTTGGCGGACTTTCGCCGTGATCTGTTCGCGCATGGCGATCATGTCGAGCGCGGCGACGGTCATCGTGGCCCGCCACAGGGTGCGATAGTTCTCAACATCAATGGCTTCCAGCGTGATCTGAAGTTGCGAGCCTTCCTTCAGATAGTGTCCGGTGACGACGTCGGTCACGTGCATCGCCCGCCCGGCAACCTGCAAATCGAGTGTAGGAGAGTCGTATTTTCTGGTTGTCGCAAACGGACGGATAGTCAGCGAGCGAACATAACTGAGCGAAGTCGCGATTTCGTCGGCTAAAGCGAGCCGCAGAAAATCCAGGTCTTTATCTCCTCCCAGATTCTCCAGTGGAAGAACAGCGAGGGTCCTTGGCCCGCTGGAACTAGCCGCTGGTGCGGTCGGACGCCGTGTTTGCCAGAAAAGAATTCCGGCTACGAGGAGGGCAACAGCACCAACGGCAGCCGCGATCTTTCCGTAGGGACGCTTCGACGCAGCGATTACCGCAGCGCTACTCCCGCCCTGTGCGCCGCGCTGGCCGGAATTCGATGGGGCTGCCGCGCCACTGGCTGAGTTCCCAACCGCTGAATCCTGAGCCGACGACACGGGCAGTGGCATTCGCCCCGAGTCGGTGTCGCGCTTCAGACGCTGCAAGTCGCCACGCATCTCCGAGGCGTGCTGGTACCGCAGGTTGATGTCTTTCTCCAGAGCTTTGTTGATGATGTCTTCCAGCTTGGCCGGAACTTCGTGATTCAGCCGCACCGCAGGCACCGGCGCGCGATTCATGATGGCTTCGCAGATCACCGCCGAACTCTCTCCGTGGAAAGGAACGTCGCCGGTTGCCATCTCATAAAGAACAGCGCCAAACGAGAACAAATCGCTGCGTGCGTCCAGGTCGCGGCCGCGCACCTGTTCTGGCGACATATAGGCCACCGTGCCCAACATCGTGCCAGGACTGGTCAGGTGCGCCTCGTCCAACGTTTGCGCGTTGTCGGCTAACGTTTTGCGTGCTCCTCTCGCATCCCCCACTTTTGCCAGCCCAAAGTCGAGAATCTTGGCGTGGCCGCGTTTGGTCACAAAGATGTTCGCGGGCTTGATGTCGCGGTGCACAATGCCCTCGGCGTGGGCAGCATCGAGCGCGTCCGCAATCTCAATTGCCAAATTCACGAGGGTGTCATTCTCCATCGGCTTCGATCCGATGGCGTGCTTCAGTGTGAGGCCGTCCAGGAACTCCATGGCAATGAAGGCCTGGCCGTCGTGCTCGTCAATTTCGTAGATGGTGCAGATGTTGGGATGGTTCAACGCCGAAGCAGCCTGGGCCTCGCGTTGGAAACGAGCCAGAGCCTGCGGGTCTTTGGCAACTTCGTCGGGCAGAAATTTAAGGGCCACGAAGCGGCGCAGCTTGAGGTCCTCAGCCTTATAGACCACCCCCATGCCGCCGCCGCCGAGCTTTTCCACTGTGCGGTAATGCGAGATAGTTTGCCCAATCACTGGAAAAGAATCCTACGTGGGCGAGTTGGGCAAGTCAACGAAACCGGCGCCTTCGCGGCCCGATCATACCTTCTCAATCGTTACCTTCTTCACCATCACATCTTTGGCTGGACGATCCTGCCGGTTGCGTGGGACTTCGGAAATCTTCGTGACAATATCCTGGCCTTCGACAACCTCGCCGAAGATCGTGTGCTTGCCCGTCAGCCACGTCGTCGGCGCAACCGTGATAAAGAACTGCGAACCGTTAGTGTTGGGACCAGCATTGGCCATCGCCAGGATTCCCGGCTTGTCGAGCTTGTGCGGCGAACCTTTGGTTTCGTCCTCAAACTGGTAGCCGGGGCCTCCCATGCCAGTGCCCTGCGGATCGCCGCCCTGAATCATGAAATCCGGAATGACGCGATGAAAGATCGTCCCGTCGTAGAGCCGATCTTTCGATTTTTTGTGGGTCGAGGGATGCGTCCACTCGCGCTTGCCTTCGGCAAGTTCCATAAAGTTGGCTACAGTTTTCGGCGCGTCTTTTTCGAAGAGACGGCAGACGATACTGCCTTCACTGGTTTCAAATGTGGCGTAGAGTCCGGGTTGGCGAGTCATGAGATCCTTTCAGGTCGTTTGGTTGTTGCTCGTAATGGGTCGATGAGTATTGCTAGTTCGAACCAGCTGGCGGCTTGACGGCAGTGGATGCCGGCTTCTTCGCTGGAGCCGCAGCCGCATCGCCGTGAACAATCTTGATATGGATGATCTTCACCGGGCGAAATGGACGGTTGTTGCTGGGGTCGGTGGCCATGCGCGCAATCTGCTTGACCAGCACAACCGTTGCCTCGTCACACTGGCCGAAGATGGTATAGCCGCCGTTGAGGTGCGGTGTGGCCACCTCCGTAATAAAGAACTGCGAGCCGTTGGTATTTGGGCCGGCATTGGCATAAGCCATACGTCCAGGTTTATCGAACGTCAGGTCGGAAGAAACTTCGTTCTTGAATTTGTACCCAGGATCGCCCGTCCCATCGCCTGCCGGGTCGCCGCCCTGGATCATAAAATCAGGAATCACACGGTGAAAAATGGTTCCGTCGTAGAGCGGCACGCCATGCTTGGTAACCCCTTTGACCGTCTTCCAATCTTTTGTGCCCGTCGCGAGGCCAATAAAATTCTGCACACCAATCGGCGCTTTATCGGGAAATAGCGTGCAAGTCATATTCCCGACGCTGGTTTCAATGATGGCCGTCGCGTCACCCGTTGCCGGAGCATGGGCAGCAGGATGAGTTGCGGGCTTGACCGCAGGTTTGGCGGGAGCGGCTTGCTGGCTGGACGAATCCTGCGCCCAGCTCGCCATCGCTGCGAAGAAACACAAGGCCACAACCGCAAATATCTTACGCATAAGAACTCCTTACCCGGAAATCAAACTAGTTTGAATGCGACCCGATATTGTACGACAGGTGAAACTCAATTTGGGTGAGCCTGCAGTTCGCGGCTCACTGCCTCGACCTGGCGAAAAACTCGGAGCAGATTGCCGCCGAGAATTTTCTTGATATCGTCAGCGCTATAGCCGCGATCGAGCAGAGCCTGCGTGATCTTCGGCAGATCGGCGGCGGAGTCCATGCCTTGAGGCGTGGCGCCGCTTACGCCGTCGAAATCCGAGCCCAGGCCCACATGATCCACTCCCGCGACTTTGGCGATATGGTCGATGTGGTCGATCAGCGAGTTGAACGGCGGACGTGGAATTTTCGCCGTCCACTCACGCTCCATGCGATCAATTTCAATGTAGCTGACCGGCTTGCCCTGCGCCTTCAACGAGTCGACATACTTCTGAATCGCGGCCGCCTGCTCTTTTTCCTGAGCGAGCATCGCTTTGCGATAATCCTGATCCACAAAGCCCGAGAAGAAGTTTACCTGCACCACGCCGCCATTCTTCGCGATTGCGTGCAACATGTCGTCCGTCATATTTCTCGGCGCATCGACCAGAGCGCGGGCTGAGGAATGCGAAGCAATCACGGGAGCTTTCGTGTTGGCGATCGTGTCCCAGAAAGTCTTGTCGGCGACGTGGGAAATATCAACAATCATGCCGAGGCGGTTCATTTCCAGCACAACCTGCTTGCCGAAATCGGTGAGGCCGTTGTGATGCTGAATCTTGGGATCGTTGATATCGCCGGAGGAATCAGCCCACTCGTTCGTATTCGACCAGGAGAGCGTCATGTAGCGCACACCCAGGCGGTAGTAATCGCGCAGCAGATGCATGTCGTTTTCGATCGAGTGGCCGCCTTCGATGCCCATCAGCGCGGCCAGTTTGTGTTCATGGTGCGCGCGCTCGATATCCGCCACCGAAAAAGCCATCATCATCCGGTCCGGATGATGCGCCGCCTGCTCATACACGGAGTCGATCAGATCGAACGTATGCTGCGCAAAATGGCCCTGATTGGTTTCCGGATCCACCCAGATGGAAAAAAACTCCGCGCCAAGATTCCCGCGCCGGACTTTGTCGAGGCTGATGTGGCCAACGTCATTGGGGTCGGTTGAGCCAATGTCGAAGCCTTCGTCCAGAAATCGCTGCGGCGTGTCGGCATGCGTATCGACGACGATGGCCGATTCCTGAATCGCACGAGCCCGGGCGCTCACGGTAGGGCCGGATGGGCTCGACGACTGGGCGGTCGCCGAAACAGCGGCAAGTAATAAACAAGGGAGCAGGGAACGGCGGAAGCGAGTCATAGTTTCGTGTGTTGGAACAAGATCGATCGGATGCGAGCACGATTGTATAGGCGCGAGCGCCATGAAACCAAGCGACTCAACGAAGACCCGCAACCGCCTGCTCGACACAGGCTTCCAGCGGCTGGCTGGTGTCGATCACGGTCTTCAGCGAAGTAATGGCTTCAAATCGTGATTTCACCTCGAGATAAAGCCGGAAGTCGCGATTTCCTGCCGGATGCGAGCCCGAGACCGATTGATCCTCCAAACGCTGTCTGCAGATTTCTTCCGGGCAGACGCACTCGAAGATGCGCCAGCCTTGACGCAGGGTAGCCGCGGCGCTCAATACGCTCTCGATCTGGTACCGCCGCGAAAACGGTCTGCCGTCCAGAAAGATAATCCGATTGTGATTCCGTTCGAGCAACTGGCCCGCAGTTTGCAACATGACCCGCAAGCAAAAATCATCTTGCCGCGACGAGTACTCAATCTCGTCCGGCGTGAAGAGCGCATGGCGGATCTCGTCTTTGCTAAGCACGCGCCCGCCGGTGCGCGCCGCCAGTTCGCGGGCGAGTGTAGTTTTGCCGGTGCCGGGAAGGCCCGCCATGAGGACGATCATCCGCCTATTAAAACACTTCCAGCGTGAATCGCACTGAGCCAGAGATTCATCCATTCGGTAGAGACGCTTGACGTCTCAATCCCACGGAGGCAGGAATGCCGCTGGTTCGAATTTCTTTACGCGAAGGCAAGTCCGAAGAATACAAGAAGGCTCTGGCAGATGGAGTGCACCGCGCGATCGTGGAAGGTGCAGACGTGCCGGCCCAGGATCGCTTCCAGATTATTACCGAGCACCCCTCCGGTGGCCTAATCTACGATCCCACTTATCTCGGAATACAACGCTCGGACGACATTGTCATGGTTCAAATTACTTTATCGACCGGACGCAAGCTGGCGCAGAAGCGCAAGCTCATGAAGCGCATGGCGGAGATTCTGCAAGAAAATCCCGGGCTGCGGCCGCAAGACTTGATGATCAACCTGGTGGAAGTGGCGTGGGAGAACTGGTCGTTCGGCAACGGCGAAGCGCAATATACGGTGTGATTGATTACTCGGTGCTGCTAGCGGTGAGGGTGGCGGGCTCTGGCCGCTCCATGGGAACGATATCCTGTGTCTCGCGCCAATCCGCATAACGGCCCGAAACCATGATGTGGAAGACCCACTGCCGTCGCTCTTCCTCGGGTTCAACCAGACCGAGAGCCTTCATGTAGAAGAGATAGTGCTCCATCCAGTGAATCTGTTCCTGAGTCATGCCGCGACGTTGCAAGTCCACGGTGAGGCCAGCCAGATGAGAAGAGGCGGTATCGCCCTCAGCCGGAGCCGCATTGCGATTGTGCCGGCGAAGTTTCTTCTGAACCTTCACCGTGCGCACCGCTGAGTTCACCTGAATCTGTTGGTGAAAACGGTTGTAATAAGCCTGGGCAACATCCTGCACAAAGTCGCGAGTCCAAGGGCGGCAATACCTACGCGAAGGATCAAGCCGGGGATCGAAGCGCAGCGAATCACCTGCGATGATGGGCTGCAGCGCTCCGCTGGACTTCAGGGCTTCCAGTTCGTCGTCGTCCTGGATGCGCGGCAATTCCAGCCGGTCGACTTCCGCATTCTGCAGCAAAAGAGATTCGTGCGACGGACGGAACATCGGGTTCCACAGCGTCCAGTGCAGCCGATGCCGGCGCGCATGATGAACCGGCTTGTGCAGCGTCGTGGCAGTCGCCGCATAGAGCGGGCTGCACGCGCTGGCCAGAAACAAAATCACAATCAGGTGGCGCTGTAGTCTTGATCTCAAGAATCAGTCTCGTAGCCGGCCGCAGGAGTTCTCCTGCAACTGTCCCGACATTCTAAGCCATGCTGTCAAGTCGTCCAATCATCGACCGCGAAGTAACTGTTACCAGGGTTACAGGAGCTGCATTCCGGTGCGGTTACCTCTGGTTACTCTGCTCCGGTTGCGCAACGCTCCCTCATAAATAGGAGCACGCGGAACGCCATCTCCGGCGGCCCATTGCGGCCGGCTCATGTGCTCTGGCAGCAGCCAGTTAGCTCTAGTTAGATACAGAACGGCTATGCTCTGTTGTGGCAGGAGTGACAAAAATCAGCGCCGGAAAAGGTCACCGATGGCCTGTTTCATGACCGCGCCGCCTACCTCGGAAATCGAGCGGGTCAGCGGGATGTCCTTGGGGCAAACTTCCACGCAATTCTGCGCGTAGCCGCATTCCTGTATCCCGCCGTCGCCCATCAGCGCCGCCAGTCGCTCGTGCTCCAGCGCCTTCCCCGTGGGATGGGTGTTGAACAGCCGCACTTGCGCGATAGTGGCCGCTCCCACGAAGCCGGTATCTTCGTTGAACTGCGGGCAAGCCTCCATGCAGCAGGTACAGGAGATGCATCGCGAAATCGGATAGGCGATCTCTTGCTCTTCCGCAGTCATGCGCGGTCCGGGACCCAGGTCGTACGTACCGTCGATGGGGACCCATGCTTTCACGGCCTTGAGATTCTCGAAAATTACACTGCGATCGGTGGCCAGATCACGCACGATGGGAAACTTGGAAAATGGTTCGAGCTTGACCGGTTGTTTGAGATTGTCGATCAGAGCCGAGCACGCCATGCGTGCGCGTCCGTTGATCAGCATCGCGCAGGAGCCACAGACTTCCTCTAAACAATTGGAATCGTAGGTGATCGGCGTGGTCGCTTTGCCGTCGCGCGTGACGGGGTTGGCGGCGATCTCCATCAGCGAGGAGATCACGTTCATCCCCGGATGCCAGGCGAGTTCGAACTCCTCCCAATACGACTTGGAAGTCGGGTTGTTCTGCCGCTTGATCTTGAGGATGACGGATTTATTGGACATTCGGTTCTAGCTCTTAATTTCTACTTTTCGGCCTGCGGATCATTAGGTCCTAAATCTTTCCCAAAACGAAAACACTCAGACAAATAAATACCGGGAAGGGCACGAGTTCCACTCGTGCCAGTTTAAAGCCTGGAGAGATGTGCGGCTTTCAGCCGCTGAGGTCTCGCCATTCAATTCACTTCCTCACTTCGCGGCGTCATACTTCCTCGGCCGCGGCGGAATCAGCGACACATCCACCGCCTCGAACTCAAACTTCGGCTCGTCCGCATCCGGCGCAAAATATGCCTTCGTCGTCTTCAGGAAATTCTTGTCATCGCGATCGGGGAAGTCCGGCTTGTAATGCGCCCCGCGCGATTCGTCACGCAGCCGCGCTCCCTGCGCCACAACTCTCGCCAACTGCAGCATGTTGTAAAGCTGGCGTGTGAAAACCACGCTGGTGTTTGCCCACTGCGTGCGGTCGCTCAGGTTTACCTTGCGGAAACGCTCCAGCAGTTCCACCAGTTTCGCATCCGTCTGCTGCAAATTCTTGTTATACCGGATGACGGTGCAATCCTTGGTCATCAGCTCCCCGAGCTCTTGCCATAGCCGGAATGGATTCTCCGTGCCCGTATTGTTCATGAGCAGGGAATTGCTGTCTTCCTGCTTCTTCTTCTCGGCATCGAAAAATGCGTTGCCATCGGAGAGCGGCTGCAACCCGCGCGCGTACTTCACCGCATTGGGCCCGGCGATCCCTCCACCGTAAATGCAGGAGACGAGAGAGTTCGCACCCAGCCGGTTCGCGCCGTGATATTGATATTCGCACTCGCCCGCGGCGAAAACGCCCGGGATATTAGTCGCTTGCTTGAAGTCAACCCACAGTCCGCCCATGGTGTAATGCATACCGGGAAAAATCTTCATGGGCGTGTCCCGCGGATCGTCACCCACAAACTTCTCGTAGATTTCGAGAATGCCTTCCAGCTTGCGGTCGAGAATCTTGCGGTCGATGTGCGTCAGGTCGAGATAGACCATCGGCTTGCCATCGATGCCAAGGTTGTACTCAAAGACGACCTTAAAAATAGCCCGCGTCGCGATGTCCCGCGGAACCAGGTTGCCGTACTTGGGATACCACTCTTCGAGGAAGTACCAGCGCTCGCTCTCGGGAATCGATTTCGGATCGCGCTTGTCTCCGGCGGTCTTTGGAACCCACACGCGTCCGCCTTCGCCGCGCGCCGATTCCGACATGAGACGCAGCTTGTCATTGCCGGGGATGCAGGTGGGATGCACCTGTATGAATTCGCCGTTGGCGTAGTAGCAGCCTTGCTGGTAGAGCGCGGATTGCGCCGACCCGGTACAGACCACCGAGTTCGTCGACTTGCCAAAAATCGCGCCGTTGCCCCCGGTGGCAATCACAATTGCGTCGGCGGGGAAGGTGCGAACTTCCATGCTGCGCAAGTCCATGGCGCAAACGCCGCGGCAGACGCGGTTTCCATCAAGCACCGCCGAAAGAAATTCCCAGTGCTCGTACTTCTTGACCTTGCCCTCGGATTCGTATCGCCGCACCTGCTCATCCAGCGCGTAGAGTAGTTGCTGCCCCGTGGTCGCTCCTGCGAACGCAGTGCGGTTATATAAAGTGCCACCGAACCGGCGAAAGTCGAGCAATCCCTCGGGCGTGCGGTTAAACGGAACCCCCATGCGATCGAGCAGGTCGATGATGCCGGGCGCGGCATCGCACATATCCTTGACCGGCGGCTGGTTTGCCAGAAAATCGCCGCCATACACCGTGTCGTCAAAATGCTTCCACGTCGAATCGCCTTCGCCCTTCAAATTTTTCGCCGCGTTGATGCCGCCCTGCGCGCATACCGAGTGCGAACGCTTTACCGGCACGATCGAGAACAGATCGACGCTCGCGCCCATCTCCGCAATCTTGATGACTGCGGAGAGACCGGCGAGGCCGCCGCCTATAACAATAATTTTCGGAGCTGCCATCTTCACTCCACCGGCTTTCCGTCAGTTGCTTTATCGCTGGACCGAGTCGCAGGGATGGATTGCATCGCTGTCGTGCCGGGTTCCGCAATTTGCAGCGGCCGCGACCGGAATGCGATTAAGCTGGCCAATCCCGCAACGGTCAGGACAAAGAAGAACGCAATGCAGATCGCCAGAAACCGCTTCCTTGCCTTTTCTCCGGAAACGATGCCCCACTTCGCCGAGAACAGCCATATGCCGTAGGCAAAGTGCCACGACGCCGCGATCAGCCCCACCACATAGAACAGTAAGAACGGCGTCTGAAAAACTTCCCCCTGCACCTTCCCAAACGAAGCGTTGGGATAGGCGTGCAGATCGACTCCGGTAAAGCGCATCGTCCAGGTGTGCCACAGGATGTAGACGAAAGCGATGCCGCCGGTCCAGCGCTGCGCCGTGTACATCCAGTTTCCGGTCCAGGGATACTCGATCGTATTTCCTTCGCCCCGGTACCATATGTAAAAGCCATACAGCGCGTGGAAGGCAATCGGCAGCCATATCCCGAAGAACTCCAGCAGCGTAACCAGCGGAAGATTGGCGAGAAAGCTTACCTGTCGCGCGTAAGCGTCGGGACCGCTGATCGCGGTGGAGTTCGAAATCAGAATGTGCTCAAAAAGAAATGCACCCACGGGAATGATGCCCGTGAGCGAATGCAGCCGCCGCAAAAGAAACGACGTACCCTGCCCGGCGCGTAATGGAGCCACGCCGTGCACTGCGCCCTTCGCGATAACTGGAGCACTGGAACTGGCCGCTGAAGCCACGAATCGCTCCTTATGATTCCTTATTAGTCTACCGGTTGTGTACTGGTTCGGTCGGTGACGACAAAATAACTTTTCATTATCGGGCCGGGGAAGAAGCGAAGTCAAGAATGTAGGAGCCGGTGGTGGTGGCCAAGTCCGATTTCCGCAAGTTAAGAGATTCGTGCTCCCTAACTAAATCAGGAGATATTTCTCCATGAGGAGGGGTGGCGATGGAAAGGGCTTTGGATAAAGAATGCGTAAATTGCCACGGGACTGGAACGGACCCAGTGTCGCGCAGAACTTGTGCCGGATGCAGTGGATCAGGTAAGCAATTGGTTAATTATGAATCTGGACCAATGCCTTCCAAAACAGAGGATGATCCCGAAGTTTGAAACGGGTCACAGCCACGGCCCGGACTGGCATCCGGGCCCTTCTTATTTGTGATTAAATCAGGGCTGTCAAGAAAGGCGGAAATAAGAATGGCTGATGATGATGTTCTGCCGGGACTAGATAGATTACCAACCGCAATGATGGACCAATCGTGTCACCATTGTGGCCTGCGAATGAGGTGGGACGACGATGATAAGTGCTGGAAATGTTTTGGGCACGATCAGTCTGGACCACACCGAGAGTTTGAGAGAGGGACTAAGGAGATTTGCTACTGCCCACTTTGTTATCGTGAGAGGCAATCGAAAGACCAATTGCATTAGCAATCTGGATCAAATCAGTAACTACCGGTGCCGGTTATCAGTCCGCGATCCCGTCATACCAATTTAGAAACTGCCGGAACGCCGCGCCCCGATGGCTGTACTTTGATTTCTCTTCCGCCGTCAGCTCCGCGAATGTTTTCCCAATCTGCGGAAAATAAAACAGTGGATCGTAGCCGAACCCATTCGTGCCACGTGCCGCATCAAGAATGCTTCCCTCCGCCGTCCCGCAAAAAGTCGCCAGTGTTTTGCCGTCACGGGCTGCGGCCAGCACGCATACGAATCTGCCAGTGCGTTCGGCGGAAGAAACATTCTTCAGCTCTCGCAGAACGCGCGCATTATTGGCTTCGTCGTCGGTATTAGCGTCGGCCTCGTGCGGCTCTTTATTTTGCAGATCAGGTGCCGCATAGCGCGCGGAGTGCACGCCAGGCGCACCACTCAGCGCGTCAATCTCCAGTCCCGAGTCGTCGGCAACCACGATCTCTCCCGGAACATGTCGGCTATATTCTTCCGCCTTCTTCCGCGCATTCGCTTCGAACGTCTCGCCATCTTCCACCACCGTGGGCAGGGAAGAGAAGCCAGGCACTCCAGCGATCTCAACTCGATGTCGCACGGCCGCGCCCGCGAAGTCGCGCAGCTTGCCCCGATTCGAAGTTGCAATGAGTATTCTTCGCATTCTGAATTCAACAGCTCGATCAGGCGATCGGTGAAACTCCAGGTTTTCGCAACAGTAGCAAGACCGCCAGAATAATCGCCAGCAGCGAGATCCACGCACCAACCGTGCGATCCCAGGTACGCACGAAAACGATCTGCACCCGATTCTCCCCCATTTCCACCGGGATCAGCATCTGCCCCGTTCCCTCGCGCGAACCGGCCTGCACTTCTCGTCCATTCACCTCCACTCGCCACGCCGGATAATTAAATAAATGCAATGCCAGTTGATCCGGCGCGGACATCTCTGCGGTGAATTGCTTGCGTTCCGCTCCCCACTCCGAGACGCGAATTGCCGCGTGAGCAGGTCCATCCACGGTCACGCGGCGTGCGTCCTTATCCACCACGGAAGGATCGGCTCCGGCGGGCGTATATTCGTCGACGCCCTCGTACCCCGCGCCGTCTGTAGCCATGTTGTCCTGCATCTCGCGCAGATCGGCCTTGTTGTCCCACCAGGGCGCCTGAAAATGTTGCCAGCCGACCGCGATCACGGCCAGCATTGCGAAATAGAGCGCCGCGCGCGCCCACCATCGGCGCACTCCCATTGCCGTGAGCATGGTGAACGGAATCCCCAGGCAAAGCATCCAGCGCCAGGGAAACTGCATAAAGCGCAGCTTGGGCAGAACGTTCCATAGCGGATTGGAGATCGACAGCATCAGCAGCGCACACAGTCCGGCCCAGCCCGCCAGCAAATACCAGAGCTCTGAACTACGGCTTCGCCAGCGTCGCGCCGCCCACGCTGCCGCAATCGTCAGGGCAATCTCGGCAACCGCAACCCAGGAAATTAAGCGGTTGAAGGCGTCGTGATCCGCGTCGGTCGTGTGTATAAAAAGAAAGTTATCCAGCGGCCGCGATCCGGCGGAAACCGCCTGCGCAATGTTGACCCACTTCTGTTCGTAGACGGCCGGTAGCAAATAAAATGCCGCGAGCGCCGTGCCGAGAACCGCCGCGACCAATCCTTCCAATACAACCCTCGGTGAGCGCCGCAGCCACGCGATCACCACGATCAACAGAGCCAGAGAATAATGAACCATCACCGCGGCAGGCGCGTTGATCAGCCATGAGCCAGCCAGGAGAAAAGCCAGGAAGATGGTCGCGCGCCGGCCCTTTTCCTCAGTCCGCAACAGCAGTAACAGCAGCAGCGGCAACAGCGAACTGGCCAGCAATTCCGCGAAGGCGCTGCGCCAGTACACGATCACCAGATGATAAGGATTAACGGCATACAACACGGCGGCAAAAGTTGCGTCGCGCCGATCGAGCCACTGCCGCGCCAGCAGAAACATCGATGCGCCCGCAGCCACCAGCACGAGCCAGATATAAATGTCAGAAACCACAATCCAGGGAAAGATCGCGCTAAGCGCCGCTCCTAAAGTCCACGACGCCGGTGGATAGAAAATAAAGCGAGGCTCCCCGTAAGCGAAGTGCGCCAACGCTGCCCAGCGCGGATAGACGATCCCATGCTTCCACTGCGAGAGAACTTCCAGCCACGAGTACAAATGGAATTCCACATCGTGTCCAGAAGGCGTCCCGAGAAAAAAGAAGGGGAACTCAACCGCAAACGCCGCCGCCGCAATCGATGCTAACGGGCCCCACATCAGGCTCCCGCTCGCCACGCGGACCCTGCCAGTCTGCCCCGATTTCGTGATTGCCGACAGTTTCGTTCCCACCCGCCTCCGCGTCGCAACTTCCTTGTAACGATGTACATGTTCGCACAAAGACTATAACCACGCACGGCCGCGCGAGATCCCGATCCCGATGCCCGTCGCTCCGGGCAATCCTTAATTCATCCAGATTTAATATTCCTGAAACCACCGTGCAACAGCGATCGGCTACGGTAACTGCCATAGGGGTGGAACAGACCACGGAGAATTGAAGGATCCGTACCAGAGACGGGGTGTCGGATCCTTCGCCTCCGGAAAACGTTCCATCGCAGGCCTCTCGCGCACTCCGCTGTCCTCGCTGCCTGCTTCTGTCCTGCCTTCGCGTATTTCCTGCAACTCTGCCAGTCAATAGCCGCGAGAGGCTGTTGTTCGTTGAATGAATGGATTTCGGGAGGGACGGGATCAGGGAACTGGGAAACTACGCAACTAAAGGCCGCGACCGTAGCTAGGTGGCAACGCTCTCCCCGGAGCGCTGGCGGCGAAGTTCTTCGAGAAAGTCATCCTGCTGCATCGTGGTGGCGTGAAGCAACAGTTCGAGCAGGGGATCGTCCAGTTCTTCGTCCTGCGCAGCCTCGCCCGCCGCGTCTGGAGCGCACTCAAATTGGCTCAAATCCGCGGTCAGAGCCCGCGGAGAAACACTCATCTCCAACATCGATTCCGGACACCCGCGCAGGAAGCTAATGAGATTGCCCACCTGCGCCCGCTGCTCCGGCGTGCGGGAAGGGAACTCTACGCCCATGCCGTGACCCGGATGCGCAACTCGCACCATTCCTTCCGTATGCACCGCCATCTCATCGGTTTTGAGGCAAAGGTCCACCAGGGAATGTTCGGGAAACGGCGAGTCGGTTTCAATGTAGCATCCGCCCAGGCTTAAGTCGGTGAGCTTGCAATGAGGAACCGTTTCTTCCGGACCTGCACCCTGCCCGGCCGCGGCTGCCTGCAGCCAGGCTCGCATCTGCGTCTTAATCGACTCATCTAAATCGAGAAAGTGAACTCCGGTTTGTCCGTTCGGCTTCGCCCATGCCACCTGCCCGTGAGCTCGTATCTCAAGAGCGCCGTCCGGCAATTCGAAACGGAAATTGATCAGGGCTCCCGGAACCTGTGGCTCAGCCGTCAGAACATCCATTCCCGTCTCGCTGAGATCCAGAAGAATCCCCTCTGCCTTACGAGTATCGGGCAGACTAAGTTCAACTGGAGCTTGCACGGGCACGCGGTAAGCGCGGCGCCGTTCGCGATTCAACAGAGCGCTCACCGCGCGCAGACCGGCTCTGGCGCTTTCTTCGGAGAGCGGCTTATAGAGAACGAAGTGCGCTCCGCCACTCAGAACATTGCGGGCTTTGGCGCGCTCTGCCACCAAGGCCACGGTGACCGGAGCGCTTCCGGAATTCAGCCTGCGGCCCTCTTCGAAAATCTCCGCTGCTGCCGGTGCGTTCTCGTAGTCAAGCACCAGCGCGTCGAAGCGCTGCTGCTGAAGCCGGGCCATGGCAGTCGCAAGATCGCTGAAACGCTCCACCGCGATGCCTGAGGCCGGAAGCACCCGGCCCAGGATCTCGGCTGCGGAATCGTCTGTAGAAATCAGCAATGCCAGAAGGGTCATAACTGGAATCCCCGCCTAGTAGGCCAGACTATGGCCACCGCGGCGCCGAGGGTCGAGCTGCTTTGGAGCCCGCTCCCGAGCCTGCGGCGGCTGCCTTCGAGCTCGCAGCCTCAGTGCTGGACAAGGCTTCGTCGACCTCCATCAAGACCGCGTTATCGTCATCATCATTTTCTGCCAGCAAGGGAGCCACCTCGCGGAGTTTCTCCGCCGCCTGCTGGAGCATCTCAATCTGTTTCCCCAGTTGGGCATACTTGGTCTGCTTCTGCCGCAACACTTCATGGATATCTTTCATACGACCCCCTGTGGCGAATGTAAGGATGGGGTACGGTAGGCGTCAACGGTAATCCCCTCGGGCAGGTTACTGGGGTAATTTGAAAGATCCGCGAACGAATCACAAAAGCAAAAGCCCCGCAGCATGCGAGGCTTTCGAGAGGCGGATTCAGAAATGGCTCAGACTCTCAGTTTTCGGTGCAACGCTCCAGCCAGTCCAATTAAACCAGTCCCAAGCAAACCCAAAGTGCCAGGCTCAGGAACGGTGGTCACAATGTTGGAGTCGCCGCTGGAGATTCTCTTCCGTCCATTGAAGAAACCCTTGCCCGTGTTGATGGTCAATTGAACGGTGGCGCCATTCGCCGTCTTCCCGTTATACCAGGTGCCTGAGACAGATCCAGTCAAGGTGTAGTCGTGAGTACCATTGGCCAAGGTAATCATGGTCCAAGTCACCGGGCCGGTAAACGAACCCGTGAAAAGCGCGCCGCTCGGAAGACCAAAGCTGCCGTTGCTGCTGATATCAAAGGTGCCTCCGCCACTGAAGACAGCGCCCATTGCCAAGCTGCCGCTTGCCATGCTGCCTGTCGAAAAGCTCATGGTGCCCAAAGCACCGGTGACCAACCCCCCTCCACCGAAGCCATTAACCGCGATCAGCTCAGAACTGCCTAGCGTCAAACCTGCAGAACTGCCAGTAAGCATGCCACCGCTATTGGTGAAGTCCACCGAATTATCTGCAAACGCCGCTAAGGGCAAAGCCAGAGCAAGGAGAGCCATCAACACCATCCGCTTCATAACCATCCTCCTGAACCTGTTAAGAGACCCTGTGTTGAACTTAGAGGCCCGCGCCTCTGTTTGGGGGAGAGACCTAACTCTCCGGCCTCAAACAGTGCAACCCGTTTGCCAAACCCAGGCTAACTTTAAGCAATTGATTACGAAAGACTTGTTACCAACGCGCGTTTCAAGTTTCCATCTGAAGTTGCAAAGCACTGCACACTAAGTACTTCCTCTTGCGCGCTCGTCCTTGTACGACCAATCGGCCAGGACGGATGTCGATCGCTCAGGAATCAGCATGGTGCAGCCGAAACCTTAGGCGGATCGTGCCATTTCAATGGCGCTGCGGTGGAATTCACGATCGGACTTTACGCAGATATCGTGGCTGTGAGCAGCTCTTGGGGGAGGGCTGTTCGGGCGCTCCGCAACCCCAAACAGGTGCGGAGCGCTCTTAGTTGTTTTCTTGGGATCGAAGCGTCTTAGCGGATCGGGCTGGGCTCGATCATCTCCCGCAGACGGCGGGAAAGATTGGTCGCCAACGACCGGTAAAAGCGGGACGCAAGATGGGGAAAAAGTTCGAAAAGACTTTCGAGCGCTGGACGGTCCAGATGGTAGGCCTCTACATCCTCATGCGCGATTACGTTCGCGCTGGCGGGCATGTCTTCCAGAAACGACATCTCGCCGCATATCTCGCCTGGCCTGATTTCCGGAGACGTCGTACGCGGCGGAATCTGCACTCGGGCTGTTCCCTTGAGCAGCAGGTACACGCCATTTGATCTCTTACCCTTCTGAATCAGCGTCTGTCCTTTGCGGAAGCTGACCCGGGTAGCCTTGTCGGCTACCAGCGTCCAATCGTTGGGAGTGAGGTAAACCAGTCCGTTCTTCGACGCGGAAAGTACAGAGACTTCCTGTTCGATAACCTTGGGCATCGTTCGCTTGAACCCGAGCTCCGGAGATTCGCTCCGGCGGATGACTAAAACAGCTTCGACAGAAACAACAGGGTAGGATTCAGACTAGCAGAAAACGCGGTTCATAGAAATCCGTCCGGTTCTCCCCTGCACACCGAAGTACCCTAACCTGCGGCGGGTGCGGCTTCCGCGACGGAGCAGTAAGCGGGCCCGAGAGAACTAAATCTCAGCCCATACGAGCGACATAAACCCGGCCACCGCTTCAACTGGCACATGCCAGAATCCGCAGTGGCTGGGGTAGCAAAATTTCTTATCCACTATGCCGCCAAACGGGGAGCGTCGGAAAGCTCTTCATACTCCCCTTTTGTTAAACGCAACGACGCTCCCCCGATATTTTCCTCCAGATGCTCAACCGAGGACGTTCCCGGAATCGGCAACATGATGGGCGAGCGTTGCAGCAGCCAGGCGAGTGCAACTTGCAGCGGCTTTTTCTGTTCTGCTTTCGCCACCCGATTCAGAACCTCGCCGGCCGCTTTGCCCGCTCCCAGCGGAAACCATGGGATGAACACAATTCCGTTTCGCTCACAATAATCCACCACATAATCCCATTCGCGATCGGCAAAGCTGTAGCGGTTCTGCACCGAGACAATCGGCACAATCTTGCGCGCGCGCTCGATGTGTTCCTGCGTAACGTTCGAGAGCCCCACCAAATGAATCTTCCCCTCTCTCTGCAACTCAGCCAGCGTCTCCACCGACGCTTCGAAAGGCGTCACCGGGTCGGGCGCGTGCAGTTGGTAGACCCCGATGCGATCCACGCGCAGCCGCTTCAGACTGCCTTCAATCGCCTCACGCAGATGAGCCGGAGAGGCGTCGTGCGTCCATTGATTGGGCCCCGGACGGTTCCATCCACCTTTGGTGGCAATCACCAGATCCTTGGGATACGGAGACAACGCCTCCGCAATCAGTTCTTCGCTGACCGCGGGCCCGTACGAATCGGCCGTATCGATGAAGTTGACGCCGAGCTCAACCGCCCGCCGCAGCACCGCCAAGGCTGCCTTCTTATCTTTTGGTGGACCCCAGATTCCTTCGCCGGTGAGGCGCATGGCTCCAAAACCGAGGCGATGCACCGAAACCTTTCCGCCCAACGAAACATTTCCCGCTAAACTCGCAGAAACTTCTTGCTTGCTGCTCATAACGGACCTCCAGATTCCTCTCTTGGTTTGAGTTCAGTGTTTGAATTCATTTTGCGCCGATATTTATGGTGCTAAGCCCTCAATCGCCAACGCGCGCATTCCGTCGGCATTGACCACTTTGCCCCGGACGATTATGCCCGGGACTCCGATACGATCGAGAATATTTTCGGGAAGCCGTATGCCATTTCGTTCACTGATCACCAGGTAAATTCCCCCGCCCTGGTCGGGAATAAATACGATTGGCCCTCCGGCCGCAGCGCACACTTTCGCGCAAAAGGCATGGTCATAGGCGTGAATGTGACTGCCCAGAAAACAGTTTGCGTCGGTGATTTCGCCGCGCAGGCTCACCGTCTCTCCCGGCTCGTCTTGTCCGGCAAACAAATCAATATTCCCCTGCTTGGCCAACTTCCGCGCCTTTGTCAGATCGAGCGCCAAGGGTCGCACGTCGGTAAACGGCATTCTGTTCAACTCGTTCCGATCTCCGAATTGATACGCACACAATACCTAAGCCGCGATCGCGCTGAGCGCCGCTAACAGCCACTTCTTACTTGGATGTTCTCTTTCCGCCTTGCCCTCCATCGTTTTGCTCGCGCTCACGGTGACGGCTCTCGCTGCCCGTATAGCGAATCCGCCAGATGGAATTCGAACCATCATCGCTCACCAGCAGGGATCCATCTTCAGCCACCGTGATGCCCACCGGCCTTCCCCATACGTGTCCGTTATCGATCACAAAACCGGTCAGAAAATCCTCGTATTCCCCGGTGGCTCGCGTCGTCTGGCGCAAAGGCACACGAATCACTTCATATCCGGCGCGCACCGACCGGTTCCACGAACCGTGCTCCGACGCAAAAATGTCTCCCGAGTATTCGGCAGGGAATTGCGTGCCCTGGTAGAACGTCATCTCGAGCGAAGCGTCGTGCGGCTGCAATAGCACATCAGGAACCACCGCCTTCTCCCGCAACTCAGGATGCTTTCCCTCATGGCGCGGGTCTTGATGTCCGCCAATGTACCACCACGGCCAACCGTAGAAACCGCCTTCCTCAACGTGCGTAATGTAATCGGGCACCAGGTTGTCTCCCAATCCGTCACGTTCGTTCACCGAGCACCATAGCTCGCCGGTCTTCGGTTGGATCGCCAGCCCTCCGCCGGCATTGCGGATTCCATACGCATACACTCGCATCTCGGAACCATCGGGATTGAACTCCAGAATGTCGGCTCGATTCTTTTCATCCGGCGTCGTGTCAGGATCATCCACATTCGACGCTGACCCCACGGCGACGAACATCTTCTTGCCCTCGTTAGTGAATTGCACGTCGCGCGTCCAGTGTCCCGCGCCATGCGGTAAATCGACTACGTGCTGCGCCTCCGCGCTCGCCTTTAAGTCTCCGCTTCGGTAAGGAAACCGGACGACGGCATCCGTGTCTCCGATGTACAGCCATTGAGGATTATTTCCGGGTGGATAGAACGCGATGCCGTAAGGCTGATTAAGCCCCGTCGCAAAAATCTCCGCCTGCTGCGGCTTGCCATCGGCGGTGATCCCGCGGAACACTCGGATCTTTCCGCTGCTGCTTTCTGCCAGGAAAATATCGCCGTTCGGAGCGGTCCGGAGCAATCTCGGATTGTCGAGCCCCGTGGCATATTGCTGCACACTGAATCCAGTGGGAGCCTGCGGCCATGCACCCCGGGGACGAGCCGCCAGTTCCGGTCCATTGCTGGCGGATTCCGTGCGGTAAGGTGCCGGAAGATCCTGCACCGTGATCTGGCGAACCTTTCCCGGCTGTTCAAAACGAAAATCCGTGAACGGCGCCCGCGGAGGCGGCGCGTTGGTCTTAACTGGCTTCACGCTCTCCAGCGGAGCACTCGCCGTCCCAGCGCTCGACGCGCCCTTCAGCGACTTCAAGTAAGTCACGATCTGCCATCGATTCTGCTCCGGCATACTTGCCCAGGACGGCATCCCGTTATCCACCGATCCCGTCGTGACAAACCAGAACACCGCTCCGTCCGAAGCAACTTGCGTGGCCCCGTGCGCCAGGGCAGGAATATTCCCGGTTCCTAGTCCCTTGATCCCATGGCAGGAGCCGCAGTTCGTCGCATATAACTTTGCGCCGGCTGCAACGGCTGCTGCTTCGCCCGCGTACGGGTTCTTCAACTGACTGCTGGAGACAGGCGCGTTATGAAAGTGAGCATCTTGCGCTTTTAGCTCCGGAACTGAATCGATCAACGGAATGATGCCGATTACCAACGCAAGAAAATACCACTGGGAACTAAGCTTCAAGATTCTCCTCCCGCCCATGGCTGCCAATTTTTCTAAAATTGGTAGATGCACGATAGGGGTGAAAGGAGATCACCATTTTCCTTCGCCCTGCTGCGAACGGGCGGAACCCGCCGGAGGTCCAGACCGACAAAAATAGCTTGCAACCCCATGAAACGGTCCACGGAGTTACGACACCATCCATTGTGGATTCGCCCGACAAAGCGGGCACAAGGAGGACCACAGGATATGTCGAAAACTCAATTGCATTTGAAAGAAGTACCGTCGGTTCCTGGTCTCAAAACAGGAGAAATTACAACAGGGTCAGGCCACAAGTTCCATGTCTTCTCTGCCGATTCAAACAGCGTCCAGTTCGTTCCTGCCAACGGCAATCTGAAGACTCTCGGGGGCATCACGGTTGGCGGCCCTGGCGCCGTTGTGATGGACATTGACTGGGATAAGGTAATCGGCATAGGAATCGCCGTCGGAAAGGCCATCTTCGGCGGCGGCGGTGAAGTCGGAGGGGGCGGTCAGACGTGCAAGACCACTACGACGGTAACAACGGATGGCAAAGGGAACGTAACGTCTGTGAGCACAAGTATGAGCTGCACCCCAAATTAAGAAAGATGCTTGCTCCTGAAAGCCCCGATGAACGATTCGGGGCTTTCTTTGCTTGAGGGAGAACGCTAGAAAACACATCGCCAGTTGCCCCGCCGCAACCGGCGCAAACTCATCATGGGAACGGATTCTAGAATACTGCGCCCGGAGAGATTCGAACTTGAGGCGCTTTGCGGGCGTGAGCGAAGCGGGAGCCCGCAGCCGAAATCCTGAGCCGGTTTTGGGCGAAGGATCGGGAAGAATGGTGCGCCCTGAGAGATTCGAACTCCCGACCTTCTGGTTCGTAGCCAGACGCTCTATCCAGCTGAGCTAAGGGCGCAGATTTTCAACGATAAGAAAAATCAGGGAGACCGAACGAACTGGCGAACGCCCATCCCCCTCGCTCCGGCTAACTATGCGTATTCTAAGCGTGAATTCATCGCCAACCGAAAAATCATTGTAGCAAACTTCTTCTTGTCCGCGGACACCGGGGTCGATGAGTGAAATCGCGATTTATCGACAACTACCTGAACTTCCGCCTTCAGACGCTAGTTGTTGCTGAGCGATAGCCAAGTGGTGTCGGACCAATCTCCAGGTGAGGTTCTGGTTCAGCTCGCTGCCCGAGGGTAACTCTTTGAAATGTTGAGCTGACCACGTCAAACGTCTTAACGTAAGGACCCCCGTCCAAGAGTCTTCCCAGAATTTCCTCCACTTCTGGGCAGCCGCCTGTATTGCAAGCCTCAGCACTCGCTTGGTGATCCCAGAAGCTGATGGTCGCGACCTCTCTGCTATCCGTGACAGCCAGGGTAATTAAATCCAGGAACCCCTCTTGCTTTCGTAGCCAGGGAAGGATTTCGCGCTCCATAAGATTCGTGAATTCCGGAAGTGTGTCCGGCTTTAGGAGAACAGCAACCTTTCGGGCAAACATGTCAACCTCATCGATTCGTGCTGGTCTCCTTGCCTGCGATGGATATGGCCCGCACGACCCCGTCTATATAGGTAGTGCGTTTCAGCGCCCAAACGTTACATTTTGGAAGAGGCTGCTTGGTTTGAGGGAATCAGCCTTTTACTCCAGGGCACGGCTGGATGGGTTCAGTCAGGGACATGGGATTTTTCGCCAACTGACAGGAGTGTTTACTTCACCACGAAAGGGTCTTCTGATCAGTCCAGCCCGCCGACCCTTTTATGGAGTGAGCTGGTGACTCTGCAAATCGAGCAGGCGACTCATTGGCCGCCCTCACTGAACCCGTTCCGTAGCCGGCGCAACAGCCAGGCAGTTCTCTTGCTGCTGGTGGTGATCCGCGTTTCGCTTAGCCACATCGCCTCGCGAATGTCAGAATCCGAGTCCATGTTGGCCCTATTTTTCGACTCACCTAAGGTGTTTGCTGTACCGGAGGCCCGTTCACCGGCCCTTTTCAGCACGCCTTCGGGCGCACCGTCGCGCTTCATTCCCGCGCAAAAGTAAATCTTTCCACGCCCAGAGCAATTCCTACAATCCCTCCGCAGCGCGGCGCTTGTATTTTGAGTAGCTTACGGAACGGTACGAGATGTGCATATAACCGTAACAGACGAAGTGGCGCGCAACGGGGCGTTCCAAGGATGACTTCGGCCAGAGGTTCTCTTGGGCGCCCCTTGCATTACCAAGTAACAAAGAAGCGTTGGCCCTCCCCCCAATTTCTTAGGCTAGCGCCAGTTGTTCTCTCACGTCGACCCCGGCTTGGCGCAGCAGTCGCGCCACCCCGTCTGCCTTCAGTCGCGAGGCATCGTAACCCACCCGCACCGTGCGATCCGCTTGGTTGAAGCTCACCCCGCGAATTCCATACACCTCGCGCATCCCGTCGATCGCCCGCAATGCACTTTCGCCCGGCACCGCGCCGTAGCGGAAAACAACGTCCAGATACGTCATGAAAAGTCCTCTTCAGCGTAGGATAGTGACACCCAAGTCGTTAGGGCTGAATCCAATATAAAGC